>Ga0102924_1000065_pt1 | contig 118867 bp, 91 predicted proteins | sample PaiPotPPM11metaG_FD_80116 | JGI IMG/M metagenome (GOLD analysis project Ga0102924, IMG submission 80116) | Iron sulfur acid spring bacterial and archeal communities from Banff, Canada, to study Microbial Dark Matter (Phase II) - Paint Pots PPM... ...
CCGTGTGAGCCCATTCTCTGCACACCACGGACGACCAACTCCTGATAAGTTCGGGTACTCGTCGAAGTGACCCCGCACGGCCCATTTACCGACGCCTCTTAGAATTGCGCCCGAGTCACGGGCTAACCGGATGTTATTCCGAGCGAGAAGTCCGGTACGAGGACGTGACAGTGATCTCCTCGAACCCCGTTCTGGCAAACTTCCGGTTTGCCGACCATCCGCCCAGTGGCGAGCCGATTCCGGGGTTTTGAGTGCTATGGCGATGTTTAGCCAACAATAATCGCGTGCACTCACTCTAGGTCGGCGTTGCTCAAGCAACTCCTGAGACGAGCACTTCGTCAAAGCGTGTCCCCTGCCTTTCGTGCGTGAGTTTCACGCTTGTAAAGCCCGCCTTCTGCATGATTGGCGGAACTTCTGGAGGAGAGAAGAGACGAAACCCGTGTTGAGTGAACGAAACGCGCTCCATATTCTCGCGCGAACGGAGGGCGATGACAGCCAGACCTCCGGGCTTGAGCACTCGCCGGATTTCCCCGAGGCCCTGCAGCGTATTTGGCCAGAAGTAGATCGTATTGATGGTGAATATACGGTCGAAGGTCGCAGAAGCGAACGGAAGTGCAGCGATATCTCCGAGTTGCACGCGGAGGCGTCCGTTCGCAATCTCATGCCGGAAGTGGCGTTCGGCTTCTCGGACCATTTCTGGTGAGAAATCCACGCCAGTGACAACCCCGGTAGTGAGGTGCTTGGAAACGAGCGCGAGCGCGGCTCCTCCGCCGAAGCCAATCTCCAGAACGTGTTGATGAGGCTCAAGTTCAATGCGCGAGAGCGTCGATTCGACGATTGCCATATTCATGCGGTTCAGCAAACGACGGAGAAGGACCGAGCCGAACCATCCGCTTGGCTTACGCATTTGCGCTGCCATAAAATGCTTGAGTGTCACGATCTCACCCCACAGGTTTGGGAGATGTTGCCTGCCTCGACTGTCCACGAAACTTTTCTCTTGCCGAAATTTACTCTATGCCAGATTGGGGGTCTGTGACCACTGGCGAAATCAGATAGCGCTCACCACCTGGAGTAGCCGGCGTCGGTTCTGGGCGGATGACGGGCTACCCGGAAGTTATTCCGGCCCAGAAGTCCCGTTGGGGAAAGTCTTGGTGGACCCAAATATCGGTCCAGTCAGCCAAATAGGTGATTGATTAAAACTGAGAGCCTACTGCGCGGCGAAAGGTTCGTTGTTTCAGGGGCTTGAAAAGAGTAGGCTGCGAAAGTCAGCTGTTGAGATAGGGATTGCCGGCTCATAACAGCTCCCGCACTCCTCTCTAAAGGAGGGTTCCCATGGGAAATTTTCTTCAGGATTTGCGCTACGGCCTTCGGATGCTGGCGAAGTCGCCGGGGTTTACGGCGGTGGCGGTGCTGTCGCTGACTTTGGGCATCGGGGTCAACACGACCATCTTCACCTTGGCAAAGGCGATCTTTTTGAAGTCGATTCCGGTGAGTGAACCCGCGCGATTGATGAGTCTTTTCTCGACTGCGCAGAGCAAGGGCGGTCCTCTCCAGGAGTATCTGCCGACGCCTTACCCGAATGCCGTGGATTACCGCGAGAAAAATGACGTGTTCTCGGGCGCGGCTATTGCAGTACCGACGGGCGTGGATTTGACCATTGGCGGCAAACAAATACAAACGTTCTGCGAAATTGTGAACGCGAACTTCTTCGATGTAGTTGGCGTGCAGCCGCAACTGGGACGCGGATTTTCCGCGGAGGAGGAAAAAACACCGCAGCCGGTGGTGGTGATCAGTTACGCGCTGTGGAACCGCGAATTCGGCGGCGATCCGAAGTTGGTGGGGCGAACGATTCAAATCAACGAGCAGGATTTCACGGTGATTGGAATCATGCCGAGCTATTTCCATGACGTCGGAGCGCTGGGCAGCCCGGACGCGTGGGTTCCCATGCTGATGCGCGATCAGATGCTCCCGGAAGAAGACAAGAAATTTCTCTACGACCGTGGATTTCGAATGACGGCCATGGTGGGGCGGTTGAAACCGGATGTGACGGTCGTCCAGGCGCGAGCATCGATCCACAACCTTGGGCTCGAACTCGAAAAGGAATATCCGAAAGACAACGGCGGGCGGAACGAGATGCTTGTGCCAATCGATCAAACCGCGATTCCGCCGCAACTGCGAAGCGTTTACGTTCGGGCCGGCTCGTTGATGTTTGTGATCGTGGGATTGGTGCTGATTATTGCATGCGCGAACGTGGCCAATCTGCTGCTTGCGCGGGCCACGCAGAGGCACCGGGAGATTGGGGTACGGCTGGCGATGGGCGCGTCGAGAATGCGGCTGGTGCGGCAGTTGCTTACGGAGAGCTTGCTGATTGGGCTTCTGGCCGGTGCGCTGGGAATTTTGTTTGCGTACTGGGGCCGGTCGTTGCTGCTTTTGCTTTTGCCGCCGGGTTTGCAGCGCCGACTGGATTTCACGCTGGATGGCCGGGTTCTGCTCTACACGCTGGGACTTTCGCTGGCGGCGACGGTGTTATTCGGACTTGCGCCGGCGCTGGAAGCTTCGAAAGCAGACCGCATTGCAGCGCTCAAAGATCGCACTGGAAATCCGACGGGGAGCGCACGGTGGTACGGACTTCGCGGCGTGCTGGTGATGTTGCAAGTGGCATTTTCGTTGGTGGCGCTGGCCGGCGCGGGACTCTTTATTCATAGCCTGCGCAACGCTCAGGAGATGGACCCGGGATTCGAAGTGAAGCACGAGGTGGTGATGTTCATGAACCTCGGCTCGGAGCATTACACGCAGCCACGGGCGGAGCAGTTTTATAAAGATGTCGTTGAGCGGCTTGCGGGTGTTGCGACTGTGCAAAGCGCGAGCATTTCAGACACGTACCCTTTTTCTGGCGGGCTGGCGCGCACGACTTTCACGGATGGCGTGGATACGAATGACCCTCGTAACGGGAAACTGACACCGGTGATTGCGGTGGAACCAGGATATTTTTCAACGGCGGGAATCACGATGATGCAGGGGCGGGACTTCAACGAACACGACGATGCGCAGGGCGCGATGGCCGGAATCGTGAACAGGGCGGCGGCGGACCAAATGTGGCCGGGAGAGAACCCGATTGGAAAACACATACACTTCCTTGGCGAGACTTGGGACATTGCGATCGTAGGCGAAGTGGCCACGGTCAAGTACGAAACGATGGGCGAGCCGCCGCAGGCCATCGTTTACTTACCTCTGAAGCAACACTACTCTCCCGGGGTGGTGCTGTACGTGCGCACGAAGGGTGATCCGGAGAAGGCGATACCGAGTGTGCGTAGCACGGTGCAAGCGCTGGGGCCGACGGTGCCGCTGTTGAATGTGCGAACGGTGTCGCAAGTTTTGGTGCAATCGCTGACGGCGGCGCGGATCGGGGCGGAACTGCTGGGCGGTTTCGGTTTGTTGGCGCTGGTGCTCGCTGCCATTGGGACGTACGGCGTGATGTCGTACTCCGTGAGCCAGCGAACGCAGGAGGTCGGAATCCGCATGTCGCTGGGCGCGCAGCCTCGCGACGTACTTCGGCTGATTTTGGCGAACGGGATGGCGATGGTTTGCGCGGGCGCAGTGGCCGGGCTTGTAATTTCTACTTTGCTCGCGCGGAGCATGAGCAGTTTGCTCTATGGAATAGGCGCGTTCGATGCGCCAAGCTTTCTGATTACCGCGGCGCTACTAGTGGGCGTGGCGCTGGTGGCGTGTTACCTTCCGGCGCGGCGGGCGATGCGCGTCGATCCTATCGTCGCGTTGCGGTATGAATAGATGCCGTTGACTTATGCTTTTGCGAACGGAGTCTTGGGGGCGCGTTTCCTTCTTTGGCGACTTTCAGGCTTTACCTTTTCGTCTTCCTTCCGAAGTCGCGCCAGAGTTGCGGGCGGCGGCGTAGAAACCGAGCACGCGCAAGTTGCTGGTGGCCTTGCGGACTTCTGAGAGAGCTGATTCGAGCTGGGCGGGTGTTTCCGCTTCGACATCCAGGAAAAACTGATATTCCCAGGGGCGGCCGTGGATGGGGCGGCTTTCGATTTTTTGCAAATTGACGCCGTGTTTTGCGAAAGGTTCGAGAGAAGCGAGTAAGGCGCCGGGACGGTGGGCCAGGCGCATGGCGATTGACATCTTGCGCGCATCAGGAGCAGGCAGTTCGGATTTACCGGCGGGGCGCAGCAAAACGAAGCGGGTGAAGTTCTCGGCGTTGTCCTGGATGCCGGCGGACAGAATGACGCCGCCGTAGTGTTCGGCGGCGCGGTGGCCGGCGATGGCTGCGGAAGCTTTGTCGCCGAGGGCGAGGGCTTCGCGGACGCTTCCGGCGGTGTCTTCGGCGGGGACCCGTTTCAGGTGCGGATGCGTGGCGAAGAAACGCTCGCATTGGGCGAGAGCCATGGGGTGAGAGGCGACGGAGCGGATGGAGTCGAGCGAAGAGCCGGGGCAGCCGATTAGGTGATGCTCGATGGGCAGGATGGTTTCCGCGGTGATAGTGAGGGCGCTTTCGAGGAGGAGATCGTAGACGCGGACTACGGGTCCGGCGAGCGTGTTTTCGACGGGAGCCAGAAGAGCGTCTGCGAGGCCTTCATGGATGGCGCGAAAAGCGGCGTCAAAGGTGGGCCGGGGCACCGTGGTGATACCCTCGCCGAGAAGTTGGACCGCGGCTTCTTCACTGAAAGCGCCGGGTTCTCCCTGAAACGCAACGCGCATTTTATGGATGATAGCATTTCTCCGCGCGGGCACGGTGGGCGTCGTGTTCTATGATGTGCGGCCCTCGGCGGGATCGATTCGGATTAGCTGGGGATTCGAAAGAGGGGCGTCCCCAAAAGCGCGCTTCGGCAAGGGGCGGGCACGGTATACTGCGCAGAGGGAGAGGAAAAATGAAATTGGCCAGACCGGAGCCCGGGGAGTACGCGGCCTACTACGAGAAGTATATTTCGCTGGTTCCCGGAAATGACGTTGCAAAAGCGCTGGAGGCGCAGCGATTGCAGACGATGCAGCTCTTTGCGGGACGCAGCGAGCGGGACGGCAACTTTCGTTACGCGGCGGACAAGTGGACGGTAAAGGAAGTGCTTGGGCACCTCACCGACTCCGAGCGAATCTTTGCCTACCGTGCGTTGCGGATTGCGAGGGGCGACCAGACTCCGATGGAGGGATTCGAACAAGACGATTACGTGCGCAGCGGCGGATTCAACGACCGTCCATTAGCGAGTTTGGCGGAGGAATTTGCGCAGGTGCGAGGAGCAAGCCTCGCGCTGTTTCGGTCGCTCGGGAAAGACGCGTGGTTACGGCGCGGGACGGCGAACAAGAACGAGGTGAGCGTGCGGGCGCTGGCTTATATCACGGCCGGGCACGAGCTGCATCACCGGCAAATACTCGAGGAGCGCTACTTTTCGGCTATTCCGCGCGCCTGAAGCGCGGAGTTCGCAAGCGCTCTCCACGCTGCGGCTTGGGCTTGAGAAGAAAATAAAACAGAATGGCCGAGAGCGTAATGCTGAGCGCGGCAGCGAGAATCCCTACGGCGTGGGCGTCCAGCGGGTGGGCGAAGGCGTCCCGGAGCAGGTAGAGACCCACTAGCAAGAAAATCAGAGCCAGAAAGCTGACCAAACTTCCGAAGGTTCGCGCCAGCCCTCCGCGAATGACCAAAGGTTTGGCGTGAGGCGCGGAGGCCCGGACAAGAGATTCAGCGCGCATGATTCATCCTTTGCGGGAGCCCCCCCGGCGCTGAGACCGGTTCCTCGACGTGCAGAAATTCGAGGTAGGTGAGGTGTGGAGGCACGTAGTTCTTCTTCATCGGTGCGCCGCAGACGCAGCGCGGATTAGAACCTTCGATTTCGCTGCTTGTTTGGACCAGCACTTCGCAGCGGCACGCGGGATTCGTGCAATGCCATTGTTCTCCAATTTTCATGATCATGATGCCCGTTCCTTCCTTGACTTCAGGCTTGCTGGGATCGCGAAGAAGGCAGCTAAGGCCTGGGCTGTGAATAAGTGAAGAGGAACTATATAGAACAGTAAAATAATGTCAAGCAAAGATTTTAAAAGGAAGAAACCCCTAATGTGCTAACTGTGGGTAACTTTTCAAGCCTAGATTCGTGGCAGGGGCGGCACATTTTTTGCACTTTTCGTTCGCCGCTGGCGACGAGGAGATGCCGTTCGGTGGAACGCAGCGCTGGCCGGGAGACATTTTCCGGGTTAGGTTGCGGGGGCCGCGAGCGGCTGCTAAAATTGCTGATTTGCCGGGGTGCCGGTGTTCGCGCTGAAGGCTGCGCGCTGTTTGCTGGTTGGGAACCCCGCAGATTTTGTTGGCGTTGGCATCCAGGCCGATCGTGAGTGCAACCGCAAAGCTGTCCAAAGAATGGGCGACCGCAGAGGAATCGATGTAAACGGCGAGCGTTGCGCGCTCGACTGACCGCGTCTGGGCTCTGCGGAAGGGAGATTACGAGTGGCAAAGTATGATGTGGCGATTATTGGGAGCGGTCCGGGCGGGTATGTGGCGGCGATCCGGGCCGGCGAGCTTGGATTGGAGACCGTCGTCGTGGAGAAGGACCCGTTTCTCGGGGGGACGTGCTTGCACGTCGGATGCATTCCGACGAAAGTTTTGCTGCACCACGCGGATGTTTACGAGCACTTCAAGAATGGCGCCGAATTGGGATTTGAGGTCAGCGGGCTGAAGATCAATTGGGCGAATATTCTGGCGCGCAAAGACAAGATTGTGAAGAAGCATGCCAAGGGGATCGAATTTCTTTTCAAGAAGAATAAGGTGGAATGGGTGCAGGGCTGGGGACGCTATGCGGGGCCGGGACGCGTGAGCGTGGATAACAACGGGAAGAAGAGCGAGATCGAGGCCGCGAATATTTTGTTGGTGAGCGGTTCCGAGGCGCGGGCATTGCCGGGGATCGAGCCGGACCACAAAACGATTTTGACGAACCGGTCCATCCTGGAGCTGCCGGATATCCCGAAGACTTTGATTGTGGTTGGTGCGGGAGCGGTCGGCGTGGAGTTCGCGTCCATTTACAACACGTTTGGGACGCAGGTGACGATTCTGGAAGCGCTGCCGCGCGTGGTGCCAGTGGAAGACGAAGACGTTTCGGCGGAATTGGAAAAGGATTTCAAGAAGAAGGGCATACAGATTTTCACGAGCAGCAAGGTGGAGTCTGTAAAGAAGGACGCCAAGGGCGTGACGGTTTCGTTTAAGGATAAGGATGGCAAGGCGCAGACGCTACAGGCGGAAAAATTGTTGCTGGCCGTGGGCCGCAAGCCGATGACGGAGAATTGCGGGCTGGAAAAATCGAAGGCCAAGCTGGAGCGCGGGTTCGTACTCACCGGGCCGTACATGGAGACGGATGAGAAGGGCTTGTACGCGATTGGGGATATCGTTGCGGGCATGCCGCAGTTGGCCCACGCCGCGATGATGGAAGGCATCGTGGCCGTCACGCACATCGCGGGCAAAAAGACGCAGCCGATCTTGAAGACGCGGATTCCGAATGCGACGTACTGCGAGCCGCAGATTGGGTCGATTGGGCTCACGGAAAAGCAGGCGCGCGAGGCTGGTTACGCAGTGAAAACGGGGAAGTTTCCGTTTGTGGGGAACAGCAAGGCGACGATTTTGGGGAATCACAATGGGTTCATCAAAGTGGTTTCGGACGAAAAGTACGGCGAGGTGCTGGGGATTCACATTATTGGGCCCTTGGCGACGGAGATTTTGGCGGAAGCGGCGGCGACGTTGAACCTCGAGGGCACCATCGACGACATGATGAATATGATTCACGCGCATCCGACAGTTTGGGAAGGCATGGGGGATGCGTTTGCGTCGGTGCGAGGGCTGCAGATAAACGTGTAGTGACTGGTGATTCGTGACTGGTGACTGGTGAAGAGCTGCCTGACTATCGATCTGGGATTGATTGCGTATGCGGAGGCGTATGAGCTGCAGAAGCGTCTTGTGGCGGCGCGCAAGGCGGATGCAATCGGGGATGTGCTTTTGCTTTGCGAGCATATGCCGGTGATTACTCAGGGTAGGAACGGGAAGCGCGAACATCTTTTGGTTTCGGAGGATGTGCTGCGACAGCGGAATGTGGAGTTTTACGAGACTAGCCGCGGGGGAGACGTTACTTATCACGGGCCGGGACAGCTCGTGGGTTACCCGATCTTGCAGCTTGGGGCGATTCGCAAGGATGTGGTTTGGTATGTGCGGATGCTGGAAGAGGTGATGATTCGGACTTCGGCGGAGTTTGGGATTTGCGCGCAACGCGAAGCGGGAAAGACTGGGATTTGGGTAGCGACCAAAGAAAAAGATTTTACACAGAGTGCGCAAAGGACGCAGAGTTCACAGAGGGAAGAGGAACGCGGCGGGATTACGGCGGAGAAGCTGGGGGCGATTGGGGTGCACATCAGCCGGTGGGTTACGTCGCATGGATTTGCTTACAACGTGGCGACGGACTTGCGGAACTTTGATTTGATTGTGCCTTGCGGGATTGCGGGGCGGAAGGCGACTTCGCTGGAGAAATTGCTGGGACGGGCCGTGCGTCCTAACGAAGTCGCGCCTCGGATTGCGGAACACTTTGGGGAAGTACTCGCACTGGAAATACAGGAAGGGTCGCTTGAGGCGTTGCTTGCGAAACTGGAACGGGCCGAGCAAATCGTTGAGGTTGCTGTTCAGTGAGCGCGTTCGCTCGTCGTTGGCAAGGTGCCGTGGTTAACTTGGGGCACAGGCTGAAGCCTGTGCTACGGGAGCGGGAATGAAGAAGGGATTGACGCGGCAGCAGTATCTGGACTTGTACAACTACATGCGGCTGAACCGCGCCGTGGAAGACACGATGGTGAAGCTCTTCCGGCAAAATAAAATTGTCGGGGGGCTGTACTCGAGTCTGGGGCAGGAAGCAATTTCGGTGGGAACGGCGTACGCGCTGGAAAAGAAGGACTGGCTGGCGCCGATGATCCGGAATATCGGAGCGCTTTTGGTGAAGGGCGTGCCGCCGCGCGACGTTTTCATGCAGCACATGGCGAAATACGATTCACCGACGAAGGGCAAGGACGGGACGAGCCATTTCGGCGATTTGGAAAAGCTGCACATCGTTTCGCCGATTTCGATGCTGGGCGATTTGATTCCGGTGATGACCGGGGTTGCCATGGCGGGCCGCTACCTTGGACAGAAAATCGTCACGATGACGTGGATCGGCGACGGGGGGAGCTCGACCGGCGTGTTTCACGAAGGATTGAATTTCGCGGCTACGCAGAAGGCGCCCTTCGTGTTGATCCTGGAAAATAATCTTTGGGCGTACTCGACGCCGGTGAAGAGGCAGGTGCCTCTCGATAATCTGGCGGACCGCGCGAAGGCTTACGGAATTTCCAGCTACATTGTGGACGGCAACGACGTGGTCGAGGTGTTTACGACCACGCGAGAGGCAGTAGCACGGGCGCGGGCCGGAGAAGGGCCGATTCTGATCGAAGCCAAGAGTTTCCGGCGGCTGGGCCACGCGCAGCATGACCCGGCGGAGTATGTGCCGAAGGAGATGCGCGCCTACTGGGAAGCCCGGGATCCCATCGCGCTCTATGAAAAGTTTTTGATGGGCGAGAAGCTGCTCGATGCAAAGAGCAAGAAGGAAGTCGAGGAGAAGATCGACACGCTGCTCGCCGCGGAACGGGAGTTTGCGGAGAATTCTCCGATGCCGCCGCCGGAGTTTGCGGAGACGGGCGTCTACTGCACTGGCGACGAGTGCCACAAGATCCGCGCAAAGTGGGAGCGGCCCGTTGCCGAGGTGACGCCGCCGAAATCGAGCGTCAAAGCGGTATGGACAGTTGCCGGATTTGGATCTGGCAAAAGCTCGGGCGGCGTCAACGCGCCGATTCATTTTGGGGACACGACGAATACGATCGAGACGCCAGCGGGCAATGGCAAGGCTGCGCCGAAAGCCGCGGCCAAGCCTCTGGCGAAAAAAACGGCCAAGGCGGCGGTGACTTCCGGCGCCGCGAGAAAGGCGCGAGGGTAACGATGGCGGAGACCAACGGAACGCAAATCACGTTTCTCGAAGCCATCAAGCAGGCGATGTTCGAAGAGATGGAGCGAGACCCTGCGGTGGTGCTGCTCGGCGAGGACGTCGGCGTGTACGGCGGCGCGTTCAAGACCAGCGAGGGATTGCTGGAGCGGTTCGGATGGGAACGGGTGATCGACACGCCGATCAGCGAGAGCGCGATCATCGGCGCGGCTTGCGGGATGAGTTACATGGGGTTGCGGCCGATTGCGGAGCTGCAGTTCATTGATTTCATCGTGTGCGCGTTCAACCAGATTACAAATTTCGTCGCCAAGGGACACTATCTTTGGAACGCGCCGGCGCCGATGGTGATGCGCGGTCCTTCGGGCGGAGGAGTACACGGCGGGCCGTTCCACTCGGCGAATCCGGAGATGTACTTCGTACACACGCCGGGGTTGAAGGTGATTTATCCTTCGACGCCGTACGACGCGAAGGGCTTGCTGAAGGCGGCGGTTCGCGACAACAACCCGGTGCTCTTTTTCGAGCACAAATTTCTCTACCGGCGCATCAAAGGAGAAGTTCCGAACGAGGACTACACTGTGCCGATCGGCAAGGCCATCGTGCGGCGAGAGGGCAAGCACCTGACAATTGTTTCGTATGCGGCGATGCTGCACACGTCGCTTGAAGCGGCGGACGCGCTGGCGAAGGAAGGCATTGAGGCTGAAGTGATCGACTTGCGGACGCTGTTGCCGCTGGATGAAGAGACGATTTTGCAGTCGGTGCGCAAGACGAACAGATGTCTGGTGGTGCATGAAGATACGAAGACGGGCGGAATCGCTGGCGAAATTGCGGCGATTCTTTGCGAAAAGGCGTTTGGCGATCTGGATGGGCCGCTGATGCGCGTGACGGCGCTGGATACGCCGGTGCCGTATTCCCCGCCGCTCGAGGAATATTTTTTGCCGAACGCCAAGAAAGTTTTCGACGCAGCTAAGGAATTGGCACGGTATTGAGGAAAGCTGACCGCTGACAGTCAACAGTTGACAGCCAGAAGCGGGAAGGGCGTATCGCAGCTAGGTTTCGCTGTTGACTGTGAACTGTCGGCTGTGAACTTTTTCAGAAGGATTTGCAGCACGGAGCATTGAGGAGAGATCCATGGCTACAGACGTAGTTATGCCGCAGATGGGCGAAAGCATTTTTGAAGGAACGATCACCAAGTGGCTCAAGAAGCCCGGCGACAAGGTCGAGCGGGATGAGCCTTTGTTTGAGATTTCGACGGACAAGGTGGATGCGGAAATTCCGTCGCCTTCGGCCGGCGTGCTGAAGGAGATCAAGGTCAACGAAGGCCAGACTGTGCCGATTCAGACAGTCGTGGCGGTAATCGACGGCGCGGGTTCTGCGGCAGCAGCACCGGCACAGGCACCAACTCCAGCGAAGGCCGCAGCTCCAACGCCCGCGAAGGCCGCAGCTCCAACGCCCGCACCGGCTCCATCGACGGCTGCGCCCGCTCCGCCTCCGGCAGCGAGAGCTGCAGCTCCCGCAGCGGCGCCAGCACAAGCGCCACCGCAGGCGGCACCTGCGGCTCAACGCACCGGTGAGCGCATTCACAGCTCGCCGCTCGTGCGCCGCATGGCCGCGGAGCATGGTATCGATCTGACGACTATCCCGGGAACAGGCGCGGGTGGGCGCATCAGCAAGCAAGATATCGAGTCGGTCCTCGCGGCAGGCGGAGTTCCCGCAGCGGCGCCGCCGGGCGCTCCGGCCGCGGCGCCGGCTCGGCCCGCTATGCCGCCACCACCCGCTTCGGCCGCGGCACCCGCCCCTCCGGGCGTTTCCGGCGGACAGGTGCACGTGGTGTTCGAAACGGCAGTTCCGCGCGAGAAGATTTATTTCGGCAACTATCAAGTCGAGCCGATGAGCAACATGCGGCAGCGCATCGCGGAGCACATGGTGGCTTCGAAGCGCGTCTCTCCGCACGTTTACTCGGTGGATGAAGTCGACATGACCAAGGTGGCTTCTCTGCGCGCCAAGTCCAAGGAAGAGTTCGAGCAGCGCTACGGAACCAAGCTGACCTTCATGCCCTTCTTCGTGAAGGCTGCGGTGGCGGGGCTGCGCGCTTTCCCGACGGTGAACGCGTCGCTCGACGGCACGAACGTGGTGCTGCACAAAGAGATCAACATCGGCATCGCCGTGGCGCTCGATTGGGGCTTGATCGTGCCGGTGGTGAAAGGCGCGGACGAAAAGAATGTCCTTGGAATACAGCGCACGTTGAACGATCTGGCGGAACGCGCTCGTTCGAAGAAGCTGAAGCCCGAAGAGGTGCAGGAAGGCACCTTTTCGATCACCAATCCGGGCGTGTTCGGCGGGCTCTTCGGTCTGCCGGTCATCAGCCAGCCGAACGTGGCCATTCTGGGCCTCGGCGCGATTGAAAAGCGGCCCGTGGTCATTAACGATTCGATCGCCATCCGCTCGATGTGTTACATCACGCTGAGCTACGACCACCGCGTCGTGGATGGCGCGGTCGCGCACCAGTTCATGCACAAGGTGAAGGAGACGCTGGAGAACTGGGCGGAACCGGTCCTCTAAGAACGTTCTTCCATCCGTATCCGCCATAAGTATCTAGGCAAGATTTGCAACCCGCGCGGCTCGCCTTTGCGAGCACATCCTTGAGCTTGCGGCATCGTAATTCCTGGATTCGGACACCTGTCCGGATGTGGGACGGGCATTCCCGCAAGTGGTCGAAGCTGGGGCGCAACTGGCTTCCACACTCCTTCCAAGTATCCAAAACAAAAGGCTTACATCCGATGGACGGTGGAAGCTTGCCTGCCACTTCCTTTCTGAGACTCTGAGAAGACCCCGGTAATGCCAATGCCAACGGCCCGAATCCTGATTGCCGACGATCAGCCCGATGTGCTGAACGCGCTGCGCTTGCTGCTCAAAGGCCAGGGCTACGAAACCGAAGCGGTGACTTCGCCGGCGGAGTTGTTGCGAGCCGTGGCGGCGCGCGAGTTTGATCTGCTGCTGATGGACTTGAACTACGCGCGAGACACCACCTCAGGCCGCGAAGGCCTGGACTTGCTCAGCCACTTGAGTGAGAACGAGGACGCGCCGGCGATTGTGGTGATGACGGGCTGGGCAACCGTGGGGCTGGCGGTCGAGGCCATGCAATACGGCGTGGCCGATTTTGTGGAGAAACCCTGGACCAACGCGCGGCTGCTGGAAATTCTGCAAAAGCAAATTGCCCTGGGGCGCAAGCGGCGCGCGTCCCGCCGCCGCACGGCGCAGGAGAGCCAGGACTACAAAGAGATCGCGCTGCAGTTTCATCAGCAGGAACAGGAAGTTGCCGAGGCGAGGTCCATTCAGCAGGGGCTGCTGCCCAAAATTATTCCGCAGCTGCCGGGATATGAAATCGCGGGCGCGTGGCAGCCGGCGCAAAGCGTCGGCGGAGACTATTACGATGTTCTGGAGTTCGACGAGGCCACGCTGGGCCTGTGCATCGCCGACGTGGCGGGAAAAGGATTGCCGGCCGCGCTCTTGATGTCCAACCTTCAGGCCGCCGTGCGCGGGCTGGCCGCGCCTGCTTTGGCACCCGACGGGTTGTGCGCGCGGCTGAATGCGCTCGTTTGCCACAACACCGGCAGCGATCGCTTCATTACGTTTTTCTACGCGCAGCTCGATGGTCCGGCGCGGCTTCTGCGGTATACGAACGCGGGGCATAACGCGCCCATAGTGCTGCACCGCGATGGGTCGCATGAGCGGCTGCAGACGGGCGGGGGAGTGCTCGGTGTTTTTCCGAATCAGGCGTTTGCCGCGGGGGCGGCGTACATTGCGCCCGGCGACCGGGTGATTCTTTTTACGGACGGCGTGACGGAGGCTTCTGATGGTGCAGGCGAAGAATTTGGCGAAGGACGTTTGCTCCGCTTGCTGCAGGAAAACCGCGCGGAACCAGCATCCTCCTTGCAGGAGAAAATCCTTACTGCTGCAAGCGAATTCAGCCGTGGCCACTGGCAGGACGACGCAACGCTGCTCGTTCTCGCGGTCGCGGATTAGAAATCACGCTTGAGTGGCTGGCCAGCGCTCCAACCTTTCGAAAGTGCGCGGCTAACGCCACATGAATCATTGGATTGTGGGTTTTAGTTTTCCAACCCAAACCGCGAAGTGCGTGAGCGGGACCGGTTCGACGCCCGCGTCGCGGAGCGTGCGATCCACGAAACGGTTGCGGTCATTCTCTTCTGTGAGATCGATGTCGGTGATCGCCGCAAATTCAGTTTTGAGGGAAGCCTTGGCGGCGATGCGCTCCGCGGTGTAGGCCAGCCCCTTGGCGTCGCCCGGCGCGCGCGAGACGGAAAGCGTGTGAAGAAATCCCCGCGTGCCGTTGCGCCGGTAGCTGTAGTCAATGCGCATGGGATCCCCGGGAAACGTAAATTCCGCGGCGCGGACGGATTTCTGGATTCGGTCCCACAAGTGCGCTTGCCGGAATACCTGCGAGCAGTACGAACGCATCTGCGCGCGGCTTCCCGGAGCGCCGACGCGGCTGGGCAGGCGCGGCACGGCGACGTGGTCGCCATAGAGGCGCTCGAGTTCCGCATCCAAATCATTCGAAAGTACGCCTTTCTGCGGAGCCAATTGCAGGGCGTTTGAGAGCGTGTCGTCCCACTTGCGCAGGAGCTCCTGCAGGCCGCTGCCGTCGGAGCCGCCGCCGTTGGGGCCGTGTCCCTGCGAGCCGCGGGCGGACTCGAACCGGTCTTCCAGGTCGTCGCGCAAGGCGCGCAACAGAGTTTCGTCGGCTTCGGGATGCAGCCGGCGCACGCGGGTGTACTCCTCCTGGTCCTCGATGAGGCGCAGGCGGCGTTCACCGGACTGCGGATCGAAGAGCAGGACGCCGATGTTCACCCACTCGTCGCGCACCAGATTCGGCGTATAGCGCAGGATGCGGTAAGCGCAGTTGCGTTCGTTCGCTGCGGATTCGGCGGAAGTTTCAGTCATGGGTCACGTCCAGTTCAGTCCTATCCAGTTCGGAAAGGGCTGGCGAGTGGATTTCTTGGCGGCCAGGATGAGCTCCGGAACGCGGGAGCGGCGCCGCAGCAACTGTTCGGAGAGGCGCAGCACGGCGTCCAAGTCGTCCTCGAACCAAGCGGGAGGAATTTGCCGCGTGATGTCGTCGAGGGCGTGTTCGGTCATCTGCTTTTCCAGGCGCTCGATCCAGGGCGCGAAGGACTCCATCCCGGTCACGCCTTCGTAGACGCGATTACGCGCGTAGAGCCCGCGCAGCGGCGCATCGGGAAAATTCCATTCTCCCGCGTTGAAGCAAAAGCCCTGGTCGATCATAAGCGTGCAGTAAGGAGATCCCATCGTCTCTGCCGGTGGCGAATCCCCGGCTTGGCGTCCTTCGCGAAGCGGCTCTTGGAAAAAAAGCGTCTGGCGCCCGTTGGTATTGCACGTCCATTTGTCGAAAACCAGCATGCCCGCGAAATCGTGGAGGTTCGCGACCTGGCGCAACTGTTCGTCGGGCAGAAAGTCGTGCAGCGTCAGCCGCCGCGGGTCGCCCGGGTAACGCGAGCCAAACTGCAGCCCGGCCTGGCAGGGAATCCGCTGCCGCGGCATCTCCATGGCCAGTTCGGGCGTCAAGCGGATGAGTTCCTCGGACACTTCGACAATAGCCACCGGCGTCGTCGGAAGCCCCAGCCGCGCCGCCAGCTTGGTTCCTAGCAGTTCATTCACCAGAATGCGGCGGTGCTGCGGGTTATTTTGGAACTTGACGACGTAGTAGTTGCCGTCCGAGCAGCGCATCAGGTGAGACTGCGCCCCGCCGCGCATTCGCCGTATCTGTTCTAGCGCCCGCAACATGCGGCGCTATGCTAACGGCATGGCCGCATTCCGGCAAGCGAGCACTTCAGGAAGCCGGGAGATTCCCGATTCGAGAGACTTCCCGTGCATAATTGGGAGTGCACTCGGGCGAGTTGAGTGCCAGAGTGGCCTTCGGGCGTTTTCAAAAAGAAAAGGCCTGGACGATGGTCCAAGCCTCTTCGTTGAATCCATCCTTCGGCCGGCGCGAACTCTTAGCGCCGTTTTTTCTTCTTGGCCGCTTTCTTGGCCGCCTTCTTTGCCTTCTTTTTGGGCTTTGCTTTGGGCTTCGCTTTGGGCTTCGCTTTGGGCTTCGCTTTGGGCTTCGCTTTTTTGGCTTTGGCCTTCTTTTTCGGAGCCGCCTTCTTGGCAGGCTTCCCCGCGGGCTTGGGCGAAGCTTTAGCCGCTGGCGCCCCCGCTACCGGTTCTTCTTCGGTGATGAGTATCTCTTCCTCTTCGGTCTCCACGATCTCATCACCGCCGCCGACCAGCTCGTCTTCTTCCTCCAGCCGCGACAGCTCGTGGTCGTCTTCGAAGTTGTCCTTCTCGAAATCCATCGCATCCTCCCGAGGGGGGAATCCACAAGCCTGGGGCTCGTGGGACGCTGCCTCAGCCGGAGTCGCCGACTCCCCTCCGCCGCAGCGAAGTTGTTATCGTACTCCCGCAAAGTTGTCAAGCACTCTGCAATATTCCCGCGAATGCAATCTGTTCCGGAGGCAAGGAGGGCCCGTCGGCGCGCAGCCGGCAGCCTTTGGCCCATTCTCCCAACAAACCATAAAGTACTGTAAATAAAAGACTTAATTGTGAATCGCGGCCGTAGCCCGACCGGAGCTGGTGATTGGCGGGTGCGATCGGTGCTTGGTTCTCGTTCTTGAGCGTCGGCGCGCCGGCCCAGCTTCCGGCATACCACCGACCGTATAAATACGCAGCACCATGCCGCGGCTTACGCGATTGGTCTTCATGTGATTCCACTTGCGCACATCTTCCGTCGGGACACTGAAGCGATCCGCGACCCCGCCTAGCGTGTCGCCTTTGCGCACGCGATATCGAACCAAGCGGCGCTTGGATTCCGCCGGCGGGGCCGCGGGAATAATCAGTTTCTCTCCGACGTCCAGCGCGGCGTGCCGATCCATATTATTCGCCTCGGAAATCGCCACCGGCGTCACGCGATATTTCTTAGCAATCGAGGTCAGTGTCTCGCCCGCTTCGATGCGATGCCGCCGCCAGCTCACCCACTTGTCCGCAGGAATGTCCGCAATCTCCGCGGAAAATCTCTCCGCCGTGCCCACGGGTAAATGCAGCTCGAAGGCAGGATCGTCCGGCGTCGCAAGCCGCAGCAGCTCCGGATTCAGATTTCGCAGAGTTTCGACATCCACATCGATCGTTTCGGCCACCAGCCGCAGATCGATGGCCCGGCCGGGCTTCACGACGTCCGTGGGCACTGGCTGCTCTAGATCGGCCTGTATGCCGTAGTGTGCGGCGTCCTTGGCGATCAGCGTGAGCGCCAGAATGATGGGGACGTAATTTTTCGTTTCGCGCGGCAGCACGTTGCGCTTGTAGAGCTCCCAGAAATCGGCGTAGCCCGTGCGCTCAATGCCCTTCTGCACATTTCCCGGGCCGCAGTTGTAAGCGGCCATGGCCAGATACCAATCGCCGAATTGCGCATACAGATCGCGCAAATGCTGCGCCGCCGCGCGCGTGGCCTTTTCCGGATCCTGCCGTTCGTCGATCCACCAGGTATGCCGCAGCCCGTACTCCATCCCGCGATAAGCCACAAACTGCCAAATTCCTCGCGCGCCGGCCCGCGACAGCGCCAGCGGCTGAAACGCGCTTTCCGCTTGCGCCAGGTAGATCAAATCCTGCGGCACGCCTTCTTCGCGCAGCACGCGCGAAATCATGCCGCGATAGCGACCCGAGCGCCGCAGCCCGGTCTCCACGATGGCCCGGCCGCGCGGGGTCTGGAAAAAATTGAGAAAAGAGAGCACTTCGTCGTTCACCGTCAGCGGCAGGTCATGCGAAATGTTCTTCGCCGCTTCCTCCGCGCGCTCCTTCAGCCGTGGATCGACGGGAAACGTCATCTCTGCTACTTCATCGATGGCCGCGGGCACCGCCGGCGCTTCCTGAAAACCATCTCCCGCGCGGAAGGCCTGCAACTCGTAATCGTAGACGGTGTCCACCACCCGGCGGAACAGTTCGTTCAGCTTCGGGTCGCTGTTCGCGTCGAACCCGCTCTCCAGCATCCAGTCCACGGCCTCGTCAAAATCGCGCCGCGCGGCTTCCAGGTGTCCGGCTTTGTAGTTTTGTTCGCCGGAAGCAAATTTCGCTTCCACCTGGGCAATAAGATATTCCTTAGGCCCGGGAACCCGCAGCGCCAGCGCATTGAGCCAAGCGGGGGAAAGCTTCCCCAGCGGGAGCTGTCCCACATCGGCAGAAACCTGAGCGGCCGCCGCCGCATTCGCCGGGGATAGCGCCGGGACGCGCGCCTGCACGCCATGTTTGGCCGCATCCTCGCAGCCGCCTGCGGCCACGGCCAGCGCGGCCAGGAGCGTTGCGTACAGTCCAATCTGGAGCTTCGGGCGCATCTCCTTATGTTAAGTAGCTGTTACAGTCCAGGTCAACGCTTTCCGGCAGGGGTGGGTTGACCTACTCAATACATACTTGGAGACGCCGGTCTCATCCTAAGTCTGTTCCCACGCCAGACGAGCCTGGGATAAACTCTCCCGCGAGGTGTTTCACGTGAAACCGACCGCATTCGCCCGCTTGCAGAGAACAGGCTGGACCGTCTTCGCTTGGCTGTTAGTCAGCGCGGCAATGTCTCCTGCTGGCTCCGCGCAACAGGCGCCTGCGGACGCGCCCTATCTGAATCCCAAGCTCCCCATCGAGCAGCGCGTCGACAACTTGATTTCCCGGATGACGCTGGAGGAAAAAGTCTCGCAACTGGGTCACACCGCCCCCTCCATTCCCCGGCTGCGCGTTCCCGAATACAACTGGTGGAACGAAGGGCTTCACGGCGTCGCTCGCGCCGGATTCGCTACCGTGTTTCCGCAGGCCATCGGCATGGCCGCCACTTTCGACGTACCTCTAATCCATCAGGTCAGCGATACCATCAGCACGGAGTTTCGCGCCAAATATTACGCCACATTGCATCCCGACGGCTCCTCCGACTGGTATCGCGCCCTCACCGTTTGGTCTCCCAACATCAATATCTTCCGCGATCCTCGCTGGGGCCGCGGCCAGGAAACCTATGGCGAAGATCCCTTCCTCACCGCGCGTCTCGGCGTTGCGTTCGTCACCGGCTTGCAGGGTAACGACCCCAGCTATTTCAAAACCGTCTCCACGCCCAAACACTTCGCGGTGCATAGCGGCCCCGAATCCACGCGCCACACCGTCGACGTGCAAGCTTCGCGCCATGACATGGAAGACACCTATCTGCCTGCGTTTCGCGCCACGGTCATCGAAGGCAAAGCCGAATCCGTGATGTGCGCGTATAACTCCTTAAACGGCCAGCCCGCTTGTGCCAATACCGATCTGCTTCAGGAACATCTCCGCAAGGATTGGGGTTTCCAGGGTTACGTCGTCTCCGATTGCGGAGCCGTGGCCGATGTCTTTGGCGGCCACCACTTTTCGCCCACTCCCGAACAGGGCGTCGCCGCGGTCTTCAAGGCTGGCATGGATCTCATCTGCGGCGATTACCGTCACGCCATGAGCACGGAGCACACGGCCATCCTCAACGCGGTGCACCAGGGTTTGCTCTCCGAGGCTGACCTCGACCGATCCTTGCGCCGTCTGTTCACCGCCCGCTTTCGGCTCGGCATGTTCGATCCGCCTTCCGCCGTTCCGTACTCTCGCATTACTCCCGCCGAGAACGACACCGAAGCGCATCGCCAGCTCGCCCTTCGCACGGCCCGCGAATCCATCGTTCTGCTCAAGAACAAGAACAATATGCTTCCGCTCAAGCAAGCGCCCGCAACGATTGCCGTTATCGGGCCCAATGCCGACAGCCTCGAAGCGCTCGAAGGCAACTACAACGGCACGCCGTCGCAACCGGTCACCGTGCTTGCCGGCATTCGCAATCGTTTTCCGCAATCTAAAGTGGTGTACGTCGAGGGCACCGGCTTAGTCGGTCCAGTTACCAAATCCATTCCCGCCAGCGCGCTCTGCGCCGATACATCTTGCAACGAGCACGGCCTGAAAGCGGACTACTTTCCCAATATGACTCTTGAAGGTTCACCCGCGATGAGCCGGACCGATGCCTCCGTCGACTTCGCCTGGGGCGACACGGGCCTCTCGCCGCAACTGCTCAAAAACTATTCGGTTCGCTGGACCGGATTCCTCACGGTGCCCCAGTCCGGCGACTACCTCATCGGCTTCACTGGCCAGGATGGCTATCGCCTCTGGCTCGATGGCAATCTCCTCGTCCAAGATTGGACCCTGCACCATCCCGCTTCCACGCTGACCCAAAAGGTCCATCTTGAAAAAGACCATCCCTATTCGCTCAAGATCGAATATTTTCAGGACGTTCGCAGTTCCGAATCCCGCCTTATCTGGAGCCTTCCCGACGACGAAGGCCGAGAAGCCATGGATGCGGCTCGCGGCGCGGACCTCGTTGTTGTCGTCATGGGGCTCTCGCCGCGGATTGAGGGCGAAGAAATGAGGGTTACCGCGGAAGGATTCGCGGGCGGCGACCGCACGCGCATCGATCTTCCCGCTCCACAGGAAAAGTTGCTCGAGCGCGTTTACGCCGCCGGCAGGCCCACCGTACTCGTGCTCATGAACGGCAGCGCGCTCGCCGTCAATTGGGCCGACGCCAATCTCCCCACCATCCTCGAAGCCTGGTATCCCGGCGAACAAGGTGGAACTGCGGTCGCCGAAGCGCTTGCTGGCGATTTCAGCCCCGCCGGCCGCTTGCCAATTACATTCTACAAATCGGTGGATCAACTTCCGCCCTTCGACGACTATTCCATGGCCCATCGCACCTACCGCTATTTCGACGGCCAGCCGCTCTATCCCTTCGGCTTCGGCTTGAGCTATACAACCTTCGCCTACGATCGCGCGCGCGTCGACCACGCGAAAATTTCTGCCACGGAGGACGTCACGCTTTCCGTCGACGTCAAAAACACCGGCTCCGTTGCCGGCGACGAAGTCGTCCAGCTTTACATCACACACCCCGGCGTCGCGGGCGCGCCGCTGCGCGCCTTGCAGGGTTTCCAGCGCCTCCACTTCGAACGCGGTGAAAAAAAGACCGTGAAGTTCGTTCTCCGCGGCCGCGACCTGAGCATCGTCGACGAATCCGGAAAGCACCGCATCATCCCCGGCCAAATCGAAGCCTGGATCGGCGGAGGCCCGCCTGTCGCAACCTCCAGCCTCGCGAAATCCGCCGGTGCCGCGACGACTTTCACCGTCACCAGTGAAGCCACTCTGCCCGACTAATCCGTGCTCCTGCCTCCGCCCCGGGCTGAGAAAAAAACTAGAATTTTGTCTTGGCAAAGTCCCCGAACTGTAGTATTCTGTCTTTGCGTTTGTTGCTCTTGTATCGCCTTTGGATGTGTAAAGCGGTCGCAAGGTCAAACTTGCGGCCTTTTTTTACGTCTGAGGGCGGCCGTAACTCTTAAGAGGGGTTCGGATTTCGAGGCACCAAATAGCTCAATTTAGTAATGCTCGGTTGCAACCCAACCGACAGAAAAGAGTACAGCAGTGAGTAAAGAACAAGGAACAGTGAAGTGGTTTAATGCCAGCAAGGGCTTCGGGTTCATCCAGCGCCAGAGCGGTGAGGACGTTTTCGTCCATTTCTCCGCGATCGTGGCTGATGGCTACAAGTCGTTGAACGATGGCCAAGCGGTTGAATTCGAAGTGACCAAGGGCCCCAAGGGTCTGCAGGCCTCGAACGTCCAACCCCTCTAATTCCACTTCGCAAAAATACAGAACGGGCGGTGCGCTTCGGCGTCCCGCCCGTTTTTGTTTTTGGGTCTTAACTGTAGTGGCCGGTCTTTAGACCGGTCTCCTCGCCCTGCGAATGGACCTGCGTACCTACACCAGGGCCTGTTTCAAATCCGCGATGAGATCTTCCGCATCCTCGAGTCCAACGGAAACACGCACCGTGCCCGGGCTTACATCCGCGCGTTTTAGCTCTTCCGCGCTCATGTTGTAGTGCGAGCTGTAGATGGGAAGTATGACCAGCGATTCGACGCCGCCAAGACTCGCCGCCAGCAGAAACAACCGCACGCGATCGCAGAAGCGCCGCGCGGCAGGCAAGCCGCCCTTCAAATCAAACGCCAGCATCGTGCCGAACCCGCGCATCTGTTTTTTCGCCAGTTTGTGGTCCGGGTGGGACGCCAGGCCCGGATAGTGCACGCGCGCGACCTTCGGATGTTTTTCCAGAAACTTCGCGACAACCATCGCGTTTTGGCTCTGCCGCTCGACGCGCACTCCCAGCGTCTTCATACCGCGAATCAAGAGGTAAGCCGCTTCGGGGTCCATCGAGCCGCCCAGATAAATGACCATGTGCCGGATGCGCTCCATCCAATGCTTGCTGCCCACAGCTACGCCGGCAATGACGTCAGAATGCCCCGCCAGCGCTTTTGTGGCGCTGTGCACCACGATATCGAAGCCCATCGCCAGAGGATTTTGCAGCACGGGCGTGGCGAAGGTGTTATCGATAATCGAAATCAGTTTGTGTTTTTTCGCAAAGGCAATCGCTTTGTGCAAATCCACCAGCCGCAGCGTGGGATTCGTCGGCGTTTCCACGTAAATACACTTCGCGCGCGGAGTGACGAGCTCTTCCAATCCTGCAAGGTCGGTGCCCACTTGATGGACCTTGATTCCCATGTCTGGGAAAACGTCGCGCATCAGCCGGTAACTGCCGCCATAAACCTGCGCCGTCGAGATCAATTCATCGCCGCACTTCAGCACCCCCAGCAGTGCGGAGGATATCGCCGCCATGCCCGACGCCGTCACCACTGCGGCCTCCCCGCCTTCGAGTGCGGCAATTTTTTCCTCCGCGACGCTCAATGTTGGATTGCCGTAGCGCGTGTAAATGTATGCTTTGCTCTTGCCTTCGGCCCACAGCTTCATCTCGGCCGTCGAGGAAAATGTGAAAGTCGACGTCCGGCAAATCGGCGTGCCCACGGGCGCGCCAACGCCATGCCGCGAAGGTTCGCCGCCGTGAATAGCGAGCGTTTGAGGACCAAGTTTGTGAGCAGCTTTATTTTTCATGGTGCCGTCCATTGTTGCGCTTCTCGCGCTACCGGCAAGCTCCAATTTGGAGTTGCCGCCAGCGTAGTGAAATCCACGAAACGTCCCAAACTTACAAATTCACCCTTCGCATGTTTGGAGTTATCGTTAACAGGCGTGCTGCCACTTGATGCTCCGTTCGTTCACGCCGATTCGCGAGAGGTCCGAAATGGGTTCTTTGCGATTGGATTTGCGTTATGCCCTGCGCCTCATTCGGAAGAATCCCGCTTTCACTGCGACTGTTGTGCTCGTACTTGCTCTCGGTATCGGCGCCAACGCCGCCATTTATAGCATCGTTGACGACGTCATCATGCGGTCGCTTCCGGGCCGCAATCCTCGCGAAATCGTAAATCTGTATTCCACCGAACAAAAAGGTGGAACAGGCACTGGCATGTTTTCCTATCCCGGTCTTCGCGAATATCGCGAAAATCTCACTTCGTTCTCCGGCATCGCCGCCTATCATCTGGTGGGACTTCAGGTGGCCCAAGGGAATGGAACCGCGCAGGACGTTACCGGCGCAATTGTCGGCGGCGATTTCTTCGAGATCCTCGGAGTAGACGCAAAATACGGGCGGTTGTTCTCCGCGTCCGACGACGGAGCACGCGGCTCGAATCCTGTCGCTGTTCTCAGCGAGCGTTATTGGAAGCAACAGTTCGATGGCCACCTTGACGTGATCGGCTCCCTTCTTCGCATCAACGGCCACGCGTTCACCATCATGGGGGTTGCCCCCGCCCCCGTGCAGCAAATCGAACCTGCCTCCCAAATCTGGCTGCCAATGTCGATGGCCGTGGAAGCCGAACCGATGATGGCAACTCAGATCGACCGCTTTAGCAACGACTTTTTTCATGTTATCGCGCGGCTGAAGCCTGGCGTTTCTCTGCCAATGGCGCAAGCCGAACTCGATACCATATCGGCGCGTCTTGGCTCTGGCCAGACGATCCGTTTATGGGAAGGCATGGCGGGCGAGCAGGTTTCCTCTTCGAAATCGCCGCCGGATTCCAGCGGATTGTGGGAAGAGTATGACTGGAAAAAACCGTGGGCAAGACTGGCGCCTGCGCGGACAGGATTCGCCCCTGAACAAAGCCGTCTTTCCTGGCTCTTGCTGAGCGTGGCGGCATTGGTATTGCTTGTTGCGACCTTGGATGTGGCCGGCCTCTTGTTCGCTCGCTCCGAAAATGAGGAAAAGGAATATGCGATTCGCGCGTCGCTCGGCGCATCCCGTTGGGCGCTGTTGCGACAGCGGTTTGTGCAAGGGTTGCTGCTGGCAATCTTGGGAGCCGCCGCTGGCCTGTTCACCGCGTTTTGGGCCGCTAAGCTCCTCTTCGCCTCAGCACCGGAAGGCTTTCTACTGCCGGTCGGCGTCGCATCGTCCGTGCTTAACGTGCGTGTCGTTACTTTCGTAATTGGCGTCTCGGCATGTGCGGCCGTCGGATTCAGCTTGCTCACCGCCTTCAGAATGAAGCGTCAGAATGTGGGCGAAAGTTTGAAACGCCAATCGGCTGGAACTTGGGCCGGCTCTCGCCGTGGCTCCCGGCTGCAAGCCGTGCTGGTCATTGCCCAGATCGCCACGGCGGTTGTGCTGCTGGTCGGTGCTGCGCTGCTTCTGCAAACCATCCGCAATGTCGCGCGCATCGACTTGGGTTTTGACACAGACCATATCCTCAGCGCTTCGCTTGATCTTTCGCGCGACGGCTACACCAAGGAGCGCGGCGCAACCATGTTGCAGCCTATCCTCGAAGGCGCGCGCTCGATCCCCGGCGCGAAATCCGTGGCGCTCGTTGCAGGTCCGCCCGTGCTCTGGCGCCCCAAATCCGTGGAGCCGCACGCTCCGGACTGCCGGAACATGGGCATGACCATGGTCAGTCCGGATTACTTCCAGACGCTGAATATTCCATTCTTGCGCGGAAGAGACTTCACGGCGGCGGACTCGAAAAATGCGCCAGGCGTGGTAATTCTCAATCAAGCCGCAGTCAAACTCTGCTGGGCGGATGGCGATCCGATTGGAAAAAGCTACGGGCGTCTCTTGACCGTCCCGCGGCCCTTCGAGATCGTCGGAGTTGTGGGCAACGTGCGCACCGCCGAAGCAGATGAAGATCCGCAGCCGCGGATGTATACCCCGTTGGCGCAGTTTTACGATGCCTTGCCGTGGCAGTTCTCCTTCAGTGTCCTAGTCCGCACCGACTTGCCCCCACATCGAATCGTCTCAGCTCTTGTATCGCAGATCCGCTCTCTCGATCCCAACCTGGTGCTCTACGACCTCCGCACGCTGCGGGAGATGCTCTCAAGCAATTTCGCCCGTGAGCGGTTTTTCACCCGCATTCTCGGCGTCTTTGGCGTTCTCGCGCTCATCCTCGCGGTGGCCGGGCTGTACGGTCTGCTCGCGTACATCACCGCAAAGCGCACGAGGGAATTCGGAGTCCGCATGGCTTTGGGAGCTTCGCCAGGACAGATTTTGAGTCTCGTACTCTCGCAAGGAGGCCGCCTCATCGCCATTGGCGTCGTGCTAGGACTCGTGGCCGCCGCCGCAGCGGCGCGCTTTTTGCAAAGCCTGCTCTTTGGAGTTTCCACAATCGATCTCCGCCTCTTTCTTCTCGCGAGCCTCCCGTTTCTCTTCACAGGCTTCGTTGCTTGCTTCCTCCCAGCACGCCGCGCCGCCTCCCTCGACCCCATGGTCGCGCTCCGCGACGAATAGCCGAGATCTCCGATTAATTGAAGTCGCTCTGGCGCATACTGAGGCTTCGCGACTATCATTGCAGATAAAATGAGGCTTTCCTCTCCAGCGACCTGGTACTACTTTTGTTGGCTGGTATTCGTGCTCTACTGGCTGGTCTCCGCCTTCCATCGCAAGTCCACGAAAAAGCGCGAAAGCTACCTCCAAAGGATGTGGTACACGCTGCCCATGCTGGCTGGCTTCTGGTTCTTGTATCGGCCGGAAGCCCGCTACTACCCTTGGTTGGGCGTGCGCTTTGTTCCTGAGGGACTTGCGTGGGCCTGGGTGGGAGTGGCCATCACGGCTGCGGGAATTGCCCTGGCCATTTGGGCCCGCTGGAACTTAGGTTCTAACTGGAGCGGAGTGGTCACCCTGAAGGAAGGCCACGAGTTGATCCGCAAGGGCCCCTATCGCTCCATCCACCATCCAATTTATACAGGGATCCTGCTCGCTCTGGTGGGTTCCGCTGTGCTGATTGGTGAAGTCCGCGGGCTGCTCGCCGTCGGCGTGGGCCTGCTGTCCTTCTACGTGAAAGCCCGACGCGAAGAATCTTTCCTTTCGCAGGAATTCGGCCCCGCCTTCATCGAACACCAGCGCCACACCGGAATGTTTCTTCCGAAATTTTCCAGCTGACATCGCTGGATTGGCATCTACCCTTCTTCTTCTTCCGCTTCGCCGTGCGCTGGTTTGTGCGCGTCGATCACTTTTTGCGCCAGCTCGTTCGGCAAGTAGTCGTAGTGCGAAAACTCCATCGAATAAGATGCGCGTCCTTGCGTTTTTGAAATGAGATCGTTGGCGTAACTCAGCATTTCCGAAAACGGCACCTGCGCTTTGATGACTACGTTGTGCCCGCGCGCTTCGCTGCCAGCGATGCGCCCGCGCCGCGAGCTGAGATCGCCCATCAAGTCGCCCGAATATTGGTCCGGCGCATAAACCTCGACATGCATCACCGGCTCGAGCAGCGCGGGTTTGGCCATCTTCATCGCCTCTTTGAAAGCAAGCGAGCCCGCAATTTTGAAAGCCATGTCCGAAGAATCCACATCGTGGTACTTGCCGTCGTAGAGCACGGCGCGGAAATCCACTACGGGGAAACCGGCCAGATAACCGCGCGCAGCCGCGTCGCGAATCCCCTTCTCCACCGATGGAATCCAGTTCCTCGGAATCGCGCCGCCAAAAACGTCGTCGACGAACTCGACGCCTTTGCCGCGCTCGATCGGCTCCATCTTGATGCGGCATACGCCGAACTGCCCGTGCCCGCCGGATTGCTTTTTGTGCTTGCCCTCCGCGTCGGCTTTGCCGCGAATGGTTTCGCGGTACGGCACCTTGGGAGGTTTCAGTGTGAGGTCCACGTGGTAGCGCTTATGCAGCTTCGCCACCACCACCTCGATGTGTTGCTGTCCGGAACCCGCTAGCAGAAATTCCTTGGTCTGCGGGTCGCGCATAAAACGCAGCGCCGGATCTTCCTCGATAATCTTATGAATCGAGACGCCAATTTTGTCTTCGTCCGCGCGCGTTTTCGGTTCGATCGCGAACGTGATCGAAGGTTCGGGCAGTTGCGCCGGCTTGTAGTAGACCGGAGCCGCTTTGTCGCCCAGCGTTTCGCCCGTCGTCGTTTCCTTCAGCTTGGCGATCGCGCCGATGTCGCCGGCGTGCAGCTCCGCGATCTCCGTGAACTGCTTGCCCTGCACAACTTGCGTGTGCTGGAAGCGTTCCAGCATGCCGCGGTTGTAGTTCGTCAGCGTGGCGTCATTTTTCAGCACACCGCTTTTCACTTTGAAATAATTGATGCGCCCAGCGAAGGGATCCGCCAGCGTTTTGAACACGAAGAGCGAGAGCGGCTGGCCGTCGTCGTATTTGCGCTCCACGCGCTCGCCCTTGCCGTTCGGTTCCGTGAAGCCCACTTGCGCGTGCTCATCGGGATGGGGAAACGCGTCGGCAAGAAACGTCAGTAGGCTGGCCGTTCCAATATTATGGAGACTGGAAACCATGAGCACTGGAAAGATTTTCTCGGCCACGATGGCCTTTCGCACGCCCGGAATCAAGTCCGCAATCGGTATTGTCCCTTCCCTGAAAAACTCTTCCATCAATTCATCGTCGCCTTCCGCCACCATTTCGACCAATTTCTCGTGCGCTTCTTTCGCTTCGTCGGCAAGCGCGGCGGGAATCTCTTCTGTTGAAGGCCTGCCGTCTCCATCCGGCTTGTAGATGTGCGCTTTCATCCCGACCAGATCAATCACTCCGCGAAATCCTTTTTCCGAGCCGATGGGAAGTTGCAACGCAACCACATTGCGCCCGAAAACCTGTTCCAGCGATTCCATCGAGCGTTCAAAACTGGCCAGCTCGCGGTCCATCCACGTCAAAACAAACGCCCGCGGAATGTCGTACTCCGTGCAATAATCCCAAACTTTTTCCGTGGTCACTTGCGAGCCGACGTGCGCATCCACCGCGATCAGCGCCGCGTCCGCGGCAATCAGCGACGCTTTCGCTTCCGTGATAAACGTCGAATATCCCGGTAGGTCGATGAAATTAATTTTTACTTTTTCGGAGCCGCCCGCCTGCCCGCCGGAAGTGGGCCACTCCGCGTAAGCGAGTCCTGTCTGAATCGAGATTTTCCGTGCGATTTCTTCTTCGTCCCAGTCCGTCGTGGTGCTGCCTTCCGCAATTTTTCCCCACCGCGCCGTCATTCCCGCAGTGAAGAGCAACGACGACACCAGTTGCGTCTTTCCGGTGCCGCCGTGGCCGACAATGCCAACGTTTCGAATCTCCTTGGTGAGATAGCTCTTCATATAGACCTCCCTTTGCGTGGCCCCGGCGATGCCGGCGCCAACAAGCGAGGTCCGTCCCGAAGAATTCAGGCGCGGGCCTGCGCCTGGGTGTGCGTTTCAGAAGTTGAAGGAGAGCGTGGCCCCAATGCCGGCAGTCCGCAAAATAAAGCGCCGGACAGGAAGTTACCCCTGGTCCGTTCCCCAACTCCGCGGATGCTAGCACACGCCCTCGCTTCGCGGCAATCTCGCTCCTCCTGCCTGCTGGATAAACTCTTCGTCCAGCATGGGAAAATTTTCCAGGACTAGTACTCTGATAAAACTTCACGCGTCTCTCCTTTCCATCCTACTTCCTGAAGATAAGCCTCTTAGCGCATAATGATGAGGTGGCCGCCCGGCCCCCAATATGCTCCTAAATTCGAGGAGACACTTGTCCCCATAGAGAGAGATCGAGATTTTCCTCGTCAACGAGCGCTAGTGCCAATGAGCAGCCTGGCATCCAATTTGTAAGGCGGCTGCTCGGAAGCTGCAAGACATCCAGGAGGGTAATCATGGACGAGTATCAAGAATCGAACCAAAACGAGAACGGCTGGGCGGCAGTCCGGGATGGCTCCAACCGCTGGTTGGTCGTTGTAGCAGTAGCGCTGCTCGGCATTGCCGCGGTGGCTTTCGCTTACGGTTATCACCAAAAGTCGATGCTCAACCAGCTTACCGCGCAGGCCGCAACCGCCAACGCCGCCATGAACCAGATGCAAGGCCAGGTTAACGCTCTGACCGCCAAGCTTAATGAAGTCACCGTGGCGCAGTCTCCACTGCCATCCACGCCGTCTGCCGCTGCCCCGGTGCTCTCCACGGATGTGATTCCGCAATCTCCCGAAGCCCCTTCGACACCCGCTGCGCACCCCAAGCCCGTTCACACCAAGCGCCATGTCGCCAAGCGGCACGCGCCTGTCGACAAGAAATACCTGCAACTCCAGGCGCAGTTGGCCGAGCAGCAGAAACAGTTGAAGGAAACGCAGGACGAAGTCGCCAAAGACCGCTCCGATCTCGAGGGTTCCATCGACTCCACTCGCGATAACCTCAACGGTTCCATCGCCAGGACGCACGACGAGCTCGTGGCTCTCGAGAAGCGCGGCGAACGCAGCTATTTCGAATTTGATCTGTCCAAGTCAAAACAATTCGCGCGCGTCGGGCCTCTCACGCTATCCCTTCGCAAAGCGGATACCAAGCATAAGAGCTACGACCTGGCGATGATCATCGATGACAATGAGCTCCAGAAGAAAAAAGTAAACCTTTACGAGCCCATCTGGATTCACGCCGAAAACGATTCGCAGCCCGTGCAGATCGTCGTGAACAAGATTGACAAAAACTTCGTCCACGGCTACATCAGCGCTCCAAAGTACAAGCCGTCCGAATTGGCAGCCGCTTCGTCAGCCAGCGTGACGCCAGTCTCTGACAAGACGTCCGCCAACGCCCCGTCGAACATGCCGACTCCGCAACAACCGCAGCCGCCGCAGCAATAGCATCAGGTTATTTTCAGTGGCAGGGCGCACCAAAGGCGTCCTGCCGCTTTTTTGTTGGCCTCGCGGATTTAGAACTATCAAGGCGCGTGTTCGAGAACCGGTTTCAGCGTGACGTGGCTGTCTTTCAAAATCTCCAGCGTACGCTTCCATTCGGCAAATCCGGCAGCTCTGATAACCATCGTGTGATTCCCTGCTGCGAGCTTCAGTTTTGCGGGAGTGTCGCCGACGAACTTCGCGTCCACGTAAATTTCTGCGCCGTCGGGGTCGGATGTAATCGCCACAGTGCCAAATCCGGATGGAGTTAGGCGTGCCTCTGCCTCGGAGGGCGCATCAGCCTTTTGAGCGTCCGAACCAGCGGTGCCTGGAACGGGCGGGGTATCTGCGTCAGAGGAAGCGGACATCGCGACATCGGAACCTTTGCTGCTAGCCGGCGACGCAGCACCAGGAGAAGACGAAACGGGCGCGGCCACCGCACGCGTGCTGTCGGTCGAGACGCCTGCCGAAATATTGGGATAGAACCGCCACAGAACATCCAGAACATCGGACGCGCTCAGAGCGAATCCAATTCCCGTAACATTTTTCTTAATGAGTTTTTCCGTATTGATGCCGATCACTTCTCCCCGGCTGTTCAGCAACGGTCCGCCGCTGTTTCCCGGATTGATGGGCGCATCTGTTTGGATCCAAGTGCCGGGACCCGCGTTGGCAAATTTTCCGACCGCGCTCACGACGCCTTTCGTCACGCTGAACAGCATGGCATCGCCGGGATTGCCGATCGCTAACACGCTTTCGCCCTGCCGCACCGTCGCCGCGTCGGCAAGCGTCAAGTGTGGGAAGTCCTTTCCCTCAACTTTGGCGAGTGCGATGTCCAGATCGGCATCGATATATACAACTTTGGCTTCCAACTCTTGACCACCCGGCAGCAACGTCTGAAGCGACTCTTCGCCGCGCGCCAGGTGCGCGTTCGTCGCGATAATACCGGTCGCGGTCACGAAGAATCCTGTTCCCGATTTATCCAATCCTTTCAAATAAACGACCGCCGGCTTCGTCCTTCGCACCAGTTCCTCGAGAGAAAGCTCGGGCTCGAGATCAACGCTTCCGGCAGCCGAAAGTTTCGCCGTGACGCCGCCCGTAAACACTTGCCCGATGGCTTGCAGTTCCACTTCAAAGTGATCGCTCTTCAGCAGCCAGTATTCGCCCCGATTCCGCCCGTTAAGCGAAATCCACTCCATCGGGCCGTCGGTCATGCGAATCTCTTTGCTCGCATACCCGGGCAGGCTGATGCGCGCCACCATGGCATGCTCCAGCCGCGAGCCCAGGGAGGTCTTCGTTTTGTGAAAGTAGCCTTTCGGATAGTCTTTCTCGAATGGCGTCGTGCCCGCCACCACTCCGTCGATCTCGACCGTTGCCCCTGCGGGCTTGCTGGTTATCTTCAGTGTTTCCGCCGCCGCGCCGATCGGGCAGAGAACTAGAAGGAGAGTCGCTGCAAGACGAGCGCCCGAGCCCGAAGCCATGGGAGGACCTCGCTGGATGGATAAACCCGCCAGTCACTATACCATGATGGTATAAATTGAAAAAAATCCAAAGCTAGGTCCGCTCGGCCTCTTCCGCGGTCTTTTCGTATCCGGGGCAGGAAAGCACCGGCAGCGGTGGGTATTTGGCGAATTGGCGGTCGCTGCGCGACAGTTCGCAGAAAAGAAAGACGGATCCGCGATCGGATTCCACGCGACACGTATGCACGCAATCCGCGCAAAGACCCGCCTGCTTCCGCGCTGCCCTGGCATCGGCTGCCTTCGCCATGCCGCCAGAATAACGCAGACCCCCGGCGGCGGCGAAAAATCAAAATCGGGCTGGTCTAACGGCTTCTGCGAACGCCCTTCACCGCCGCCATCTGCGCTCGCGCTTTGCTGACATAACTCACAAATCTGCGTGCCAATTCGTGAATCCGTTCCTCTTGTCGCAGCCGGATGGCTTCCTCGGGCACTAGCTCTCCTCCCACTCCGATGGCTGCCGCTCCCGCCAGAATGAAGTTTGCGGCTGTCATTTGATTCACGCCCCCCGCCGCAATCAAGGGCACATGCCGAAACGGCCCCTTGAGCGCCTTGATGTATTTATCGCCGCCCACTTGCGAACACGGAAAAATTTTGACGAAGTCCGCTCCTGCTTTCCACGCCATCGTCACTTCCGTCGGCGTCAACGCCCCTGCCAAAACCACAATTTCCTTTTTAAGAGCAAATTCAACGAGCTGCAGATCGAGGCCAGGACTTGTCAGAAATGTCGCCCCGGCATCTATGCAGCGGCTCGCCGTTTCCTTGTCGAACAGCGTCCCCGCTCCCACGATCACGTCCGGACTGTTCCGTGCCAAATCGGCAATCAGCTCAATGGCATCAGGCACCGTCATAGTGATCTCCACGATCGGAATCCCGCCATGAGCGACCGCCTGCGTGGCAAACCGCGCGTCCTCCGCCGAACGAAAACGGACGGCAGGCACGATACCAATTTCCTCAATTCGCGCGTGAACTTCTTCCCTCTTCATCGATTGCGCGTCCTTTCGCTGTTTGCCGCCGAACTCGCCGCTTCCCCTGACCTATATTCTGTGAAACTTCGTTTCAACCGCGCTCTTCGCTCCGGCAAATTCCGTGACGAAAATGCCTGTTCCTGATGACTCGCGCAGTGCACCGCGTCATGTATTTTCCTCGAAGCCCGGCTCCGGCTCGGGAAGTTTATCCCCATCGTCCGCCACCCATACGTAAAGCGCAGGCAGTAAATATATGCTCAAGAACAATGCGCCGATCAAGCCGCCGACGATCACAATGGCGAACGGACGTTGTGAATCCGATCCGATGCCGCGTGATAGGGCCGCGGGCAGAAGCCCCAGAATCGCCACCAGCATAGTCATCATGATCGGCCGCAACCGCAGCACCGCTCCTTCCATGGCGGAATCCTCGATCGAATGGCCGCGTACCCGCAGCTGATTGATGTACTCCAGCATGATCACTCCGGTTTCCACGGAGACGCCGAAGAGCGCAAGAAATCCGACTCCCGTCGAGACGCTGGAGTGCGTGCCTGTGATGACCAGCGCAAGCAGACCACCGATGGGCGCCATCGCCACATTCGCGAGAATGAGCAAGGACCACTTTGCAGAGCTGAACATCGAGTACAAAATCACGTAAATGACCAGAATCGTGATCGGCAGCACGATTAAGAGACGCCGCTGCGATCTTTTCTGGCTTTCATACTCTCCCGCCCAATCGATGTGGTAGCCGGTTGGAAGCTTCACCTGTTGTTCCACCAGCTTCATCGCCTCCTCGACGGCGCCTCCCAGGTCGCGCCCTCGCACGCTGTACTTGATGGCGACATAGCGCGAATTCGATTCGCGATAAATTTCCGACGCTCCGTCATGGACTTCGATCTTCGCAAGCTGTGCCAGGGAAACGCGCTCTCCCGATGGCGACAGCAGCCGAATATTTTCGATAGCTTCTTTTGTGTCGCGATAGGGCGCCTGATAGCGGACCACCAAATCGTAGCGCTGCTCGCCCTGCAACACCTGGCTTACTCCCTTGCCTCCCACAGCCGTCTCCACGGCATCTTGCACATCCGTGACGTTGATTCCATACCGCGCGGCTCGCTGACGGTCTATCACCACATTCAAGTTGGGCTGTCCCAGCACGCGAAAAAGTCCCAGATCCTCGACGCCATTCACTTTTCGCATCACGCCGACGACTTCCTCGCCTTTTTCTTCCAGCAGCTTCAAATCGTCGCCGTACATCTTTACTGCGAGCTCGCCCTTCACTCCGCTGACGGCCTCCTCCATGTTGTCTGAGATTGGCTGTGAAAAGTTCCACAGCGTCCCGGGAATCTTGCTCAGTTCGCGGTCCATTGCGGCGATAAGCTCGTCTTTGTCCTCATGGAATACTGGCCGCCATTCGGATTTCGGTTTCAGGTCCACGAAATATTCCGTATTGAAGAATCCCGTCGTGTCTGTTCCGTCGTCGGGACGCCCCACCTGTGAAACCACCTGCGTTACCTCGGGAAATGACGCGAGCATGATCCTGGCCTCGTTCATTACCCGCGTGCCCTCGCTTGGGCCCGTGCTCGGCGCCAGTGTCCCGCGTGCCCAGATCGCGCCTTCGTCCAGGTGAGGCAGGAATTCCGATCCGATGACGCCGCTTACCAAAAGGAAGATAGCCGCGGCCAGCACGAGCGCTCCACCGCTCACGATTAGCTTCCGGCGCTTCAGAGCCCACTGCAAAGAAGACCGGTATTTTGTCCGCAGAAATTCCATAACCGGGTTTCGCCACTCGCGCACGCCGTCACGGAATTGCCAAAGCGCCAAAACGGGAGCTATCGCAATCGAGAAAATCAGCGCTCCCAGCAGAGCGAACGAAACCGTCCAGGCCATCGGCTTGAACAGTCGCCCCTCCACGCTTTGCAGCGTAAAAATCGGCAGATATGCCGTGATGATAATGGCTCTCGCGAAGAACACCGGCCGTAAGACCTCGAACACCGCGTCGCGGATTCGTTCGATTGGTGACTTGAACGAGCTTGTCGCCGCGCTGAAATGCCGCACGATGTTTTCGATGATCACCACGCTGCCGTCTACCACCATCCCAAAATCCAGCGCTCCCAGAGACAGAAGATTTGCAGGAATTTTGTTCAGATCCAGGCAGATCGACGCGAACAAAAGGGAAAACGGAATCGTCAACGCCACAATAATGGCTCCGCGCACGTTGCCAAGAAAAAGAAACAGCACCAGAGAGACAAGCAATATTCCCTCAGTCAGGTTGTGCAGTACCGTATGCGTGGTGTAATGAACCAGGTTGCTGCGGTCCAGGAACGGAACGATCTGCACGCCAGGTGGGAGAATGTGCTCGTTCAATTCCTTCACTTTGTCGTGGATCGCCGCCAGGGTTTCGTCCGCGTTCGCTCCCTTCCTCAGCAGCACGATGCCTTCGACCACGTCTTCGTTGTCCACCACGGTGCCGTCGGCACGATGAATTGCCTTTCCTATTTGTCCTAGCCGGATCTTGGGACCCTGCGCCACCGTCGCAATGTCCTTTACGCGCAGCGCCGTCCCATTCTTCGTCGTGATAACGGTCTGCTCGATATCCCCCACGCTGTTGAACAAACCGACCGCGCGGACATTAATCTGTTGCAGCCCCGCTTCCACGAAACTTCCTCCCGCATTGGTGTTGTTGTTGGCGAGCTGCTGCTCCACCTGCCCTATACTCAATCCATAAGCCACCAGCTTGTTCGGATCGACGCGCACCTGATATTCGCGCGTGATTCCCCCAAAGCTCGAAACGTCAACTACATTTGGCACGGACTTGAATTGCTTCTCCAGCGTCCAGTCCTCGAGGGATTTCAGCTCCATCAGGTCGTACTTCGGATTCGTGCTCTTGAGCGTGTACCAGAAAATCTGGCCTACCGGACTCCAGTCGGTTCCCATTTGAGGTGTTATGCCGGCCGGCAACGTGACTGCAGAGAGCCTTTCCAACGCTTTTTGCCGGTTCCAATCGTTGCTCGACTGGTCATCGAAAATAAGCATCACGCTCGAAAGTCCGAACAGTGACACGGAACGAAGATGTTCCAGGTGCGGTATTCCGTTCATCTGGATTTCGATCGGTACGGTGACTTGCTGCTCAACTTCCTCCGCTGCGCGGCCCGGCCATTGGGTGATGATCTGCACGTAGTTATTGGCCACGTCGGGGTAGGCTTCGACCGGCAGATTGTGAAACGAGACGGCTCCCCAAACGAGCAGAAGAATCGTCACCATCAGAATGATGAAGCGGTTCTTCAACGCATATTCGACGAAGCCGCGAATCATCGCCTGATTCCCGCTCTCAGTATCGAATTCCGTCTCATTGTTCGACCGTGTTCTGTAACACCAGAGCGTTGCTCACCACCTGTTGCCCCGCATGCACTCCGGTGAGAATCTCCTGCATCTTGTTCGGCAGCGTCTCGCCTGTGGTCACTTCCAGGCGGCGGAATGTCTTATCCCCCGCGGGCACGTACACCCACTCCCGGTCGTGCAAATGCAAGATGGCATCCGCTGGAATAGCGGCATTCATTTCTTTTTTCTCGCTGTGGAACGTCGCAGTCACAAACATTCCCACCTTCATCAGTCCCGGATTTACGACTTCAATTCGCACCTTTGCCGTTCGAAGGCTCGGATCGAGAACGTCGCTGATGTTGCTGATTCGCCCGCGCAAGGCCTTGTCGGGATAAGCGTTCAAGCGAATCTCCGCTGTTTCTCCGATGTGCACATTCCCCAGGTCGTTTTCGTACACATCGCAAACAATCCATACGCGGGACAGATCGGAAATCGTGAACGGATTCGCAGAAGAGAGGCTCTGCACGCCTCCGGCGTTGGCCACTTGCTGGTCTGTGATCACTCCGGAAACCGGTGCGCGAATCTCCACGATCCCCGTCGGATGCTCTGGATCGCTCCCCAGCACGCGCAGCCTCTCAGCAGCGGTTTCCACATCGACTTTGGCTTTGTCTTCGGCGTCCTGTGCGGATTGCAGGTCCTTCAGCGCGAACGCGCCTTTTTCATAGAGTTCTTTGGCTCGCCCGAGCTGCTCGTGCGCAACGACTTCATCTGCCACCCCTTTGCGATAGTCTGAGAACGCCGAAGAAACATCGGAGCTCTCCACACGCAGCAATAGCTGGCCCTTTCTGACCGTGTCGCCCAGCCGCGCTCGAATTTCCACCACTCGCCCCGAGGCCAGCGATATCACCGGCACCGTCCGCGAAATATCTGGCGCCACTACGCCCGTAGCGACCAATTGCGCGGCGGCCGCATGCTCGATCGCGGTGAACAGCGGAAATTGTTCCGGATGCCCGACCTTGAACACATTTACGTCTTGCTCGTGTTCGACCACCGCCGCCGGCGGCGCTTCGGCCTTCGGATCCCCTTTGCTTTCGCCGCAGCCGTTAGCAAAACACATCAACACGAGCGAAAGGGCCAAGCCTGCAAAGCCCATGCGATTCATTGTGTGACCTCACGTCCTGCCACGAGATTCGCCGGTCTCGCGGTAGCAAAATTAAAAGCTAGAAATATGAATAATTGATGGAACGCCGCGGCGCTGCTTTTCGTTCGAGAACACGGCGCAGGGATGAATTGCCATAGCCATCGCACTTTATCGACGGCTGCAAACGCGCGATTTTACGCGCTCATGAACAGAATGTTGAAGGCTAAGAAACGAAGACCGGAGGTGCGCGGCCAAGAAGAGAGAAAAGAAGAAGACGAGCCTTGCCGTGGAAAACGCGCAAGGGATCTTGTGCGGGCTGCGCTTGCAAACATTGGAACTGGTTCTTTGCCTTAGATTCTTCTGCGGAATACTCCGAACGGAGGAGCGCGGCGCTCTCGCACAGCGAGACGGCGCCAGACTCGCAAACCGTCTCGGATTTCCATCCTAGAGCAGGAAACGCGCCCGGCTTCGCCAGCGTGAAGTTTCCGTGGCCATCATTCAGAAGCACGGCGACTTGCTGGTGCATCCAAGTCGTGCTGACCAGCAGGTCCAGCGCGTCGTCGCCATTTACGTCGCGCGCCACAATTTGCAGTCCCCCAGCAGGCGCGGATACGCCAAAGCTTTGCGCGGCGCCTGCCGTCATACGGAACCGGATCGAGTACCGCGTCGCACTGGAGGAGTTGCCGTTCTGGATTTCCACGGTCGCCAAATCCGGTTTGCGGTCTCCGTCGAAATCAGCGATGGCAAAAACCGAATTGAATTCCGGCGAAGAATTCGGCGAGTGATTTGTCGAAGTGCCGGCGGCGTGTATCCGGCCAGCCGCACCGAGAACCAAGCAGAGTATTAGAAGGGCTCTGCGAGCGGCTCTTGCTTCGCCGAAGCTTTCGTGGATTTTAGAGAGCATGAATTCCAGCCAGTAATGCTAGTTCCTGTAACAATCTGCACGATCTTGCTCTGGCAGAATACCATTTCCAGCGCGAAATCAGGCTGTCCTCGCTGCGGGGACATGGCGAGAGACTAACGCCTCCCAGGTGGAGCAGCCGCGGGAGCGGCGGCAGGCGGAGCCGGAGGAGCCGGGGGCTTCCCGAAATGCGAATCATCGATTTGGGGATCGACTTCAATCTTATCCACCACAATTCTCTGCGCGACTTCCCCTCCAGGATTGTTAGAAACCAGCTCAAACGCGAATTTTAGTCCACCGACGTCGCGGTAATCGTGGAAAAAAGTTTCGCGTGTGATTGTTTGGCCGTTGACGCTATCTGTCCCGCTCCACTTGGCGAGCAAGAACGTCTGCGCGTCGAACGAATAGGACGAAACCGTGCCATCGGTGTGCGTCACTTTAAGCAGGTAGGCGTCCCGGCCTTCTACTTTCTCCGTGCCCGTCAGTTCGATCACGTTTCCTTTGGCTTTGGCGTCAATCAGCGGACCATCGAAGTCAGATTCATTCGCTGCATCCTTCACGTCGCCGGGGGACATCGGCTCGGGCGCGCCTTTGCCGATGAAAGGGTTGATCACCCATCCGCCGTCTTTGCCGTTGAAGGTGCGCACAACGGTTTTGTCCTGAATGGTCACTTCGTTGTGCATCTTGCCGGGCCGTTTGAACTCCGCGAGGAACGGCCCGGACATTTCCGCGTTGAAATAGATTGTGCCGGTGATGCGCTCAGACTGGACAGCTTTGGCTTTTTCCAGGCCGCCGCGGGCGGCCAATATCTTGGCGACGATTTCGTGGGTGGTCTGCGCCGCGGCTGGTTGGGGCAGAGCAATTCCCAGCGCGGCCAGAAGTCCGAGTTGGGCAACGGCGAGGAGCGTTGGGCGATGCGCATTCCCTTGCGATTTGTTCTTCATCGGCATTTGGTGTGTTTGGCGCCGCCCTCCAGCGGGGGCATCTCTTTATATCCTTTGAAAGAGGCGTGTCGCGGCAAATTCGTTGCCTGGGCTGAAATCCCGCCAGCGCGCGCCGAGCAATGGGAACCGAAGAATCGTCGAGCGGCGAGATGGAAAGAGCGAAACGCGGAAATGGAAGCTCGGACCGTTTGGAACGAGGCATCTCCCCGCCCCCCGGGGGGTTTTTTCGTAAGTGCAGATTCTAAAGGAGTTTAAGTCCTGTGTTTTGGAAGTGCGGATTCTAAAGGAGTTACGAACGGTTGGATTGTGAGTTGTCAGTTCTCGAAAGGGACGCGCGGATCTCAACGCAGAAGGCACCGAGTTCACGGAGAAATAGCCGAGGAGCGGGAGACGGTGGGGGCGGCTCGGACGGTGGCAGAGTGGCTGGCGAGGAAAGCATGGGGAATGGTAGCACGGGTTCTGATTACTGTCAATGATTATTATTGAATGAGTATCATTCGAATGAGACGGGCGGAAGTCGAGAGGTTTGAAGGAGTTGTGGGGATTGAAACGGTTTGGTGAGACTGTGGAGGTCTGTGGAAAAGTCAAAAACCCAGCGTATAAACACGATACGTGGGGCACCCGCGAGCCATCACAGACGAAGTATCAGAAAACGTCCCGTCTGTCCCCGGTTTCCGGGATTGAAACGGTTTGGTGAGACTGTGGAGATCTGTGGAAAAGTCAAAAACCCCACGTATAAAAGCGATACGTGGGGCACCCGCGAGCCCTCACAGACGAAGTATCAGAAAACGTCCCGCCTGTTTCCGGTTTCCCAGATAATTGTGCACACGCAGCCTGTTAAACCTGGATTCGTTGTATTTAGCGCAGAAGTGCGCTTTCTACTCACACGCCGAGGTCTGGCTGGTTGCCGAGGACGTCGTTGAACCTATTAGTGAAGTTGGCCACACAGATCACCAACGTGAGCTCGACGATCTGGCCTTCGTCGAAATACTTCCGCAGCTCTTCGAGCGAGCCGACGCGCATGGCTGCAGCGCCGCGTGTGATGCGTTCCGCATACAGGATCGTGGCTTTCTCTTTTTCGTCAAATAGCGGGCTGTGCTGGTAGAACTGCAGGGCTTCGATCTGTTCGTCCGTGATGCCAATTCGCTTCGCCGAAGCGATGTGTGCGCGGCTTCAATACTCGCAGCCGTTCACCAGCGACGTCTTCAGGTAGGCAAGCTCCTTGTAGCGCTGGTCGACCGTCCCCTCGCCTGTAACCGCAGCATAGAACGGCAGAAAGTTCTGCAGGACATTCGGCCGGTGGGCCATGGTGGCGAAGAAGTTCGGCATCTTGCCGAACTTCTTGTTCATCGTCTCGTAGATTTCGTGGAGTTCGGGTGCGGCATTTTCCTTGGGTAGCGGGTTCACAACGGCCATCAATACCTCCTCAGATCAAGCTGATTCCTTCGCGGAAATAATCCGGAATTCACAATTTCACAATGTCTGACATCACTTATACGACGAATGCGGACTTAATGTGTGACCGTAATGCATCGTACAGCGCGAAGAACGCGGCTTCCACGTCGCCCGGTCTTCGCCATTTGGGTTCCGCACGGCGTTGGGGCTCTCGCAGTGGCCAAGCCCTTGCCTGTGCATACAAAACCTTCGCTTCCAGTACCTCATCGGGAACCATTAGTGCGCGAGGGTTGAGCACACGGCAGTTTCGTGCGCGTTCCGCCGTCTGTTTGACTAAAAGCAGCAAATCCGGCAAGCGCAAGACTTCCGGACCGTTGATAGATGCTATTGCCATTGGTAGTTCTCCGTTCGGAAATGACGCGGCACTTTGCGCGACTGTGGGAAAGTACTCCCCATGACACCAAGAAGGCGCTAGTCCCTGCGCCAACGGGAATATCCCCAGCCCCCGCCGCCAAGCAAAAACAGAACAAGAAGAACGATCAATATGGTTCCCATGTCTCCACCTCACTTGTCAGAGGAAGCTCGTTGACCCGCCTTGCTTCCTCCGCAGGCCCCATCATAAAAGAGATGAAGATGGATTACTGTCCACATCGAGACACCTGCGCGTTTTGTTTGCGTTGTCCGTGTAGCGAGAGTTTAGCCACTACCACATTACGTCCCGCGAAAGTAGCGTGTTACTCGTGCAGGACAACACTCAGGAGGGAATTGTCGATGTGGATTTCGCTGTTGTTGTATTGGATGAAGCCCAGTTTCCTGAATTTGTTCATGAAAAAATTGACCCGGGACCGCGTTGTGCCAATCATCTCCGCAAGCATTTCTTGCGATACTTTGGGAAGCACGTTTTGAGGCTGGCCTCGCGCGCCATAGCGTGCGAGGAGCAAGAGAGTGCGCGCCAGACGTTTCTCGCTGGAGTTGAAGAGCTGGTCTATCAGGTCCTCCTCGACTCGGATGTTTCGTGCCAGTATATAGGCGATGAAGCGGTCGGAGAACTCGTGTTCCTCGTGCAGCGCGCGGATCATCTCGTTTTTCTCAATGAGGAGCAGGGTTGTAGCTGCAATCGTGGTCGCAGTCGCCGTCGCCGTGCAAGTGGGCTGGCCCGCAAGGCAACCTTCCCCAAAAAAATCACCTGGTCCCAGAATCGCGACCACGGCTTCTTTACCGGTCTCATTGACAACAGTAAGCTTCACACCGCCTTCCTGAATGTACAGGACATTCATCGCTGGTTCGCCCTGCGCGAAGACGGTTTCTTTTCCTTGAAGCTTGCCAACCTTTCTTCCTAGACCGGCTGAGTCGAGAAACAATTTCACATCGGGCAAAGGGCTTCTTGAACGCGCTTTTTTGTGAGAGCGACGGACCTTGGCGGATACACGTCGAACGGCGGAAGACACCATGCATCAAAGTAGCATGGAGCCCTATTTTGGTGGCTGTTCAATATTGTACAGTGCGTGCCAACCCGCAAAGATAGCTGTTATCGATGAAATGTATTAACAATTCGGTTGATTGGTTGCCGGAAAATGGAGGATTCAATCGGCGTCGCGATGCAGGGTCAGCCAGAAAGATCGAGAGAAATGCTGACCGCTACTTAAAATCCGGGGACAGACGGAAAGTTCCCCGTTCTGGAAAGTGCGACGAAACTGCCGCGCGTTGCCACGCGGGGTCTCGGTGTGCGAAATGTTAACCGCAGCGATGATAGAAAAGCGACCCGCGTTGGACAAAGTAGCAGAAATCGTCCCATCTGTCCTCGGTTTCCGTCCGGGGTGCCCGGCAGAAACCTCATTCAGTCCCGTAATTGCGTGAAGGACTTGCAAGTTAGTTTTGCCAAGCTAAGTGAAAGTCGTTTTCAAACTCGTTACAGGTAATCTCGAGCGTCCTCTCCTCAGCTTGAACGAGGTCGGCATCGATAGTCCTGGTCTCGTTGTACGAGTCACGATTCGATTTGACTTGCACGCGCACGGTGCGTTTCCCTGAGGGCACATATACGGTCGCGGAGTGGTAGCCACTGATTCGCTTCCCGGTCACCTCCAGTTTCGTTTCATAAACCAAATCATTATCCACCCAAACGGAAAGTTCAGCGGAATCGAAATCGTGCCAACATAGGATTTGGAGAGTTGCCGATTCCGAGGGTTTGCGCGCGGGCGTATCCGAGGATTCGCGTGCAGGGAGGACGCTCACGCTTGGAGCAGCTTTGTTCGTGGCGGCAATGGATCTCTTTGTGGTTGCAACAGATTTTTTGCTGGCCACAACGGATTTGTTGACCCTGGGAGACGGATCGTTCATCGTCCTGAAAAGAAGAGCCGAGAAAAAAATCATCGCGGTAATTCCGATCACCGCCAGCTTGGTCAGAGACTTTCGAGCACTTCCACCTCTTCCTTGCGAGGCTTGCTGTGGGGTTGGGAGAGTCGAAGGACCCGCTGAGTCCAACGGCAGAGTCTTTTCTAAGACGGTTGAGCCGGGTGACCACGGAGGAAGCGTGACTTTTGAGCGCGCATCCACCACGGGATTTGGTCGATGGGGCGGGGTTTGGCCTGCGCGCAAGTAACCGAGTTCTTCAGCGAATTCCTTCCCGCGCTGAAAGCGAGCTGCAGGTTCTTTGGCCAAGGCTCGGCTCACCATACGGTCGTATTCGGGGCCGAGCGATGGGTTGAAGTGTGTGACAGGAGCAGGCTCTCGATAGAGTATCTTGGCGATCACCGTGGTGGCATCACCGGCGAAGGGCTTTTCGCCGGTCAATAGCCAGTACAGGATAACCCCCAAGGAAAACAGATCGGAGCGGCCGTCCACCGGGTCGCCTTTTAGCTGCTCCGGCGGCATATAAGCAGGCGTGCCGATCAGTTGCCCCTGCACGGTGAACTCGCTATGGGTTAGTCTGGCAACGCCGAAGTCGGTGATTTTTGTGCGGCCCTCTGGCGTGACCATAATGTTGGCGGGTTTGATGTCGCGATGGACAATATTTTGCGAATGAGCGTAGTCGAGAGCTTCCGCCAACTGGCGCACCAAGTCGAGGCTAACCTCCACAGAGGGCCGCTGACTATCCTCTGCGGTCATCAAATTCTCCAGGGTTCGCCCGGCAATATACTCCATCACGATATATGGGACTTTGGTAGTTTCCTCCTCACCCACATCATGGATGGTCACGATGCCGGGATGGGAAAGATTGCCTGCAGCTTGAGCCTCGCGAAAGAACCGCTGCCGATATTCATCATCTTTACCGGCATGAGCACCGAAGGCCAGAATGGTCTTGATCGCGACAATGCGACCGATTTTTGGATCGCGGGCACGATAGACGGTGCCCATGGCGCCGCGTCCCAACTCCTCAAGGATTTCGTAGCGCCCTAGCTTATCCATGGTCGTGGATGACACCGAGTCCTCGCCTCTATTCTTTGGCTCTAACCGTGTAGCGAAGCGAAGTGGTTCCCACGCGAAGTTCGGAAAGGTGTTCGAGTTCGCAGCTGTGGGTGATTTTTTTGCCGTTCATACCGGTGCCATTTGTCGTGGCAAGGTCCATGAGTGTGGCCGTGTCGCCAGATACTACGATTACGCAGTGCTGTCGCGATACTTGGGGATCATTGAGGACAATATCGGCACCTTTGCGGCCTATCAGAACCCGCGCTTTATTGAGGCGGAAGACTTCCCCTTTTTGCGGACCGTCGGTGACGGATAAGGCAAAAATCTTGTCCTTGGGCAACTGCAAGCAATCGCCGGGCTTGGCCAACTGGGTGGCTTCTTCTGAAGCTTCGGGCGCGGCGGGTTTCTTCGCAAGTTGCGCTGTAATCATAAAAGCTTCATGGCAACTGCGGCAGCGGACCTGAACTTCAGAACGACCTGCCCAAAGCCCATCGCTTAACACATATTGAGTTCCGCAATTCGGGCACCGGGCGATCATCGCGATTCGGATCCCACTCTTTTGCGAGAAACTCTCATTGTTAATGCTAACACGCGGCTCTCGGAGCCTGTGCTGACCTACAAGCAGAACGTAATTAACTGATGGGACACAAAGGTTCACAAGAGCAGCGTGCGGCGAAATAGCCGCTGCTCATGCCTCGCCAGACATTGGGAGCTGATTAATCCTTCAGAGACTCCGGGTCGGACAGGTTCTTGGGTGACTTTTTGTTAAGAAGCGTGACGAGAACGCGCCCTGAGGAAGGTACACCCACGGCGTGCTTGCGGATGATGGATTCCGCGTCGATCCTGCGCCCGTACATATTTTGGTTTGCCCGATTGTCTTGGCGGAGCGTGGAGCCTTCGAGAGAAACTCCGGCAAACAGGCCGCGGGAGCGGGAGTAAGTAAGCATCTCGGCGCGCATGGTGAAGTCACTGGCAGCGGCGGCGTCCCGACCCTTGGGACCGGCCGCAGCGGCTGCGTCGGCACCGAGCTTTACTTTGCTCTTGAGGAGACCTTCCGCTCCGCGCGGATTCATGACCAAAATTAAGAAGTCGGTCGCTTGGCCGCCAATCTGGAACCCGATGCCAATTCCTTCCAGGCGCATCATCGCGGGGGCGCTCCAAAGACCTGTAAAGTGCTCGCCCGTACGGCACGTCATCGCGCCTTTACCGTAATTTCCGCTGAAACCGAACGCGAACTTGATTACCGAAGGAATGACGATCACGCACTCGGCTTTGTCGAGAAGATCTGAAGGAATATCATCCGGCATGTCGAGGACCTCTTTGAGTACCGTGCCGCAATCCTCAAGCCGCTGAACTTCTGATCTCTTTTCCTTTTGCCCGTCGGCTGCCGCTGGGAGAGCAATCATGGCAAGAGCCATCATCAAAGAAATTATTCGCTGAATCACCGTTCACCTCGTTAACGTCGAGCCTGAATGCATCATAGGTGGCCGATTGCCCTGGCGCAATGAATGGCCTGGCGCGAGCATTCGCATCGGTTACTAACGCGTTCCAAAGGGTAAATAGTACTTTCTCCCCGAAGGCTGGCCTCACGCTGGAGAGTGCCCCTAACCTGGATACAACAGTGGTTCGTCCCTAAGCTGCAGAAACCATGAAAAACCTGCCAGGTCGGTGTTCGCTGAATTCGGGGTGAGCGTGAAAAGGTAGAGGGTGGCGAGGGCGAAACATGGGACATGCCAGCAGGAAGATACACCTCGTGTTAATTACTTTATTGATACTGTTCGAATAAACTGTGGAAATGCGTGGAAAAGTGGGGGAGGAAAGTGGGTAGTGAGTAGAAGGACGGGGAAGAATCTGCGCGCATAGAACGGGTTCACAGTCGAAAGTTGGAGGGATTGAGATGGTTTTGTGGGGCTGCGGAAATGTGTGGAAAAGGCAAAAGCCGAAATGAAAAAGGAGTGACTCACTCTTTGCAGGAAACAAGACCGCAAAGGGTAGACCACCACGGAAAAAGGCAAAGTCAAAACCATCTTGGCGCGTTAAGGGTCGTCCGCGCGCCCCACTGACCACCCGCCTTAGGAGTGGCAAATCTTGATGAGACGAGCGTATAATCCGTCTATCAAATGATGGGATCCAAAACATCTCGCGCACAGATTGTGGCAGCTATCTTTACGGTCGCTATGTTTTATGCTTCCGTTTGCTCCACGATGTGTGCAGCGGGCGTCTGTCCTGACGAGTCGCAACGTTCAGCGACCACCGACAACTGCGACCAGATGCCCAGAGGCCACTCCGACTTTCCGCAGAAGCACATGCCTGAGAACCATGACTGTTCGATGCATCACCATCCCGCTATCAATATCGTGAAGGCCGATAATCTTCCTCAGTTCCGGTTGACCAACGCGGGCCACATAGACGTAAACGAGTTGCTCGTCAACTCAACACGCGTGATGGCCTTCAACTTGGCCGTTTTTTCGTTAGGTGACCTAGCTCCTCCGCCCGCTTTAAGAAGCCCGCTGTATCAGCAAATCTCCGTCCTTCGCATTTAGTCCTTTGCCCAAATCGTTGGCGGCAACGATTCGCATCCGTGTGTCATGTCACGTGAACGTTAGCGTTTCCTCACTGGCGTTTGCACAAGGCAAGCGTATCGGTCACCGACAGCACACTCAGCAGTTCGACGAAGAACAAAACGAAAAACAAAACGAAGAATCGACCCATATCAGTCAGGACTATGGATCGAACGCGTCGCGAGGCTTTAGACGGGAGATATAGGCGCGGCGCACATTTCATTGCCTTAAAGAAACGCACCGCTAGAGAAAACCGGAGAGGAGAAACAATGCGAGGATTTATTTTGGGTGTCATCACCACTATCGTTATCGCGATGCTCGTGGCGCTTTTTGTGGGCATGACGGGGCGCATCACCATGCGCGCGGATATCCTGCCCATGGCTCTTGAAAAGCGCATTGCGATGCACGTTATGGATGCGAACGTCGCGCGGAACGCGCCGAAAATCGCGAATCCTGTGCAGCCAACTGACCAGAACCTCATCACCGGAGCGTCAATCTATCTCAAGCGTTGCGCGCTCTGCCACGGTGATCCGGTCCATCCTGAATCGGCGCTCGCCGACACGCTTAATCCCCCGCCGCCGCAATTCATCACCGACGCCCCTGACATGAACGAAAACGAAAATTACTACATCATTCTGCATGGTGTTCGCTGGACGGGCATGCCCGGCTGGAAAAACGTGTTGAAGGATCAGGATATTTGGCAGGTCGTCACTTTCCTTTCGCATATGAATAACCTCCCGCCCGCAGCACAAGCCGTCTTCGGCATGTCCAGTCAGCCGCCTGCTGCCGGGAAGCCCATGTCGAAGATGCCAATGTAATAAACAATTCTGCTGCGAGTTTTCGGCAGCATCGCCGACGGAAGGCAGTCGGCTACCAGAGTAACAAAAGAAGGCTTGAAACGGTTTCAGGAGGAGCCATGGATCGAACACGTCGGAGTTTTTTGCAGGGCGCGGCGCTTTTGGGGGCAGGCGTTATTGCCACGCGCGGCGTTACGGAGGCTCAAGAGCAATCGGGGCAAGAGAAGATGCAGATGCCGCCGGGCATGAAGATGAGCCACGGCAAGATGCAAATGGATAAGGAATCGCCCCACAGAATTCCCCCGGAAAGCGCAGGCGCTCTTTCCGTCGTGACGCCGGATTTGCCCGACTTGCCGTTTGAGATGGACAATGGCGTGAAGGTTTTCCATCTCATCGCCGAGCCGGTAAAGCAGGAAATCATCCCCGGCAAGGTCGCCAGTCTCTGGGGCTACAACGGCAGCGCACCCGGCCCAACGATTCAAATCAATCAGGGCGACCGCGTCCGAATCGTTGTGGACAACCACTTGCCGGAGCCGACTTCCATGCACTGGCACGGCTTTGAAATCCCATTTGACATGGATGGCACGCCAGGCCTTTCGCAGGACCCGATTCCGCCCGGAGGCCGCTTCGTCTACGAATTTACGCTGCACCAGGAGGGCACTTACTTCTATCACTCGCACATGGCGATGCAGGAAATGATGGGGATGATCGGCGCGTTCATCATGCACCCGAAGAAAACCTACGACCCGCCGGTTGATAAGGATTTCACCATCATCCTGCAGGAATACGCCATCCTGCCGAACAATCCGACGCCTAACTCGATGAACATGGAATTCAACTGGCTGACGTTCAACGGGAAATCCGGGCCGGCGTGTACCCCGCTCATCGTTCGACTCGGTGATCGCGTGAAAATCCGTCTCATCAACCTCGGCATGGACCACCATCCGATCCATCTTCATGGTCACGAGTTTTTTGTGACAGGCACGGAAGGGGGGCGCCAGCCGAAAACCGGTTGGGGACCAGGGAACACCGTTCTCGTCGGCGTGGCTCAGTCGCGCGATGTCGAATTCATCGCCAACAATCCCGGTAACTGGATGGTCCACTGCCACCTGCCACACCACATGATGAACCAGATGTCGTCAATGGCTGGGCCAATGACGCGGCGCATGGGAATGCCCGCAGGAGCGGGAATGGAAGAAGGCATGGGGATGCTCCGACAAGGAAGTGCCACGTCTGAGGACAATGGGCCAAGCCTCGGTCGCGGCATGGGCGTTGGTTCGACGCTTGAACAGGCCACGTCAAACGGCCCGCAGTCGCAGAAACAGGCCGACCAGGCGACGAGCGGAATGCAGAGTATGCCGGGGATGCAGATGCAATTAGGCAAAGCTGACGTCAGCAAAGATGCCAACTCCGTTCCTGGTTTTCCGCAGGACGCCTACATGGAAGGCCCTCCCATGGCGATGGATGCAATGGTGGAAAAGCCCGAGAACTACGGACTGCGACCGGGATGGAGCGGGTTTATGCAAGGCATGATGACGCTTGTCCGTGTTCTTCCGCCCGATCAATACGACCACATCATGGAGCTTCGCGCAAAGCAGGGCAACAAGAAGCCACAAATGCCTGGAATGAAAATGCCCGATCATCCCAGCAACGATTGATGTTGGCGGAGCAGAAAACTCGATAGGAGAGCACAAATGAAGCCGAATCGTTTCGCGTGGTTCATTTTTCCAATCTTTTGCGCCATCGCACCGTTTGCGACGGATCTGGCCGCGCAGTCCGTGCCGTCGCCACAACACCAAACACTCATCGCCAATCTCGGCTTATCGCAGCAAGACCAACATGGGGATAACCAGGCGGTCGGTAATTCAAGCTCCGGCCTCACGCTGGAGCAGCTTGAGCAAATGGCAACGGCTCATAACCCCACGCTCGCGCAGGCACAGGCCGGAATTCACGCTGCTCAGGGGCGTGTGCGCCAGGCTGGACTCTGGCCTAATCCGACAGTTGGCTATACCGGTTCAGAGATTCGCGGAGGTTCGTTCGGCGGCGGCGAGCAGGGATTTTTCGTTCAGCAGCAAGTGCTCCTCGGTGGAAAGCTCCGCCTGAGCCAGAACGTCTTCAAACAGGAGCAAAAACAGGCAGAAGCCGAGGCTGAGGAGCAGCATCTGCGCGTCGAGAATGGTGTTCGCATTGCGTTCTATCAATCCCTTGCCGCGCAGCAGATGGTCGAACTACGGCAGAAGCTCAACGATCTGGCAAAAGATGCGCTTCAAACTACGCAACAACTCTTCAACGTCGGACAAGCCGACCAGCCAGACGCGCTTCAAGCCCAAGTCGAAGCGGACGAAGCGGAGCTGGCTCTTGTCAGCGTTCAACAGGAGCAGCAGAGAGCCTGGAGCGTATTGGCCGCTACAGTCGGCCAGGCCCAGTTGCCCTTGTCTCGACTGCAAGGCGATCTAGAAAATAGTCCTGCGCTTGACCCGCAGCAGACGCTTGAAACCATCCTGCGCGACAGTCCCGCCGTCAAGATCGCGCAGCTTGGCGTGGCGCGAGCGGAAGCAGAGACAGCTCGCGCCCGCCGCGAACCGATTCCTGACCTCATGCTGCGCACGGGCTATCAGCAGGACAGAGAACTGCTCGAACCCACCGGCAGTAACCGGGTTGGCGGAATCGGTTTCGCCGAAGCGGGCATCAACATTCCGTTATTCAACCGAAATCAAGGCAACATCGCCGCTGCACGGTCTGATACTGCTCGTGCCCGTCAGGAAGTCGAGCGGGTTGCACTCGTTCTACGGCAGCAAGCCGCCCCGCTGCTTCAGGGTTACGCTACCTCGCGTGCCATCGCGGACCGGTATCGAACACGGACCCTTCCGTCCGCCCAAAAAGCTTACGAGTTGTATCTCGCAAAATACCACGAGGGTGGGGCGGCCTATCCGCAAGTGTTAATCGCGCAGCGAACGTTCTTCCGGCTCCAAGTTGCTTACGTCACGAGCCTAGAAAATATCTGGACGAACGCCAGCGCCCTCCAAGGCTTGTTGCTCACCGACGGCTTGGACCAGCCCTCCACTCCGGGAACAATTGACCAGCCCGTCCGCGAAATCAACATGCCTGTTACGGAAACTCCAGGAGGACGCCAATGAGACCCTAGAAAATCGCCTTCATTCTGCTGCTTCTGGCCATCACCCTAATGGTCGCCGTCGCTTGGCGTGAAGTCCGCTACGGTTTCAGTGCGCGCATCCAGCCCCGGAAATCTGGGGACAGACGGACGTTCCCTTTCTAACCCCGAACCACAAACCCGAGTGCGATTCTGATTTGAGCACGGAGCGAAGTGCATGGCCAGCATGCTATCGGAAAGCGTTCCATCTAGTCCCGGTTTCCCCGGCTCCCTCGAGGCAGAAAACATCGGCGGCACTGCCTGGACAAGTTGCTGCACCCCTTAGCGGCCGGATGTAATCCGCGAATTCGAATAGTTTGGTTACGTCAAACTGTCGGCGTGGGTTGGTTTCTGATTCTTGAATGCGGAATGGTTTCAACCCGAGCGAGCGACGCGCTGACTCGCACAAGGAACGAATCAGGTAAGAGCGTGTTCCGAGGGTTCTTCGCGAAGCTTGCGGCGCTGTTCCACTTCTTCGTCCGTAAGGCGCGCGTCGTAGATGGAACGAGGTTCGATGGAACGAGCAACGAGCGTGGCGATCAATGCCACGACTAACATTGGCAGAAGGAATGAGCGATCTCGCCCGGTTAGTTCCATCATAAGAACTATTGCGGAGATCGGACCTTGTGTCGTGGCGGCTAAAAGGGCTCCGGCACCAAGCAGCGCGAAAAGTCCTGGGGGCACGCCGGGCCAGAGCCACGACCATGCGTGGCCCAGCGTCGCGCCAAGCAATGCCCCGGCAGTAAGCGAAGGCGTGAATAGGCCGCCGGGTGCACCACTGCGGATGCATAAAATTGTGGCGGCGGGTTTCAAGAAAAGCAGGGCCAACACGAATAGAGGCGCCACCTCGTTTGTGAAGAGCAATTGCGAGACGTCTTTGCCGTTTCCAAGAATTTGCGGGAACCAAACAGAAACGACGCCCACAATGCCGAGCACGATGACAGGCGCAATGATTCGTTGCCAACCATGCGGTTTATTATGGTCGGCCCAGCGGACCAGGCGAACATAGATGACCGAAGCGACGCCCACGACGGGAGCAACGAGCAGCGCCCAAACGAGGACGGATGCAGAGTTCGAAAATGCGGGAATGATGTAGGTCGGTGCGTCGGGGAGCGCGAGCCAAGAGACGGCGGTAGCAATCAACGAGGTAAAGAGAGCGGGGAGCACGAAGCGAAGCGCCAGCTTTCCGCGCATAACCTCCAACGCAAAAAGCGCGCCGCCTAAGGGAACTCCATAAGCCGCGCTCATTCCGGCGCCGGCGCCACAGGCCACTAAAAGCCGGCGTTGCTCGTCGGATAGCGACCCGCGGTCCGAGAAAAAATTGGCGAACACCGCGCCCGCTTGTTTTGGAGCGCCTTCGCGGCCCAGCGACGCGCCCATGCCCACGACGAAAATGGAAAGCACGGCGCTTCCGAGCGTGCGAAGCGGAGGCATGCGGCCTGCGTGGAACCAGATGGCGGCGGTGGTGTCGATGCCATTACCGCTCGAAAGTTGTTTCAGGAGAATTTGTCCCGCGCCGGTCAATAGTCCGGCTCCGAGAAGAACCAGAAGATGTCGAGCCACGCTCGCATGCTCGGCGGCGTCCAAAATATTGGTTGAGGAACCATTCCAGGCGACGTGCTGGGTAAACTCCAAGAGACGAGTTAGAACGGCAGCGCCGAGCCCCGTGCCAATACCTGTAAACAACACGGCCAGCCAGAAATAGGTTGCTCCGGGGCTGCGGAGCGTGGAGGGTATGGCATCTCCGCCGGAAGGCTGGGACATTTTTGACATCGTCAAATACTATCCCGAATCCGGTTCCAGAACGCTTTGCGATTCTTCGCGAAAAGGCCGCTAGCAACGAGGTGGAAACCGGGGACAGCCGGAAAGTTCCCCGTTCTGGGAAGTGCGACGGAACTGCCTCGCATTGTCGCGCCGGGTCTGGGCATGCGAAGTGTTAACCGCAGCGATGGTGGAAAAGCAACCCACGTTGGACAAAGAAGCAGAAAACATCCCGTCTGTCCCCGGCTTCCCGCGATTGGATATTGAGCCAATGGAATCAGTGGCGTAGCCGGCCAAGAAAGGGCTTCTTTCAGCGATTTTGGACCGAAGTAGACTCTTATTGGACAGTCTCGCGGGTGCCAAAGTGGAATACTGAACGTGCATAAACGGAGGTCATGATGACGAGAACTATAGCTTCGCAGGGAGGCGGCAATGGCTCCCCCGCCGCGTCGACAGAGACAGAGTGCGTGGCCGACATTCTCGAATGGGAACTCGACGACGTGATTCATGAGTGGATGGGGCTTGTGGAGAAAGAGCCGGACCTCTCCCGAATCCGGCTGAACTTCGAAGAACGCACCGGCCATCTTCCGCGACTCCTGCATGACGTGATTGCAAGGCTGCGCCTTGATAAAGGAACAAAAGCTCCGGTTTCGGTCGCTGCGAGTCATCACGGAGAGCTGCGAAGAAAACAAGGGTATACCGCCGCCATGGTCGTGGATGAATCCCGAATCCTGCAAGTCTGCATTTTTTCGACGCTGCACAGGAATGAGCATCGCGTGAAATTTAGCAAGTTGCTTCCGGACGTGGTGATCATCGCGGACGAAGTAGATGCGCAACTAAAGCAGCAGATCCTCTGCTTCCTGCCAGGAGAACACATCGGGAAGAAGGAAGCCGCGAACTGAAGTTGCTTCGCATGGAGCTAATCGGAGGCCAGAACTGCCGGGGACTAGCCCTAGCGATGGCATGCCGGGAGTCTATGAGGGGCGCCGGCCTTCTGGGCTCCGGAACAACGCTCAGGTTTTCTGGTCTTGTGTGAGATGAAGTTGTCGTTGATTTGGACAATACGCCCGCGCAATCGCTGTATCGCAGTTGGGCCATTCGCAGTGTCGATATGAAGATCAAGGAATCCAATACGAAATCCCTCGACCCGGAGATCTTTCTCGATATCACTGGAATAGCAAGAAAAGCTGCTGAATTTGGAAAAGACGAGCCCATTTTCTGTCAGGGTGACCCTGCCAAGAGCGTCAAGTATATTCAAGACGGCAACGTAAAATTCTCTGTAGTGAATGGGACGGGTAGGGTGGCTGTGGTCGCGATGTTTGGCCCGAGCGATTTTTTTGGCGAGGGCTGCATGGCGGGCCAGTCGGTCCGCAGTGGCACGGCTACGGCCATTACGCCGACCACCCTTTTTTCCATCGACAAAAACGAACTGTTACACATGCTCCATACGCGGCACCAGCTCTCCAACCATTTTGTCGAGTATATGCTCAGTCGTAACAATCGAGTCGAGGAAGATTTGATCGATCAACTCTTCAATTCGTGTGAGAAACGCCTGGCCCGAACGCTACTCGTGCTCGGCCGCTATGGGAAAGCGCAGCACCAGCTAGACAGTGAACTGCCGAATGTTACCCAGGAGACTTTGTCGGAAATAGTCGGCACTACGCGCTCTCGCGTGAATTTCTTCATGAACAAATTTAGAAAACTAGGCTTCATCGAATACCACCGCCGTAGGATTAAGATCAACAAATCCTTGCTGACATTTGTTTTGGACGAGTAAGACCGCTGGGTCTGCTCCAATCGAGGGGTCGCATCCACGGTTCCTCCCTGGGCGCGTGGCTCGGGCGCATTTCATGGATTCGGTTTTCGAGTGGAAATCTGGGGACAGACGGGACGCTCTCTCTCTAAATCCAAACCCCAAATCCGAGTGTGATTCGGATTCGAGCAGTGACCGAAGGGCATGGCCAGCATGCTATCGGAAAACGTTCCGTCTATTCCCGGTTTCCCCGGCTTCCTCAAGCCACAAAACATCGGCGGCGCTCCCTGGACAAGTTGCAGCACCCCTGGCTGCTAGATGTAATCCGCCAATGGCGGGTGGGCGATAAATAAATTGTTGCTCGGCGCGCCGCAGGCGAGCGCGAACTAAGTGATGCGATCCTCAGGTTCGGGCGAAGTATCGGGCGCGTTTTGAAGAAATTTCAGCAACCCGTCGCCTTTGGCGTTGCCGGCGCGCTTTTGAAAAAATGCGGTGGCGGTTTCCACGACTCCGATCTTTTCGGCGACGGCTGCGGCAATCCACTGATTCAAGGAGACGCCGTCTTCCTTCGCGAGGCGCTGGGCGGCCTTTTTAACGGAATGAGGCAACTTCAAAGGATAAGTAGTCCTGCTCATGGTTTCATCCTCTTCAAAAACTCCGCTGGCGTTAGCACCGGTACGCTAAAGCTCGAGGCACCAGCAGAAAAATCCCCTGTGTTATAGGTCACCAAGGCGTCTGAGGCCGTTGAAGGCTGCTTCAGGGACCATTTCGTAGTTCGTATCGTGGACTTGCGGCCTCCAGCGAAAATGGAGTTCAACGAGTTCGACTAGCGCAGCGAGTTCCCGGAGAAAGTCATCAATCTCCTGAGACGAAAGCCCATGCGCAAACTGATGTTCCGGCTGCTTCAGGACATCTTCGTGCTCCAGGAAGAGCGGAAGGGTCGCCAAGAGGAGAAGCTGCTTTCGGGCAACCAATCGCAAGATCGTGTTTCCAGCGCCTAACCTGGAGCAGAGCGCGGCGACCAGTACAGAAGTATCGAGCACGATTCGCACCGTGAACTCCTATGAGATATCGCATCCCATAGGATGTCACAAAGCGTATCTGGCGAGATGCTGAGAACCCAGCGATGCCAAGAGAGTTTGGGGCTAACGAGGCCAGAGCCAGGCGAAGGTGCCGGCGGTTAGCAGGGCGTAGACGAGGCCGTCGAAGACTTCCTTGAGGGTCATGCTCCAGGTCTGGCCCTTCCAAATGGCGTTGCTGAGAGTGCCAAGACCGTAGGCCATGAAAGCGACCGCGCCGACGACGCGCAGCACGTGGCGAAAGGGAGCGCCGGGCAAAATAATGTGTCCAGCGATGTAGGCGGCAGAGATGCTGATCAGTGCGCAGTAGATGAACCATTGAATGAGAAACTTCGGCATGTTCAAGGGACCAGTGGGGAAGATGGTTAGGAGGCCGACGGGTCCCTGCTTGAATTTTTCCTGGACGGCCGGCGTTTTCATCTCCTTGTGGGTGCAATGCGGGAAGTTGTAGAGACCGCGGGTGAGGGCGGCGGAACGGAGCGCGGCGAGCACGGTGTCCTCATCGGGTAGCTTGCGGTAGTCGCTTTGGTGGTACGTCAGCACGGTATGCATGATGGAGCTGGCAATGAACACGATAATGGCGGAAAGCAGGATCGGGAGCCAAAGAGCGGCGAGAAGAGCCATAGGCAACCTCCAAGGGAGCGAAGACAGATGCGGGGTAATTGGGCGCGAGACTACCTTTGAATTACGCCGAGGTCAAGAGGCTCGTGGGAAAGGGAGCTACGCCCAGGCGAAGAGCGAGCCGGCGGCGGCGACGTAGCCGCAGGCCCTGTGCGGGGTGTTGAAGGCGAAGACGGGGTTGCCTTTGCGGTAGAGAAGAATGAGAGCGCCGGCGGCGTGGGTGCGGTGGGCGAGGATGTAAACAACTTCGCGCGCAGCCAGTATAGCGGTGTCCGCAGCACAGGAATATTCCCTGCGGCGTGGTCAGTCCAAATAAAATACTTCCTTCATCATGGCGAATTTCTCTCCGTGTTTAAGGCCGGGCACGGGTTCGAAGAGCTTTGACATTTCTCGTTGCCATTTGAGGTTGGTTGGGTCTTGATCGAGTGCGCGCCACGCGGCGTCGAAATCATCGACTTGCATGACGAGGAATAAATCCTGTTGGCGCCGGAAGATTGAGTATTTTGATATGCCGACTTCCTTGAGTGTGGCTAGCAACGCGGGCCAAACATTTCTATGCGCGGCCTCGTATTCTTCCTCCTTGCCGGCTTTTATCCGCAATTGAAATGCGGTTCGAGGCATGTAGACCTCCAAATTTCTTCGCGTGACGCTATCGATTCGCGGACGAGCTTGCCGCAGGTTTTGAAACGCCCAAATAATTCCCATAGCCTACGACAACCGTCGATGACACCAGGACAAAAAGGCTTAGGCCGACCAACCACTTGGTACGACGGCCGGTTCCTTTCCATTCCTTCAAGGCGATGCCCCACAGGGTGCTAAAGATGATGATGCTGGCCATGTGGAGAGTCCAACTGGAGAACTTGAAGCGGCCCATTTGGGTCTCGCCCATGGTGTAGAAGAAAAATTGGAAGTACCAGGTCGTTCCGGCGAGAGCGGCAAAGAAATAGTTCGAGAGCATGGGCGCTTTCGAGAGGCTGGGCGCATTTATTCTGCGCTGTTCGGCCATTTCTTCGGCGGGGGCGTCGATTACGTTCTCGAGGATGGGCTCGTCACCACGCGCAGGGACTGGGCCGCGGACTTTGGATGTGAAGTATTGGTATCCGGTGCGGTTGCGGACATTCAGGATCGCGCACCAGATAAAGTTTGTGGTGAATCCGCCGAGCAAGACCACGACCAATACGGGAAGACCTTGCCACAAGACGGGTGTGCCATGACGAAGAGTGATCGCTTTGATGGGATCGCCGGTGGCCAATCCGTAGGCGAAGCAGGCGCTCATCACTCCGGAAAACGTCGCCACTACCAAACCCTTCTTCAAGTTGAATTCCTTGATGGAGGCGCGTTTTTGCTCCTCGGACAGTTCATTTTCTTTGGACATTCCCGCCATGCCAGCAAAGACGATTCCGAGGAGACAAATTGCGACTCCCACGAGGATTGTCCGGCCTGATATGGTGCCGAGAACTTCCGTTGCGAACTGTCCACGGAAAATGGGAGGCATCAGAGTGCCGAAAGCAGCGGTGTAGCCTAGCGCAACGGCCATGCCAAGGGACATCCCGAGGTAGCGCATGGTCAGGCCGAAGGTGAGCCCGCCAATCCCCCAAAGCACGCCGAAGGTGTAAACCCAAAACAGGCTGCGGCTCGGGGCCTCCTGAAGAACTCGGAGCAAATCGCTGGTCATCCACAGGGCCAGGATCCACGGCACGATGATCCAACTGAAAAATCCGCCGACGAGCCAATAGGTTTCCCACGCCCAGACCCTCACGCGGCGGAACGGAACGTAGAAGCTGCCGGAAGCGAGTCCACCCAGCCAGTGAAAAAAAACGCCGAGCAAAGGGTTTGGTCCCAAGCGGAGTCCTTTCCAGAACAAATTCGATACGCAATTGAACGGACTTTGCGGGGTGGCCGAAAAGCTGGCGACCGGGCACGGGGAGCGACTTTAGATTTGATGGGCCACAGGGTCAATACAAAAGCGGAGCATCTATGGAAATGACGCGCCTATTGCGGGGATGGTACGGTTGCAGTATGGTTTCGAGGTTTCGTCGTGCCATTGCCGCGGTCACACATCTGGCGGACTTCTGTGTCATGACCAGGAACTCCTGATGAAGACCCAAGAAAAGTTGCGCTATTTGGAAGATCGGTGGGATGAGCGCGTCGCAAGCGCGCTGGATGAAGCCGAACTGCTGCGTTACCGGTCCAACTTACTGGGGTCCGATCTTCGCATCACGAATTTTGGCGGGGGAAATACCAGCTCGAAGATTATCGATGCTGATCCCCTCGACGGGTCGCCGAAAAACGTCCTGTGGATAAAAGGGAGCGGCGGCGACATCGGCAGCATCCAGCGAAATGGCTTTGCCACGCTTTATTTGGACAAGCTGCACGCGCTTGCCGGACGCTATCGCGGGGCAAATACCGAAGATGAGATGGTTGGCTTGTATCCGCTATGCGTTTTTGGCAGCAATGCTGTGGCGGCCTCGATTGATACTCCGCTGCATGCTTTTCTGCCCTTCAAACACGTCGACCACCTGCACCCCGATTGGGGAATCGCCCTGGCTGCGGCGGCGAATGGCCGCGAGAAAATGGAAGAGTTCAATCGAGACTACTCTCACAAGCTGATTTGGCTGCCCTGGCAGCGGCCTGGTTTTGAGCTAGGCATGATGTTGCGCGACGCGGTAAGGCAGACGCCGGACAGCGATGGAATCGTTCTTGGCGGCCACGGGCTTTTCACTTGGGGAGAGACGCAACGCGAGTGCTACAGGAACACGATCGCGATGATCGATCAGCTCGGGCAATTTGTTTCGGAGCATTTGGAAAGGCGAGGAGCGAATCTATTTGGCGGGAGCCGGAGGGCTACACTCGAAAATCATCTCGCACTCGCTCAAGAGATCTTTCCGTTTGTTCGCGGACGCGTATCCGCTAAGCAGCGTCTGATTGGCAATTTCAATAGCCTTCCCGAGGTCCTGCGATTTGTGAACTCGGCAAATGCCCGGGAACTTGCGCATCTCGGTACAAGCTGCCCCGACCATTTCATCCGGACCAAAATCCGGCCGCTCTTTGTGGATTGGAAACCTCAGCCGAGCTTGGCTGGATTGCGTGACGCGATGGACGGCGCTCTCAAAAAGTATCGAGAAGAGTATGCCGTCTACTATGCCTCTTTTGCTCTGCCAGATTCCCCGAAGATGCGAGATAGCAACCCCACCGTGGTGTTGATACCCGGCATCGGAATGTTCAGTTTCGGCAAAAACAAAACAGAAGCTCGGATCACAGGCGAATTTTATACGAACGCCATTCACGTGATGGAAGGCTCGACCGCATTGGGCTCGGAGGCAAAGCCGGCGGTTCTGCCGCAAGCTGGTGCGGCCGCGAAGACTGAGTCTTTCAGCGTCCATTCGAACTATGTGGCGCTGCCGCCGTCGGAAGCCTTTCGGATCGAGTATTGGCAGCTCGAGGAGGCAAAGATCCGGCGGCAACCTTCGGAAAAAGAATTGAGCCGCCAGATTTGCCTGGTTGTCGGCGGCGGGAACGGAGTTGGGCGAGAGACCGCGCTGCTCGCAGCAACTCGCGGAGCGCACGTCGTCGTAGCAGACAAGGACTTTGAGGCTGCCAAGGGCGTCGCCATTGAGGCCCAAAAAATTGGCGGCAAGGAAAGCTCCGTCGCCGTTGGAATCGATATTCGTGATCGGGAATCCATCCGGCAAGCCCTTCGCGAAACTGTTGCGGCGTATGGTGGCGTGGACATTATCGTGAACACCGCCGCGATTTTCCCTTCCTCGCCTGACGGACGAATCGACGATGCACAGTGGGGGCTAACTTTAGATATCAATGTGACGGCCAATCATCGTCTCCTTGAAGAAGCGTCGAAAATACTTCGTGAGCAGGGTCTAGGCGCGAGCGTCGTCTTGGTGAGTTCGGCAAATGCGGTCGTTCCGAAACATGGGAGCGAGGCGTACGACGTGAGCAAGGCCGCTGTGAATCATCTGGTTCGCGAATTCGCGATTTCGCTTGCGCCGAAAGTACGTGTGAATGGAATCAGCCCGGCGACGGTGGTGAAAGGTTCGACGATGTTTCCTCGCGATCGAGTCATCGCGTCGCTTACAAAGTATTCGATCCCCTTCGACGCTGGAGCCTCGGACGAACAGCTGCGTTCCGTTCTCGCGGAGTTCTATGCGAAACGCACTCTGACTCACCAACCGATTGATCCCCAGGATTGCGCAGCGGCCATTCTGTTTCTCGCGGGCCCGCAGTCGCGTTGCACGACGGGCCATTTGATCCCCGTGGATGGGGGATTAACAGAGGCTTTTCTGCGGTAAGCCTGTCTTTTTTGACCGAAGGTTGAATCCGTTGAAGGAACGGCTAGGTTTATGGATTTTGCCGCAAACCGGAAAGCGTTAGTCGCGATCGATTTGGGCGCACAGAGTTGCCGTGTATCCCTCCTGCGTTGGAATCAAGACGAAGCCGAGATCGAAGTGATTCATCGTTTTTCGAACGCGCCGGTTTCGACGGACGACGGCTTGCGCTGGAATATTGACGCGATCTTCGAGGGCGTCGTTGCAGGATTACGCGCCTGCGCGGCCCATGCTCCTGAAGGCATTGCGTCCATCGCCGTGGACGGGTGGGCTGTCGATTACGTGCGGCTGGACAAGAACGGCAATGCTGTCGCTCTTCCTTTTTGCTACCGGGACACAAGAACAGAGAAGGCGGAAATCGAAGTGCACTCCGTTTTGCCTCCTTCGCGACTCTATTCGTTGACCGGGATTCAGATTCTTCGATTGAATACGCTGTACCAGTTATACGCGGACAAGCTCGCTGGCTTCGATGCACACTTGCCGTGGGTGAATCTTCCCGAGTTCCTTAGCTATCGATTGTGTGGCAAGCGAGTGAGCGAGTATACGAATGCGACTCATACGGGGCTCGTGGCCCTCGGAACTCATTCCTGGTGCCAGGACATTTTCCGCGAACTCGGCTTGGATGTGGCGGCGGCCCCTGAAATCGTGCCAAGCGGTTCGGTGCTTGGGCCGGTAACAGCAGAGTTCGCCAATCTCCCGGCGTTCCGTGAAACGCAAGTCATCGTCCCCGCCTGCCACGACACGGCTTCCGCGATCGCTGCGATTCCGGCGGTTGGCGACGACTGGGCATTTATCAGTTCCGGAACATGGTCTTTGGTCGGCACCGTTCTCGACGCACCCTGCGTCACCGATGACGCGCGATCCATGAACTTCACGAATCTCGGCGGCGTAGGCGGAAAAATCTGCTTTTTGAAAAACGTTAACGGCATGTGGCTGCTCCGCCAGTGCATGGAGGAATGGGAACAGCAAGACATCCGGTGGTCATTCGAGGAACTGCTTTTGCTTTGCGCGGCTTTGCCTGCCCCTGCGGCGTTGATCGACGTCGATGATCCTCAACTGATGGTTCCTGGACAGACGATCGAGAAAATCAACTTACAACTCGAACGTCTCGGCCAATCGAGGTTTGGCTATGGCACTGACTCTTGCGCCGCACTTTCGAACACAATCTTTCACAGCATGGCGGCGCGATATGCCGAGGTCCTTGCCTGGATTGGCAAGACTACTGGGAAGAGATTCAGACGACTGTTCATCGTCGGCGGAGGAAGCCGGAACGCCCTGCTCAACTCGCTGACGGCTCGGCGCACAGGGTTCGAGGTCATTCTGGGCTCGGCGGAAAGCACGACTATCGGTAATTTCGCGGTTCAGATGGCCGCTGGCGAGGTGGACTGGAGCGAGTCCACGGGCGTGACCGCGAAATCGGTCGCGAAATGGGCGGAGCGAATGTCTGCGAGTTGCTTGGAGCCGTCGAATGATCGCGAAACCAGTTAGTGTCGAACGCGGAGTAGCACATCAGCCGTTCGAATGGAGGTTTTACTATGAACGATAAAGCGGTGGAAACTGTATGGAAAGCGCTCGACAATTTCAAGATTGAACTGCCTTCGTGGGGATTTGCCAACACCGGGACGCGCTTTGGAAAGTTCATCCAGGCTGCCGCCGCGACGACCATCGAGGAAAAGTTTAGCGATGCGGCGCAGGTTCACGCCGCCACTGGAGCATGCCCAACTCTGGCTCTTCATGTTCAGTGGGATTTGCCGAAAGGCTTGCACGATGTTGCTGAAATCCAAAAGCTGGAAAAGCGGTTTGCCATCCACGCCGGATCGATCAACCCCAATATTTTTCAAAATCAGGAATACAAGTTCGGCTCAATTGGCAATCCGGATCCCGCCATTCGCAAAATGGCGATTCGGCACATCCTGGATTGTGTGGCCATCTCGGACGCTTTGGGTTCCCGAGACGTTTCGCCGTGGTTTGCGGACGGTTCCAACTATCCCGGCACGCAAAACATGCGCAAACGCATCGGCTATTTCGAGGAAGGCCTGCGAGAAATCCACAATGCATTGAAGCCGGGTCAACGGTTGTTGCTGGAATACAAGCCCTTCGAGCCGGCCTTTTATCACACGGACATCGCCGATTGGGGAATGGCTTTTCTGCTTGCGAAGGAAGCCGGACCTCAAGCCTTTGTTCTGGTTGATACTGGTCATCACTACCAGGCGCAAAACATCGAGCAAATTGTTGCGTGGCTGCTTCATCACAAAATGATCGGAGGCTTTCATTTCAATGACCGGCGTTACGCGGACGACGATCTGACGCTTGGTTCGATCGATCCATACCAGATTTTCCGAATCTTCCACGAAATCAAGATGTTCGAATGGGAGTCACAACCCACTGCCGATATCGTCTTTATGGTCGACCAAAGCCACAACCTAAAAGGAAAGATCGAGGCGATGATTCAGACCGTGTGCGCCGCTCAAGAACTTTACGCGCGAGCAGTTCTTGTCGATCGTGCTCGACTTGCGAAGCTTCAAGAGGAATGTTTGCTGGTCGACGCGGAGGAGGTGCTGCGCGGGGCATTCTGGGAAGACGTCCGGCCCGCCGTTCGCGAATGGAGAAAATCGCGCGGGCTGCCGGAAGATCCGATGCTGGCGTTCCGCACGAGTGGATACCTGGAACGAATCACGCGCGAACGAAGTGAAAAGAATCGGGGCGCAACGGCCAGCTATGCCTAGCAGGGCATGGCAAAGCTTCGGAACAAACTTAGGGTGGGCAAAAAGGTCTGCGTCATCTGTCAGCGAGCTTGGAGTCCTCAGGCGGGCGTATCCGATTGAATCTATTGACACTGGCGGAGAGGGGGGATTCGAAGCCCCGGTAGGAGTTTTGGCCCCTACAACGGTTTAGCAAGAGGAACCGTCCTGAGCCCTGTTGTTTGGATTCAATAACTTACGTCGGGTGAAAAGCCCGAGTTCGGGCCGAAGGAGCCTTGTTTGGGAACAACTGTGCTGCAAATGTGCTGCAGCAGGGTCGAAGACTTTGTGTTTTTATTCGCCTTTAGCCGCATTTCATGACGGTTAGCATGCGCTTCCTATCGCCAACCAGTTCTGGGCGGCCGATGCGCGGTACTCCTGTATATCGTGGGACGCGCATTCCAGCCGAACTTATTGCCGAAATATTGATCCAAGGAGCAACCCTGAAGAGATCCTCGAGGGTTTTCCAGCCGTAGATCGGGAGAAAGTCGAGCTTGCTCCGCACGATATCCAAGCTTTTCCACGCCGAGTCCGTCCGGCTTGCCGCCTCTGGGCAAAGCGAATGTAGATTCACGCAACCCGGCATGGCCATGCCCTCGCGGGTGACAGTGAAGCTCTTGATCGACGAATGCCTGCACTCATCTTTGGTTGAACTAGCGCATACGGCCGGTGACGGAGCAGATCGTGTCAATTATCTCGGCCTTGGAAGTTCGAAAGACTGACAGCTCATGGCTACCATCCGCGCGAAGTGTTACAGGTTTGCAACGAACAATCGTTCAGATTTTCTCGTGCTGCATGGGCATCCGCAGGCCTATGCAGCCAGACTCGCAGCGGCGGGTCTGTCTCTTCTTTCAGAGCCAAACGGGCGCATGCCTTTAGATGTGATACGTCGAATTTGAATTTTGCGTTTGCTTTCTCTTTCCGCTTGTCACAGTCTTGCGACAATAATTCAGCTGGAAGCTGGCTCCCTGTGAGCTCTTCGGAGTCCAGAAACAGCACTTAATGCCCTTCGTTCTTTCCACGTCGAAAGAACCGCATTTGTTGCTTTAACAGTCGGTTCGATCCACCCGGATACCACGTAGTGTCCGCCAGTCAAAAATCCAAGGCTCTTTGGAGAGCTGAAGTTGGTACGTCGCCGACATTTTTTGCGGAGCGTTCGACGACCAGCCAGGTGAATTGGCGTTTCACGCGAGTGATTTGTTGCCTCGGGACGCGTAAGCAGGGATCTTATGGCGTTACCACTACTAGAGCGAGCGACAAAACAGAGTGCTGCTTTCTTGCTGACCCCCAAGAACGGAAAGGGTTCCAGCGCAGGACCTCGCTGTTCCACAACCGTGGAACCAAACGCGCCAAGAATTCCCCAGCGCACCCTGCAGCAGGGCGAGCAGTATCGATTTCATTTTGACATGACGAAGTGTATCGGCTGCAAGTGCTGTGTCGTGGCTTGCAACGAGCAAAATGGAAATCCCGCGGAGATTAACTGGAGGCGGGTTGGTGAGATCGAGGGAGGTTGGTACCCGAACACGCAGCGTCTTCACTTGTCCATGGGATGTAATCACTGTCTTGAGCCGACCTGCTTGGCCGGCTGTCCGGTAGACGCCTATTCGAAGGATCCGATTACGGGAGTAGTGATTCACAGCGCGGAAACCTGCATCGGATGTCAGTACTGCACGTGGAATTGTTCCTACGGAGTTCCCCAATACAATCCAGAGCGCGGCGTCGTCGGCAAATGCGACATGTGCCACAACCGGCTGGCGGAGGGGCGCGAACCGGCATGCGTGGGCGCGTGTCCCGAGGGGGCAATCCAAATCGAGATCGTGAACATCTCCACGTGGAAACGCGACTATTCCGGGAGCGCCAACGCTCCCGGCCTTCCTTCCGCTGATGACAGTCTTTCCACAACCCGAATTACCCTCCCGAAAAACCTCCCTCCGGACACGCGAAAAGTAGACATGAACCGTGTGAAACCCGAGCACCCCCACTGGCCGCTGGTGGTGATGACCGTGCTGACACAACTGTCGGTCGGAGCGTTTGGCACGATTTGGCTACGACAAATGTTCGGGTACGAGGCATGGCTGAAGATTGCAGCTGTAGTGTCGTTGATGGTGGGCTGTCTGGCCCTGAGCGCTTCGACGATGCATTTAGGACGGCCGATTCACGCTTATCGAGCTTTGAAGATGTGGAAACGTTCTTGGCTTAGCCGGGAAGTTTTGTTCTTCGGGTGTTTTTCTCAAATATCGTTTTTGTACGCTGGGCTGCTGTGGCTGGGCTTTCCGGGAAGCAAAGTCGCGGGTGCATTGACGGTGCTCGCGGGAGTCGCAGGCGTCACGGCGAGCGCTTGTATCTATCTTGTGCGGCCGAGGCCGGCGTGGGACAGCAAGCACACCGTCGCTGAGTTCTATCTCACGGGAGCACTCTTGGGACCGTTGCTGGCAGCAAACATGAGGATTGGCGGCGGACGCTGGCTGACGACGTTGATCGTCGCGGCAGCCAGCGTACAGTTACTGAACCTCGCTCTGAAATTCCTTTGGTTGGTAAGTTCCGACACCATTGAGTTGAAAGCCAGCGCCCGCCTGCTTTCGGCGCAACTCCGATCGCCGCTGCTCCTACGAAGCGTTTTGCTGGTGCTGGGAGGAATCGTCTTGCCGATGTATTCCTCAAGCCCGATCGCCACTGCAGCAGCTCTTGGCATGGCGTTCTGTGGCGAAATCATCGGACGGTATCTCTTTTTTGTGAGCGTGGTTCCCAAGAACATGGCCGCATCGTATCTCACTGCGGGAAAGGCGGCGGCGTGACGCTAAAGCGGGAGCTGGGCCTGGACATTCTTGCAGAAGACTATGCCTACGCGACGGATCCAGTGATGGGATTTACGTCCGCGCAGAAAATTCCCGAGCGGTGGGTGATGACGACATGCGGCTATTGCTCCGTCGGGTGCGGAATGTTCATAGGCGTGAAAGACGGCAAAGCGGTCAGTGTGCGCGGAAATCCCGAACATCCGGTAAATCGGGGCCTGCTTTGCCCCAAGGGACTTTCCGAGCACCACACGATCGACGCGGAAACGCGTGCGAAGTATCCGCTGCTAAAGAAGAGCGGAACACTTGTGCGCGTGGGATGGGATGAGGCACTGGAAACACTTGTGGAAAAATTTCGCGGCGTTCAGGAGAAGTATGGAGCGGAGGCGCTTGGGGTCCTCAGCACTGGCCAACTAGTGACAGAAGAGTTCTACACGCTTGGGAAACTGGTGCAGCTTGGATTTGGAACAAACAATTACGATGGAAACACGACGCTGTGCATGGCCAGCGCGGTGTCCGGGTACAAGCGTTCGTTTGGAAGCGACGGGCCACCAGGAGCATACGAAGATCTCGAGATAGCCGACGTGATTCTCCTTTTGGGCGCAAACGTCGCAGACAACCACCCGATCCTGTGCCAGCGGTTGGAAGCGAACAAGCACAAAATTCTGATTGTCGCTGATCCCCGCGTGACCAAGACGGCGATGATGGCCGACATATATTTGCCGCTGAAACCGAGGTCGGACATCGCTTTAATCAACGGGTTGATTTACCTGCTTCTCGAGAACGGTCTTGCGGACCGCGACTATATTGCGCAGCACACAACGGGCTTCGAGGTGCTGCAAGAGTCCATCAGCAAATACACGCCTGAGCGCGTATCACAAATGACCGGCCTTTCGAGAGAAGTACTGATCAAGACGGCGTTGCTGTATGGGCAAGCGGAAGCACCGTTCCTTGGCTGGACGATGGGCGTAAACCACAGCACGAAGGGCACGGAAACAGTCAACGCGATCAACAATCTCGCACTTGTGACCGGCAATGTGGGGCGACCAGGAGCGTCTCCGTTTTCGATCACCGGGCAGTGCAACGCGATGGGAACACGTGAAGCGGGCTTCGCATCAAGCTTGCCGGGCTACCGCAAATTCGAGAGTCCCGCGGACCGTGAAGAGTTGGCGAACCACTGGGGCATTGCCGCGGAACGCATCCCCACATCTCGCGGCAAGGCGTACCCGGACATTGTGGAAGCCGCGCTTGCGAAAAAGATCCGCGCACTGTGGGTAATTGCCACGAATCCGATCGTATCGTTTCCGAATTTAGGTGTGCTTCAACAGAGCCTCGAAAGCCTGGACTTTTTCGTCGTACAGGATGGTTTTCATCCGACACCGACATCAGAACTTGCCGACCTTGTGTTGCCAGCGGCGATCTGGGGCGAAAAAGAGGGGACGTACACGAATTCCGAAAGGCGCGTGAGTAAGGTAAACGCGGCGGTCGCACCTCCTGGAGAAGCGCGCTCGGATTTCGGCATTTTTCTTGCCGTGGCGGAGAAGCTGGGATGCCGGCAAGAGCTGTTCCCCGGTTGGCACGAGCCAAAGGACGCGTTTGAAGAGTGGAAAGGCGTGTCCGCGGGCAGGCTCTGTGATTATTCGGGCATGGACTACGCACGCATCGAGAACGAAGGAGGCATCCAATGGCCGTTTCCTGCGGGATCGACGGAGGCCAGGACTACTCGACTCTACGCTGACGGACGATTTCAAACGGAAGACGGCAAAGCGCGATTGTTGCCGATCGAGTGGGAACCTTTTCCGGAGCAGCCCACCGAAGATTACCCCTTTGTGCTCAACACCGGTCGAACTGTGGAGCACTGGCATACGCGAACCAAAACTTCGCAGGTGGCGATTTTGGAGCGTCTCGCGCCGAATGCCTGGCTAGAGATGAATCCACGCGATGCGGAGGCGTTGAGGCTTCAGCCGCACATGCGCGTGGATATTGTTTCCAAGCGTGGCAGAACCAGCGGGGTGGAACTTCGCGTAACGGAAATGATCGCGCCCGGCCAGGTATTCATGCCATTCCACTTTGCGGAAACCAACATAAACGAAGTGACGCAAAGCGCATTCGATCCGATTTCGCGAGAGCCCAATTACAAGCAATGTGCTGTGCGCGTCGAAAAGGCACAAGCAAGCATGGGCACCGCGGCGAGTCGGAAAATCTTCGGCCGGAAAAGCTTTTGTGTGGAGGAGAGAGGTTGATGGAGAAGCTAGTTGTAGTTGGAAACGGCATGGCCGGAGTCGGCTGCGTGGAACAGATCCTGAAGCATGCTCCGAAATTTGAGATCACTGTCTTCGGGGAAGAAACGCACGTCAACTACAACCGCATCCTGCTCTCGTCGGTGCTTGCCGGGGAGAAGGCAGCGGACGACATCGTTCTGAACTCGCTCGAATGGTACCAAAAGAACCAGATTGAATTGCGGTTGGGAGTTCGCATCACTGACATTGACGTTGCTGGGAAAACCGTGGCGGGCGACGACGGGTCCGTCACGGCGTTCGACAAGCTTCTCATTGCGACGGGCAGTAATCCGCTGATTCCGCCGATGGAGGGTGTGGAGAAAGACGGTGTCTACGTCTTTCGCAACCTAGACGACACGCGGGCGTTGCTGGATCGAGTTGGGAAAGGAGTGAGAGCAGTTGTTGTCGGAGGCGGTCTGCTGGGACTCGAAGCCGCGCGCGGTTTGCAGGTACATGGATGTGAAGTGACCGTCGTCCACCTGATGGACACGCTGATGGAGCGGCAGCTCGATTTCACCGGCGGCGGGTATTTGAAGACAAAGATGGAATGTTTAGGGATAAAGGTGCTTATGGAGAAGAGCACGACGGCGATTCTCGGCAACGAAAAAGTCGAGGGCGTCGCGTTCAAGGATGGAAGCACGATCGAAGCCGAGATCGTGGTGATTGCGGCGGGAATTCGCCCGAACGTGGAACTGGCACGAAAGGCCGGGCTGCAGGTGAATCGCGGTATCGTCGTCAGTGATTTCTTGGAGACCTCCCTTCCGGATATTTTTGCGATTGGAGAATGTGCCGAGCACAAAGGCGTCTGTTACGGCCTGGTGGCACCCTTGTTGGAGCAAGGAAAAGTGCTTGCCGCGACGATTACGGGAAACCAGGGGCCGTGCTACGAAGGCTCGGTCACTGCGGCAAAGCTCAAGATCATGGGTGTGGATGTTTTTTCGGCAGGTGATTTTTCTGAGAGCGCGCCCGGGACGGATGCGGTGCGGTATGAAGATGCCGCGCTGGGCGTCTACAAAAAGCTCACATTGCGTGACGGCAAGCTTGCGGGCGCGATCCTGGTTGGCGATACCTCGGACAGCCATCGTTACATGGAATGGCTGCGCACACAGGCGGATTTGACGCCACAGCGCCGCCAGTTGCTGTTTCCGGCGCCAGCGGAAGATGCCGAGCTCGATGTCGCCGAAATGCCGGACACCAAAGTCGTTTGTGGATGCATGGGGGTAACCAAGGGCGCCATCATTGAAGCAATTCTTCAAAAAGGGATGAACACACTCGCGCAGTTAAAAGAATGTACCCGTGCCTCCACCGGCTGCGGCAGTTGCACGGAGCACTGCCAACAACTGCTCAAAGCCGTGGTACCCGAGTTTCAGGAAGAATCAGAAAAAGTGTTGTGCAAATGCGTTCCCTTCGGCGAAGAAAAATTGCGAGACATTCTGCGGAGCCAGCGTCTGCGGTCCGTACAAGAAGTCCTAGACATCTATGGCAACGGCCACGGTTGCGAGGTGTGCAAGCCCGCGCTCAGCTACATGATGGACATGCTGTGGTGCGGCGATCACGACGAAGACCGTTCGGCGCGATTCATCAACGACCGGGTGCATGCGAATATCCAGAAAGACGGAACATTTTCAGTGGTGCCACGGATGCGCGGTGGAGTCACCTCGGCGAAAGAACTGCGTCGTATTGCTGACGTGGCGGAAAAATACAACGTGCCAATGGTGAAGATCACCGGCAGCCAACGCATCGATTTGCTTGGCGTAAAGAAATCGGATTTGCCGAAGATATGGGCCGACCTCGGCATGCCTTCGGGCCAGGCGTACACAAAAGGCGTGCGTATGGTGAAAACCTGCGTGGGCACGGATTTCTGTCGTTTTGGCGTGCAGGACTCGACGCGCGCAGGCATCGAACTCGAGCGGCGGTTGGAACATTTATACACTCCGCACAAAGTGAAGATGGGCGCGGTGGGCTGTCCACGAAATTGTGCGGAAGCAACCGTCAAGGACATCGGCCTGATCGGGCAGGATGGCACATGGCAAGTGGTGGTGGGAGGCGCGGCGGGCAAGAAAGTTCGCAAAGCCGATTTGCTGATCACCGTCGAATCCACGGAAGAAGCGCTCCAAGCGGCGACGTTGTTCTTCCAATACTACCGAGAAAATGCCAACTACTTGGAGAGAACCTACGATTTCGTGGAGCGCGTAAGCATTGGAAAGGTTCGGCGAGACACGGTATATGCGCCGCTTGCCGTCCAGCAGGGTTTGCGCTACCGCCTTCGCCAATCGAAGCGGCTGGCGCGCGACGCATGGCTCGAGGGCGACGAGCCTCGCCACCCAACGCAATTCGTGCAGATCGAACCACTGGAGAAGGTTAACCAATGAAAGCAACGAAAAGATGGGTGCAGATCACCTCTGTCGAAAGCATTCCGCTGCGGGAGGGGAGATCGGTGCAAGTAGGCGAGCATGAGGTCGCGATTTTCAACCTCGGCGACCGCTTCCTGGCCGTCGGCAACCGCTGTCCTCATAGGGGCGGCCCGCTGGCTGAAGGAATTGTCTCCGGCGCGACCGTCGTGTGTCCGCTCCATGCATGGAAAGTGAGCCTCGAGACCGGAAGTGTTGTTAGCGCACCGAACGCACCGAATTGTGTTGAAGCATTTCACACCTGCGTCAAAGACGGCTTCATCTTTCTCGAAATGCCCCTCGCGTCCAAGGCGAAAGAGGAAAGCTCTAGCGCGTGCGTCGACCAGGAGAGGCCGGCCTCTTGGTTCGAATCAAGCGCGGTGGTACAGGATAATCCGGACCTTAAAAACATCGGCGTCTAGCGTGGATATTCGATCAGATGGAAGGAGGAATGTCGAAATGGACTACGTAAATCCGGGAGAACTCATGCAGGATGTCGTAGCGTTGGCCAAAAAGAAGTCTGATCTTTCTGTTGGAAATATGCTGATTCGAGGGACGCTGGCAGGAGTATTTCTCGCCTTCGCGACATCGCTCGCCATCATCGTCAACTCACAAGGGATACCTCCGATCGTGGGTGCAATTCTGTTCCCGGTGGGTTTCGTGATACTCACCTTGCTCGCCTGTGAACTGGCGACAGGTAATTTCGCTCTGCTACCCGTCGGTGTCGCGGCGGGTAAGGTATCGTTCGCAAAACTCCTTCGTAATTGGGGTTGGGTATATTTCGGCAACTTGGTGGGAAGTCTCTTCTATGCCCTGCTCTTCTATCTTGCTTTGACAAATTTCGGCGCGACCAGCAGCGGGCCGGTTGGCGAGCTGCTGAAGCAAGCCGCGCAGAAGAAAACCCTGGCGTACATGGTGTTGGGTTCGAGCGGCTGGGCAACAGCGCTCGTGAAAGGCATTCTGTGCAATTGGATGGTGACGATTGGCGCGGTCTTGGCCCTCGTCTCTCGCTCCACCATCGGAAAAGTTGTGGCCATGTGGCTGCCTATCATGACGTTCTTCGCGCAAGGTTTCGAGCACTCCATCGTAAACATGTTTGTCATACCCGCGGGAATGATGTTGGGGGCGCCCGTGTCTGTGGCGGAGTGGTTTTTCTGGAATCAATTGCCTGTCACGATCGGCAACATCCTATCGGGAGCGTTTTTCACTGGCTGGGCGCTATATGCCACGTTTCGAATAAGGGCGGTCCCCACAATTCCACCCAGAGAATTCGCGACCGCCGGGGAGCCGGAGCATCAAGCTGCCCTGGCCGAAACATCGGGCGCGGCGTAACAAGCGCACGCCGCCGCACCCATGAAACGGAACAGTACAATGGAATTGTCACCAAACCAGAAAGCCACTCTCGTTGCCGAAGGCAGCGATGACTTCCACACAGACGCTAACGGGAAGGCCACAAGCATCCGCCTATTGGATTTCAGCACGCCTGCGATGCGAGCGTTTCATCTCTCATGGTTTGCCTTCTTCATGTGTTTCCTCGCGTGGTTCGGAATTGCGCCTTTGATGGCGCTTGTGCGCGATGACCTCAAGCTCTCAAAAGCGCAGATTGGAAATACGGTCATCGCATCTGTTGCGATCACGGTTCTCGCGAGAGTTCTCGCCGGCTGGCTATGCGACCGATTCGGACCTCGGCGCACATACACCGCCCTGCTTCTGCTTGGGGCGCTCCCGGTGATGGGAATCGGTCTTGCGCACAGCTACCAGTCGTTCCTGTTGTTCCGTCTGGCAATCGGTCTGGTCGGGGCGTCTTTTGTGATCACGCAACATCACACGTCGGTGATGTTCTCGCCCCACGTGGTTGGTACAGCCAATGCCACTTCCGCTGGCTGGGGCAACCTCGGCGGCGGAGTAGTCCAGTGGTTCATGCCGTTGCTAGCTGCAGCGATCGTCGGTTTGGGCGCAGATCGTTTCCTAAGTTGGAGACTGGCGATGATCGTTCCCGGAATCGGGATGTTGATCACCGGTTTTCTCTACTATCGCCTTACTCAGGACTCTCCGGATGGCAGACCTTTCTCCGCACGGCCAGGCACACAAGCGCTTTGGGAAGCAGCGGGCGACTATCGGGTTTGGCTGCTCTTTCTGCTCTACGCGGCATGTTTCGGCGTTGAGATCACGATTGATAACGTGGCAGCGCTGTACTTCAAGGACTCCTTTCACGTTGGCCTGAAGATGGCCGGCTTGCTGGCCAGCGCGACCGGCATGATGAATATCTTCGCTCGCAGTCTGGGCGGAATCGCAGGGGATTGGGCCGGCAACCTTGGCGGGCTGCGAGCTCGCTCGCTGTTGCTTGGGTTGGTGGTGTTCCTCGAAGGAGGGGCTCTGGCGATGTTTTCCCGGTTTACGAGCTTGGGGCCGGCCGCGGCAGCGTACCTTTGCTTCGGGCTGCTCGTCTGTATGGCTTGCGGAGTTACTTATGCTGTCGTGCCGTTCGTTCGGCCTGGGGCTGTCGGATCGGTATCAGGCATCGTTGGGGCAGGCGGAAACGCGGGAGCGGTCTTCGCAGGATTTCTGTTCAAGGCGCAGAGTATTTCTGAGCCGCGCGCCCTCTTTATGTTGGGAATCGCAGTAGCTTTTTCGGCGTTTTGTGCTCTGGCGCTACGGTTTCGTGAATCAGAGGTTCCGGAGATCGTGGGACAAAGTCTTTTGGCAATTCGCACTCAGGCAAGCGATTAAGGCAATCCTGTATTGACTCGTCTGCCAGACGGGTTCGGAAGCCTCAGGGAGAAGGGACGGTGAGACGCAATGAAGCGAAGTGCGGTTGGCCTATTCGCTCTGGCAGCATTTATATTCATGAGCACTCCCGTGCCCGCGCAACAGCAAGGAAGCGTGCCGAACGAGCCTGGTGTTAACGGCCCGAATGGAACGGCCTCACCGCCGGCCCAGCAATTGGCAACACCTGCTGGCAGTGCTGCGACGACGGAAAACGGCAGGCTTTCAAGCACAACTACGGATTCTCGTGCGGCAGACACTAGCTCGAAGGCGGCCCGGGGATCGGATCCGCAGTACAAGGTGGGTCCGTTCACGGTCTTCGGCAACTGGCGCTTCCGAACTGAAGCATGGGATTGGTTTCAGCCTTCATCGGGCCAGAACGCCTACGCGTTTGAGCACTCCCTCCTGCGAGTGGGGATTGGTCAGAAAAGTGACACGTTTGAATGGCTCGTGGAAGGAGCGCAGGACGCCATCTTGGATTTGCCTGCGCATGCTGTTGTGGCGGGGGCACAAGGGCAGCTTGGTCTGGGCGGCACCTATTACTCGGCCAATGGCAACGGCCAAAACAATGCAAATGGCTTCGTGAGACAAGCGTACGTTGGCTTTAGACTTCCAGCAAACGGAAAACTTCGTCTCGGGCGTTTTACGTTCCTTGACGGGGCAGAGGTTACCCCGAAGGACAAAACTCTCGCCACCGTCGTCAATACCCGCATCAGCCAACGATTGATCGGTGACTTCGGCTTTTCGGCGGTGGGACGGAGCTACGACGGGGGACAACTCTCATTCGACACAGGCAGCGGTAACTTCACCGTTCTCGGGGCGCGGCCCACTCGCGGTGTTTACCAGGTTGATGGAATGGGCGAACTTGATGTGGACCTCTTTTACGGCGTATACACAGTTTCCGTGACTTCCCATCATGGTGCGGGAGAATTGCGAGTTTTTGCGGTGGGTTATATCGATGAACGAGGGACTGTGCTCAAGACGGACAACCGCACTCTCGCCGCGCGCTCTGCAGACAAGGATCAAATCCGGATAGGGACTTATGGCGCCGATTATGCCCATGTACTTCGCACGGAGAAGCGCGGTCAATTTGACTTCCTGGCTTGGGGCGTTTTCCAGAGCGGTAGCTGGGGCGTGCAAGCCCAACGCTCCGGCGCTTTCGTTGGAGAGTTCGGCTGGCAACCTCCGGTCCACATTCTCAATCCCTGGTTTAGCGCCGGCTACTCGTTCGGAAGCGGCGATTCGAATCCGAACGACAATACGCATGGCACGTTCTTTCAGATTCTACCCACCCCACGGCCCTACGCGCGATTTCCATTTTACAATATGGAAAACAACAAGGACTATTACGGCACGGCAGTTTTTCGCTTTCCGCATTCGTTAAGCGTGCGCAGTGAAGTCCATGCTCTGAGTCTCGCTGATTCGCAGGATCTTTGGTACTCGGGTGGCGGCGCATTCCAGCCGCACTCCTTCGGTTATGCAGGCCGGGCCACTGGTGGTTCGGGTAGTCTCGCAAATGTGTGGGATGTTAGTCTGGACTGTCCGCTGCGCTACGGCTTCAACATCACCACGTATTACGGGCATGCTTGGGGTAAAAGCGTGATCGAGAGCATCTATCCGAAAGGGACAAGCGCGCAGTTTGGTTACGTGGAGACGAACTTTCGGTTCTAGGACGGTCCGATGCCGGATGTAGGTTTCTGTGGCTTGCGGGTGCTGGCTCTGGAGAGCCGGCATGCCAGAGAGATGACCAAACTGATCGCTTCCTACGGAGGCGTGCCGACGGTCGCGCCCGCCATGCGCGAAATCTCTTTGGAATCCCACGAAGCACTCGATTTCGCGGCTGGATTGGTCGCCGGAAAATTTGATATGGTCATTTTTTTGACCGGCGCCGGCTTGCGTGCTCTCGTCAACGCCGTTGAACACGCCTATCCTCGCGAACAAGTCATAGCAGGACTGCGGCGAGTTCAGGTCGTCGCGCGCGGTGCCAAGCCAGTCTCCGCACTGCGTGAACTGGGCCTAAAGCCGGCGTTGGTGGCGCCCGAACCGAATACCTGGCGAGAGCTGCTTCGCGTGCTCGATGACGCGGGAGCTTCACAGCCTATCAGAGGCCTGCAAGTTGCCGTCCAGGAATACGGCGTCCCGCCCCAGGAGCTGTTGGCTGGCCTTCGCGAGCGAGGCGCGTGTGTTACGGCGGTTCCGGTCTACCAATGGTCGTTGCCTGAAGACATTGCTCCATTGCAGGCAGCCGCGAGGTCCGTCTCAAACGGAGAAGTAGACGTCCTTCTTCTCACGTCCGCAATGCAGATCACACATCTACTGCAAATTGCCGCGGATATGCAACTCGAACAAGCCGTTCTCCAAAGTCTGGAGCGCGTTGTGATTGCTTCGATCGGTCCTTCCACGTCCGAACGCTTACGTTCTCTCGGTTTGCAGGCCGACCTGGAGCCCTCTCACCCCCGCATGGGTTTTCTGGTTAAGGAAGCAGCGGAGCGCAGCAAGGAGATTCTTCAGGAAAAGCACAAGGATCCTGCCCTCAATTTTCTGCATGAACTTGGCACGCGGATGGCGACTGCCAGCCCTCTTCATCAGGTGCTTGATCGCGTCATCGAATTCGCATCCGCCGTTGCAAAATGCGACTCCTGTCTTGTGTTTGTGTTGGAAGACAACGAATTGGTCCTGCGTGCGTCAAAAAATCCCCATCCTGACGAAGTGGGCCGCTTGGCTCTTGGACTCGGACAGGGAATTACGGGTTGGGTGGCGCAGCACCGCCAACCGGTTGCCATCGGCCGCAATGCTTTCCACGACCCACGTTTTCAGTTTTTCAACGAGTTGCCCGAAGACCGCTACGAGTCCTTTTTATCTGTGCCTGTCTTGTGCCGTGGCAGGCTCGTGGGCGTAATCAATCTGCAGAATCGCGAGCCGCACTCTTACAGCAAGGTCGAGATTCGCTTGATTTCGACGATAGGCTTCCTTGTGGGTGCCGAGATTGAAATGGCCCATCTGGAAGAAAAAACCTCCGAGCTTTCCCAAGAACTTGAAACCCGCAAGATTGTGGAACGAGCCAAAGGCATCCTGCAGCGCGAAGCACACCTCAGCGAAGAGGAAGCTTACCTTAGCCTGCGCAGGCAAAGCCGTCAGCAGCGCAAGTCCATGAAGGAAGTGGCCGAAGCCATTGTTAGCAGTGAATTGGAGCGCGCCCAAATGGCTGCGGAGCCTAAACATAGGCCCTCACAATAAACTTGCGGACAATCGATTTCGATCGTTCTTTCTGTGGATTAATCTACCGACTGCGCGGTTTCTGTTGGAGCTACCTCCGCCTCCATCTGGCCATCCTCCATCGCAAAGTCAAACGCCGGATTCGGCGGAGCGATTAAATCTTCCGCGGTCACCTCGAAGCTTGCATCGCCCGCATACTTTGCCGCCACTGCCCCGACAATCAGCAGCACCGGCGCGGCATAACGCGGCGCATCCGCCAAATTCAAAAGCGTCGTTGGATACACTTTCTGCCCCGGCGTTGTCGCGTGTGACACCACCAGACACGGCGTTTCTGACTTCAGTCCTTGGGCGCACAATTTGGCTGCCAATCCCTGGTAGTCGGCTCCAGGCATATAAATCAACGCTGTCGTGTCTTCCGAAAGTGCCCCTTCCCAATTAAATAAACTCTTACCGGCGCACTGGTGGTTGCTTAAAAACACGATTCGGGATGCCAGCCGCCGGTCGGTCAGCGGAATACCCGCTCGCGCCGCCGCTCCAAATGCCGCGCTAATGCCCGGCACGATTGTCCACTCGATTCCAGCGCGGCGCAATGCATCCAGTTCTTCCCCCGCGCGCCCGAAAATCAGTGGGTCTCCCGATTTCAGCCGCACCACGCACCATCCTTCCTTTGCGGCGTTGATCATCAGCGAATGGATTTGGTGCTGTAAAATGCTTGCGTGGCCGCACCGCTTCCCCACGCTCTCCACATGCGTTTCAGAAGGGATGAGAGCCAGGATTTCCGGGGAGACTAGATCATCGTGGAAGATTACTTCTGCGGTTTGCAGTAAGCGCAACGCCTCGACCGTCAGAAGGCCTGGGTCACCTGGTCCAGCGCCTACTAGATAAACTTTTCCGTAGCTCTTCATCTTCTTGCTATGCGGGCGTAAGTTGGTGTTTTAATTTGCCACTTTTTCGGGGTCTGGGCACTGGGTACTCGGAACCTCTAAGCGGCGAATGCTAGCATCTGTTGGGTGGGAATCCACCGTGAAAGAATGGATGCAATGGATTGAAACTCCGCATAGTGCCCGGCCAAAATCGCAATCCTGCCGGAACGGCACAGCAAGAGCGCGAGGCGGTTCTATTTCTTGCGGCGTTCTAGAAATCTCTTGAAAGATTCTTCGCTGGCGAGCTCATGTAGAAGTATTTTCTGGTCGGCCAGGGGCTTTGCTTCGGCGCGGATTCTCTCCCGCGCTTCTCCTAGCATTGCGACCCATTCTTCATACTCTGGACCAAACTGTGCTTCCAGTTCCTTCCTCAGGCGTTGTGCAAGCGCCGGGCTTCTCCCCCTGGTTGAAATGGCAATTTGTAACGCGCCGCGGCGTACCACTGCGGGATAGTAGAAATCGCATAATTCTGGCATATCCACAATATTGCACAGGATCCTGCGCTTGCCTGCCAGGCGGAATATCTTCGCATGCAGTTCAGTGGAGGGTGTAGCTGCGATCACCAAGAAGCAACCGTCGAGATCCGTCTCGCGGAATTCTCGCCTGAGCCAAAGAATCTTTCCATCTTTTGCCCACTCTTCTACATTTCCAGTCGCGTGCGGCGCGACCACATGCACCGTTCCTCCGGCGTCGAGCAAACTGCCAATCTTCGACTCGCCGATTTCACCGGCCCCGACAACCAGGCACGGTCGTCCTTCCAATTTGAGGAAAAGCGGGAAGAGGCTTTTCATAAGGTTGCCAGCTTAGCGGACCCGCCGATTCTATGTAATACCCAGATATGACCGGAATCAGGTTGACTAGCGCTGTGCCTCGCCAAAACGTCGTACACCTGCAAAATGAATGACTTGGCGAAAAGCTAGATTCTGACTTTTCCGATAAGATTCTGGCTATGATCGCGTCGCTCCGACATTTTCTTGGCTGGATGGTGAGCGCTTTCCGTTCCCGGGAGGACCTCGTCCTCGAAAACCAGGCTCTCCGTCGGCAATTGTTGGCTCTGCACGCGCAACGTCCTCGCCGTCGATTGACTGCCCTGCACAAACTGTTCTGGGTTGCGTTGAGCACGTGCTGGTCCGGGTGGAGGAAGCCTCTCGTCTTGGTCACTCCTAGAACGGTCGTGAACTGGCATCGGGCGGGGTTTCGTTTGTATTGGACGTGGGTCTCCAGAGTCAGACAAGCAGGAGGACGGAAGCGCGTCCGCAAAGATGTTCGCGCCTTGATCTTCCGTATGGTTGCCGAGAATCCGACCTGGGGAGCGCCGCGCATTCACGGCGAACTGCTTAAACTGGGGTTCGATGTCTCAGAAAGGAGTGTCTCGCGATGGATCCGGCGAGCTCCGAGAGATCCAGATCCCGTGAAGCGATGGCTGACGTTTCTCAGAAATCATCGCGAGGCAATTGCGGCGATGGACTTCTTCACCGTCCCAACGCTCACGTTTGGTGTTCTGTACTGCTTTTTCGTCATCGGCCACGACCGGCGTAAGATCCTGCACTTCAAAGTGACGCGGAATCCCAATGCGCTTTGGGTTGTGCAGCAATTGCGAGAAGCATGGGCCTACAAACAGCCGCACAGATTCTTGCTGTTCGACCGCGACGCGAAGTTTGGCGCCGATGTGGTTTCGGCTGTGAGGGACATGGGAAGCCAGCCAACTCGCACGGCCTTTCGCAGTCCGTGGCAGAACGGAGTTGCTGAGCGTTGGGTGGGAAGTTGCCGACGCGACTTGCTGGACCATGTGATCATCCTGAATGAGCGGCATCTCAAACGGCTGATGTCTGCGTATCTGCTCTACTATCATGAGGACCGGACTCATCTTGGACTCGCGAAGGATACGCCAGCAGGTCGGCCTACAGCAATTCGCTTTGAGCGTGAAAGCAAGATTAAATCCTTTCCGAGACTTGGCGGCCTGCACCATCGTTACGCGGCGGCAGCGTAGACTGAAGAGCCATACTCTGATGACCAAACGCTTCTGCTTGTAACCCGGGCCAAGGCACAGTCCATGTTCTCTGCGAGCATATTTCGCCGGTCAACGAATCAGCCTGCAATTCCAAACCGAAGAGTCCCACCAGACAGAACGAGATTCCTTTTGTGTGGGGCGCAGCGATTTGGCGAACTACAGCCTAGCGCGAGTAGGGACCACTCCCCGCGCGGCGAAAAATCTTCCACGCAGCGCGGAACGGTGCGGCGCACCGATGCCGAGATGAAATTCTGCTTGACATGCTTCGGGTTTTTACCTAATAGTTGACCAACTCTCCCGCAGTTAGTCTCCCTGGTAGTTTCCTTGAGCGGAGGTCTCCATGCGACGTCCGGCACAGATTGCTCTAATGGGCCTCGCGGCAACATTGTGGATCGGCGGTTGCAAAAAAGAACAGCCTAGTCTTCCCGAGAGAGTGCCCGAGGTGCCGGTCTTGAAGTTCGAAGGCCCGACAGAGGGGTGGCCGCCTCGCCCACAAGGCCGCACCAATGTCGTCAACATTCCTTGGAAACCGCTCCCAGGTGTTCTCAGCGAGACGGAAACGGCAAGGTTACGAGACACTGCACTAAAGAACACCGAGGTAAAAAACGCGCTCGGCACGCGTTTCGCGCTTGTTGTGGCTGATCCGATAGACCCAGAGAAAGGAAGCACTGCGCAGGGCCCTCGCGCTGTCCGGCTGACCTTCTACAGTTACGCGAATAATATAGCGTTAGAAGTTGTTATGAAGTCTGGCGAGGTCGACAAACTAACGAAGCGCGAAGGCTACCAGCCGCCTGAAGGCCGGGAAGAGATCCGGCTGGCGACCGAGTTGGCTTTGCGCGATGCCCGGCTCCGGGCAAGCGTCAAAGGGCTTGAGAGCACCGGGTTGGTGACCTTTCCGAAAGAAGGCCGGCCGGGTTACGGGCACCGCGTGTTGCACATCAACTTCACGAAAGCAAAAGCCGACGTGCCGTCGTTCTTTGCGCTGGTCGATCTGACCGAACAAAAAGTTCTGGAAGCCGGGCCCGTAGTGCCGAAGTAATCCGGAAGCAAGCCGGATCCGTTTGCGAGGAGGAACCGCCAATGAGAAAGCTCTGCATTCTGTTTTTTCTGCTGATGGGTTTTGCAACGCCGTCTAAGGCGCAGGCAGGGCACACGGATTGGGGCGCGTGGAGTTTCGATTGGGAAGTAAAGGATGGATCGGGGCTGGCGATACGCAATGTGAATTTCAACGGGGAGTACCTCATTTACAAAACGAGTATGCCGGTGATCCGCGTGAGGTACGACAATGACGGGTGCGGCCCCTATGCAGATCGAATCTATTGGGAAAGCCTTGTTCCTATTTCCAATTGCAATGACAACAAAGTGTGCCAGCAGGGCTATACCGCCGGCGGCCACAATTACCTCGAGCTGGGGATCTACGCGCGGATCGGTTCGTATCATCTCTACCAGGCCTACTATTTCAGCGATGATGGGTGGATCGGAACCTATCTCTGGAGCAAAGGGCTGCAATGCCAGATCGATCACATCCACCATCCATACTGGAGAATGGATTTCGACATTAACGGTTTTCCGTTCGATCAGATCTTTGTGTTCGATAACAACCGAGGCAACGAGGGCTGGGGACCCGGGTGGCACAAATACACAGTCGAACAGAATGACGTAAAAAATCCCGCAACGGGCCGTGTCTGGTTTGTCCGTGATAATCCGACTGGGCATGGAGCATGGATTCTTCCCGGTTCTAATGACGGGACGGCTGACGGTTTTTCGAGCATTGACATGGGTGGTCGAATCTATCATTACAACGAGGACCAGCCATGGCCCTTCGGAGCCTGGGGAGAACTCGGTTATCTAGACAATGAGTCAGTCGAGGAAAAGGATATCGTGTTCTGGTATGTCTCTCACCTCCAACATTCAGCTGCAGCCGGAGGTGACCAATGGCACTTCACTGGGCCCTGGGTTAAGGTTCAGCGGTAGGCTTAAAGTTGATTTCTAAGGATTCATTCGGTTTTCACTTTCGCTGCTGACACTGGAGGCGAGCCATGCGGTGGCCTTTCTTTCTAAACCGGGAAATTTTCAATCGCGATGCTTCTCTTCCGGACCTTCGCAAATTCCCCTTGTTTGCGCTGCTTTCTACGCTTGCTCTCCTCGCCGGATGCGGCAAGATCTCGGTCTCCACATATCACAATGACACTCTTCGGACCGGCTGGAACGAATTTGAGAACCACCTGACCCACGCCAACGTCAACTCCACTTCTCTCACGGCCGTCTCCGTCGTACTGGACGACGAAGTCGACACGCAACCTCTCATCGTTCCCAACGTCCACATCACTGCCGGCAACCACAAGGGCAAGCATGACGTCGTCTATGTCGCCACGGAACACAACACGATCTACGCCATCAATGCCTCCTCAGGCCAAATCCTCCTCAATCCAAATTTCGGTCCACCGGTTCCCATCCTAACCAATCCCGCGGTTCCCGCTTTCAATTGCGGCAACAATGGGCCCAACATCGGCATCAACGGTACCCCCGTCATCGATTCCGTTAGCCGCACCATGTACGTGGTCGTTTACACCTTCGAGGACAACAAGCCCGTCTACCGCATCCATGCTCTCGACATCGGCAACCTCACCGACAAAATACCGCCTGTAACGGTTTCCGCTACTCACACCTTGAGTGATGGAAGCGTCGATTATTTCGATCCAGCCTGGCAGCGCCAACGCCCAGGTCTCCTCCTCGCCAATGGCAACGTTTACGTAGGATTTGGCAGCTTCTGCGATTGGGGACACTACAGGGCGCGCGGCTGGGTACTCGGTTGGAAGCAGGGAACTCTCTCGCCTCTGCCGATGAACCAGCTGAACGATAAGCGCCCTTCGAACAACAGCGACCTCTTCCTTTCTTCTATCTGGATGTCCGGCTATGGCCTCGCCGCCGATCCTTCCGGCAATCTCTTCTTCATTACCGGCAATTCCGATTACGCCTCCTACGATGGCGCCATCAATATCCAGGAAAGCGTCGTCCGCTTGAATCCCGATCTTTCCATGGCTCCTCCCCCACCTCCGCCAGCTCCCAATCCAAGCCTGTTCACTCCCGCCGATGTCAACAACCTCGACGGCGGTGACACCGACTTCGGTTCCGGTGGCGTTATGCTTCTCCCGGCCCAGGCAAGCGCCCCGGGCGATCTCGCCATTGCCGCGGGCAAAGATGCCCGCATGTTTCTTCTCAATCGCGACAATCTCGGCGGTTTCACCAGCAACAACGCCGGCGCTCTCGACACTGTCAACATTGGCCCCTGCTGGTGCGGTCAGTCCTATTTCTATGACGGCACTCCCCACGTCGTCAGCAGCGGCGGCAATCAGGTGATCGAATGGGACCTGCAATTGCCCCAACACAAATTGCTACAGATAGCCTCCTCCGCCTCTCTTCCCACCGGCGGTGACTTGGGCTTTTTCACTAGTGTTTCTTCCTGGGGTTCCGCCAATCCCATAATTTGGGCCGTTTCCCATCCAGACAGTCAACACGTTGTCACCCTATACGCCTTCAACGGCACTCCCTCAGGCGGAACGCTCGCGACTTTGTTTCAGGCCCCTGCAGGCACCTGGCCCTACGGAGGCAATGCTAACATCGTGCCGGTCGTTGCCAACGGCAAAATCTATGTCGCCAGTTATCAGAAACTCTTGATCTTTGGCCACCATCGCCACGCGGGCAAAAAAGCCGAGGAACTCAAGTTCGTGGCCGAGGAGAAAATCCAGCCACCCCTTCCTTCCGGAAGTCACATCGTTTTCGCTACCGTCCGTCATGTTGACGGCTCGCGTGTCACCGCTCAGACGCGCGATGGGAAAGAGCTCATCATCGACACCACTCCTGCCCTGCAGTCCTCTCGCGTCATAACTCTTGTGCCTGGCCGAGTGATTCAAGCGATGGGTGTGTACGACAACAAGGGGACGCTGAAGGCTGATTCCATTCAACGCGCCAAAGCCACATCCGCGGAGTGGCCCGCCGACCGTTAGCCACTCGGTCCTCCTTGCGCGGGGAACGCTTCCGGTCGACTATTCACAGGATGCGGTCGGCCCTGCGAAGAGGGAGGCTATGCCCACGGCTCGAACGTCGCAGGATCTAGAGCTCCCGAAGTGTAGATGATTTTGTGGCTGCGGGGGCATTTCGCTTCCGAAGGTTTCAATCGACTTCGACATGCGGGCCGCAACAGGTTCAATATCAATCGCTTCGAGGCCGCAGAATTCCATAGATTTCAATAAGGCGTGAAATCTGGTTCGGGACCAGGTGCTCCACCCCGGTGAGCTTCTCGGAAGTCCTTTAGATTCAGCAATCACAAATCTCACGCGTGTTGAAACCAGATAAACCTGGAGGCTTCCGCAGCCACACAATTGTCTACATGGCCCCAGGGACGCTTGCCAAGGATTTCAGGACCGGTTGAATTTGAAGGATTTTTCGTAAGAACCCGAAACTCGACCACCTGGTATTGCACCAGGGATATTCATGACCGCTCTTTCGGAACCAAGCTCCGCTCGACTCAGCTATTTCCCAGAACGGGACAGAGTCGCAGTCCCCTGGCCAAGTGTCGCATCCGTTGCGCCTGGATTGACAGGTTCTTCCCGGATCCAGACACAATTGCAAAAGTGGACCACATCTTCGGCTAGCCGACGACTGCTGACCACGGCCTTCCCATCCTGAACGGTGTTCAGCGGGAGTGCCGACCAGGACCGGTGAGTAGTGATGCCCGTTAGAAGATGTCGTGGCAGCACTCCCTGGAAATATCAATTTCTCTGCTATCCATGAAACGATGACTGTCCCAAATGCACTACCAGTGTAATAAGGCCCGATCCCCCTACCTGAGGAGGACATCATGGACGGAAAGAGCGACGACGTTCAAAAACCAGGATCAGGCGAGGAAAACCCGCAGGATCAGGAATTCCGGTTTGCCCTGAAAGCCCCGTTATCCGTCTATGAATCGATACTCATCGAGGACTTGGAGCTCGGGCGAGCAGCGGGATGAGTCCTGCGCTGCACGGTGCGGGCCGGAACTGCCCCTGAAAGGTCGTCGGGCTGATCGTGCTATCAGCCTCGATCGGGGGCGCCATCTACTTCGTTCTCTGGCTCGCGCAGCTCCTGTGAGCGCGCGCAGTCGCGACCGCGAGGAGGTCTAATGCCCGGCACCTGGCAGGCAATCGAACTTCAGCCGTGGTTCTGCGCGAGCACGATGCTGCTGCTCACCGACGGCAGCATCATGTGCCAGCAGGAGAACGGGCGGCAGTGGTGGAAGTTGACGCCCGATCCGTTCGGAAGCTACGTCCGCGGCAGTTGGTCGAAGCTCGCATCGATGCGTCTCGCCCGTCTGTACTACGCTTCCGCCGTGCTCGCGGACGGACGGGTTTTCGTCGCCGGCGGCGAGTACAACGGTGGCACCGGTGTTGCGGATCTTTACGCGGCCGAGATCTACGACCCGGCTACGGACATTTGGAGCGACCTGCCGACGCCGGCCGGCTGGACCAATATCGGCGATGCAAGCGCCTGCATGCTCGCCGACGGCCGGATCCTGGTCGGCAACCTGAACGACACCGAGACGGCGATCTTCACCCCGGGACCGGACACGTGGGCTCCCGGCCCGAACAAGACGGGACGGAGCAACGAGGAGTCGTGGGCGCTGCTCGCCGACGGCACCGTGCTCACGGTCGAAACATTCAACCCGCAGAACGCGGAGAAGTTCGTGCCCGCGTTGAACCAGTGGGTCTCCGCGGGATCGACACCGGCGATGCTCGTTGAGAGCACGTCGAAAGAGATCGGACCAGAGGTCGTGGTAACCGACGGCCGCTGTTTCGCAATCGGTGCGACCGGAAAGACGGCGCTCTATAAACCGCCCTCGACGCCCACCGATCCGGGCGCCTGGGCGGCAGGGCCGGACTTCCCCACCTCGAACGGCAATCCGTTCGGCGCGAAGGACGCGCCGGCCTGCCTGCTGCCGAACGGGCACGTGCTCTGCGCCGTCGCGCCGGTGAACGGGAACCAGAACGACTACTTGGCGCCGACATCCTTCTTCGAGTTCGACGGCGCGAATCTCCTCCGGGCTCCCGATCCGCCGAACAATGGCGGCGCGCCGTACGCCGGACTCCTCCTCGTCGTTCCGAGCGGCCAAGCGCTCTTCTCGGCGCAGTCGCCGGAGATCTACGCCTACACGCCCGACTCCGGCCCGAGCGAAGAATGGCGGCCCTCGATCATCGACTGTCCCGAGACCGTCCGCGCGGGATCGTCCTTCACGCTCCGCGGTCGGCAGCTCAACGGCCTCTCGCAGGCCTCGATGTACGGCGACGACGCGACCGTCGCCACTAACTACCCGATCGTGCGGCTGACGACGGCGAGCGGGCGGGTCGCCTTCTGCCGCACTTCGGGCCACAGCACGATGGCGATCGCCACCGGGTCAGCCGTCGTCAGCACCGAGGTCACCGTGCCGGCGGAGATCGAGGACGGCCCTGCCGAGCTCGTCGTGGTCACGAACGGGATCGCCTCCGAGCCGTGCCGGACGGTCGTCGTCGGTCGGCCCGCGGCGAAGGAACGTGCGAAGCCTCGCCGGGTGCGCTCGAAGCCCATGGCGGAGCCGCGGCGCGCGACCGCCACGCGCGGCATTCTTGGGACGCTCGGTCTCGGCATCCGCTACATCGGCTGCGGCTTCTATTTCTTGTGCAACTGGGCCGCGCAACTGACGTGTGCGCAGACGGAGATCACGAGCTACGCCCAGTGCAAGCAGACCCGCGACGACGGTTACAACAAGTGTACCCAGACGGCGGACAACGGCTACAACCAGTGCACGCAGACCCGTGATGACGGATACAACCAATGCACCCAGACACGGGACGACGGCTACAACCAGTGCTGCACGTGGTGGCCGTGCTCCTGGGCCTGTAAAGCCTGGGTATGGGTCTCGAATATCGTCTGCGTCGCATGGACGTGGGTCTCAAACATCGTCTGCGTCGCATGGACGTGGGTCTCAAACATCGTCTGCGTCGCGTGGACGTGGGTCTCGTACATCGTCTGCGTCGCGTGGACGTGGATCGTTGCGACTCTCTGCAAGGCGTTTGTCTGGGTGATGAAGCTCGTTTGCTCGTAAGACGAAGCAGAGCCCGCTATCGCGGAGGGCGAGCGCGTGTCCGAGAACGGACGCTGGCAGGGCGAAATTGCAGTGCAGTCCCTACCGAAAACTCGATTGGCTGACCATCAGCGAAATAAGCCGTGCTCAGCGGCGTGATATCCCGGATCAAACCTCCAGAGGGCGAGCGTCCTTCCACAAAGAACTAGACTTTGAATAGCAAACGAGCACGCGGCTGCGTCCTCACGCGAGCGTTTGGAAATCTTTTTCGATCAGGCCGCTTTGCGCGTGTAGAGATGATGCAGGCCGCCGACTTTTGGAATCTCGATCACATGGCCGAGCGAGGGAGGCTCGACAGGTCGGCTGATAGGCGCATCTTTTTCGAGCGACAGATGCGTGCGGCACCTTTGGTAGTATTTGAAATAGTCCTTGAGGATCCGGCACAACCCGTGTGTCTTGCCAAAATCTAATTCGGGTAAAAATGTGCGATTCGCCTTGTGCCTCGGATTGAGAAGAGAGCCTGGACTCCAGTCAAGAGTTGCTTTGAGGAGCGCGAAGGTTCTCTTTAGGCGAGAACCTGGGCACATGCGCGTACCTATATAAGGATAGGCGAAAAGTTGGTCCCGATCAGGCAGCCCGATCGTAACGGTGATGCAGCCCACCGAGTCGATCCTCAGAAAGGACACGCCCCGAGGCTGTGGAGCGAATTCTGTAGTCGGGGGTTCCCTTCCTCAACCCAAGATGCGTGCGGTCTTCGTGGTAGTACCGGACGTATTCAGAGAGCAAACGTTTCAGATGGCGTTCATTCACCGCAATGACGAGATCCAGCAGATCTCGTTGGCAGCTTTTAACCCAACGCTCCGCTACACCGTTCTGCCAAGGGCTTTCGAAGGATGTTCGTACCGGACTCATCTTTAGGGATCGAACGGCCACTGGAACCTCCAGCCCGTACATTGCATCGCGGTCGAAGATGAGAAACCGAGGAGCCAACTCAAATGGAAATGCTTCTCGCAGCTGTTGGACGACCCACAGGCTAGTCGGATGCTTGGTGATGTTGAAGTGCAGGATGCGTCGACGGCCGTGGCTGATGACGAAGAAGCCGTAGAAGACGCCAAAAGCGATCGTTGGCACGGTGAAGAAGTCCATGGCCGCAATCGCTTCCCTGTGGTTTCGAAGGAAGGCGAGCCAACGTGTGGCTGGCTCGCGATCTCTCGGCGCCCGTTTCATCCAACGAGAGATCGTTCTCTCGCAGAGATCAAAACCGAGCATAAGAAGCTCGCCGTGGATGCGCGGCGCTCCCCAGGTTGGATTCTCAGTAACCATCCGGAAGATCAACTCTCGAACTTCCTTCGTCGTCGGCTTCCTCCCAACCCGCGCCCTGACTCTAGACGTCAGTTTCCAGTACAAGCGAAAACCAGCCCGGTGCCAGCGAATTACCGTTTCAGGCGTAACTACGATAAGAGCTTGTTTCCATCCTGACCAGAATCGACTAACGGCGACCCAGAACAGTTTGTCGAACGGGCTCAGGCCCGGCTGTGGACGGCGCCGCTTCAATACGACAAGTTGTTGGCGTAACGCAAGATTCTCGAGGAGAAGACTTCGCCGCGCGCGAACGAAGCGAACCAGCGTTCCGAGGGACAGGCCGATGAATCGAAACATGGCCAGGAGTTATAACAGAACGCTGTTGGGACGGCGGCAGCTATGCAATTGATTTCACAGTCGGCCAGAGTTTTGGCGAACGACAAGGTCCGCTCTTCGCTGCGCCGCCCGATTTCGCGCTTTGCCGCTCTCTTTCTCTCCGGTTGGCACATGCATGGCGGGAAGCACGCTGCTTTCGTTCGCATACCAGCGCTAACTGCTCCATAGCCAATAGTGCCCATAAGCTGCGAGCCGAGCTCTCACTGGATTCGCGAGCATGTAGTGCAGCTTGGATCCTGCCGCACATTTTTTCTACGACGCCGCGTACTTATCATCTAACCGGTTGTCACGAACACCTGTTCGGCCCGCATACCCTGCAAACCGTAGCCAGCCATCCGATCAAGCGATCCCCAGTTTCTGCTGCATCTCCTCGAGCGATACGCCCTTGGTCTCCGGGTACACCAACAAGACGACGAAGAACTGCAGCACCATCATGATGGAGAAAAAAACAAATGGGTACCCGCCCGAAGAAGCAGCCAGGAGCGGAAAAAATCCCGAAATGAGCGCATTCATAATCCAGTGCGAGAAGCTGCCCAGGCTCTGGCCTTTGGCCCGGACGCGATTGGGAAATACTTCGCTGATGAAAACCCAGATGACCGCGCCCTGGGAAAAAGCGAAAAAGGCGATGTAGCCGATCAGCAGCCATACCAGAAGATTCTGGTGGCTGCGCATGAAAAAGACTGCGGCGACCCCTCCGAGACACGCTGCGGTGCCCACCGAACCGATCAGCAGCAGCGTCTTGCGGCCAATGCGATCGATCACGGACATAGCCAGCATTGTGAACACCAGGTTCGTGGCGCCGATCGCCACGGCTTGCAAATCCGAAGACACTTTATTGAAGCCGGCAAAGGCAAAAATATCGTTCAAGTAGTAGAGGATGGCGTTGATTCCGGAAAGCTGATTGAACATACCGATCGATACCGCCAGAAAAATGGGCATTCGATACTTCCAGGAGAGCAGCGAGTCGCTGGCGCCATGCTCGGCATCGATGGACACAATAATTTCCTGAAGTTCCTGCTCGTAATTTTGCTCGCCCGTCATGCGGAGAACATCGCGAGCTTCCGAGATTCTTCGTTTCTTGACCAGCCAGCGCGGGCTGCGCGGAATACCAAAAAGCAGGAGCAGGAAGACCACAGCTGGAATCGCGGGGACGCCGAATTTCCAGCGCCATTCGGTAAGACCAAGGTGCATCGTTCCCACGATGTAGTTCGACAGATAAGCGAGCAGAATTCCAAAGACGATGTTGAACTGAAACAATCCCACCAGCCGCCCTCGCCACTTGGCGGGCGCCACCTCTGCAATGTACATCGGGCCGAGCACCGATGAACCGCCAATGCCGAGGCCCCCGATGAAGCGGAAGAGCACGAGCGCGGACCAGTTCCACGCAATCGCACAGCCCAGGGCCGAAATGACGTAGAGCAAGGCCGTGGCGCGCAAACTGTCCCGCCGGCCAAATTTATCGCCGGGAAGTCCAGCCAGGATGGAACCCAGTATGGTTCCCCAAAGCGCTGCAGAAACCGTGATTCCCAAAGCCGCCGGCGATAGATGGAATGTTTGCGTCAGCGCATGCGTGGTGCCGGCAATCACGGCGGTGTCAAATCCGAAAAGAAGTCCGCCGAGTGACGCCACCAGTGTGCTTTTCAAGAGGTAGGAGTTAAGTTTCATAACGCCTTTCGAAGTCTAAGAGCGATTCCCGACGGCTCGTCCGCGAATTAAGATGGCCTGGCTAAAGCGGCTGGCAACTGCATCGCTCTTCGTGAAATGCGCCCGGCCAAATCGAGTCGACAAAACACCTGACGAAAGCGCATATCGTACAAAGGCAATCGACCATGCAGTTCAGTCCCATCCCTCATCGAAATTCTGGCCCAGGTTACCGATGAACGGCGAACCTCGCATCGTCGTTGGCGTAGATATCGGCGGCACCAAGGTCGCGGCCGGGCTAGTGAACGCCAAAGGCGAAATTCTCGCGCGAACCAGAACCCCCATGGTGACCAGCGGTGCGCCCTCCGACGGTCTGGCCGCAGTTTCTAAAGCGATTCGAGAGCTATTCCCCGACACTGTTTCTGACCCTCAAATGGGAGCCATCGGCATCTGCGCGCCAGGACCGTTGAATCCGTACACCGGCACCATCATCAATCCTCCGAATCTCTCCATCTGGCATAGCTACCGCGCTGGCTGAAGAAATGCGCCGGCTTTATGCGGTTCCCGTGAAAGTAGATAACGACGCGAACGCTGCCGCTCTCGCGGAAGCCAAGTGGGGTGCCGGGCGCGGTTACCGAAACGTCTTTTACGCCAGCATCGGCACCGGCATCGGTACCGGAATCATTTTTGACGGCCGCATTTATCACGGGAAGACGGCCGCGGCGGCGGAAGGCGGTCACGTCGGGATCGATAGAAATGGTCCGGTTTGCAATTGCGGAAAACGCGGCTGCATCGAAATGCGGGCCGCGGGCCCCGCGATCGCCCGACGCGCACGACACAAACTCGCGCAGAATCCGAAGTCGGTACTGTTGGAATTGGCGAGCGGCGACATTCAGCAAGTCAGCAGCAAAATGGCGGGAAGAGCTCATGCCGAAGGTGATCCCGTTGCTGTGGAAGTGATGCGCGAGACGCTGGACCTCTTGGCATACTGGTTCGGCAACATGATCGATCTCCTCGAACCCGACGTCATCGTGATCGGCGGAGGCGTTTCTTCGCTCCTCGCGCCATTCCTGGATGAAATTCGCGAACGCTGGCGAGGCGCCTGCCTAAATCCGAGTCCGCTGAGCATCCCGCTGGTGCTCGCCTACTATGGCGATGACGCGGGAATTGCCGGGGCCGCAACGCTCCGCGAATGAAAGGTCAGGCGCCGGGCCAAGGCATTCACCAGACCTCATCGTGCGGGCGCTGTTGCGACTCCGACGTTTTTGTCCGCTCCGCCGTAATAAAATAGCCAGCGCTGGCCATCCCGAACCATTCCTTCGACAAACACCACATTCGGAACTTGACCCACTTTTTCCCATTCTTTCTCGGGCGCAAATACAGGCTTCGCCGAGCGGGCCAGAACTTTTGTGGGATCCTTTTTGTCGAATAAAACCCAACCGGTTGAATACACCTTTTTATCGTCGGCGCCGTTATAAATCAGGAAAATGCCCCTAGAAGTCACGACGGGCGGAGGGCCAGGTTCGACAACCAGGGAATCAAACGAACCGGGGCGGCTGGATAGAACCGGGTGGTCCAGAGCGTCCGTCCAGTGGAGCAAGTCTTCGGAATACGCAACTCCCATTTGCGTATCCTGGTTGCGCGCATCCCCGAGAAAGTACATCCAATACTTGCCATTGATCTTCTGCGGCACGATCGCGCCGGATTTCGTCCACTTTACATTCCATTTGCCCCTATACGCGGGCAGGATAACGCCTTGTCTCTGCCAATGGACCAAGTCCTTGGATGTGGCGAGGCACAGCTGGGCGTCTTTCTTGTCGGCCGCCATGCCGTCAACACTGTTGTATCCCGTGTAGGTCAGATAGTAGGTATCTCCGAACTTTTGCAATCTTGGGTCTTCTACACCGCCGCCCTTTTCATATGCAGTCTCTGGAACCATGACGGGTTCCGGTCGGCGATGAAAGTGAATGCCATCGCGGCTCGTAGCATACCCGAGCGACGACGTGCCTTGGCGACTCTGCGCGCGATAAAGCATCACGAACTGCCCATCTTTTTTTACAACTGCGGGATTAAACGTCCCTGCGGATTCGAACGTGTCGCCGCGTGGAGACAGAATTGGTTCTTGAGAAAGGCGGGTCCACTTCCCTAACGGTGGGGTAAAGAGAACGGCGCCAACAGCGGCCACGGCGACAAGCATCAATACGGAAATGGCGGCTGTTCCCGCCGCCCGAAGCCTAGTATAAGGTCTCTTGCTCATAACGGATATTCGCTCCTTGGGCTGCCCGTACACGGTAAATCGTCTCGAAAAGCTTGCTCTTGGCGCTCAGCACTCACCGGTCAGAACTCCGCCTGCAATGGAATAAAAGACTGACCGGGAACTTGCAGCGTCGGGCCGACAGCTTTGCCACCGATGCTGAGACGAACGCTGCTCTGGCGCGCCACAGGGATTGCAATGGTTGCAGTTCGCAAAACGAGCGTCGGGTTGTACAGAATAAAATTCAACTTTTGCGGCGGAAACTCTATTGCGGGGGCTGCGTCCAGAAGATCGAGGTTCACCAGCATCAACTCCCGGTCGCTGACGCGCCCCAGCGCTTCAAACATCAAATACATCCACATCGATTCACCCGCGCCGTAGATTTCCTTGCCTACGTTGCCGGTCATGCCCGCGAGTTCCAGAGTGCCCAGATTTTCGAACGGAATGAATGCGGAGGGACCCTCAGTGCGCCCAGCCGCACAGCCCTCGAAAAAGTAGAAGTTGTTGCGCCGCTGCTGGTCCATAAAGCGCAGCAGTGCTTCGAAGACGATTCCTCGTTTCATGATTCCGGTCCAGGGAAGAATCGCTTCCACATTCTCCTTGAAAGCGGGATAAAGAATGGACGCCGCGGCCTGAACCATTCCCCGAATGTCGTGAGACTTCTGATTGGGATCGGAGTACCAATAAAACATGCGGAGTTGCTCGTAGAGCAGGTATTTCGCCTCCTCCTGCATGCCCAGCTCGGCCGCCGCAAGCGCACCGTAGGCCAGCTCCTGGGGTTCGTGAAAGAGGCGTTCCGCGGGAACCGTGTACAAAGCATGGATGGCGCGCCGGGCCTCCCCTAGATAGTGGCCCTCGCCGGTCAATTTGTTCGCCAAGATCGCCGCCCAGGCGTACAAGCCGCCCACGGCGTAATTGGTGCCCGCACCTTCCGCGCGTAGAGTAGCCACCTGGTAATAAATCGGAAAAAGGTAGTCGTACTGCTGAGCCATCTTCTGTGCGGTTTGGAAAGCGTCCAGGAAATGGTCCGTGAGGTCCTTTGACCCCGTCAGAGTGCCAATCATTGGATATTTTATGAGCGCGTTCTCGAACGGGTACCACGAATCCGCCCGCTCATCTGCGGGGTGCGTAAAATCGTTGCTGATGCTGTGAGTGCCCACGTCGTAGAAACCGGGGAGGTCCCCCAGCAGCTCCTTGCATTCGTGTTCGTAACTTGGAGAAGGGTTCAGGCGGAGGTAAAGAAGCGAGGGCCAGAGAACATCCGCGATCGTCATGAGTTCAAAGTTATCGGCAGAGTCCTTCCAAAGCTGGGAGCTAGCCTTAACGTAGGCGCGCAACCCGGTCTGACCTTTAACCTCAATCTGAGCCGCGCTCTTGTCTTGCAAGTCCTCCACAGTACCCGCGGCGAATTCTTTCCAGGAGGTGGCGCAAGCCGGCCATACTAGTTTTTCGTTGAACAGCGGCAGCAGTGCCTGCATCCATCGGGCCACGGCCTCCTGTTCCGTGAGCAAGCGCGTCAAAGGCCGTTGCAGCAGCCAGTACGTGAAGTTGACGTCGCCGGCGGGCAGCACATCGCCGGTAGCTTGATCGGCCAGCAGTCCCACACCGAGGCGTTGCGTACCATCGCGCTCGATCTCGGAAAGTTTCGAACAGCGATAAACCAGAAAGCGAGGGAGATTTTCCTTCGACATCCAGCTCATCTCGCTGAAATCGAAATACATCATGGTCTCAACGCCAACGGTCTGGTCCAGAAAATAGACTGCGGGCAGATCGTTGCCGTAGGTGCCCAGCGAGTTCCGCGTGGGCTGTTCGAGCAGCACGCGTCTCCAACTCCCGGACTGGCCCTCCATTAGGGTGGCAGACGAGCTCAACCAGGTGATGATCTGCGGTTCAATGCGCGTGCCCTGCTGCAACTTGACCGGCGCGGGCAGATGCAGTGTGATCCGAAACCGGAACCACGGCGCATTCGCATCCCGGTGTTGCGCACTGATTTCTGAGTCCCATCCGTAAGACATGGCCTTGCCATCCAAGCCTTTCGCCTGCCCCTTTCCGTCGCAGAGAACACTCGAGCCATCGCGCCGGACGTTTGAACTGATCAGCGGGAAGGATGCGCCTGACAGGAAAGGGTTGTTGGGGAGGGTGGCTTGCTTCCACTCACTGCCGACGCGCAGGAAATTTTGAAAGGCAAATGGAGATCCCCTTGGAGAAATGCGAAGTTGTTGTGATCCGTGTTCAATGCTGGTAGGAGGCGAGGAAAGTTCTGATTTGGGCCGCGGCCAGCCGATCCCCGCTGGAACACGGGCATAAACTGGGCCGGCGCCCGCGGCCGTGACCAGCAGCGTTCTCACGAAGTCACGCCGATTGAAATAACTCATATTGCTGCTACCCCGGTATTCGAGGAGTCGGTGAAGCTCTGCCCAGTTTGGTGTCTTAGCAGAGCCCCCGATATTCTTGTTAGTATGCGATCTTCAGGCCAAATTGAATGGTTCGCGGCCCGCTCGAATCGGTAATGGCGCCGAAGCCACAGGCGAGCGGTCCGGAACAACCGGGACCGCCAGCAGGAGTGAACGGTGTTCCAAGATTGGGAGAGAACCCCCCCGGCGCATTATAAATGTGCCGGTTGAACATATTGAAGAAGGAGGCCCTGAAATCGACCGTTGCCCTCTCGCCAAAGAGGCGCGTTTTCTTCCCTAACGTGAAGTCTTCATTTCTTGAACCGAATGAACGTGCAAGCGGCAGCGCGCGGCCTTCGTTGCCAAAAGTGAAGGGAGCCGCGACCGTAAACGCGTTGGGATTCCAGAACGGGGTGGTCGCTGGCTTGAAATTCGAACCCTTGTTCGTCTCTGGAACGCCAGAGACAACGTTTACGCGTGCAAGACCTGTGAAGTGGCATCCGCCGAACAAAACATCGCCTGCCGTACCCGTGCAGGGACCGTATACTTCTGTGGGAAGCCCGGAATGGTACGTCAGGATTCCGGACGCATACCAACCACCCAATACGCGGTCGGTAAGTCCACCACCATTCAGGTAACGCTTCCCGCGTCCGACGGGCAGCTCATAGAAGAAACTCGCCACTAATGATTGTGGCGTATCCAGTTGACTGACCGCTTTCTCGGCACCTCGATTGTAGGAGTTCTGCCCAATGAAACTGTTCGTGCCAATGAATCCAGAAACGCCAGGTCCGGCTGAGTCGGCATTCGTTATGTTCTTCGAGACAGTGTAGGACACCAGGAAGCTCAATCCTGCAGCAAACCGCTTATCGACCTGTAACTGCATGGCGTGGTAAGTGGAGTTGCCTGAGCGATCGGGACTGAAAGAATTGTCTTCTTGATTGAAGTCTCCGTATTGGGGGAAAGGCCGCAAAAGCTGGTTGATGTTCCCCGTGAAGGACGCATAGGGTAACTTCAGACCAGCCGCAATCGAGTTGGGACAGCTACCGTTCGTCAGGCAGGATGAATTCATCGTCAATTCGTTGCCGAGTGCCAGAAAGGAAGGATTCGCTTGATTGGGTATGACGTTCAGGGATGGCAAGTGGGTGCCCTTCGAACCGACATAGGCCACGCTGATGACAAGGTTGGACATGAGCTGGCGCTGTACGTCGAGGTTCCAGGTCTGGATGTCTGCGGGGCGTCCGCTGTTCGCGGGAATCATGATTATACCATTTTGATTGTTTTGCGCGCCTGGTGTCAGCGGTCCGAAACTGGGAAAGATGCGCGTCACGCCGTTATCGATTTGAGTCGGCCCGCCGTTGGTAACGTTTACCGTCTGTCGGTTGAAGAATCCAAGTCCATCCTGATCCGCGAACGATCCTTCTTTTAGAGGTTCGTAGAAGATTCCGTATCCGCCGCGCAAAACAGTCTTGTCGTTGATGCTATAAGCAAAGCCAAGTCGCGGACCGAATGCTTTCTGGTAGATGTCTTGCGGACGAGTGCGGCCATTTCTTCCGGCGCCCGTGCCGAAATAGGTATAAGCGCCCAGAATATTCCCCGCGCCAGGATTAGGAAGTTTCGGATCGACGGCGGAAAACCGGTTGAAGGCCTCGGAAGCGGGCAGGTCGAGGTCGTAGCGGAGGCCGTAATTCAGAGTTAAACGGGAATTGAATTTATAGGTATCCTGTGCATACAAGGAGTAATCCTTATAACGAACGCCGCTAAAATTGCCGTAGTTCAGCGTCGCCGTATCGACCAAACCGAAAAGCGAGCTGGCTACCGGATCGCCGCCCGCTCCAGAGGCATCGCCGGTGCTGCTGGTCTGCGCGGCGTTGAAATCGAATTCTCCGGAAGCTTGCGTGAGGCGCCGCACGTTGAATTGCAGCATGCGAGCGCCACCGCCGAACTTAAAGTCGTGTTTGCCTTTCACCCAGCTAACGGAATCGTTGACTTGATAAACGTTGTCGGCAAACTCCGAATCGCCGCAATTGTTCAGCGTTCCCTGATACGGGCCGCCGATAAACGCGAAGCACGGGAAGGTAGTGTTCTGTACTCCCTGGAGTCCGATCTTAGCCGGATATCCCTGGCCGAGGCTATTCGCTATTTCACCACGGAAACGGCGGCTAAAACCGAACAGAAACTGATTCACTACCGACGGACTGAAAACGTAGCTGTCGCTGAACCGCGCATAACGTGTGTCCTGCGGTGTCCGCGATCCGAATATCGGTCCCAGCTGTGATGTTCCGCCGGTGTTCGTGTTGTCGTAATCGAATCCTCCAGAGATGCGGTGTTTCTCGGAAAAGATGTGATCGATCTTCACATCGAAGAGGTTGGCCGTAGTGCTCGAAATGGTGCGGTCGATTACGTTGTTCGTTAGGCTGCCGTTTGTCGCCGGGAGTAGCGCAAAGACTTTGGTAATCACCGCGCTCGGCTTGAAGTTGGGATCGTTTGTCAAAATATCCCCAGGAATAGCCGCATGCGTCGTGGGATCGTATAGTTGAACAGGCTTAGATCCTAGAAGCAGCGCCGAGAAGTCGCCCTTGCGGAATGCTTCGTTGGGAAAACTGTCTATTCCAGTCCCGCCGGTTCTAAACCGGAACCCTTCGTAGTCCACGAAGAAAAACGTTTTGTCTTTCCCATGATAAAGTTTCGGGATAGATACCGGTCCGCCCAGCGTGAAACCGAAATCATTCTGCGTATTTACGGACTTTTGCTGACCCAGGGTGTTGTTCAACCAGCTGTTCGCGTCCAGCGCGCGATTGCGCAGATAGTCGTAGGCCGACCCGTGAAATTCGTTGGTACCGGACTTCATGGTGAGGCTCACAATGCCGTCGCCCGATTCCCCGTACTCCGCCGAAAAATTGCTCTGCAATACCTTGAATTCGTCTACTCCATCGGTCGAAACGCCTTTATTCCATTGTGTATTCGGGGAAACTAGCGAGATGGACACTCCATCGACGAGTACATCGGTTCCGCCTTCTTGGCCGCCATTCACCTTAAAATCGTCGCTCGAATTGCTCCCGGGATCATTGGCAACGCCGCCCACGAATCCTGGGACTAGTTCGATGAATTGCACCGGATTACGAATGGTACCGGAAACCTCCAAGGGCAGGTTTGCTACCAGGCTCCGCTGTACTGTCGCGCCGATATCGGAGGTCGCCGTTTCAAGTTGATTAGCATCGGCAACGACCGTTATGCTTTCGGAGACCCCGCCAAGTTGCATCTGCACGTCCAACGAAGCGGTCGAACTTGTCGATACCGTGACGCCTTCGCGCGTGTATTTCTTGAGGCCCTGTCCCTCCACGGTCACGGAGTACCGGCCGGGCGGCAGGTTCGGCAAGGAATATAGTCCCGCGCCCGTGGTCGTAGTTGTAGCGGTAAGCCCAGTGTCCAAATTACGGCCGGTGACCGTCGCTCCGGCCACGGCTGCGCCGGTTTGGTCGGTTACGGTGCCCTGAATGCTTCCATTGTTATTTTGCGCGTAGACCGACACTGTCGACGCGAACAGGAAAAATGCAACAGCATAAATAAATCGTTTCATTGATCCCCCCACCCGATACGAGTCACGGCCCGAAAGCAGAAATCAAAAAGTTTCGCTCTTAAGCCTGAAGACTCAACGCCCCACAGCCCCACTGAAACTTCACTCCACTCCGCATGCTAGTGCTTTTCTAGTATGCGCGTAGTATGAAAGCATGATTGACCTACAAAATGAACGAAGGAAAGAGTCTAACACGTGAAATCATTGTGAATCACATGCACGGTTCGCCAGCCGCGCGCTTTTTTTGGAAATTTCTATGATAAAGTGGATTGTCTCGATTTAAGGGGAGCCGGTGCATCCGGACCCCCGCCAAATTCCCGTCACCGTCCGTACGATTTCTAATAAATGTATCCGACTCTAGATGTTCAGCAGCGTGCCGCGAATCAACTCCCAGAAAATCGCGGTAATTCGTACGTGCAGTCATTTCTTCGAATAGTCAGGATCCGACTCTGGACTTCGCAGGCCGCCCTGCTCAAGCGCCTGAAGAACAAACGAATTCCACGCAAAGACACGGTGATATCCATAAAACGGGTGCGCGGGGTCCGTCGCAAGATATTCCTGGCTAGTCGGGAAGTCCGGGCCAATATTGAGTTCGGCCCACAACCGGTTTGCGATGGACTTCGGCGCGGCGGTCCACCCGTGAAGCATTCCCGTAACGTAGCCGCAAATTTCAATCCGCATCCAACTGCCGCCGTTGTAATAGATTCCGTCCATCCCGTGGTTTGCATAGTTCAAGGCGAAGGAGTCGCTGACCATGGGGTGCCATCTCTCCGTGAAGTAGCTCCACCCCGTGCCGCCTTCCGGAAGTCCTATCAATATTGGCCGCACCGTGCCGCCTGCTTCGGGATGCGGGCACTCTTTCCGTGGCATCATCAGGGGGATGCGGTCGAGGTGATTTACCACCATCCGGTCCGTCAGAATTTTTCTATTAAATAGCCAGAGAGAGAGATACTCCGGAAAAATCTCCGCAAAACCAATGGCGTCACCGATCTCTCGCGCCGGCCGCAGAAATTCTCGCTGCGCATCGTAATAGCTCCGGTAGAGTTCTTCCGCATGGTCAAGACGCTCTTCGGAGATCGTTTCACTGATGCCAGGAATTTGCAGGGCCTTGATCACGCGCAGTGTGACGGCCAGCACGCCCTGGTTTTCGCAGATGAAGGACGTACCCTCCGGGTACCGGATGACGTCCAGTTGGCCCATGACGAACTGGGCGTGGCACACTCCGTCACGGCGCGGATCAAATGTTCGCAGGCAATATTCCGCCGCCCTCCGCACCTTGTCCGCCGGCAACTCTGTGCCAAAGCGCTGTCGATTTAAGAGTGCCCACATCAGCCAAAGCGGCGTTGAATCGTTAGACTTACGCTCCACGTTGGCGAGATTGGGTTCCACTAACGTGTTGATCGCCCCGTCCTCTCCCTGATTTTCAGCCCACAAGCCAAAAACGCTCTCGTTCAACTCGCGGTTGTGAATGCCATTTAGCGCGAAAAAACTGTCGCGGAGGTACATCTCGCCGGCTGCGGAGTACCAGATGCTTGGTGCAACGATGGGGCGAAAACTCTCGGGGCCCGCGATCCAACAAAGCATCATAAGGTCTGCGTAAACTACACTTTCGGTTTCTCCGCCCTTGAAACCAAGTCCATCGGAGAGATACCTCTGACTTGCGAGCCGGTGTCCCCGGACAGTGTCCGGTATCGTATCGTTCGCAAATACAAATACGGTTTTCTCCGCGGGATGATCCATTTCCAGCCGGTGGTATGGCGCGGAGCGGGTTGCGATGCGATGAATTTGCAGCTCGCGCACCTCGAGTTTCGAAGTCCCGGCTCGTGCGTCCACTTTGCTGGCTTGCTCCGAAGGAGCCATCGAAAGGAAGATCGCCTTTCCGTATCCTTCCAATCCGGGAACAAACACCGTCGTTTGAAACGCGCGCCACTCATCTCCGGATTCGGGCAGGCCATCGTTATACAGGGTGATGTCTTCCACCTTGCGCAATTGCTTATCGACGTTCCAAATCTCAAGCGCTACCGGCACAGCCGACCGGTAGTCCATGCGCACCGAATAGACCCCGGAACCTTGCGCAGCAAAGGGAATGATCGCGCCGTCCTCGGAGCTGTGAGTCGACAGAGTGGCCACACCGTCGCGTTCTTCCAGGGTGGCCTCGCCCTGTCTTTGCCACGATGAAATCTCGGGCAGCGGTACGGCTTGCGATTCATGCTCGCCGGCCAGTTGCTCTGTTACTTCGCCGAATGTCTGCTGAATGAAAAAGTCACCCTTGCTGCGTTCCTCTGGGCCCGCACCGGAATATAGATTGGTGTCAGGGATGCGTTGCGGCGCGGGCTTCACGGGTCTGCCGTCGCGCCGGATGAATCGCGTCCATTGGTTCCGGTAGCCGGAGTCCGTCAACAGCCCGACGCACAAGCCGCTTTTCGTGCGGAATCCTGCGGCCGGAAAATATTCGTGCAACGATCCCCCTTGCCAGTCCAACTGGTCAAAACTCCACAATTTTGCCGGGGTGTCTTGCGGTTCCAAACGATTGCTTACCTGGTAGAACAGCAGGAATATATCCTCTTGGCGAAACCGGATTTTTTTGCGCACCACGTGAGGAGCAACCACCTCATAGTCCACTTGGACAAAGACCCTCGCCTTTAGATTCTTGAGGTTGCACTCGCCTTCGAGTGTCATATGCGTAGAACTGCCCGTCCACGAACTGGCCTTCCAGTCGCCTACGCGATCTTCCACGCTGCGCTCTTCATTCTGGAAGCTGGCTGAGAATTCTCCTCCCCGGTTGTGCCGCGCAAGGGGCTGGCCGTCGAAAAAAAGCGCCACGCCATAGCCTTGTTGGGCGTCGCCAGTAGCTTTCAAAGTGAATCCGCGCGCGCCGGGTGCCGCCGCGTATGCGGCTAGCTGGAGCGGTTCAGCCGACAATCCGAGACCCACCGCGAGACTGCCGGTCATGGAGTCTTCGAGGAAGCGACGCCGCGTAATCAATTTGTTGACCATGTTCTTGTGTCGCCCTCCTAAAGTCGTAATGAAGTTAATCTCTCAACACGCGAATCGATCAAAGGGTCTTACACGTGAATTCGTGGTGATTCACCGGCGCTCTTTCCCACGGCTTCCGCGAAACCGTTCAAAAGAAATGGGTTAGATATTTGACTTGAAAAATCCCTGTGATAATATCGATTCGTTTCATTCATATCTCTTATCGCTTTCTTGCGTCGCTCGGCATGACTGTCTCATCACCGCCAGATATAAAGGATCTCCTCACGGATGCCCGTTGGCAGCTCGTACAGCGCATTGTCTCCAGCGCCTCCTTCCAGAAGAGCACCCGGCTGCGGGAATTGTTGCAGTACATCACGGAACAGACCATGCACGGCAACGCCCACGATTTGACCGAACAACACATCGGCAACGCCCTGTTCCACAAGCCTTCCGATTACAGCCCCATCGAGGACAGTTCCGTACGAGTGCATGTCCGCCAGTTGCGCCTGAAACTTCACGAATACTTCAATGAAGAAGGCCGCAACGAGCCGATCATCCTGGATATTCCGAAGGGTTCTTACTCGCCGGTGTTCCGGGCGGTTCAGAAAGCCAATCCCGTTCCCGGCGGAATCGAATCGGGCGCCATTCCCGCTTTGACTTGGCATCGCCGGACGATCTTTCCTTGGGTCGTAAGCGGTGTTCTCCTAATACTGTGCGCGGCCTTGGCATATCGCAACGTTACGCTCCGTGCTGCGAACGCCGTGCGGCCAGCCGTTCTAGCGTGGCCATTCTCCCAAATATTCGACACGCGACACCAGACGGTCGTTGTGGTAGCGGACAGCAATTATGGGATGTTCCGCATCCTGTCCGGCCAGCCGGGGTCTCTCGACCAGTATCTTCGAAGGGAATTCCTGCAGGGCTCGGAAATCAGCAAGATCGGTTCGGCCGATTCTCGCTTGAGCGAATACATTTCAAACTCCACGCTCACTTCGTTTGCGGACGTAGCCGACGTGGTTTCCCTGTACAAAATGGCGGGGCCGTTGCAATCGCAAGTTTCGGTTCGCTACCCGCGGGACTTGCGATTGCGCGACCTGGATCATAACAATTACATTTTTATTGGAAGCCCGGGGTCTAATCCGTGGGTGACGCTTCTCCAAGACCGGCTCAACTTCCGCGAGAGCGAAAGTGTCGTAGGAAAAAGCGCCAAAGTATTTGTGAATAATAACCCTCTACCCGGCGAGCAGGCGCAATATGAGGGCCTGCGGTGGACCGGGACAATCGGCGAAGACTACGCGACGATTTCACTTCTTCCCAATGCCACTCACGACGGCAGCGTTTTGACGTTTCAGGGCCTACAACAGGAAGGTACGGAAGCGGCTGGCCGGTTTCTAGCGGATCCGGAACATCGGCGCCAACTGATGAGCGCGCTGGACGTTTCCGCGTCGGATGCACTCACGCAAAATATCTGGTTTGAAGCCCTGATCCGCTCCCGGACGGTTTCCGGGACGCCAAACTCCACCACTCTCGTGGCCGTTCGTCGCATCCGCTAGCAGCCCTCTGCGGCACATCGATTCAGCGTTCCGACACCCTTAGTACGACACTTCGGTGAATTCCCTCGGTTTAGAGCGCTACTTATGAAGCGCATAGTGCGTCCGATCTGTTTCGTTTTTCGAATCAGCTTCAGGTGTCGTCATACGATCTAGCGACACACAAGGAGCTGAGTCACACAGTCATCCGTGTTCCGCGCGCCCATGGTGAGCGAGCCGCAGAGGGCTTCTTCCTATCACCGGACGGTCGGAGTCTGGTCTATGCGGAGATATATGAGCCGAACATGTTACTGAGGCTCTCCGCGAAAGACCTGTGGGAAGTACGTCGCACAAACGTTCTGCCGTTCACCTCGGCAGACAGCTATCGCCTCTTCGCTGGCTTCGATGAGAGCGGCTTGTTGAGCTTCGCATCCGGTCGGGCAGGCAATCTGCGCTTCGTGCGAAGGAATCTCTCCGATTTCAAAATCACGTCGGAGGTCACGGGCCCGAAACAGCTAAATGCGGAGGCAATGATCTGGAGGCCAAAGAACCGGACAACCGGGGTTCCGTTGCCTGCTGGTGCGTGGCGAGAATACCGCGAAGACGGCTCTCTCTCTGGAGCAGAGTTTAGACTTCAATTTTTTGAATGGGGCGGATAAGGAAGCTTCAGGTCTCGGCGCGAACGGGCTGCGAGAGTTCTTCGGCAACGAGTCTGTGAAGGGAGCAGTCACCTGCTATATCGGGGGCTATACTGGGAAACTGAGGCTGGCGTGCGTGCCTCACCCGTACAGCAGCGGCGACGTTGCAGGCTATGCTGGGGCAATCTGCACGAGCAGTCCTGACCCGGAACCGGAGCATGGGGAGACAAAATCCTCACTTCCGAGTTCCTGCTGCTGAATGCGGACGGGCCTACTGTGGTCGGGCGGCACCCGATGGACCCTCTGAGCGTAGCGAACAGCAACCACCCGGACACCGGCTTCCAGGGGGCGACCCGCTGCTGTATCGAGTTGCATCGAAACTCTTGATCGTGTCCCCGTCGAAGTCCCCAGTCCTGACGGGCTGCGAGGTCGACGCCCCGAAGCAGCTTCATAGTCGCTTGTCGGAAGGGCGGTGTCTGCGTCATCAGTCGCGGGTATCCGACGTCGCCGTCGCAATAGACTTTTGCATTGCTTGGCTTTGGCGTCGTTTGAGCGGTCGAAGTTTCAGATCAACACTTCTCCGTACCCCTGCCGCGATCATCAGCGGGGCCATCCTCACATCGATAGCGGTCATGAGAGGGAACTGGCTCGAAATCATGAAGGAGCTATTCCTGCGGAGATGAGATCAGCAGGTCTCCCGCTATCCTTCATGTCGATAGCAACTTCGAATTCACGCCGTTGCACCGCCTCTCACACAAGCGCGCGCCGCCTTTTCTGCGCTTGGCCTGGCGTAGATTGCTATACTTTCTGCGGGAGACCCGTTGCTTATTGCGGGATCGCGCGCCGTGAAAGAGAAACATTTGAACAAGAGACTTTTCAAAGGACGGGTGCGACAAATCATTAGCTCCCGCAGCGCGCAGTATCGGGCATTGTGTGCGGTGACCGCGTGCCTGTTCTTCGTTGCTCTCGCGGGCAGCATAGCCGCCGCTGCCTCGCCAAGCCAGACAGAAAGCAACGTACCGGCCTTGCTCGAGCAAGCACGCAGCCAGGAAAAGGCAGAAGACTACGCCGCTGCGGAACGCACTTACAGACAAGCCCTGCTGGCCTCTCCAGACGATCTCGAAGTTCTGAAGCGCCTGGGTATTCTGGAACAGACCGAATTGAAATTCGACGATTCCATACGGCTGTTCACGCAGGTGCTGGCCAGTAACGCCCAGTATCCGGAGGTCAATTTTTTCCTGGGCGTTTCTTACTTTGGGAAAAATGACCTGGCCCCGTCGATCGAAAGCTTTCAGCGCGAGCTGAACACCGCCAAGCCGCATCCGCGTTCCCATTATTATTTGGCGCTTGCGCTGGAAGCGTCTGGCCGCGTCGACGAAGCGATCTCGCAGTTGAATCAGTCGATTGCTCAGAACCCTAAGGACGCGGACGCCCTCTACGAACTGGCACGCCTTTACAAGAATGCTTCGCTGCGCGCCATCGAGATGCTCAAGGCACTGGACCCGGACTCGTTTCGACTTCATGCCTTAATGGGCGAGGTCGATGCAGACCAGGAGCATTATTCCGAAGCCATCAAGGAATATCAGGCGGCGCTTGCCAAACGCCCGGACGCTCCAGGCATGTACTATGCGATCGGCATTGCCTACTGGGCGCAAAAGCAGATGCAACCCGCCGAGAAAGCGTTTCGGGAAGCCTGGAAAGAAAACCCGAACGATGCCTTGACGAATTTGTATCTGGGCGACATCGCATTGCGGGACCAGCGATTCTCAGACGCTTTGGCATTTCTGCTGGTTGCGCAGCGCGGGCAGCCCCATATGTCGCAAGTGCATTTGCTGTTGGGAAAGTACTACCAGGGCCAGAAGGAACTCGAGAAGGCAAAAACGGAGTTCCTCGCGGCAATCGATACCGACCCGGCGGCTGCCCAGCCGCACTACTTGCTGGCGAAGATCTATCGTGAATTGCACGATGCGCAGGCGAGCGCCGCCGAACTGGCCCAGTTTGAACGGCTATCCAAACTGAAAAACGAGACACCGTTGCAAAGCAATCCGCAGAACTAGAATGACAGACCACGTTTTTCGAATGTGGGCCTCAGACAGGAGCGTGGTATCGATGGCGACGAGCCACATTACGCACCGGTTCTGGGTTTTTTTGTCTTTGCTTGTTTTGCTGGCGGCTCCTGCCTCGAAGCTGGCGGCACAGACCGTGCCAACCCCCCCTGCGAAGAATTCGCCGATCGAGTCCCACTTTGCCGCGGCCCAACAGGCCCAGCGCGATAAGGACTACGCCACGGCCGAGCGAGAATACAAAGACGTGCTCGCCCTCGCCCCCGGTTTCGCGGAAGTTCATATGAACCTTGGCCTGGTCTACCAGCTTGAGGATCGTTCGCCCGAAGCGATGACCGAATTCCGCCGGGCGCTAGTAATAAAACCGGCGCTTGCCGGGGCAAATTTTTTCCTCGGAGTCGATTATTGCAAGGCGGGCGAAGGCGCCAAGGCCATTCCCTATCTCCAGGCAGCGCTTCGCGCAGAACCCAATCGGCCCGATATCTGGGTCTGGCTGGCGACCGCGCAAGAAATCGCCGGCAAGCTTCAGCCCGAAGTCGTAACTCTCCACCGCGCGCTCGGTCTGCAACCGAAGGACGTTGATCTCCTCTATCTGCTGGGAAGCGCTTACGAGCGGCTCGGGAAGCAAGAGGTTGCGCACCTAGAGAAAGTCGCTCCCGGCTCATTGCGCAGCGAACAGTTACTCGCTGAGAGTTATGCTTCGAGCAATGAGTGGCCCTCCGCAGTGCTTCATTTTCAGAATGCCCTGGCCACTTCGCCGGATCGTGCCGGATTGCATGCTGAATTAGGTGAAGTACTTCTGCGCGCGGGAAAAGTGAACGCGGCGATCCGAGAATTTGATGAGGAGTTGCGAAGCGATCCCGACAACGTGCGTGCTCTGGTGCGACGCGGCGAAGCACGATTGATTCAGGAGAACGCGGAGGCCGCCCTGCAGGATTGGGATAATGCAATTGGCCTCGACGAAGAGCAAACGGAGCGAATTCTGGGCCTTCACGAAGCAGGATTTGGCGATGCCGCTCTCGAACAACTTCCCGATGCCACGCGCGAAAAAATCCAAAAACTCCAAGAAGACCTGCAGCATCGGAATTCGCCAGCAGCGCACTTGGCTCTTGCATTTCTCGCGGAACAGAACGGGAACCTTTCGCAAGCGGCCGCGGACGCTAGCTTGGCAGCATCGTCGGCCGGAAAGAACGCTGTTCCCGGCAGTTGCGCCGTTACTGACGTCAATCTCGCGCTTCAGCGCGGACAGTTTTCTGAAATCGCGCCGTGCGCCGGAAGCGGCCTGAATTCCCGGACTTCCCCCGAGTTGCGCATCGGCGTGGCGAGCGCTCTGCTGGAGGCGGGCGAGTACGAAAATGCTCTCAAAACTCTGGAAGCATTGCCCGCGGCGGCACGCAATTCTGCCGATGCATCCTATTGGCGGGCGCGTTGCTACGAAAAGCTGGCTACTGCGGCCTATCTTCGGCTTTACCAGTCCGGGCCAGATTCCTATCGCTTACATCAGTTGATGGGCGATCTGGAGGCGGCGAAGGGTGACGACGGAAGAGCCATTGAGGAGTACCGCGCTGCCATTGCCCTGAGGCCATCCTTGCCGGAGTTACATTACAGCGTGGGCCATCTCTTATGGAAGGACCTCAAACTTCCCGAAGCGCGCGTTGAGCTTGAGGCCGAGCTCGCATTGAACCCACGTCACCGGGGCGCATTGGACGACCTGGGGGATACCTACTTGCTCGAACACCAGCCTGACAAGGCGTTGCCATACCTCATGCGAGCGCTGGCAGCCGATTCCGCCAATCCCGATATTCACCGTGATTTAGGCACCGCCTACTCCGAGCTCGGCCAGTACCGGAAAGCGGAAGCGCAGTTCAAGATCGCCGTGTCCGACGATCACGATGGCTCGGTGCATTACAAACTGGCGAGAGTTTACCAGGCCTTGGGCGATAAGGAAAATGCTGCGCGTGAATTCGCTCTCTCCACAGCCTTGAACCGTGAATCGCACGACAAGCTCGAAAAGAAAACGGAGCGTCTTGGAGAAGTAACCAAATTCGCCGACACTCCATAGCATGAAACTCTTTCTAATTCTTCTCGCCTTTCTTGGTTTCTACGTGGACTGTGCGCCCGGCAAATCTCCGAGCGGAGCCCACTCCCAACTATCGCCGCAGGGAGGGGCGTTTCAGAAGGGCCTCACGGCTCTAAAAGAAAACCGGCTCGAGCAGGCCCTGGAAGAGCTCACCATCGCTGAACGCGAGCAACCCGATAACGCACAGGTTCGCAACTTTCGCGGGATCGTGCTCGGCCAGATGGGCAAGGATGCCGAGGCTGCCGGCGAATATCTGGAATCCATACGCCTCGATCCGCTACTCGAAAATGCCTATCGCAATCTGGGCTTTCTCCGATGGACGGAACACCAGCTTGCGCCGGCCCGAGAAGCGCTGGAACACGCCGTAAAACTTTCACCCGGCGACTCTTTCGCCCACTACTATCTCGGCCGGGTAGAACTGGACTCTCGACGTTACGAAGAGGCTTTCCATGAACTGGCAATATCCCATCAACCCTTGCCCGCGGACGCTGGATTCTTGATTCAAGCCGCGACAGGCTATATATCGTTAGGACGCCCAGTGGACGCGCGCCAGTCTCTCGCGCAGCTCCTCAAGCTGCCTGTGAGCGATGCGCAATCGATCCAGGTGGCTTCCCTGCTCCTCGCAGTTCATGAGAATGACCTGGCTATCGGCCTCATTCAGAAACTAAGCGTTCGCTATTCCTCCGCGCCTGCAACGTGGGCGCAATTTGATCTCGCGCTGGCTTACCTGCTTTCCGGAAACTATGAAACGGCCATTGCGAAAGCTCAAATCTGCATACGGGCAGCTCCTCAAGGGGACTTATCCTCAGACGTATCAGCGCGAGCTTGGTCTTTGATGGGCATTGCTTATGCTCATCTGAAACAGAAGGAACAATCCATCAGCGCGCTTCGTCAGGCGGCGATGCTCGCGCCGGTAGAGGAGGAGCACTGGCTGAACCTGACGCGCGAGCTAATGGAATTGAACCGCTATTCCGAAGCCATCACCGCGGCTCAGAGTGGGCTAACCGCGCTGCCCAACTCTTACGCGTTGCACCTGCGCTTGGGTGCAGCCTACCTTGCCGCTGGCCGCTACGCCGAATCGGAAAGCGTGTTTCGCGATCTGGTGACGGCGGGCGATCCGCTGCCGACGGGGTACTTGGGATTGGCGCAGGTGTTGCTCCGAACGGGTCGCGCCGGAGAAGCGGCCATCGAACTTGCGGCTGCGGAGAAAAAATTAGGCCCCTCGTTTCTTCTTAGCTATTTTCGCGGTCTGGCGTTGGACCGTGCTGGCAAACCGTCCGAAGCGCTAGCCGCTTTTCAGGATGCCGTGCGCTTAAATCCGGGCAGTGCGGAAGCTCATTTGAATTTGGGCAAAACGGATTTTACTTTGGGTCACCTGAAAGAAGCGATTTCTGAGCTTCGGGAAGCAAATCGGCTTGATCCGGAAAATAAACAGGCTACTCGACTTCTGAGCCAGGCCTATCGCCGCGCTGGCGACGCACAAAATGCCGCGAAGTTCGCCGAGGCATCCGCCGAAGCCCCTGCCGCTCCCGGCGGCGATGATCTTCTCGGTGATTTCTTCGTTCCGGCGTGGCAACCGCCGCCCGCCGCCGCGGAGAAGTAGCGTGCAAAACTGCGCCATCGGCCAGATTTCGTTCTCGGATGCTTTTGCCGGGAATCACACACGGATGCTTTCCCCGCGCGCCCGTCTCCTTGACCCCACGAAAACCATACCCTACCCTGTTACCGGAAAAGGGATTTCTGTATGTCACCACTCTATAGGTGTTTTGATCGTGCATTCGACAGAAACCGCGAATCGATTGGTCATGCCTGAGGTGGGCGAGTGAAGCGTGTAAGTTTCACGGCTGGGATATTGCTCGTTTCGAAAATCTTGATTTGGCCGGCCGTGATCCTCCTGCTCTTCTGTGGCCGTTTGCATTCCCAACAAGCGGCGCCGAAAGCTGGCAGCGCTCCAAGCGCGGCAAACTTCGTCGACATCGCGGAAAAAGTGGGCCTCAATGCCGTGACCGTCTTTGGTGGAGTAAAAACCAAGAAATACATCCTGGAGACGACCGGACCGGGCGTGGCCATATTTGATTATGACAACGACGGATGGCCGGATATTTTCATTGTAAATGGCACCACCCTGAAGGGCTTCCCTCCCGGTGAGGCGCCCACCAGCCACCTGTATCACAACAATCATGACGGGACTTTCACCGATGTGACGCAGAAGGCCGGTCTTGCGGCCGCCGGATGGGGTCAGGGCGTCTGCGTTGGAGACTACGACAATGACGGTTGGGAAGATCTCTACGTAACGTATTACGGGAAAAACCGTCTCTATCATAATGACCACGGAGTTTTCACCGAACTGGCCGAAAAAGCCGGCGTCGCCGGATCGGGGAAAGCGTGGGGTACGGGCTGCGCTTTCGTGGATTACAACCGCGACGGACGCCTTGACCTGATGGTCGCAAATTATGTGGATTTAAATCTGGCCACGACTCCCGTCCCGGGCGGGGGAAGTTCTTGCGTGTGGAAGGGTGTTCCGGTGATGTGCGGGCCGCGCGGTCTGCCCGGCCTGAAAAATATATTGTACGAGAATCGCGGTGACGGGACCTTCGCGGATGTTACCGCCAGGACTCACATCGACCAGACCGGCGGGCATTATGCGTTCAGCGTTTCCACCCTCGACTTTGACGATGATGGCTGGCCGGACATTTACGTAGCGTGTGACAGCGCCCCCAGTATTCTGTATCACAACAATCGCGACGGAACGTTCACCGATGTCGCGGTGATGGCAGGAGTAGCGTTCAACGAAGACGGGCGCGAGCAGGCGGGCATGGGGACAACCATCGCGGATTACAACGACGATGGCCGGCTGGATATTTTTAAGACTAACTTCTCCGATGACACGCCGACCCTTTACCGTAACGACGGGGCAGGAGTTTTTTCTGACGTTACCTATGCCGCCGGGCTCGGACTGCACACGCAATATCTGGGCTGGGGCACCATGTTTTTTGACTTTGACAACGATGGCTGGCCCGATCTGATCCTCGCCAACGGACATGTCTATCCAGAGGTGGACAAATTTCACCTGGGTAGTGGTTACTTCGAGCCGCGTCTTCTTTATCACAACAATGGCAATGCCACCTTCACGGACGTCTCCGCGACGGCAGGACCCGGGATTAACGCGGTTTCTTCCGCGCGCGGATTGGCGGTGGGCGATTTCTGGAACGATGGGCGGATGTCCGTGCTCATCAACAACGTGTATGACAGGCCGAGCCTTCTGGTGAATATGGCGCATTCCAACAACCAATGGATTTCTTTCAAGACCGTCGGAACCCGCTCAAATCGTGATGGAATCGGCGCAAAGATTTCCGTCACAGTTGGAAACAGAACATTGGTAGATGAGGTGCGCAGTGGTTCGAGCTACATTTCCCAAAACGATTTGCGCGTGCACTTCGGTCTGGGCTCTGCCGCCAAAGTCGGCGCCGTAACCGTGCGTTGGCCCAGCGGGCTTGTGGAGCATTTCGATAACTTACCCGTCGATGAGGTCCACACACTGACGGAAGGCTCTGGCGTCGCCGTCGCGGTAACGCAGAAGTTTCCTAAACATCTGCCCGGAAAAAGAAAATAATTCTCAGAGCTTACGCTTCTTGGAATTTACACCAGGTCACTTGGAACGGCCCTTTGCAACCGGTTGCGCGGAAGGCTCGTCCACCTGAAGGATCTGATCGGCGTGGATATTCTTGATCGTTTGGCGAATCCCGCTCGGCCAGCGAATCTCAATCTTTCCGGCCACCTTTTCAGACTCCAGGCCGAAATGCACACGTTTGTCACTCGAAGAAAGATAGCTGCCCGCGGTCGTCACGGTCGCCCATTGAGAGCCGTTCGCTGTCACCAGTTTGACATCCGCACCAATCGCGTCCCGGTTGCTCTTGTGTCCGACAAGCAGCAACGTTAACCAATGGTTCTGGTTTTGCGAGGCATTATGCAGTACGTACAAGGCTCCGTCATTGCTGCTCACCACGGCGTCCAATCGGCCATCATTATCAATATCGCCGATCGCCAGGCCGCGCCCCACCCAGGCTCGCCGAAAAATACTCCCAGCCTCCGCCGAAACATCCACGAAGCCTTGGCCCGTATTTCTTGCCAGCAGCATGGTTTCTTTGTAACGAAGGTCTGGAAATGTCAGTTGGATCGTATCCAAATCGTGCCCCTGCGTGACGAGAAGGTCTTTCCATCCGTCGTTATCATAATCGAGGAAGCGAACTCCCCAGCCGGAATGCTTCATCGTCATGCGCCCGATCCCGGATGGATAGCTATCGTAAGTAAACGTCCCATCGCCATTGTTGCGGTATAAAGCGTACAGTTGGCTGGCGAGGTCGGTGACCACCAAGTCCGGCAGACCGTCGTTGTTGTAATCCGCAAAGTCCACGCCCATGCCCGCGTAGGTATGGCCCTCGCCATCCACGGCGACGCCAGAGCTCAGCGCAACTTCCTCGAACGTGCCATCGCCTTTGTTGTGGTAAAGAAATTCGGGCATGGAGTCGTTGGCAACAAATATATCGAGATGGCCGTCCCGATCGTAATCGGCGAGCGCGATGCCCAGTCCCTTGCCGGGCTGCGCTAGCCCTATTTTGCGCGAGATTTCTGTGAAGTGACCGTTGCCATCGTTGTGATAGACCAATGGGGAAATCGCCCCGAATGCATCCGGGGTGCAGTACGCGCGGTAACCCTCTCTGCGCTCGCCGCACCAGAGATCGGCAAAGTCCCACTGAAGATAGCGCAGCACGACTAAATCCAGCAGCCCGTCACCGTCCAGGTCCACCCATGCCGCGCTGGTGGACCATCCGCTCCCGCCGACGCCGGCCTTCTCGGTCACGTCTGTAAATGTGCCGTCTCCGTTGTTGTGATAAAGCCGGTTTCCGCCGTAAGCGGTCACATACAAATCTTCAAACCCATCGTTGTCGTAATCCCCTACGGCGACTCCCATGCCGTAGCCAACGCCCTGCAGCCCGGCTTTTTCTGTCACATCTTCAAACGTGCCGTCACTCTTTTGGTGGTACAGGCGATTCCAATATTGGGGTCCCGTCTTTTGCGGGGTCGTCCCCTTGGGCGTGGGATCGCTGAGCGGTGCGCCGTTCACCGCGAATATATCCAAACGCCCGTCATTGTCATAGTCGAACAGGGCCACACCCGAGCCCATGGTTTCAATCAGGTATTTTTTCGATGTATGCGAAGCGAGATATTCGAAATTCAATCCCAGCGCGGGAGCGACATTCGTGAATAATGCGGTCCCCGCCGACGAACGTGCAGCACGGTGCCCAGAGTCGGATCCGGCATCCGCTTCCGGCGCATTCTGGGCGTTAGCACGGGAGCTGAGCGTACCGAGCAGCGCCAGGAAGACTAGCCACCAACCATGTGAGCGATGAACCATAACAATTGATTTCGTGGTCCGTTCATTATGCCACCGACTCAAGACAACGAGGCGACTAGAAAGCGGGGAATTTATTTATCGCGATGCGTTGCTCGGTATTCGTTTTACGAAGCGCGGTATGCAGGGTGCCGTAAAGATGCGGGGACTACGTGTGAAGAATTGACTTCGAAAGGAAACTCAAGCGCTGGCAGTGCCGGGCACATTGCCGCCAGGAGTTTCTTCTTTCTTCCGTCTGGGTTTCGGAAAGCGGGACTGTCGGTAGCTATCCAACTCCGCGCCCGTAATTTCATCCTGGGCACCGGGCGAAAGGTTCGAATGAGCAGCCAATTCGGATCGAAGCCTTCGTGCGCAGATGCCAGACGCATCCTGGTTATGACCCGCAGAGCCCGCTAGTTCTGTGAGCGTGAGACTTCCGCGAACCATAAGCTCCCATGTTTTTCCTACAAGCTATCGCATAACCGAGTACAAGCCGCTGAATCGAATGCAGGATTTCTTGGACCGTGGCAGCGATAGAAATTGAACTGCACGCCACTCGCTTTTGCGAGGAGTTGATCGGACTCGCTGTAACGGGCGCGTTTGAGGTAAAAACCGATGGATTGGTGGTAAGGGTAGGTGTAGTTGAACTTGGCAAGGAGAACGATCAATTTCGCGATAGATACGCCGTCTCTTGCCCGTTTGTATACCTCGAGAACGCGGGGAATGCCTCCGGAATAGGCTGGGCGAACGGTGATGTCAATCAGAGTTCGTTCAAGAGATGTGACTTCGACTTCCTGGCCCGTCGGCGTTTTCACGGTTTCGATGTCAATCCGACCCGTATGTTTTCCGTTGAGCAGAGTGATTGTGGTGCCCTGATATATATAGGTCAGCTTTGAGCGTCTTTGCTGGTTTTGAAACGCACGATCGATCGCCTGTTGGACCAGGGAACCGCGGTTCCTAGGCTTCTCGGACTGTCCGTTGTTTAGGGAAATATGTTTCTTGTCATCGCTCAATCCGTGAGTCCACATTGCAGAAGCGTGAGAAAAGAATGCTTGGGACCTCTTTAGGGACACGGCAACGGCAATGGGCGAAGCCTTGCCTTCCCAACTGTATCGAACAAGGGAGGAGTAGTGCGTTGAGCGAATCTGGAGTTTCTCTAACTTGGTGTGTGTGACTAGCATTCGAATGAATGTGAACGAAGTCATGCTTGGCGGCAGGTTCCATTCGCGAGACCTTTCGATAAAGAGTCGTTCCAAGTCCGAATCTGTAAAAACTTCATCCTGGTTGCATTCAATGTGTTCGGTTAAGAGCCCCATATTGATATTTGACTTTGGCATGGTTGATTCCGCAGAATCGTGTTGGTATGTATACCAACTGATTGATGAACTAAATTTATTCGCTCCGTCCTTGGTATATATACCAAGGGCAGTAGCGATATCCTAAGACCCTAAAGATATCCCCGCTCTAAGACATATATGTCCTTATAATATGGTATACTGTATGCTTAAAAGGCTACTCCTGTACACGAATGTCTGTCTTGACGGATATAACGAACTGCTGATTGAGGCCAAAAATGGAAATCGCAAAGCAGGTCGCAAAATACGAGGAGAAGGGATTCAGCAGGGAACGTGCAGAGATCAACGCGCTCATGGAGAACGCGGTATTCGCAATCTTCAGAGATTTCCCTCACGCTTTTTTGCTGTTCGGAGGCGCGACATTGGTGTTGTTTCACGAGAGCGTGCGGCACTCCGCTGACCTCGATTTGCTCGCCCGGGGTGCGCCTTTACCCTCGCACGAAGAAATAATCGATTCGTTGAGACGCGACTTGATACCAGTGGCGGAGAACCTCCAGCTAGGCGACCTTCGTTTTGAGACGGATGGCGCTGACGGTCAAGAAGGAAGAATCTTTGTCGCCACGAACTCCGGCCGACGACTGTTTCGCATCGACCTGACTCGATTCGGATCCGCAATCGAGAGCGAAATAGAAACGCACGCCGTCGAAGGGGAATTGGGTGACTCAGCGGTGATCAAATCGGCGACGAAGGAGTTGCTTCTCCTTCAAAAAGCTGAAGCCTTTCTACTCCGACGAAACGTGAAAGCGAGAGACGCGTACGACATTTATCTCCTAACGCGAATAGGGGCAACGCTCAATTCCAATTTGCGAGCTCATCTGGCAGACGCAATCCAAGTAAATGAGATTGATTCGGACAGCATCTTGGATCGGATCGCGCGCGCGGACCTTGATCTGTGCACATTTGAGTTAAAGCCAATATTGCCGCCAGATGTCTATTCTCCACTGCGAGATGCTGGCTTCGAACCTCTCCGTGACACGGTGAAAGCTTTGTACGAGGAATGGCTATGAAAAACCCAGAGAAGAGACATTTGGATTGGGTAAAAATTCTCGCGAATGAGGCTCGGCTATCCGACGTGGTACTCGTGGACCGAATAGCTACCAAGTATAAGCTGCCTGTTGGCACGGTTTGGCGAGCAGCATCGCGTTTGACGAAGCGAGGGCTGTTGAGCCGCGTCGCGAACGGAGTCTACGTAAACAAGTTCGTGCGAGATGCTTCTGCTTCGGATTTTGTGAGCATTCTCAAACCGAACGCCTACGTTTCCCTGGAGTCAGCGCTGAACCATTGGGGAATAAGCACGCAGAGCCCGGTATCTCTGACTTGTGTAACCACAGACAACGGCAAGGAATACAGAACGCCGGAGTTCACAATTTCGTTCCGGACGATCTCTGACCGCTTGTTCTGGGGTTTCGTAGAAAAACAAACGCGTTATTCGAAATACCGGATCGCTGAACCAGAGAAGGCATTGCTCGACTGGATTTACCTTACACTCCAGAGCGGACTCACTCCGCATCTCGATGAGGTCGAATTGAAATCGATCGATAAACGCAAACTGGTCGAATACGCGGACAAATATCCCGGTACGGTTCGAAACGCGCTGTTGCACTCGCTCGCCTTCGAACATTTTGCGGCCTGACAAGCACTCTCCACATCATACGGCCGCCAGAGAAACTTCGAATCCTCGCTTTCGCATATCGAGAAACAACCTGCGGATCGAACATCGCGCGAAAAATGGGAGCTGCAGCGCGGACTTCCCAAGCAACACCATGCACAGATTCCACTCGCTGTTTTTAGGGCGGTTGTCCAGCCATGTAGTGTCAGCACCGTTGTGGTGCTTCTTCATCGATTCTTGAACGGCCTCGCGGAACGATGAATCGTCGCCGAACGTGAGTTCAACCGTCCGCCGAACTTGCTCTACCAGATGACTGACTCCGCTCGACTTGTTAGGGATCTTGGCGAAGTACAGAGTTTTGTTCTGTAAGTGGAGGATGTCGCAGAACTCAAATTTCGATTGGCTGCCGCCGTACAGGATGTTTTTCGAATCGAAGCTCAGAAATCCTGCGGCCCGTGCGCATTGCAGATTGTATTCTGCCTCGTCGCACTGGCCATCCCACGTCGGGAGTGTGCCCTTTGGCGAGGCTAGTTTCTTCTTCAAGAGGTTGTCTACGTCTGAAATGAAGTCGCTGTCGACTTCATACCAAACTCCCGAAGATAGAATGTACTGCCGCTTATTCCATGCTAGTTCATACCCGAGGCAGTCAAAGACGGAGCAACTGCTTAAGCTATTTTTCTCGGCTCCGAGAATATGAATTGTATTCTTCTTCGCTTTCGCCACGGATGCTCCTTGACCTTTTTTTTCCAGATGGCCGAGCCAGCTTGAATACATCAGGTAGGGTGCCCTCGGGGAGTTTTTGGTGAAGCGTCCAAAGACATATGAATCGGCAGAAAGGTCCTCTTCTTGCCGATGCAGCGGCGCGAGCATGACCATGCGTTTCATCGCGCCAGCATCGGTCATTTCCTTATCCAGCTGCAACTCAAGCTTGCCGATCAGCTCGTCGTCTTGAATGGGGTTTATTTTGTCGATTTCTGGCCAAGTATTTTGATAATGTTTGCTCGCGTACAGGCTGGAGGATTTCTCGAGGACTGCGGATAAATCCGAAAAGGGCACCTTCACTCGAAGGTTTGTCCCGCCGCGCACCATACCGCCCAGGACCTTATACTTTTCCTTCGGAAAGCCTTCAACTCGTGCCACCAGGTCCCTATCGAACTCGACGCCGAATTCGTCTACTGAGGTAGCACGCGGCGCCCGCTCTCGTGCCACGTGCCACTTTGCGAATACCTGTTCGAGGTGAATCTCGACGAGCTTATTCGGCTGGACTGAATTCAGAGCAACGCGCCTGTCAAAATCTCGCTCAAGCCACTCCGGCTGAAGCCGCGCGGCGGCGTGGCCAAAGGAAAGTGCGAACATCCGACTATCGTGCATGACCAGCATGACGGCTGAAGGCGATTGGCCGAACGCGCTGAAGCGGTTCGGGTTTTCCAATGCGCTCTTCAATGCTATTGCCCACGAAGGCTCGCCATTGTGTGGAGGAAAAGAGAAGACACGGCCTTCATGCGGCGCGGCTAGCTCGAATATTCCATCTGCCGCCGTGCCGAGTTCTCTCTCAAGGGAGTCCACTCGGTCGGATTTAATTAGAAAGATTGTGAGAGGCAGCTTGTCATCGGCCATCCCAACTCTCCGGACAAAAGGTCTGACAGGGATGACTGTACCAGCAAACAATGTATCTTTTTCTAATATTGAAGCAGACAGAAACGTACCGCTTTAGATACAATTTCGAAGATACAGAAGCCTGGGCGGGACGCTGTCCCATGGAGACGTGTAGCTCCCTAGCCAGAGCGGAGATTCCGGCAAGCTCCCAAAATGTTGAGGTCAGCCAGATGCCGAGCGAACGGTGGCCCGAACGAAGAGTTGTGACATATTGACTCTCACCAATTCTGGGCATGGCATCCTGCCAAGATGGTGAACGGATTGGAGCGTGACCGTCTGATGCGATCCGCGTCGCCCAGGGTTTGCCGTAGCCCACTGGTCCTCGGTCCCCCCAAGCGGCAGCACCATGCAAGAGCGTCCTACACTTCACGCTAGAAGTCGCCCTCCACGCTGGATGCGGGCCGGTTCCGTTCTTATCTCCTTCGCCGCCATCACGCTGCTCGCCGCAGCATTTGGCGCGCATCTCTACAGCAGGTTCTTGTCCTCTGCCCTGCTCACATTCGTGCTCATCGCGCTGGGCGTCGCCATTGTCCTCCATGTCCGCTTCCTTTTCTTGGCTCGCCATGAACACGGCGAAACCGTGAACGTCCTCGATGCCACCGAACGAGAATATAAGTCCGTTTTCGACAGCACGCTGGATGCAATTCTCATTTTCGATGACGCCGGGGTGTGTCTCGAAGCTAATCGAGCGGCTTTGACCTTGCTTGGATGCAACTATGAGGAACTGGCTGGCCAGTCTATTGCGAAGTTCTTGAGAGGTGCGGGAGATTTCCAGGAGGCCTTGAATCACTTCCTAGACCGCAAGCAGGAACCCGCCGAGGCAGGGCTTTTACGAGGTGACGGCGTCGCGATCCTCGTCGAATACACGGTGACAACTCACTACCTGCCCGGCAGACACGTTGCTGTTCTCCGTAACATCTCGCAAAGGAAGCAGGCCGAAGAAGCCCTGCGCAAAAGCGAAGAACGATTTCAGCAGATGGCCAGCAACATCCAGGAGATATTCTGGATGCTGGATCCCCGGAATTTGAAGGTTCTCTACGTCAACGAAGCGTATGAAACGATTACCGGGCGGTCCTGCGAGTCACTCCAAGAGGATCCCAAATCGTATGAAGAGGTCATCCACCCCGAGGACCGCGCGCGAATTCTCTCTCGATTATCCGAATCTATCGAATCAGGCCGGTTCGACGAGGAGTTCCGAATCGTCCGACCGGACGGCATGTCCTGCTGGGTCTGGGTCCGTGGATTCCCGGTACGAGATTCCGCCCGGATTGTCGTTCGCCTGGTGGGAACTGTTCAGGACATTTCCGCCCGAAAATCCGCCGAGGCGGAAATGGCCCGGAACCTCGATCTGGCGGAATCGGCACGAGCTGAAGCTGAGGCATTCCGCAAGACGAGCCTCGCGCTTACGCAAAACCTCAGCATGGATTATGTCCTCGACACGCTGCTGCAGTCCCTATTGAACCTAGTTCCATGCGAGTCAGCGCGAGTGCTGCTGGTCGAGTCGGATACCCGCCTCTTCCTCGCACGTGAGGTCCAGGGAGGCGAAACGAATCGCCGCGTTCCGAAATGCCCGGCAACTCTTAACGCAAAGGACAACGAGTTTCTGATGCACGTCCTCGCCAGCAGAAACAGTCTTCTGATTCCAGACACTGTCGCCCAGGAAGAATGGGCCGCTTTCAAGGGTTTTTCCCATCTGCGTTCGTGGTTGTGTGTGCCTCTCGTCGCGTCGCAGCAGGTGCTCGGAATTCTCTCGCTCGGCGCCACGCATGCCGAAGCGTTTACCCACGAACACTTGCGACTTGCCAAATCCCTCGCGATCCTTGCCGCAGTTGCAATCCAGAATGCCCGGCTTTACGAACAAGCGGAAATTTTTCGTGCGGAACTCGAACGGCGCTTGGCCGATTTGGAGCAGGCCCAGAACGAGCTTCGGAAAGCACACCAGGGCCGGGAATCAACCTAGAAGTTATCTCATAAACACATTCAAGCCGCTGAGCGGTTGAAACTTATGGCAAAGAGCGTAAATCGAGAACATGGACCTTACCGACGCCCAGTGGACGGTTCTCGAACCGTTGTTTCGTC
>Ga0102924_1000067_pt1 | contig 116533 bp, 113 predicted proteins | sample PaiPotPPM11metaG_FD_80116 | JGI IMG/M metagenome (GOLD analysis project Ga0102924, IMG submission 80116) | Iron sulfur acid spring bacterial and archeal communities from Banff, Canada, to study Microbial Dark Matter (Phase II) - Paint Pots PPM... ...
CGCACGCGCGCGCGTGCGGCATCCTGGCCAAGGTGGAGCCGCTGCCCCTCCCGGAGCGAGTGCCCGAGCTGAGCCCGGTCGAACAGTCCTTGGTGAAGTTGCTTGAGCGTTTCCCGCGGGTTGTTGCGGAGTCGGCGGAAGGGCTGTCGCCCTCGACCCTCGCCGCCTACACCTTCTCGCTGGCCACTGCCTTCAATGACTTCTACGAGCACTCGGATCGGCTCTACCGGGTCGTGGATCAGGACCTGCGCGGGCTGCGACGAGGCCTGGTGGACGCGACCCGGGCGACCTTGGCGCGCTCGCTCGAGCTCCTCGGCCTGACCCCGCTCGCCCGCATTTGACGGTCATCTCGTAAGCCCGGGCTCACCGGCGTTCATACTGGGCGACCTTGCCCGAGCTACCGCTGTTCCCGCTGCGTGTGGTGCTCTACCCTCACATGCCCCTGCCTCTTCATGTCTTCGAGCCCCGATACCAGGCCCTGCTGCGGGATTGCCAGCGAGATGGGGTCCGGTTCGGGGTGGTGGCGATCCGGAGCGGCCCCGAGGTAGGGGGTCCGGCCGAGCCTGAGCGGATCGGGACTGTGGCGATCACCACTAAGCGGGTCCCGCTCCCCGATGGGCGTAGCCACCTGCTGGTGACGGGAGGACGCCGGTTTCAGATCAGGCGGCTGCTGGCAGGAACGGCCTACCCTCGCGCTGAAGTCGACTTTCTCGAAGATCAAGGACCGGACCCGGCGTCGTTCATCCTCGCCAGCGAGGCTGGAGCTGCCCTCACGAGATATGCCGCGCGCCTGGCGCGGATCACCGGCAAGACAACTAGTTCGAACCCAAACCCGACTGACCCGATCCTGCTCTCCTGGGTGATCGCTTCGACCCTGATGGTCGATCTGACGTACAAGCAGACGCTCCTGGAGCAGGCCAGCGTCAGCGCCCGGCTCCGTCAGGAGATAGACCTGCTCAAGCGGGAGGTGACGTTTCTCGATCTGGAGCTGGCCAACCGACTCCAGCTGGCGCCGAGCTACGACCGCAACTGAGGCTCCCCCGGGGGAGCGCGGATGCCGCTACTGGAGGATGGCTACGTAGCGCTCGCCCGCTCCACCGGTATTGGTGCCCGGTAGCAGCGAGGGCGAGAGTTGGACCGCTCGAGTCAGGTGAATGATGTAGACAGCCCCGCTGAAACCTGGGACCTTGCCCACGGTGATGCTGCTGACCACCGCCCCGGCGGGGGGCTGCGGCACCGCGGTGCCTGGCGCCACCCCGGGCATCTCCAAGTAGAGTGTCAGCGGCCCATCGAACCCGGAGGTCACCTTGGGGCTGCCACTTCCCTGGACCATCTGGAACACGACCCAGAATTGGCTGCCGTGAACGCCGTAGCGGACGGTCTGGACGACGTAGCCGCTGCCAGTGCCTCCCACCGTCTGCACCCCCGACAGGGCGAGTGGAGTCGGCGTTGCCGGTGTCGGCGTCGCCGTCGGGGTGGCGGTCGCGGAGGGGCTCGGCGCCGGTGAAGCGGCGGCGGCACCTGGCTTGTGGGAGTGGTGGCTGGCGGCAGGCTTGGAGGAGCTGGCATGGGCTATGTTCCAAGCGATCAGAACCGCGGCCAGAGCCGCCACCGCAATCAGCCCGGTTCTGGTCCAGCTGCGTTCGTCGGGACGGTCGGACCGGGACTGCGGAAAGCGTGGCCAGCGAATGCCATCGCCCAGCGGGAGGCTGTCCAACGAGAGGCCGGCAAGCGACAGGCTGGGCCAACTGAAACTCGGTAGTGCCGGCCGACGCCGGCCTTGGCGCTCGGGGATTCGAGTTCGCGGTAGAGTCGGAGTCACCGGCACCGCGGCCGCGGCTGGTCGGGTGGGCGGGGGCGCGGCCGGGAAGGGCGCGGCAGGTGGCATCGAGGACGGCCTCTGCACCGGGACCCCGGCCAAGTCTGGAGCCCAGGTATTGGCTGCCGGCGCCGCCGGCGGGATATCGGTCCAGGGCATGTTCAGCTCGGTGGCGGGCTCCCATCCCGGGATCACCATCGTGCTCGGGCGTGCCTCCGGCACAGGATCCGGGTTCCGCGCCTCGGGCACAGCATCCTGGCTCATTGATGATGGGCTCGCGGGAGCTGGGTCGGACGCATCGGGTCGGAGAGGCTCGGTGGGCCCCCGGGGTGGCTCGGCGCCTAGCATCGGCGGTTGCTGGTCTTCGGCCTCTACCGCCTCTACCGCGTCGACGCTCGGGGTCGTCTCTTGGCCGTCCTCGGCGGTGTCGGACAGCCAGATGGAGTCTGGAACCGCGGCGATGGCGTCAGCGGCGGCCCGGTCCGCCTCTGAGGCCTCGAAGGCGCTGCCGTGCTCGAGCTCGGGATCGGCCGCCTCGGGTTCATGCGCCAATTCCTCCGATTCGAGCGGAGCCGCCGGCGAAACCGGCTCGGGACGCGGAGGCACATCCATGATGGCCGCCTCCAAACCCATGGCGCCGAAAGGATCCGGCGCGACCCGCGGCTCGTTGCTGGGCTGAGTGCCAGAGGACTCAGATCCGTTTGCAGTGGGTGGCCCGCCGACCGGGGCCAGAACTCGAGCGCGCTCAAGGAGGGCAGTCGCTCGATCTTCTGAGAGATGTATCGGCGTCAGCAGGGAAATTCGCTCCGTCTCCTCGCGGAGGTAGCGCATACCGGTTCGGCACCGTTCGCAGGTAATCAGGTGGGCATCGAGCTCGGCCTGGCGCTCCCGCGACAACTCCCCGTCCAGCGCGCAGCTAAGGGTGAGGAGGCTGCACTTCATATAGATATATCGCGATAAATGCTGCCGAATTCACGGCGCGCAGAGGCGACTAACCGGGACGCCGCCTCTGGTGAGCATTCCATAGCGACGCCGATTTCGCGGTAGGAGAGCTTGGCCAAATCGCGCAGCAGCAACGACGCGCGGCGACTGAACTCCGTCGCGAGCAGCGCTCTCTTGGCGGTGTTGATTCGGGCCGCGTCTGCGGCCGCCGGCCCCAGGCTGATCAGCGCCGGTCGCTTGGCGAAGAGCCGAGCCACACCGCGACGCTGGGGCGGATAGTGCTGGTTCTGGCGCGCGGCACGAGTCACTGCCCTGTAGAGAATCGCGCGCCCATCCCGGTGGAGTGCCTGCGACGGGAAATGTCGTGCATGAAACAGTCCGGCAGTCACATACTCCACCGCATCCTCGGGCGTACCCGTAAGGTGAAGGGCATAGGTGACCAAGGCATCGAGATGCTGGTGGCCGAGCTCCTCCAGCGTGCTCGCGGCGATGTGCGGTCTTTCTAGGACGGTATTCATGACGTTGCGTGCAGTGACACGCGAGCTGGCGCAAGCATAACTGGGGCGACCTCCAAGCGCAAGCACCCCAAGCTGCTCGCAGGCTGAGCCCTGTCTGTTTCCTGCGTCAGCCGCCCGCCCTGTCGCCAGCTCGCGCGCAGCTGGACTCTGGCCGAGATCATGGGGACGCGAATCTCTCCAGGTCGCCGCCTTGGAAGTCCGGCGGCACCAGCCCCACCGCCCGGTAGGACTCGGACGGTACGCCGATATCCGCCAACCACAGCTGGCCGACGACTGAGCGTGCGGACCCGGCAAGGCAACCGGATTTGGCGATCGCCAGCATCAGGGTGGCGTCCGCGCGCACGCACTCTCCCGCTACTTCGCCGCTGGTCGCGTCCAGACCGCTGGGTAGATCGATCGCCAGAACCGCCGCTGAAGCTGAATTAATGCCCCGGACGGCCTCCACCATCATTCCCCTGGGAGGGCCGGTGCTGCCCGTTCCCAGCAGTCCATCGACAATCACGCCAGCCTCGGCGACCGCCCATCCCAAGGCGGCCTCGTAACCCTGTTTATGGGTGCGGAGGTCGGCACCGGCCGCGACCGCTGCTCTGGTTTGACGAGCGTAGTTGGACTCGGGGGCGTCAACGTCCGCCATGACCAGCACTCGGACCGAATGACCCCACGCCGATAGGTGACGCGCGCAGCCCAATGCATCGGCGCCGTTGTTGCCTCTACCGGCCAGGACAGCGACCCTCAGCTCTTCCCCGCGCTTGGCAAAGAGCCGTTGCCCCAAGCGCGCGCATTGGAATCCGGCCAGCGCCATCAGGGCATCGATGGACACGCCCGCGCCCAGTGCTGCGGCGTCCAACCCTCGGGCCTGCTCCGCAGACGCCACGGCTGCATCGCTCAAGACGCTGCCGCGCCCGCACCGCTCCTGCCGTGCTCGGCAACTGTCTCGCTAGCTGCCCAGGCGACTCGTACCCGATCCCCGGGATGCAGGTTGAGCATGCTCGCGGCGCTCCTACCGTTGCCCGCAATTTCCAGATGGTCGGCACTGTTCCACAACATCGCCAGATCACCCTGGATGTCCGCGTAGGTGCGCACCAAGTCGGAGATAACCCTCCCATTTGCGAGAGAGGCGCTCGCGGGCAGCGGTGCATAGAAGGGCGAGCGCGCAACGGCGAGGATCACGTTGCCGAACCGGTCAACGACGATGACCTGTGCGTCGGTTCCGGCACTGTCACCCCGAGGAAGAAAGTCGCTCACCAACCTAGGACTGGGGATTCGGGGGCCCAGGCTTTCGAAGCTGAGTGTGCCAGCCGCGACGCGGGCGGCCAACGGCGCAATCAGGTCGCGGCCGTGAAAGGTCGCGCTCAGCCGCCTCGGTTCTAGGCTGGCAGTCTCGATCCGCAGTGCCATCCGATTCCGGCCGCGGCTCCACATGAAGTGGAGCAAACCGTTGTCCGGCGCGATCACCATCTGTCGATCGACACGGGCGGCGACTAGCGGTCGAGCGGTGCCAACGCCCGGATCCACGACAGCACAATGCACCGTCCCTGGAGGGAAGGATGGTGCGGACGCCGCCAGCCAATAGGCGCCGGCTCCGATGTCGTGTGGTGGGATCCCATGTGTGATCGTCGCCACCCGGAGCTGTGGCGCCACCCGTGCAATCGCTCCCTCGAGCGCCCCGGCGTACCCGTCGGTGGTCCCGAAATCGGTTAGCAGCGTGAGAATCGCGGCCATGGCTGGGGGCCATTGTCACCCATGCCGAAGATCGTGGCTTGGGGCTGCGCTACGAGACGGTTACCTCTACCGAGGTGTGGGCGCTCGTGTGTGCAACCGTCACCGTGATCATGTAGGTGCCGGCAGGAAGGGGACTCTTGCCTGGTGTACCAGGGCTGATGGTCGCCGTACCACTGTTCGCGACTGCCCGATTCCCGCTCCAGACGAGCTCGAATTCAGCCTGGGTGACTGCCGAGCCTCCCGCGTTTGGCGTGGTCGAGATCGTCTCCACAGTGATGCCTGCCTTGGCGGGGCCGCTTACCGTGGCGGTGAGGTCGCAGTCGGCTCCGATCTCGGAAACCGAGAACTCCGCTTGCTGGCCCGGGGCGAGGGCCGTGTGGCTCGGCGTGACGCTGAGCTTGGCCGAGCCTGCGGCGCAGGTGGCGGGAGCAGCCTCTGCGCCAGGGAGAGCCCCACGACTGGCCCTAGGTACCAACTCCAAAGACACCGCGGAGCGCGACGGTCCGGGACGGGTGAGTGCCAGAGGTATCCCCACCGCCAACGCCACGGCGGCCAGCGCCACTCCCGTGAGAGCCCCGCGGCCCCAGCTGGTGACGGGCCAGCCACCCAGCCAGCGGCGCCAGCGGCTAGTGGGGGTGGCAAGCATCAGGTTCTTGAGCTCGGCCCGGAGCTCCGGGTGCAGCTGCATAGCAGCCGTGGAGCGGCGGAGCTCTTGGGCGAGCCTCTCGATCAGTCGATCGTCGGGATCCATATCTGGCGCAGTGCCTCCAAGGCGCGGCTGAGTCGAGACTTCACGGTTCCTTCAGCAACCTTCAGTGCGCGGGCGGTCTCCTCCACCGAGAAGTCGAGATAGACGCGCAACACGATCACCTCGCGCTGGTCCTGAGGAAGCTGATCCAGCGCCCGCCGAAGGTCGGCTGACAGTGCCAGATCGGCGAAGGGGTCGCGGACCGAGGGATCGGCCGGGAGAGCGTCGGTGGGGATCGGTATCCGACGCCTCAGGTGGGAGCGGGCAGTGTTGGCGACGATGGTCATCAGCCAGCCTCGCTCTGCCCTGGCATCGCGCAGGTTGAAGCGGGCCTTCCAGGCGCTGACAAAGGCGTCCTGGACGCAGTCCTCGGCCAGGGCCCGGTCGCGGAGGAAGAGGTAGGCGGTACGCAATGCGAGATCCCCGTAGAGGTTGACCCAACGCTCGGCCAATTCGTCTGCCTGGGGATCAGGACGCTCCGAGGCCACCGGGAGGTTCCTCCAATCACCCGCGGATCTGATCGGGTGGCAGTTGGTCCCGGAGTTTAGCGCCAGGAAACGGCTCTGAGACCGACAAAAAGAGAAGGAGTGGCGGCCCTGGGGCCACCACTCCTCGGCACGAGTCCGACCTTGCGGCCGGGATCGCGGCTAGTACTCAGGCATTGCGGGAGCAGGTGCTCCCTTCTTCTCCGGAATGTCTGTGATCAGAGACTCAGTGGTGAGTAGCAGCCCTGCGATAGAGGCTGCGTTCTGGACCGCTGAGCGGGTCACCTTGGTGGGGTCGATGATCCCCGCCTTGACCATGTCCACGAACTCGCCGGTCGCGGCGTTGTAGCCCTGCCCGGCCGGCAGGCTGCGAATCCGCTCAACGATCACGGAGCCCTCGGCTCCCGCGTTGTTGGCGATCTGACGGGCCGGCTCCTCCAGCGCCCTGCGCACGATGGTCAGGCCGATCTGCTCGTCGCCCTCCAACTTGACCTTGTCGAGCGCCTTCTGGGCTAGCAGCAGCACCGTGCCGCCGCCGGGAACAATTCCCTCCTCGACCGCCGCCCGGGTGGCTGACACCGCGTCCTCCATCCGATGCTTGCGCTCTTTGAGCTCAGTCTCGGTGGCCGCTCCGACCTTGATCACCGCCACACCGCCCGCCAACTTGGCGAGTCGCTCCTGGAGCTTCTCCTTGTCCCAGTCGCTGGTGGACTTGTCGATCTCGGCCTTGATCTGCTCGATCCGTCCCTTGATGGCGTCCTTCTTGCCGGCACCCTCGACGATGGTGGTGTCGTCCTTGGTGATCTTGACGCGGCGGGCGCGGCCCAACTGGTCAAGCTGCACCGAGTCCAGCTTCAGCCCCAGCTCCTCGCTGATCACGGTGCCACCGGTTAGCACTGAGATGTCCTGGAGCATGGCCTTGCGCCGGTCTCCGAAACCTGGGGCCTTGACCGCCACTGCGGTGAAGATGCCGCGGATCTTGTTCACGATAAGAGTGGCGAGGGCTTCACCGTCCACATCCTCGGCGACGATCAGAAGCGGCTTGCCGCTCTGGTGGATCTTCTCCACTACCGGCAGCAGGTCTGCGATCGCCGAGATCTTCCGGTCGGTGATGAGGATGTAGGGGTCCTCCAAGACCGCCTCCATCGCCTGGGCGTTCGTGACCATGTAGGCGCTCACGTAGCCCTTGTCGAACTGCATCCCTTCGACCAGCTCGAGCTCAGTCTCGATCCCCTTCGATTCCTCGACGGTGATCACTCCGTCCTTGCCCACCTTCTCCATGGCGTCGGCCACGGTCTCTCCGATGGCGGGATCGGCGGCCGAGATCGAGGCCACCTGCGCGATCTTCTCCCGCTCGCTGATGGAGACGGAGTGCTTCTTGATCTCGTCGACGACCTTGTCGACAGCCTTCTGGATTCCGGTCTTGAGCTGAACCGGATTGGCCCCGCTGGTGACGTGCCGAAGGCCCTCGTTGATCATGGCCGCCGCCAGCACCGTGGCGGTGGTGGTGCCGTCACCGGCAATGTCGTTCGTCTTGCTGGCCACTTCCTTGACCAGCTGGGCGCCCATGTTCTCGAAGGGATCTTCGAGGTCGATCTCCTTGGCGATGGTGACACCGTCATTGGTGATCGTCGGGCTGCCGAATTTCTTGTCCAGAACTACGTTGCGACCCTTGGGGCCGATGGTGATTCGGACCGCGTCCGCAACCTGGTCCACGCCCCGCTTCAGGGCTGACTGGGCCTCCGTGTCGAATAGCAGTTGTTTTGGCATACGACTCTCTCCTGTTCTCCCCACCTAGACAGCTGAGGTTTAGGCCCTAATGTTAGCACTCGCACACCCCGAGTGCTAGCAGCCAGAGCCGGCAAGTGCTAGTCCGGCAGACGGCGCCGGAGCATCTCGACGATCATGGCTGGGTGGACGACGAGAAGAGTCGGGCGGGGACGGGCTTCCGCCCGGTGGCGGGACCCGATGAGGCGGAGTCTGCTCGGCGGTTTCTGCTGGCCCAGGGCTGGGCGGGATTGGCCGCCGGTGAACACCTGTCGCGGTTGGCTCGAAGGGGCGTCGGGGCGGAGCAGGTGCTGTGGTGGCTGCCCGGTCTGGCGGGCGAGGCCAGAGCGGTAGCGGTCCTGGATCAGGAGCTCTTGGGGTTTCTGCTCACCTCCGACGACGAGAGCGCCGCCGCGCGGTCCTTGCTCGATTCCCAACTTCCCCGACTTCGCCAGATCGTGATCCCCGACGGCCAGGTCGACTGCTCGGGCCTGGAGGGCTTCAGCCACTACCGCCGCGAGTTGACGGTGGCTCCCGAGATCAGAGCCCCAGCAGATGCGCTGCTGCCCACCAGAGCCGGTGGGATCGAGGACGCGGAGCAGATCCATCGGGTCTACCAGCACGTCAGCTGGATGAGCAGGGAGGGTCCCGATGAGTGGAGGCGGCGGATCGCATCGCAGCCCTCCTGGGTGGCAGAGGTGGATGGTGAGGTCGTGGCGGTTGCCCGCTGGACCATGTCCTTCGGTTCCTGGGTTGAGGTCGGCGGGGTGGCGACCCACCCCGAGTTCCGGCGCCGTGGGGCCGCGACCGCCGTGACCGTGGCCGCCGCCTCGGCTGCTCTTGCCGCGGGCCGCCAGGTGGCGCTGCGCTACGGCGACCCGGCGCTGGCTCCGCTCTATCACCCATTGGGATTCGAGCATGTCGGTAGGGAGCTGGTGTTCCAGCGCCGTAGCTGAGCAGGGCCCGACGTATCATCGATCGGTGCCTGATCTCAAGTCGGTGCTGGCCTGGTCCGCGGTCGCGGCCGGGGTGGCGATAGCCGCAGAACGCCGACTCTCCAGGTCGCTGGAGGACCCCGAGTCGCCCATCCTGGACTGGGAGCTGGTACGCCGGACGGCCTACGCGCGCTCGGGTGGGGACGGCATGGCGGAGGTCGAGCAGGCGGGCCGCGACTACGACCCGCTAGTGGCCGAACTGGTCCCGATGCTGGCCGAGGCCTGCCACACCAGCCCCCAGGAGGCGACTTTCGGCCGGGTGAGGGTGGTTGGTCGGCACGGGTTCGTGGATCAGAACCTGGCCATGATGCGGCGCATCCTCCGACCGCTAGAGGAGCGCCATGGCGGTTGGGGTCCTCTTCGCCCCAGCCCCTTGATGCGGGTGCCCAGCAGCCTCTACATAGGCACCCTGCTCGGTCTGATGGCTCGAAGAGTGCTCGGCCAGTACGACCCGGTGCTGGCCCCTCCAGCTAATCCCAGCGGAACAGCGCCGGAGTTTGAGCCGCTGCCAAGTCCCGCGCTCCTGATCGTGGAGCCCAATGTCCGCCGCTTCTCCGAGGCTTCCGAGCTTCCACTCGACTCGCTCCGGCGCTGGCTCATGCTCCACGAACTCACCCACGCGTGGCAGTTCGAGCTCCACCCCTGGCTTGGCGAGTACCTCTCGACGATGATCGGGGAGCTCAGTCGCGCCCCCGGGAACGGTCGGGTCAAGGGCCTGGACGAGATGGTCCAGGCGGCCCGCAGCCTCAAGCCCCAACTGGCGCTGATCGGCCGTCTCCAGGCGGTGATGACCGTCCTCGAGGGGCACGGCAACTACATCATGCGCGAGGCCGGGCGTCGCCACTTCCCCGACTTCGACACCCTCGACGACGCCTTCCGTCGCCGCCACGACCCTCCCCAGCCCGCAGAACGCCTTCTGCTGCTGATCTCAGGCATCGCCTTCAAGCTCCAGCAATACCAACAGGGAGAGAAATTCCTCCGGGCGGTAGGCCAGGTGGCCGGTCAGGATGGCCTAGACCGGATCTGGTCTGGGCCCGAGAGCCTGCCCAGCTGGTCCGAGGTACGCCATCCTGAGCAGTGGCTGCGCCGCACCGGCTTCACAAAAGAGGAGCCCGACGCACCTTCAGCTCACACCCAGCCAGTCCCGGCCTGATCCCGGCCCTCGATCGGAAGCCTTAGCACCTATAAGGAAGCAATGGCTGACCAGCGCGGGTACACTTCCCCAGTGAAACGCCGTGCGCGGGCACTGGGCGGTCAGCCCCGACTGTCTGTGCCTGAATGCGCACCACTGGAGCATCTGCTATGAAGTCTCCCCAGCGTCGAGCCAGTTCACGATCGGTCGTCGCCGGCCTGCGCTCCGAGCTCGGACGGCTGCGCGAGGCGCTCGGCGAATTGGCCAGGGGCGCCGCGCGCCTCCAACCCGCCTTGGTGCCGGTCCCGGTCCGGGGCGGCTCACTGCCACCCCAGGAGCCCCCGCTGCCGTCGCGCCCGTACCAGATGGCCTTTGGACGTCGTAAGGACGGCAAGTCCCAAGACGAGGAAGAGCCGGATGGAGAGGAGGCCGCCGACGACTCCGACCAGCTCTCCGGCGGGAACGCGCCCGACCTGGCCCAGCTGCCGCCGATCCCCTCAGCAATGGGCGCGACCGAGGTCGATGAGGAGGAGTCGGACCAGGCGACACCATCCACAGAGGCTGTGAGCAGCTGGGCTCCCCTCGATCCCGCTCCGGCCGAAGTGGGGACGGAGGCGGAGTCGGAGGCTGAAGCGGGGGCCCTTGCCGAGGCCGATCTCCCGGCCTGGGGGTCCCGGTCCATCGAGGCCCCCGCGTTCGAAACCCCGGCGGCCGCGGGCAAAGGTGAGACCGGAGCCGATTCAGAGGAGCCCGCTCCCTGGGGCTCGGCTGCGGTGGACGATGACGACCAGACCACGTTCGCGCCCTCGGTGGTCGATCCCAGGGAAGTTGGCGTGGACAACCTGACCTGGCTCCCGGAGGGTGCTGAGGAGCCAGCGCCCTGGGCAGTCACGGCTGAAACCGAGGACCAGCCGGCCGCGGCCGCCAGCGACACCTTCGCCGCGGACGCGACCGGGGCGGTGGAAGAGATCGACGCGGTCCACGAGATTCCCCCCGAGGCCCCGGCCGAGGAGCTGACGCCATCGCAGGAGACCGAGAGTTTGCCTGAGATCGAAACTGTCTCCGTCGAGCACTGGGCGATTACGGAACCAGTGCCGGTGGCGACCGAGGCCGCGGTGTTCCCGACGGCCGCCGATGTGTTTGGCGTCACCACTTCCGAAGGCTCCTCGCTGCAGACCCGCTCCTTCCCGCTCCCGGAAGGCGAGTTGGTGTTCCGCAACCTCAGGGCGGGATTCACTGACCCCTCCCGCCTGCTCCGGCACCTGGCTGGAGAAGGCCACACCGGCGTCCTCCACGTGCTTGGAGTCGATGGCAGCAACGGCTATGTGGTGCTGGTGGACGGGTACGTGGTAGCGGTGGCCAATGACCGCCAGGGCAACATCACCACCACTAACCGGGTCAACTTCCCCAACTTCCCCAATAGCCAGGACGCCATCAACGTGATCAGCTACTCGCGCCAGATAGCCCGCGGTCTGGGGCTGGTGCTGCACGCGCCAGTTCGCTTCGCCGGGCTGGGGGCCATGTTCGTCAACCTGGAGGGGCTCCGCAGCTACCTCAGCAAGTACTCCTCCAGCGGGGGCCTGATCGTGCACGCCCAAGAGGGGATTGGGGTCGCCCTCTTCGATGACGGCAAGCTGGTCGGCGCCTACGCCAACGGCAACGCCCCGACCTCCGATCTGGCGCAGCTCAAGGACCTGGTCAAAGACTTGGAGGCCGAGATCGACGTGAGGTTCGGCGGCCCCAAGGAGTTGGAGCCCATCCCCCTGGATACCCTGCTGTCCGGCTATCCCTTGTGACCGAAAGCCCTGGCTCGGGCGAGGGTGACGACCTTACCGAAAGTCAGCGGCAGTTCTCTCAGGTCGCGCAAGCCTACCGGCAGAGCCCGACCCACGCCGACCCGGTCTCGCTGGCGCGCTTCATCGCCCTGGCCGAGCTCAAGCCCAACCACCGGGTGCTGGACGTCGCGACCGGAGCCGGGCACACCGCTCTGGCGGCGGCGCCACAAGTGCTCGAGGTGGTCGGACTGGACATCACCCCGGAGATGCTCGACCAGGCTCGGGAATTGGCTGCCGAGCGTGAGATCCGCAACGTCAGCTTCATCCTTGGCGACGCCCAGCAGCTTCCTTTTCCCGCATCCAGCTTCGATCGGGTGCTGGTCCGATCCGCCCCTCACCACTTCAAGCAGCTGATCCCGGCCCTGGCCGAGGCCTACCGGGTGCTGCGTCCAGGTGGGGTCTTTGCGGTCAGCGACTGTTCGCCGCCTCCCGTCGTCCGCGACTGGCTCGAGGTGGTGGAGATTGGAAGGGACCCATCCCACATACGGAGCCGAGCTCTGGAGGAGTGGCGGGCGCTGCTCCAGGCTTTGGGATTCAAGGTGGAGCATGCCGAGCGCATCGAGCAGGAGAAGGACATCCTGGAGTGGTTCGAAATCGCCAAGGTCGGCGAGAAGGAACAACGCCACCTCCTCGACCTCTACGAGACCGCTCCCCAGGCGGTGAAGGGCCAACTTCTGGCCCAGTGGCGGGAGGGGCGTTTCTATCACCGCTACTGGCACGCTCTGATCCGGGCGCGGCGGCCGATCCAGCCGCCGGCCTGAACTGAGCTACTGGATTACGCTAGGGTCATGCCCGAGCCGGTCGACCTGAGTGGAATCCACCGCGAGCTGGACACGCTGAAGCGTGCCGTCTGCCATTGCCAGCTTCGGGGTGAGTGCCTGGGCTGCAAGGGCATCGAGATGGTGCGCCAGCAGCTGGAGGCAGTAGTCGCCGCCGCCTCCCAGCCGGTACTCCTGCAGGTGGCCCAGGAGACCGCCGCCAAGGACATGCTGACCCAGTTCGGTCAGATGCAGGAACGGCTGATGGACGACCCGGGGATGCGTCAGGCTGCGGACGCCGTCCGCGACCGGCTGATGGGCGATCCCGAGGCCCGCCGCATGATCGAGGAGCTGATGCAGAGGCTGGGGGGTCAGGAAGACGGTCCGGAGCCGGATCAGCAGGAGTGAATCGCTCTCGGCGCTCGGTGCTGGTCCTGCCGGGCAACAACCGGCGGATGGCCGAGAAAGCGACTACCCTGAGCGCCTCCGAGGTGGTCCTTGATCTCGAGGATGCCATTCCCAACCTCCCCGCCGAGAAGGAGAGCGCCCGTAGACTTCTGGTCGCCACTCTGCTGGAGCTCGACTTTGGTCGGCGGACAGTTGCCGTCCGGATCAACGGGGTCCCGGGCCCCCATGCGCTGCGCGACGTGCTCGCCGTGGTGCCGGCGGTGGCAGACCGGATCTCCTGCCTGGTGGTGCCAAAGGTCTCGTCCCCCTCTCACGTTCTCTTCCTGGACCACCTGCTGAGCGGGCTCGAGGCAGAAGCCGGGATCTCCAACCCACTCGGCCTTGAGCTTCAGATCGAAGACCCCGGGGGCCTTGAGGCGGTGTCCGAGATCGCCGGCGCCACACGGCGCAACGAGGCCCTCATCTTCGGCCCCGGGGATTTCGCTGCCGCCATGGGGATGCCCCAACTGAAGATCGGGCAGGAGACGGCCAGCTACCCCGGCGACATTTGGCATTACGCACTCTTCCGAATCGCCGTCGCGGCGCGGACTCACGGTCTACAGGCGGTGGACGGCCCGGTGTCAGACATTGACGACCTCACCCTGCTGGAGCGTGCCTCCCGAAGGGCCGCTCAGCTCGGCTATGAGGGCAAGTGGGTGATCCATCCCACGCAGTTGGACACCGTCAACCGCGCCTTCACCCCAGGTCCAGAGCAGGTCCGGCGAGCCGAGGAAATCCTCGCTGCCCTCAATCACCGGGGCGGCGCCTCCCGCCTGGGTGGTGAGATGGTCGACGAGGCCCACGGGCGGATGGCTCGCGAGGTACTGCTGCGGGCGGATCGCCCGGTGCCGGACTGAGCTGACTTGAGCGACAGCCTTTCGAGCTCGAGTCGAGTCAGCCCGGCAACGCGAGTGGTGCACCCGGACGCGAGCCCGCAGGGCGATGGTCGGGCCTTGGTTCCGCCCTTGACGATGACTTCGGTATTTGGCCATGGCAACAGCCAGGGCTACGCCTATGGGCGAGACCGCAATGAGAACTGGGAGCGACTAGAGGGTGTGCTTGCTGAACTGGAGGAGGGCACAGGGGCGCTGGTGTTCGGATCCGGGATGGCGGCGATTGCCGCGGTTCTCCAGAGCTGTGGAGTCGGACGCCGAATCGTGGCCGCTCGCGATGCCTACACCGGCACGCGTGCGCTCCTTCGCCACTTAGCCCAAGAGGGGCAGTGTGCTGTCGAGTTCGTCGACGCCACCGACCTTGACGCGGTGGCACGAGCCAGTCAGGGAGCATCCCTGCTGCTCATAGAGACACTGGGCAACCCGTTATTGACGGTTCCCGACCTGCGCGCGTGCTCTGAGATCGCTCACCAATCCGGGGCCATCACTGTGGTCGACAACACATTCGCCACACCATTGCTGGTACAGCCACTCACGCTGGGCGCGGACGTGGTGGTCCACTCACTGTCGAAATACGTCGGCGGCCACAGCGATCTGCTGATGGGCGCAGTCATCACTAAAAGCGCGGATTTGCTGCCAAAGCTTCAGTATCAACGCAGCAATGCCGGAGCTATCCCGGGACAGCTTGAGACCTGGTTGGCGCTCCGGGGCTTGCGTACGCTGGACGTGAGGTTGCGACGACAGACCGACAACGCGATGTTTTTGGCTCAAGGACTCCGCGACCTTGCTGGCGTGGGGCGCGTGCACTATCCGGGATTGGCCGAGCATCCCCAGCACGACTTAGCGGCACGCCAGATGCACGGCGGCTTCGGAGCCATGATCTCTATCGAGCTCGACTGCAGCGCTGAGACCGCGGAACGCTTCTGCGCCGCCACCCGGATCTGGACCAACGCCACCAGCTTGGGCTCGGTGGAGTCGCTGCTGGAGCGCCGCGGCAGATGGGCGGGCGAGGAGTATCTCCCCGCCGGCTTGGTGCGCATGTCAGTCGGAATCGAAGCGGCCGAGGATCTGCTCGGGGACCTCGCTCAGGCCCTGGTGGCGGCGGGCGTCAGCTCTCCGTCCGCAGCCTCGGTTCCAGCGCCGGCATCAGCGGACTGACGATTCTGCTGTCGGGGCGGGAAATGTACTCGAGATCCAGACCATGGCGGTCGTGATGGTCGCGACGACACCCACATCTCCCCGGCCACCCCAATTGCGCATAATCCGCCCATGATCCAGCCATCGAATGAGGCGACGGAGAGGCGCCAAATGTTGCGGCGCCTCGATGACCTCCTCGAGGCCCTTGAGCAGCTGAACCTCCACGAGAGCGTGCATCTGACCGACCGGATCCGGCAGTCGTTGGCCGCCCACGGCATCCCGTTCGACGATGGGGCCGAGATCAGAGTCATCATCGAGAGGGTCTGGCGCAAGCAAGAGGGCCACATGACCGGGCCCCGTCAGGATCGGCGCCGGAAACCCTCGCGCCGGACGTCGCCACACCGGCCCCCGGGTCACGACGTGATCGAAAGCATCATCCGCCAGTCCAACCAATCGGCCGACTGAGCAAGGCCCGCCGCCAGCTGCCCATGCCGGCGCTCGGCAGCTCCGCTCCCTCCGGAAGGGCCCGCGCGGCTGCCTTTACACTGATCTGATGCTGAGTCCCGAGATCTCCGAGCTGTTTCCCCGGCGTCTGGCGGCGATTGTTCGCTGGCACGATAAGGACCAAGCGACTGAGGCCGCGCTGGTCGCTGCCGAGGCCGGTGTCGGATCGGTTGAGATCACCGCCGGGACGCCGGACGCCTTCGATTTGATCCGGCTTCTGCGAAGTGACCCACGCGCCATTGGTTGCGCGATCGGAGCCGGAACGCTCACCGATAGCGAACTGGCACAGCGAGCGGTCGACGCTGGCGCCCAGTACCTGGTAACTCCCTATCTGGTGCCCGCGGTAGCGGACATTGCCTCGCGCACCGGGATTCCGCTGGTGATGGGCGCTCTGACGCCGACCGAGATCGCGCAGGCGCTGGAGCTGGGCGCGAAATTGGTCAAGGTCTTCCCGGTGGGCCCGGTCGGCGGTCCAGCTTACATAAGGGCGTTGAGAGGGCCAATGCCAGACCCACCCCTATGGGTCAGCGGCGGCGCCAGGATCGAGGACTGCGAAGACTACCTCCGTGCTGGCACCGATGTCGTCGGCCTCACCAACGACCTCTTCCGCCCGGAGTTGCTCATGGCCGAGGACTGGGGCGGTCTCACCGCGTTGTGTGAGGTTGCCCTTGCCGCCGCCCGCCGGGCCGAGCCGCTTCGAACCACCGCGACTGTTTGATCGGACCCCGACTGCGGGTCATCGTCGTCGGCTTAGGGGCCATGGGTTCGGCGGCAGCACTCCAGCTGGCGCGACGCGGCGCCACCGTCACCGGCCTGGAGGCGATCGGACCTGCTCACGACCGCGGGTCCTCGCACGGCGAGTCCAGGATCATCAGGCAGGCCTACTTCGAGGACCCCGCCTACGTTCCCCTGGTTCTGCGCGCCTACCAGCTTTGGCGGGAGTTGGAGGTCGCGTCGGGTCAGAGCCTGCTCGAGATCACCGGGGGAGTGTTGATCGGTCCGCCCGATGGAGAGATGGTCACGGGTGCGCTCCGCAGCGCTGTGATGTGGGGTCTGCCCCACCGGAGTCTCAGCGCCGCTGAGATTCACGCCGAGTTCCCGGTGTTCCAGCCCGAGAACGGGCAGGTGGGCGTCTTCGAGCCTGAGGCTGGGGTGCTTGCTCCGGAGCTGGCAGTCCTCAGCCAGCTCCGGCTAGCTGCCAGTCTCGGGGCCCAGCTGCACTTTGGGGAGAGGGCGCTTGGTTGGGATGCATCGGACTCCGCGGTCGTGGTTCACACGTCATCCCGCACCTATGAGGCCGACCGCCTGGTCCTCACCGCCGGCGCCTGGAGCCCAGAGCTGATATCGGGGTCAGCGATCCCCTTGCAACCGGAGCGACAGGTGATGGTCTGGTTTGCCCCACCCGACATCGGTCCCTTCAGCGCCCCCAACTTCCCCGTTTATTTGCTCGAGCGCGCTGGGGGTGTCCAGTTCTACGGCGTCCCCACCCGAGACGGCCTCACCGCCAAGGCGGCCCGTCACCACGGGGGTGAGCTGACCTCGGCGGCGCACCTGCGACGGGAGGTTGAGGACAGGGATGTGGCCAATGTCCGCGAAGGGCTGGCAGATATCCTTCCCCAGCTGGCGGCTGCACCCCTGGCCCGGGCCACAGTCTGTGTCTACACCAACACTCCCGATCTCAATTTTGTGATCGGGCACCTCCCGGGCTCGGAGCGGGTCGCTCTGGCTGGAGGATTCTCCGGCCACGGCTTCAAGTTCACCCCCGTGGTGGGCGAGGTCCTCGCCGATCTCGCCGAGAAAGGCGAGACTTCTCAGCCCATCGAGGTCTTCTCACCGACTCGCTTCACGCCTCACCACAGCGGCGGAAACGGGATCTCTGGGTCCGGAGGCTCCCCGACGCCGAGTGCCGACATCACCTCCCCGATCACGTAGATCGAGCCCAGCGAGACCACCAAGCCGGATGGCCCGGCCAGTTCCTGAGCTCTGGCCAGCGCCCTCGGGACCGGTTCGACGACTTCGGCGGCGCCTGGCCACGCACTGGCCAAAGAGACCGGTGAGGCAGATCTCGCTGACTTGGACCGGGTGAACACCGCCGACTGGAAGTTGAGATGCGCGAGCAGTTCCAGCATTCCCCGGTGGTCGTGATCCTTCATGGAACCCAAAAGCAGTACCCCAGCTCGGCCAAGGAGGCGCTTGCGGATCTCAGGAAGCGTGACTTCGACAGCCGCCGGGTTGTGGGCAGCGTCGACCAGAACCTCGGGGTGAGAGCTGAGGGTATCCATCCTGCCCGGCCAGCGAACCTCGGAGAGCCCAGAGCTGATCGCCTCCTCGGTCACCGGGAAGCCAAGCTGGACCAGGCAGTCTGCGGCGGCCACTCCCAGCGCGGCGTTGCTCAGCTGGAACCAGCCCTCCAGACCCAGCTGTAAGTTCTCCCGTCTGTGGGCCGGGGTTTGTACAGCGAAACCGGAGCCTGAGCCCCGGTCAGGCTCAACCGAGATCTCTCTGCCCAAGCGCCAGAGTCGGGCGCCGGCCGCTGCGGCGGCAGCCTCCACCGGCGGAAGCGCCGACCCGCCGACTCCGGTGACCACCAGGTTGCCCGACTTGATGATGGCGGCCTTTTCACCCGCGATCTCAGGGATGGTGTTACCCAACTGGGCTTGATGGTCCAGCCCGATGGAGGTCACGATCGAGATGCCTCCGTCCCAGACGTTGGTGGCGTCGAGGCGCCCGCCCAGGCCCACCTCGCAGACGACCAGATCGGCGGCCCACCGGCGCGCAGCCAGGAAGCCGATGGCGGTGAGCAGCTCATGATGGCTGGGCCGTCCTTCGTACGCCGCCATCTCATCGGCGGCATCGCAGGCAACGGCCGCGATCTCAGCAAAGGTGCCCTCGTCGATGGGGACACCACCGAGCCTTATCCGTTCGCGGTAAGTGGTGAGGTGGGGCTTGGTTAGCAGAGCCACCCGGAGCCCGGAACGCGCAGCGATCTCGGCGGCAATGGCACACACCGAGCCCTTGCCGTTGGTCCCGGCCACCAGCAGCCCAGGCGAGCCCACTTGGGGATCCCCCAACCGTGCCAGCAGCGCCCTGGTCTTCTCCAATCCCAGACGCATGCCCGGGGCGCTGGACCCGACCATCCGAAGCAGTGACTCCCGATACGGGCTCTCAGGCTCGGGAGACAGAGCAGTAGACCCCACTCCTGGCATTCTGCACGGGTGAAAGCGACCGGCAGGCGTGCGGCAACGTTAGCCACACTCGCAGTCCTGGCCTTGGTACTGGTTGGCTGCTCTCTGGCAAGCGCCCACCCGAAGGGGTCGCCGTCACCATCCCCGCATCCGACCCCGGCACTGCCAGGACTCTTGGGTCTGGCCGGGGAATCCCCGAGCCCACTGCTGCTGGCTCCGCCCTATTTAGTCGAAGGTAACTTCAAGACCAGGGCAGCCAGCGTTGATTCGGTCGCTGTTCCGGCAACTGCAATGGCGGCACTCACAGCGCTGGTACAGGCGCTCGGCGTGCCGGGCCCACCGATCAGCACCGCGACCGGACTTGGCTACAACCTGGACTCAACCACCGGCTACCAACTCACCACCGACGCCAACCTCGACACCTTCAACTACCACCCCAACTCTCCCACCGACGAGGTCGGAACCACGCCCACGCTCGCGATAGCCAACCAGTTTGCCGAAGCGTTCCTTTCGGGTGCCCATGTCCCCGCCGGCGGTGGCGTCAGCCCGCGACCCCAGTTGAGCGTCACTCATGGCTCGGACCGCACGGTCTACTTTCAGTGGACGCTGAACGGATTGCCGGTGGTCAATATCCTCGGGCAGCCTGCGGAGATTGCCGTCGATGTGGCGAGGGACCAATTCCAAGTCCTGCAGCTGGTCGGCATCTCGGGAGCGGTTCCCTACGGGGCCACGGGCAACCCTGTCGTCTTTCCAGCCATGCAGGCTTACCAGGTGGTCGAGTACCTGAATTCCGGTGTCATCAAACCAGCCGCATACCTGCTTTCCCCGAGTCTGCAACCGTTCCCGTCGCCCTCGCCGTCACCGTTGGGACCGGTGACCCTCAATGATGAGTCCCGAGCAATCGTGGACAGCTACGGGACCGCAGTCCCGGTGTACGTATTTCAGGTCTCGGGTAATCCCGCGGTTGGCGAGTTCGTGACCTGCGCTGTCCCTCCCGCCGGCTGCGTGCCGCTACGGTTTCGGAGCCCGACTCCATCCCCCAGTCCGTTGCCAAGCGGATAGGGGATGTCAGCCGATGACAGCGCTGGATGGCGTGCTTTCGGCCAACTTGGCGCTCAGGCCCTCGGCTAGCAATCCCATGAACTCTTCGGTCGTGAGCCAGGGCGCGTTGGGTGCGATTAGCAGCGCCAGGTCCTTCGTCATCTTTCCGGACTCGACGGTCTTGACGCAGACCTCCTCCAGGGTCTCCGCGAACTTGATGACTTGCGGAGTCGAGTCCAGCTCGCCGCGGTGGGCCAGACCTCTGGTCCAAGCGAAAATCGAGGCGATGGGATTGGTAGAGGTGGGCTTTCCCTGCTGGTGCTGGCGGAAGTGTCGGGTGACTGTGCCGTGGGCCGCTTCGGCCTCCATCGTTCGCCCGTCAGGAGTGAGGAGCACGCTGGTCATGAGGCCGAGTGAGCCAAAGCCCTGGGCGATGCTGTCGGACTGAACGTCGCCGTCGTAATTCTTACAAGCCCAGACGTATCCCCCTTCCCACTTGAGCGCGCCCGCCACCATGTCGTCGATGAGTCGGTGCTCATAAGCAAGGCCGGCAGCGTCGAAATCGGCTCTGAATTCGTTCTCGAAGACCTCGGCGAAGAGGTCCTTGAAGCGCCCGTCGTAGGCCTTGAGAATGGTATTTTTGGTTGAGAGATACACGGGGTAGCCGCGTTTCAGACCGTAGCGCATCGAGGCCCGCGCGAAGTTCCGTATCGACTCGTCGTAGTTGTACATTCCCATGGCCACGCCGCCACCCGCAAAGCGAGCTAGCTGAAACTCAGTGGGTTCACCACCGTCGTCGGGTGTGTAGGTGATGGTGACCTTGCCCGGACCCGGCACCACGAAATCGGTGGCGGCGTACTGATCGCCGGATGCGTGACGCCCGATGATGATGGGCTTGGTCCAACCAGGGACCAGACGCGGCACATTCGACATCACGATGGGCTCACGAAAGATGACGCCGCCGAGGATGTTGCGGATGGTCCCGTTCGGCGATTTCCACATCTTTTTCAGGCTAAACTCGGCTAGTCTGACCTCATCCGGGGTGATGGTGGCGCACTTCACCCCGACCCCATGTTGGGCGATCGCATAGGCGGCTTCCACCGTTACCTGGTCGTCGGTGGCGTCACGATTGCCGATGCTGAGGTCGTAGTAGTCGAGCTTGATGTCCAGGTGAGGCAGGATCAGTTGGTCTCTGATTATGTGCCAGATGATCCGGGTCATCTCATCGCCGTCTATTTCGACCAGCGGATTGGCGACCTTGATCTTGTCCATCGCTACCTCTCAGCGGGGAATGGCGAAGTTGTCGCGGGTTCGCATCTGTCAGTGCCGATTTCCATCTGACGCGACGCGACGTGACCGCGCCCTTGACACAACGGTCAGCCTGCGCGGAACGAAGCCACCGCAGAGTGGCGGGACGCTGCCGTACCCAGGATAGCGCTGACGCGGAGCACGCTCCTCCAGGCGACCCGAACAAAAGGTCCTAGCGCTGCCCGTGGATGGCCGCGACGTACTTGAGGGCTGAGGCGAAGTGGTCCGCTGACAGCGGGAGCGGGTCGGCTAGAAGAGCAGGGCCAAAGGACACCGAGCAGGCGATGCGCTTGGGTACGATGGCGGGCGTGAAATTTGCCGTGCCTCGCGAGACTGTCGAGGGGGAATGGCGGATTCCACTCAGCCCGGACTCCATCCCCCGGCTCAAAGGAATGGGCTTGGATGTCTGCGTGCAGGCCGGCGCCGGGAAGGGCGCAGGCTTTGGGGACGCCGTCCTGGTTGAAGCTGGGGCAGAGGTAGCATCAAGCCTCACTCGCTGCCTCCAAGGTGCCGACGTTGTCTGCAAGGTCCAGCCGCCCTCCCCCAAGGAGGCGGCCGCGCTACCCCAGGGCTCGGCGCTGATCAGCTTCCTGGCGGCTTCCACCCCAGCCGATGTTCTTGGCCAGCTGCTGAAGAGGCGAATAACAGCCTTCAGCTTTGAGCTGGTGCCAAGGATCAGCCGGGCGCAGGCGATGGACGTCCTCTCCTCACAGGCCTCGGTCGGCGGGTACAAGGCTGTCTTGGTGGGAGCCTCACGTCTGCCCAAGATCCTGCCCCTGCAAATGACCGCCGCGGGTACCATCGCCCCCGCTCGGGTGCTGGTTATGGGCGCGGGCGTTGCTGGGCTTCAGGCGATAGCCACCGCACGCCGGCTCGGGGCAGTGGTCGAGGCAACCGACGTCCGACCGGCAGTGAAGGAGGAAGTCCAGAGCCTCGGTGCCACCTTCGTGGAGCTGCCGCTCGAGGCCCAGGAGGGTGAGGGAGGGTACGCTCGCGAGCAGAGCGAGGAATTCTTGACCCGCCAGCGCGAGCTCATCGCGCAACGGGTGGAGCAGAGCGACTTGGTGGTGACCACGGCGGCTGTGCCGGGGCGCCCGGCGCCGGTGCTCATAACCAAGGCCGTCGTGACGAAGATGCGGGCGGGCTCGGTGATCGTCGACCTTGCCGCCGACAGTGGCGGCAACTGCGAGCTGACCCGACCCGGAGAGGAGGTCCAGGCGGGAGGCGTGACGATTCTCGGCTGGCGCAACCTCCCCGCAACTGTGCCCACGACCGCCAGCCAGATGCTGGCCCGCAACGTGGCTGCGATCGCAGGCCACCTGATCCAGGAGGGCAAGCTGGTGCTTGACTTCGAAGACGAAATTACAAACGGCATGTGCGCGGTGCACAACGGAGAGATCCGCAATCAGTTGATGCGAGAGACCGCCAAGCTGGGAGCGCCCCGGAAGTGAGCCCTCAGCTGGTCAGCGAGATTTCCATCTTCGTACTCGCGGTGTTCCTCGGCTTCGAGGTCATCTCCAAGGTTCCCACGATCCTGCACACACCTCTGATGTCGGGCAGCAATGCGATTCACGGGGTGATCCTGGTGGGGGCGATGCTGATCATGGCGGCCGCCCACGGACCACTGCAGGAAGTACTGGGATTCGTAGCGGTACTCCTGGCAACCATCAACGTCGTCGGCGGCTACGTGGTAACCGATCGAATGTTGGAGATGTTCAAGAGTCGCAACACTCGAGGGCCGAGCCAACCGTGAGCAACGTGAAGATCTGCGCTCGGTGCTCGGTCGCCATCGCGCGATGCGCCCGCAGGCGCCGGGGGTAGCCTGACGCACCTCTCGGCCGGCATCACCCTGCTCTATCTGCTGGCGGCCGTCCTCTTCATCTACGGTCTGCATCAGCTGAGTTCGCCGCGACACGCCCGCTCGGGCAATCTGCTGGCGGCCCTGGGCATGTTTATTGCTCTGGTAACCACCATCCCCGAGCTCCACCACTCGACAGTCAACCTAGTCCTGATGATCGTTGCCATCCTGGTCGGGATACCAGTGGCAGCGGTGGCCGCTCGCGCGGTGAAGATCACCGCCATCCCGCAGATGGTGGCATCGTTCAATGGGGTTGGCGGGGGGGCGGCGGCACTTGTCGCCGTCGATGAATACCTGAGAATCCCGGCCAGTCAGACCGCACCGGCGGTGCTCTCAGTTGCAGTCGCTTTCGCCGTCGTCATCGGTGCCATCAGCTTTGCCGGTTCGGCGATCGCCTTCAGCAAGCTTCAGGAACTGATGCGGGGTGTGCCGATCACCTATCGCGGCCAGCAGTTGTTGAACGCTTGGATAGCGGCCGCGATTGTGGTTTTCGCGGTACGGGTGATCATCGGCGGCACCCTCGGAGACATCCTCCTCTGGCCGCTCCTGGTGTTTTCACTGGTGCTGGGGGTGGCGTTTGTGCTGCCCATTGGCGGCGCCGACATGCCAGTTGTGATCTCCCTGCTCAACGCCTTCACCGGACTGGCCGTGGCGGGGGACGGATTCGTGCTTGGAAACCCGGTGCTGATCATCGGCGGCACCTTGGTAGGGGCCTCCGGCACCTTCCTGACCAAGATGATGTCGGACGCCATGGGCCGTTCCCTCAACAACCTGTTGTTCGGCGCCTTCGGCAAGATCCAAGTGAGCGCGGAAGCGGCGGGAACAGCTCAACGCAGCGTCCGTTCCGGCTCCGCTGACGACATCGGCACCCTCCTCGCCTACTCCCAGCGGGTGATCATCGTGCCCGGCTACGGGCTGGCGGTGGCCCAGGGCCAGCACGCTGTTCGCGAGTTGGCCGACGCGCTGGAGAAGCGGGGGGTGACGGTCGACTACGCCATCCATCCGGTGGCCGGGCGGATGCCAGGGCACATGAACGTGCTGCTGGCCGAGGCCAACGTGCCATACGAACAGCTCAAGGACATGGACGAGATCAACGACTCCTTCCGGTCCGCCGACGTCGCCCTGGTCGTCGGCGCCAACGACGTGGTCAATCCCGCGGCCCGTAGCACGCCCGGAAGTCCGATTTACGGCATGCCAATCTTGAACGCAGATGAGGCGAAGAACATCGTCTTCCTGAAGCGCTCGATGCGACCCGGCTTCGCCGGCATCGACAACGATCTGCTGTATGACCCCAAGACCATCATGCTCTTCGGCGACGCTAAGGACTCGCTGACCAAGCTGGTCGCTGCTGTGAAGGCCGCTTGATCGGAGCTCGGCAATAGCGACGACCCCGCTCCCAGGCGGGGTCCGTCATCCTAGCCGGGTGCCGGGCCCCGAGAGCGCGTTGCGGCGGATGCTGTCCGGCTGGCAGCCGATCGTGGTGGCCAACCGCGCGCCGGTCGAGAGCCAGATCGATCAGGGGGGCCAGGAGCGGATCGTCCGCGGAGCCGGTGGCCTGGTGACCGCAATGTCGGCCCTAGCGCAGGCCAGCGACGCCACCTGGGTCGCGGTCGCCGGGGGCGAGTCCGACCTGAGGTTGGCCAGCCGGGCCGGGGAGGACGGTCTGGTTGAGGTCGAGGCCGAGGACGCTAGGAAGTTTCGACTCACCTATATCCAGCCGGATCCCACTGCCTACGACCTGTACTACAACCAGATCAGCAACCCTCTGCTCTGGTTCATTCAGCACTACCTCTGGGATCTGGGCAGAGAGCCAATCCTCGACTCGCGAACCGAGCGTGCCTGGCGCGAGGGCTATGTCCAGGTCAACTCCGAGTTCGCCGACCGGGTGGTCTCCCTGGCGGTGAAGGCCAAGGCGCGCCCGCTGATCCTGGTGCAGGACTACCACCTCTATCTCCTCCCCGGTATGGTCCGCGCACGGTTGCCCCAGGCCTACCTGCAGCACTTCATCCACATCCCCTGGCCGACGTCGCAGTACTGGAAGGTGCTGCCCCGACACATGCGGGACGGCATCCTGACCGGTCTTTTGGGGAGCAACGTCGTCGGTCTCCAGACCAGCCTGGATGTCCGCAACTTCCTGCTTACCTGCGAGGAGAACCTCGGGCTGGCTGTGGACCATCGCCAGTCGACCGTGTTCTTCGAAGGGCGCAGTGTCCTCATCCGCGCCTATCCGATCTCGATAGACGTGCGGGCGATGTCTGATCTCACCGGCCATGAGGAGGTGCTGCGCCAGCAGGCGGTGATCGAATCCTGGCGACCGGAGTTCCTGATCCTGCGGGTCGACCGCACTGACCTGAGCAAGAACATCGTCCGCGGCTTCATAGCCTACGAGCGCCTACTGGACACCCATCCCGAGCTTCGGGGCCGGGTGGTGTTCTGGGCTCTGCTCCAGCGGAGCCGCCAGAACATCAACGCCTATCGCTCGTATCTGGGGGCTCTGGTCAGCGCCGCCGCCCATGTCAACCGGCGCTTTCAGACCGGTACCTGGGTCCCGATACGCCTCGAGGTCGAGGACAACCTCCACAAGGCAGTCGCGGCCTACAAGTCGTACGACGCGCTTCTCGTCAACCCCATCTACGACGGCATGAATCTGGTGGCGAAGGAGGGGGTGCTCTGCAACACCAAAGATGGGGTGCTGGTGCTGAGCGAGAATGCGGGCAGTTACGAGGAGCTTGGCATCGAGGCTCTCGGTATCAACCCATTCGACATCGACCAGACCGCAGAGGCGCTGCATTCGGCGCTGACCATGCCCAAGCGAGACCGCTCCACCAGGGCCCGGCATCTACGCCAGACCGTCCGCAAACGTGACATCTCCCGCTGGATCAGCGCCCAGCTCCAGGACCTCAATCAGCTGGTGGCTCGCTGACTGCGGAGGTCACGGGCTCAGGCAGCCCTGGCCAGCTCTCCACTCACGCTGGCCAGCAGCGCCGCCCACTCCTCCGGCCCACGCAGGCACACATCTGCCTCATCTAGCACCTGTTCCGGGGTCTCGGGGCTGAGAACCCCAAAGGCCAGAGCAAGCTCCAATCCCTTGGCGCGGCGGTGGAGCTGGACCATGGCCGGGAGGTCACCGAGGTCGTCACCGGCGAATACGCAACCCCGGGGCGAGATGCGGTCTAGCAACTGGACCAGGGCAGTCCCCTTGTCGCCCGCGTGGCGGTCCCTCAGCTCCAGCACAAACCGTCCTCGCAGCAGCTCCAGGTCCTGACGGCGGGCGATGCCCGCTAGGAGACCCCGCAGCTCCTGCCCGGCGGCATGCCGGTCACTGACGTTCCGGTAATGAACCGCCACTCCCAGCGTCTTGGTCTCCACCTCCACCCCGAGCAGGTCCTGAGTGGCCGCCTGCAGTTCAGCCGCGATCCGCTTGAGTCGGTCGGAGGGGTTCGACGGCGGCAATGGGATGGGGCTGCTCCCCGCCTCGCGCCAGGGCTCGAGGCCGTAGCTGCCCAGGAGCAGGACCCCGGGCAGCGGACACTGGACGAACAAGTTGGCTAGGTCGCGGCCGCTGATCACCGCCACCGGAGTTCGTTGTGCCAACGCACTCAGCGCCCGGGCGGCCTCCGGGAGCGGTCGAGCTCGGCGCGGGTCACGCACAACCCGAGCCAAGGTCCCGTCAAAGTCCGTCGCCACCAGGAGGCTTCCAGAACGAGCTAGCCGGACCAGCGGCGCCACCAAGTCCTCGGGGGACTTCTTGTCGAGGTCAGCCACCACTTGATGATATGCCGCAACGGAGCTCGGGCCGCGATCCGCTACGCTGCAGCGATGCCCAGCCCTGAAGCGCCGGAGCAGACCGTGGTGGAGCTGGTTCACGGACTCACCGACGACGTCCGACAGCTGGTCACGGATGAGATCGCCTTGGCCAAGGCTGAGCTCAAAGCGGCGGCCCGCCGAGGTATCCGAGTTGCGATCGGCGCCCTGCTGGCGATGCTCGGCGCCGGCATTCTCCTGATATTCGCGCTCGTCACGCTGGTGGAGTGGCTTCCCAACCACACCTTTGTGGCGGGCCTCGTCGGCCTGGCGGGGCTCGTCCTGGTGCTCCTGGGTGGCCTGCTGGTCTGGGCCAATCGACACCTGTGGCCGTTCAAAGAGACCAAGGCCAGTCTTGAAGAGGATCTCGAGTGGGCACGTCGACTGAGCAGGCGCGCCAGGCCGTAGCTGCCACCCGCGAGCGGGTGGAGGTGACAGCCGACCGACTCGAGGCGCGTCTGCGCTACGACCTAGACCCACGCCAGCGGCTTCGCCGGGACGGCGTCAAGCTCGCGGCCGGTCTGGCGGTGGTGGTGCTGGTCGGAGCCGTCTACGTTGTCCGTGCCCGGCGCCGCCGTCGGGCCGAATCGTCCCACGATCGGGATTGGATCGCTGCCATGCCCGAGGAGTGGCGCCAGAACTTGCAGGAGCTGTTGGCAGAAGCGGCGGCCAGCGGGCATCTGGAGGGCCCCAGCAGCCGGGCATCGAAGGGCTCAGGGCAGTCCCTGGTGAGCAAGCTGGCCTTGCGGGCGGCTCGGACCGCGGCGCCCATGGTCCTGTCAGCTGCAGCGGAGCGGATTGGTCGCCGGCAGACCGAGCCACAGGTGCGCGGGCATCAGTAGGCAGGTCGCACTAGGCCCTGCGTCCAGGCCACTACTCGTAGCGCAGGACTTCGAGAGGCCTGATTCGGACCGGGCCCCAGGCGACCAGGGCGGCGGTGGCTGTTGCCACTGCGACCGCGCCCAGCACGATGACCAAAGCCAATGGGGTGGGAAGGCCAAGATTGAGCTTGAGCAGGACCTTCCCGAGCGGGACCAGGACGGCCGCGATCGCCAGCATGCCCACCATGGCCCCGAGCCCGGCTACCGTGGCGGTCTCCACCAGCACCTGGGCGTAGACCCCCCGACTGCTCAGCCCCACCGCCTTCTGGATACCGATCTCGCGCCGACGCTCCAGCAGCGCCAGCGCCACCGAGTTGGCCACGATCACGATCCCTGCCAGGAGGGCCAGGGAGGCGATGGCGGTGAGGAAGAGGATGGCATTGTTGAGGAACTGGTCGATGATGAGGGTGAAGTCGGCAAGGTTGACGACCTCGGCCGAGGTATCAGCCCTACGCAGCTGAGCTGCAGCGGCTCCGGCACGATCGGGGGGGAACTTGAGCTCGATGACCTCGTCGAGGTTCGAGCCTCCGACCGCCAGTGCGGTCTGCCGCGCGGCCAGGATGGGAGCGACGGTGGTGCTGATGCTGATCCCCTTGCCGCTGCGGAGGAGGGCGCCGTAGAAGCCGACGACCTTCAGCACAACTGGCGTCGCGTGGCTGGCAAAGGGATCGGAAACAGTTATCAGAGCACCAGTTCGGAGGTTGTACGGCGAGTCTCTCAAGAGCGCGCTGATCAGGACTCCATTGGTGCTGGCATCGGAGGCGCGGAGCTGGCGGCCGGCGACGATGTTTACCCGGGGCAAGACGCCCTGGTCGACCGACCACCCCTGGATCCCGCTGAGCAGGAAGAGCGCGTTGCGCGCCCGCCCGCCCAGTGATTTGGCCCCAGGCCCGGTCTTGGATTGGGCAAGGTCATCAAAGGGCCGCCCGTTGACCGTTTGGGGTGAAGCGACGGTGGCGACGGTGGCGAGCTCGCCGGCGCTGTGGAGCTGGCCGGCCGCTCTCAGCAAGGGCGCGGCACCACTCTCCGGAGCCACCGCGATCACGTTATAGGTGGTCGCCTGGGTAATGACGCTGTCGAGCTCGCTGCGGATGTCGGTCCCCAGCACCAGGATCAGGCCGACCGCGAAGACCCCGACAAAGAGGGCGACCGCGGTGGCCGCGGTCCGAGCCCGCTGTCTACCCGTGTTGCGCAGCGCCATCCGGACCACGGACTGCACGGACTTGGGCAGGAAGACGATGACGTACCCCAGGATCGAGAGCGCGACCAGAAGCGCGCCCACGGCTCGGAGTTCGGCGACCCTCACGATCACGACCGAGACCAGGAGGGCGCCGGTGACCAAGATCACATAGCTGGGACTGAGGCGCTCCGGGACCGGGAGGCGGCCGATCACAGTCAGAGCCAGACTGAAGAGCCCGGTCAGGAGCGCTATGGCGACGCCGGTGCCGAGGACAAGCCAGAGTGCCAGGATGGGCGAGGCCAGGATCGCCGAGGAAAGGAGCCAGAAGAGGGCGGCGACCACGGCAAGCAGAGCAATGCTGGAGCCGACTACTCCGGCTGAAGGAGCTCCCGGATCGTCTCGGAGGACCGCCGCCGGCCGGACCCGGCTCAGGCGCACGATCGGGAGCAGAGCGAAGATGCAACTGGTGGCGACGCCGATCAGTACCCCAAAGAGGATTACCTCGGGGCTGAGAACGAAGTCGATCGAGATGTTGGCGATCTGCTGGACCAGTAGTCGAACCGCGTCGGAGAGCCCGATCCCGGCCAGCGCCCCGACAATGCCGCCCCCGAGACCTAGCAGCGCTGCCTCCAGCCCAAACAGCGAATAGAGGTCTCGTCGCCGATAGCCTGTGGTCTTGAGCATGGCGATCTCGAGGCGCCGCCGTGCCAGGCTCACCTGCATGGTGTTGATGATTCCGATCCCGCCGATGAGGAGCGCCGCCAGGCCGGCGATCGACAGGAACTGGGTCAGGTCCTGGCTGGCCTTCTTGTCTGAGTTGAGTGCCTGCTTGACGGTGGACACCGTGGCGAGAGGGAAGCTCGAACTCAGCGACTTGGCCACCTGATTGGCCTGGGCCGCGTTCTTGGTGGTGACGTAGACCTCGCCGTACTCCGGAGCCACCGACTTGGGCACAACCGATGCCAGCAGAGAGCTGGAGACCAGCACGTCGTCGTCCATGCCCGCCGGTGGGTCGACGGCAAGCACGCCCCCCACGGTCCAGTTGACCGCCTTGGTGGCGCCAGGTATCTCGACCCTGACCGCATGACCGACGCCGACCTTGAGCAGGCTGGCGACACTGCCCGAGAGGACCATGGTGTTGGGGCGGATCAGGAGCTGGTGGAGGTCACCCAAGGCGCCCGGCTTGAGTGCGAGCGTACCCACCAGGGGAAAGCTCGCGGGATCTACGGCATCGATGGTCGCGGAGAGTCCCTGGCCACTGGGCAGGATCAGATTCGCCGACTCCTCCCGGACCGCGGTGAAGCGCTGGATCTCGCCAGTTCTCTGCAGGGTCCGAAAGGTGCCGAGCTGCCCGGCCGGGAAGGGAACCGCCACCGAGACGACCGAGATGTCGCCGCCGTTGGCCTCCCTGACATTGGAGGTGAGAGAGTCGGTCACCATCCCCGCAGCCAACTGCAGCCCCACGATGGCCATCACCCCGACCGCGACGCAGAACGACGCCAGCAGCGTCCGGGTGCCGCCCCGGCGAAGCGAACGGGTGGTGTACTTGAAGTAGAGGCGGAGCCTCACCTCGAGGTGGCCCGGGGACCCGCGTGGTCACCGACCAGGACGCCGTCGGCGAGCTGGAGCATCCGGGTCGCGTAGCCGCTGACGTTGGGATCGTGGGTGGCGATCACGAAGGTCGTGTCCAGCCGCTCCCGCAGGCTCCAGAGCAAGTCCATGATCTCCTGGCCCTGGGTGGTCGCCAGATTTCCCGTGGGCTCGTCCGCGACCAGGAGAGGTGGCTGGGTGGCGAGAGCCCTGGCGATCGCCACCCGCTGCTGCTCGCCGCCCGAGAGCTGAGTAGGCCGATGCTCGGCCCGGCTGGTGAGCCCGACCAGGCCGAGCAACTCGTCGGCCCGGGCCGACGGTGAGCCCCGCCAGTTGCCGGCGTACAGAGGGATCTCCACGTTTTCCCTAGCCGTGAGAGTGGGAATCAGGTTGAAGGCCTGAAACACCATGCCCACGCTGCGGTTGCGGATGCCGGCCAGTTGCGACTCCCGCATCCGGGAGATATCCACACCGTTCAAGAGGACCTCGCCGCTGGTGGGACTGTCGAGGCCGGTGATGCACCCCAGCAGAGTGCTCTTGCCGCTGCCGGACGGGCCCATCAGGGTGACGAATTCACCTCGCTGGATCAGGAAGTTGATGTCACGGAGAATCTCAAGGCGCTCGGAGCCTAACGACAGCGTCCGCCCCAGGTGACGAACCTCGAGCACGGGAACGCCAACGCCGACCGGGGCGGGCGGGGCCTCGTCCACTGAAACCGCTTCAGCCAATCGGAGTGACCCGGGAGCCTTGCCTAGAAGTGGCCAGGGGACAATCGCTCAGGCTCTCGTCCACTGCCACGTCCCATATATTGACTGGAGCTTGTTGGCCAGCGCTTCCCGGTCTGCCGAACTCTCGATGCCCAAGGGTGCTGACCTGAGGTCAGTTCATCGAGCCTTGGGCAACCTCGCCGGCGCCGTGCATCTTGTTGGCCTAACCGACAACCACATGGGGCGCGCCCGCCTCTCGCCGCTGGCGGCGATCCCCGACTGCCTCGCCTTCGGAGTCCGCCCGGTGCTCCACCTCTCCTGTCGGGACCGAAATCAATTGGGGCTGCAACAGCAGGTTGCGGGGGCAGCGGCCATGGGCGCGGCCGGCGTTTTGGTGGTTCGCGGTGACCGCAGCGGTGGGCCGGCGGTGGAGTCGGCGATGCGGCCGACGGAAGTGCTCCGACTGGTGCCCGAGTGGGCCGCCCCCAAGCGCATCAGTCGGGGAGCTGTGATCAGCCCCTTCGCCGATCGTCGCCGGGAGCTGCGCCTGCTGGAGCGGAAGGTGGAAGCAGGGGTCGATTTTGTCCAGACCCAGATGGTCTTTGATCTGGACCGGTTCGACGACTTCCTGCGCGATCTGGGCTCGGTTCTCCCAACTGAGACCGTTGTTTTTGCCAGCGTCGGGATACTGCGCTCCGGTCGTAACCTCGACTTCGTTCGGCGCGCCGTGCCTGACTGCCCGGTGCCCGATCATCTCGCGGATCGAATCCGGCTCGGCGAAGGTGTGGTAGTGGCCACCGAGTTGGCGGGGGAGATCGGGCAGCGGCCGGGACTCCGGCTGCACGTGATCCCGCTGGGTGCCGAGCGGCACACCCGTCAGATCGTCGACTCCTTCGATCGTGCCCGCAGCGCCGCCACCGCCTGATCCGGCGCCCTTCGTGAGCGAGTCGCCACCAGACCTCGCGTCCTCCCTGAACACGCCGCCGACACCAGAGATCGACGGCTTCGTGGGTGACATGTCGGCAGCGGAATTCCGCCGTCTCGCCCACCTCACTGTCGACCAGGTAGCCGACTACCTGGAGACTGTCTCCAGCCTCCCGCCGCTCTCACCAGCGGAGCCGGGGCAGCTGGCGGCAGTGCTGCCGCCGGAGGCGCCAGCACAGGGCGAGGCGATGGCGGAGATTCTGGCTGACGTCGATCGTCTGCTGTTGCCCGGAATCACCCATTGGGCTCATCCCCGGTTCTTTGCCTACTTCACCAGCTCCGGCTCCGCGGCGGGAATCCTGGGGGAGATTTTGACCGCGGGCATCAACGTCAACGCCATGCTCTGGCGCACATCTCCGGCTGCGACCGAGCTGGAGTGGGTGGTGTGCCGGTGGCTGGCTCGGCTGATGGGCTTGCCCGACACCTTCGATGGGCATATCAACGACACCGCGTCCTCCTCCACCCTGGTAGCGCTGGCGGCCGCCCGTGAGCACCTGGGCAGGGACGTCCGCCAGCACGGGCTGGCAGGCCGGCCCGAGCTCCCCGGCATCCGGATCTACGCCTCGGAGCAGGCTCACTCGTCGGTTGAGAAGGCGGTGGTCACGCTCGGCCTAGGCAAGGACGGCTATCGCGCTGTTCCCGTCGACAGCGAATTCCGGATGGACGTCACGGCCCTGCGGCGGTGTATTGAGGAGGACCTGGCTGGCGGGTTGTTGCCGGCGGCCGTAGTCGCGACCGTAGGAACTACGGCGAGCACCAGCATCGATCCGGTCGAAGCGATCGCGGAGCTGTGCCGCGAACACCGACTCTGGCTCCACGTCGACGCTGCTCACGGCGGAGCCATGGCCATTGTTCCGGAATGGCGGGGAGTGCTGGCGGGCGCTGAGCGTGCTGACTCGCTAGTCGTCAACCCCCACAAATGGCTCTTCACTCCCATCGATTGCTCGGTGCTCTACACCCAACAACCCGAGGTGCTAAAGCGGGCGTTCTCGCTGGTACCGGAGTACCTCGCCACCCCCGAGGCCGGACGTGAATCCGGTTTCGGGGCTCGCAATCTGATGGACTACGGAGTCTCCCTGGGCCGGCGCATGCGGGCGCTGAAATTGTGGTTCGTGCTGCGGTACTACGGAAGCGAGGGACTGGCTGAGCGCATCCGCCAACACGTCCAGATGGCACGTTGGCTGCACGACCAAATCGTGACCGGGCCTGGTTGGGAGGTATGCGCCCCACTCACGATGGCGACCGTCTGCTTTCGGCACCGGCCCGCCGGCGTCGCCGATGAATCGAGCCTGGAAGCTCACAACCGGAGCTTGATGGCCGCTGTCAACGAAAGCGGCGCTGCATTCATCTCGCACGCCGTGTTGGGCGGCCGATTCGTGCTGCGTGTGTCGATCGGGAGCGTTCGCACCACGCCCGATGATGTCGGGCAGCTGTGGCAGGCGCTACAGCGCGCGGCCGAACGCTAGATATAGCAACGGCCTGCCAAAGGAATTAACGCGGCTCACTCGTCGAGCAGGGTCAGCAACTTTGTGACCGTGGTCCAGTTGCGCGCAGTGCCTTGGTCTCGTCCAGAACGGAGTAGCTGAGCGACCAGATCGCTGCGTCCAAAACCGTCGGGGGTGTGCAGGTAAAGGATGCGCCCGACCACGCAGGCCTCGTCGCGGCTACCTCTTGCCTGCGCTCGGCTCTGCGCTGCCGCGATGGCTGAAACGCGCTCGGACGTGATTTCGGTGCTGGAGAATACTGCATGCAGGCACTTGCCATCCTTCTCTGCGGGGAATGGATTGTCCGCAATCACCTTTGCCAAGTCATGGCGAGACAGGACGACGACATTCGGCTTCAGATTTAGGCGATCGCTGATGGCCTGCTGCAGACCAACTCCCAGCAGGCGGGTGTCAGATTCGTGGCTGGAGAAGACCACGTTGCCACTCTGAATGTAGGTGGCGACGTCGGTGTGTCCGAGTGAACTGACAAGCGAGCGCAGCTCCGGCATCGCCACCTGGTTGCGACCAAGGACGTTGATCCCGCGCAGCAGCGCCACGTGGGTTCGCATCTCCTTAACTATGCCCAGCCGCGGGTGATGGGAATCGGCCGCCAGATTGCCAGGTCAGGCCGAGAAGAGGCCGTCGAGGCGCCGGTAGCGCTCGCGGCGGCGCCCCGGGTTGACACCGTCGTCGACGAGCTTCTTCAGCCGGGCCTCCAGCCGGGGACGGAGCAGGGCGGCGGTGGCGTCCCAGTCGGTGTGGGCGCCACCTGGCGGCTCGGGAACTATCTCGTCGGCGATCCCCCACTCCAGCAGGTTCTCGGCTTCCAGACAAAGCGCCGCCGCCGCACTCTGCTTGCGGCCCGCGTCCCGGAAGAGGATGGCGGCGGCCGCCTCTGGCGAGGCCACCGAGAGAAAGGCATGCTCCAGCACCATCACCGAGTCGGCTAGCAGAGTGGCCAGCGCGCCGCCACTACCGCCCTCCCCGATCACCACCGCCAGATATGGGGTGGTCAGTGCCAGTTGGGCCTCCAGGGTCTGGGCGATGGCCCAAGCCTGGCCCCTCTCCTCCGCCGCGACGCCGGGGTACGCCCCCGGTGTGTCGATGAAGCTGACCACCGGCAGCTGCAGCCGACCGGCCAGAGCGAACAGTCGCTGCGCCTTGCGATAGCCCTCGGGATGGGCCATACCGAAGTTGCGTCGGCCGCGCTCCTCCAAGGTCCTGCCCTTCTGGTTGGCCACCACGGCCAGCGGCATGCCGTTGAGTCTCGCCAGCCCGATCACCACAGCGGCGTCATCGCCGCCCTGGCGGTCGCCGTGCAACTCAACGAAGTCGTCTAGGCAGCGCTCGATCAGGTCCAGGGAGTAGGGCCGCTCCGGATTCCGCGCCACCTCGACGTGGGCCCAGGCTGAGGCCATCTCCTCGGCTGTGGCGCTGCCCTCTGCCTCAGGCCCGGTCATGCCGCGTCCTGGTCGGTGTCCCCCGTTGGTCCCGAAAGCACCCGTAGAAGTTGGGCCACCACCGCGCGAAGGTGGCGGCGGTCGACCACTTGGTCGATGAGCCCTCTGGCATGGTGGAACTCGCTGGTCTGGAAACCAGCTGGTAGCTGTTCATAGGTGGCCTGGGTGATGACCCTGGCCCCGGTGAAGCCGATCATGGCCTTGGGCTCGGCCAGGATGATGTCCCCCAGGGCAGCGAAGCTGGCGATACTCCCGCCCATGGTCGGATCAGTCAAGATCGAGATAAAGGGGAGATGGCGCTCGGCCAACGTGTGAAGGGCGGAGACGCTCTTGGCCATCTGCATCAATGAGAAGACGCCCTCCTGCATTCGCGCCCCCCCTGAGGAGGTCACACAGACGAAGGGCATTCCAGCGTCGGCGCTACCCTCGATGGCACGAGCCAGTCGCTCCCCCACAGCGGTCGAGAGGCTGCCACCCATGAAGCCGAAGTCAAAGGCCGCCAGTCCGATCGGGATCGAGCTGATCTTCGCCGAACCGGTGAGGATTGCGTCTGGCAGTTGCTGGCGGCTCCGTGCCTCGTCGAGCCGGTCCACATATGCCCTGGTGTCGAAGAAGCCCAGCCGGTCTCGGCCCTCCAGATCGGCGTCCCACTCCTCGAAGGTGCCAGGATCGGCGAGCTCCCGGACACGCTCATGGGCGCTGATCCGGGCATGGGCGCCACACGCGGGACAGACATAGAGGCTCGACTCTGCTTCTTGGGCGGATTGGCTGGAACTGCAGACGGCACAGATGACTGCCCCACTAGCCTCGACCCCGGCCGTTTTGGGAGGTGAGAATGTGGGGCTCGCGGACATAGATTCCTCCCTCACGTTCTTGCCGCGGAAGTGCAGTGGGCCAGGTTAGGAGCCCCTGACCTAAGCAGAGTCCCGAACTACCCCGCAAGGTTACGGCTCTTGGGCGGTCTGCAGCTCCGACCGTAACCGCTGACCCGCTTTCGGTCTTCCATTCGTGTGGGGTCGGCCTGGCTCGGGGGCGCTGATTCGGTAGGCGGCAATGGTCGGCGACCCTCGCGGCAGGAATGTCGGGTGGTGAGTATCGGCACCGCTGTACCTGGCCTGCGGATCTCCAATTCTGACATCGAGAAGTTCCTGGACACCTCTGACGAGTGGATCCAGTCGCGGACCGGGATCCGGGAACGTCGGGTGGCCGAGCCGGATCTGACCCTTCTGCAACTGGGAGCCCGGGCAGCTCGGGCGGCCCTGTCGGCCGCCGCGGTCGAGGCTTCGGAGATCGACGCGATCATCTGTTCCAGCAGCTCGCCGGACTCGACCTTCCCGTCGCTGGCGTGCCGCCTCCAAGCAGAGTTGGGCGCTCCCCTGGGCGCAGCCTTCGACCTCCAGGCGGCCTGTTCCGGGGCGCTCTACGGCCTGGCTCTGGCCCAGTCGATGATCCAGAGCGGACTCGCTGGCACCGTGCTGGTAGTGAGCGCCGAGATCTTTAGCAGGGTGGTGGACTGGAGTGATCGTTCCACCGCCGTCCTGTTCGGAGATGGCGCCGGCGCCTTCTTGGTTCGCGATCACGCTCACGAGGGCGCCGAGATCCTCGAAATTGAATTGGGTGCGGACGGGCAGGGTGCCTGGGCTCTGGATACCGTCGACTTCACTCCGGACGACGCGAGGACGTCGGCTCGATTGCCTGAGTTCGCCTCTGGATCGAGGGCCCTGGACCGGGTGATCCAGATGAACGGGCGCGAGGTCTTTCGCTTCAGCACCAAGATCCTGGAACAGATCGTGCTGCGGCTCTCGGCTGCGGCTGGGATCGATCCCGATCAGATCTCTCTGATCGTGCCCCACCAGGCCAACTCCCGGATCCTGGCCACGGCTGCAGGGCGACTCGGGCTTCCATTCGAGCGTTTTGTCTGCAACGTGGACCGTCTCGGTAACACCTCTTCGGCCTCGATCCCGCTGGCGCTGGCCGAAGCCGCCCGTGATGGACGCTGCCACGACGACGAACTTGTAGGTTTGGTAGCCTTCGGGGCCGGGCTGACCTGGGGCGGGGTGCTCCTTCGGTGGCATCCAACCCCAGTGGCCATCGACGACCCCAGCGTTCCGGCGTTGGACCGCGGGGTGGAGGAGCACGAGCAGCTGCCCTCCCCGGATCACCAGGAGGTCTCTGGTTGAGCACGACGGCCGCATCCGACCGGCGCCGAGTCGTCGTGACGGGGATGGGGGCGGTAACACCCGTGGCAGTCGGGGTCGGGCCGACCTGGGAGGGGCTGCTAGCTGGACGGAGCGGCATCGCCAGGATCCAATCCTTCGACCCGGCGCCCTATGCCTCACAGATGGCCGGCGAGGTCCTCGACTTCGACCCTGCCGATTTCATCGAACGCAAGCAGATCAACCGCACCGCCCGTTTCACCCAGTTCGCGCTGGCCGCGACCGTGGAGGCGCTGGAGCAGTCCGGACTGACCGTAGACCAGTCGAACCGAGATGAGGTGGGCGTCATCGTCGGCTCCGGGATCGGAGGCCTGCAGGTGACCGAGGAAGCCAGCTACACGCTTAGGGACCGCGGTCCCCGACGGCTCAGCCCCTTTACCGTACCTATGATCCTGGGCGACATCGCCGCCGGTGAGATCGCCATGAAGCTCCAGGCCTGTGGGCCGAACTTCGCTCTGACCTCGGCTTGCGCTACTGGCGCCCACGCCATCGGTGAGGCTGCCGAGATCATTCGCCGCGGCGACGCCGTAGCTTGCCTGGCCGGCGCCAGCGAGGCGTCCGTCACTCCCCTCGCCGTGGGAGCCTTCTCCGCCATGCGGGCTATCTCCCAGCGCAACGACGACCCCGAACACGCCAGCCGTCCCTTCGACATGGGCCGCGATGGATTCATCGTCGCCGAGGCGTGCGGGATTGTGGTTTTGGAGGACTTGGACTACGCCCGACGCCGGGGCGCTCGCATCCTGGCCGAGGTCGCAGGGTACGGCGCCACCGCCGACGCCTATCACCTGACCGCTCCTGATCCCAGTGGCCGAGGTGCCACTAGGGCCATGGTGAGGGCGCTTGAAAGAGCCGGAGCTGTGCCCGGGGATGTCGACTACATCAACGCCCATGGGACGTCGACCGAGCTCAACGATGCTTCCGAGACACTGGCCATCAAGCAAGCGCTGGGAGAGGAGCGGGCTCACCAGATCCCGATCTCATCCACCAAATCCATGACCGGCCACAGCCTGGGCGGTGCCGGCGCCATCGAGTCGATCTTCTCGGTCATGGCGCTGGTCGACGGACGGGTGCCTCCGACCATCAATTACCAGGATCCCGACCCCAACTGCGACTTGGACTACGTCACCGAGGGGGCCCGCCAGGTCGAACCGAAGCTCGTCCTCAACAATTCGTTTGGGTTCGGCGGACACAACGCCTGCTTGGCATTTCGGCGCTTCAGCGACTGAACCTGGACCCAGCTCCGTCTGATCGGGGCCGATCTCTCCACACAAAGTTGCAGTGGAACCGATTCGAGGCCGTCGAGCCTATCCTCGCCTGATGCCCGCGTCATTGACGCCGGGGCGTTCGATCCGCCTTGGCGCGGCGGTACTCGCTGCCGGCGTGCTGATGGCAAGCTGTGCCAACCTCCAGCCGGGAGTTGCGTCGAGCCCAAGCAGCGATCGGTCGCCAACACCATCGCCGACACCGTGCTCCAACCAAATCGTGCTTTCCAAGTGGACGATCGACCGCCTTGCCGCCCAGGTGGTGGCGGTACCAGTCGAAGAGGCAGACGTGGGGGCGGTTGCCGCCGAGGTCTCCCAGGGGGTGGGTGGCGTGCTCTTGTTTGGAGCGACGGCGCCGGCCGACCTGGGCTCAGAGCTGACGTCAATGGAGTCAACGGCCCCCGGGGGAATCCGCCCGTTCGTCATGACCGACGAGGAGGGTGGAGGCGTCCAGAGGATGGCCAATCTGGTCGGCTCGATACCGTGGGCGCGTCAGATGGGAAGCACCATGACGCCCGCCCAGATTCAAAGCCTGGCAGAGTCGGTGGGCAAGGCCATGCTGCAGCAGGGCGTCACCATGGACCTGGCTCCGGTCCTCGACGTGGACGGAGGGGACGGTCCCAACGCCACCGATCCCGACGGTTGGCGTTCGTTCAGCGACGACGTCACCACCGCCACGAGTGATGGGCTCGCCTTCGCCGCTGGCCTCGAGGCGGCGGGAGTCATACCGGTGGTTAAGCACTTCCCGGGCCTGGGCGGTGCCAGCGGCAACACCGACGATGGCCCGGCCAGCACCCTTCCGTATTCAACTCTGATGGGCAGCGGTCTGTTGCCCTTCGAGGCAGCGGTTAGCGCCAGGTTGCCGGCGGTCATGGTCTCGAACGCCACAGTTCCCGGGCTCACCACGGTGCCCGCCAGTCTGTCGGCGTCGGTGATCCAGGGCGTGCTAGTCGGCCAGCTCCATTACCAGGGCTTGATTCTCACCGACTCCCTCGACGCGCTGGCGATCTCGGATCTGGGTATCAGCGTTGCTCAGGCGAGCGTGGAGGCGATCGCCGCCGGAGCTGACATGATCCTGTTCTCTTCCGGCGATCCGGCTCAAGTGTTGGGTTCGATCCAAGCCGCGATGGTCGCAGGCGTCGCGGATGGTGAGCTGTCCAAAGCTGAATTAGTCGGTGCTGCAGGCAAGGTTCTGAGAGCCAAAGAGGTGGAGCTATGTCCCTCTCGGCCTTCACCTCATCCGAGCAGCCACAGTTAGCCAAACTTTCCCTGCGCGGCGGCGGCACTACTGAAAGGACTGCACCATTAGCGGCCCGAAATCAGGACCACCCACTCACTCCGAGTAGAAGGCCGCCAGTCCCCAGCGCCTCCGCCCGCTTCCCTAGGCGGACTCCCCAAACCAGGAAGCGCGCCGCGACGAGCCGGAGCTGAGATGCCTCACTACCCTGGTGGCTACCTAGATCCTAAGTTGGTAGCGCAAGTGTTTCGATTGGGACCGATCGGCACTATGTCGGTCGACTCCCGCGGACCTAGGCGTCGAACATGGCACTAACGCATAGGGGGAATCGGCGCTGGCTGGCTGATTGGTTGGCTCGGACCGCATTTGTAGTTACGGTCGGGATCGGATGGTGGGCAGTGGACTGGCCGGGGCAGACCGGGGGCCACGTGACAAGGCTTCTACAGCGGGATCGTCGTAGTCTCGGCCTTCCTGATTGCCGCAATGACCCAGCGGGTAGTCATGGCCGAGTACGCGATAAAGGCGGGGCCGATAGAGGTGAACGCTTTGGAGGAAGCCGCAAAGGCTACAGTGCGCGTCGATGTCCAACTAGTTGCGCGGGTGACGGCTCTGGAGGCGGAGTTGGCCGCTACTCAGCGACTGCTCATGGCGACTTTCGCTCAGCCTCGCGAGTCAAGATGAGTTCGGGCGACCATGATAAATTGACCACAATGGGCAAGGATCGAGAAGAGACTCTCAAAGCCATTGAGGAGCTCATAGCTCGCACCGAGGCTCGACTCGCCAAGCAAGCACCGGAAGTCGAGGAGACGCGGCGCGAGCTCGAGCGAGTGTGGAAGCTGCTTGAGGACCTGAGACCGGCATAGCTGCGTCAAGTCTTAGTGCACGTGCCAGGACTTGAGCCGGTGTGCCCGCAGCAGGACTCGAACCTGCAACCTTGGGATTAAGAGTCCCCTGCTCTAACCAATTGAGCCATGCGGGCTTGGGCAAGCTGAGTTTAGCTGGTGCGGCCGCGAAGCCACCCCTGGCCCACTGCTACTGATCCTGGCGTGGATCACCCCACGCCACGGTGAAGGGTTCCGCCCCACCCGTCTGGCCCGCTCCGACCCGTTTCAGCCGGACCAGAACTAAAGCTCGGAGCTGCAGGGTCGGGTTCGGCTTGGGGCGCAACCGCGAATATCGATCGCATACTCCAGCAGTTACCTGAACTTGCGGAAGGGCGAGTCAGCCTGGATTCAATGCTGTGGGTGAGTGGTGAGTCTGGAGTGAGAGCGCTTTTTGCACCGCGGCATGTGGAGCACGTCGGGAGGGAGCACCTCGACTACCTGTACACGTACCTGCTGGCTCCCGCATTCGATGCGATCGTCGTGGACGCTGGAAACCTGCTTGACACCTCCAGCCAATTGGTGCCGCAATCCGTAGTCTTCTGGCTTGGTCTAGCCGACACCATCTTGATTCCCGTGCGTCCAACGGAGTCACACGCACGCGCCGCAGTCACTGGAGTCGGTGTATTGGAACGAATGGGGATTGATGTGCAGAAATGCCGGCTGATGATGGGAGTAGCTAGGTCCGAGGGTGCTGCCGCCGCGCAGTGGCAGGCCCAGCTCGGCGACTTCGTCGTCCTGAGGTGGCCGTGGGTTGCGGAGGTAGCACGCAAGGCTGCTCCGCTCTATAGGACTCTTTCCGCAACAGACAAGCAGTTCGCAGCGAGTCTCGCGTCGCTGCTGCCTGAACTCACTGCTGCCCGACACATGCGGCGCTGAGGTGCGATCGATCAAGACCTGGCGGGACCCGCGCAGCGGGTGGCGTGCGGGCCATGATCGCGGCGTCGCCGAGACTACCGACAGGGTGCGCCAGCTAGTTGACGGGATCGAGGGTGCAGTTGCAGCCGCAGACGACCTCGAGTTGGCGCGATACGTTGCATCGCCCGTACTCAGAAGGTTTCTAGAAGCGACCGGGGCGCGAAGAGCTGTCGGCGAAAAGTGGCTCCCAGGCCGTGCCGGACTGTGTTGGAGGATGTCCGACCGTGGGGCGGGGGCGCCGGGACGGTTCTGGCTAAGACTGCGCTTCGAAGACAGGACCCAGGTGCAGGGCCGGGCGGGACGTGTGACCGCAGCTGCCGTCGTGCACGAGGTTGAGGTTGAGCTAGACACAACCGAGGTGCCCTGGCGGTTTTGCGAGGTTGAGGAGCTGTTCGTACCTTAGGGAGGCGGCACCTCCCGGGACGCCTCCAGCACCGGTGGGCGTCCGCGTATCGCCGTGCGACAAGCGCTGAGTCGCAGATCGGCGAGAACGCATGTACAACCAGCGCAGAGCCGTCGCAGAGGTCTGCGATACTCATTCGAGCGAGATCCGCCAACCTCGCGTGAGGGTTCCAATTCAAGCATGTCTCCCACCAGGCTTTTCCAGGGCGAGCTTGTTCGGCTAACCGCTCCACGCCCGGAGGACGCGGAACTGTTCTCACGCTGGAGTGAAGACGGAGAGTACCGTCGGCTCGCCGACACCGAGGCGCCACGCCCTTTCTCGGTGGAGCACTTTCGTGACCGAGATCAGGCCGCGGATCCCGCGGCGGACATGATTGAGTTCCGCATCCGCACACTTGAGGACGACCGCCTCGTCGGATACGTCGCGATCTTCACCATCGAATGGCACAACGGCAACGGCTGGATTGCCATCGGCATTGGAGATCCCACCGACCGTGGCAAGGGATTTGGCAAGGAGGCGATGAACCTGGCTCTACGCTACGCCTTCCACGAGCTTGGCCTCCAACGCCTCACCCTCGATGTAATCGCCGACAACAGACCTGCCATCGAGCTCTATAGGACCCTGGGATTCCGGGAGGAAGGCCGAATGCGCGAGCGAGTCCACCGGGACGGCTTGACCTCTGATCTGATCTACATGGGTCTGCTGAGGCGCGAGTGGGAGTCGGGGCTTAGCACCGAAACCGCTCCGGCATCAGGGTCGAGCTGACCCGGCCATGGCATCACCGCCCGCCACACCCCACAGACACGCTAGTTGGCCCCCTTGGGCCCGCGGACACCAAGTGCGCGCGTCCGACGCCGACCGTGAGCAGGTGGTCACCGAACTCACTGAGCATCACGTCGAGGGGCGCCTGAGCACTGAAGAATTCAGCGAGCGCGCCCGTCTCGCCTACGGGGCTAGGACCAGCGGCGAGTTGACCGACCTCCTGTCTGATCTTCCCGGCAAGTCCAGCGCGACGCTCGTTGCCTGGAACGGGCTACGGTCACTCCGCCTTGGCGGGCCCTTCCCCGGCTTGGGCTATGCGGGGTTCTGGCCGAGGGCCGGCGCACTCTGGGCGGACATGATCCTGCTGGCGGGAGCCGGTCTGGCCGCGCACGACCTTCTCTCCGGTGCAATTGGCGCGACCGTGATAGCGGTCCTCCCCCTCGCCTACTTCGTGGGCTTCTGGGCCACCACCGGTCGGACCTTTGGCCTCTGGTTGGCGGGTGCTCGAGTCGTGCGTCAGGAGGACGGCCGCCGTCTAGGTTTTCGCCGCAGCCTCATCCGCCTAGTGGGCTACGGGGTCAATCTCGCCTCCTGCTCGCTGGGTTTCGCTTGGGCTGCCGTCGACTGGCGCAAGCAGGGATGGCACGACAAGATGGCCGGGAGCTACGTAGTTCGGCGCCTGACCTGACCCTAGGACCGGGACCATGCCCTTCGCTGGCAGGTGCGGAGGTCCCAGCCACTCGCCGCGAAAGCGGCGCGAGAGTCGGTGCAGGGCAGCGAGGACCGGCAGGCCGAAGATCATGACCATGAGCGCGTTGCCCCCGGCTCGGAAGGAGTCGTACTCGACCGAGGTCACCAGGTAGTACCTGGCGAAGTGCTCAACCGCGGTCAGAGGGGCGAGGTGGGAGCTCCAGCCTATCTGAGGCGAGGAGTAGTAGAAGGTCCAGTTCCAGATGTCCATCACGGCTCCGAAACCGAAGCCGGTGACTACTCCGACCGCTGCCAGGAGGAGCACGTCAGTGCGGGCGGGCCGGCGACCGGCCCGGCGCATGCCGACGAGTCCGGAAACAGCCCCCACCCAGCCGACGGCAAAGAGCTGGTAGGGCACCCACGGACCCAGGCCGCCGGTGAGCAGGGCCGAAACCAGCAGGGAGCAGGCGCCCAGCAGGAAGCCGAACGCTGGCCCCAGTGCGTACCCGCCGCAGAGCACCAGCAGAAAGATCGGACTGAAGCCCCCGATGCCATTCACTAGGGCAGCCCGCAGGCCGGCGTCCAACGCGCTCAGCGCCGCGAGCAGGGCCAGCTGTCGCGAGTCCATCCGCCGGGTGCCGAGCTCGACGGCGAGTAGTCCCAAGGCGGTCCCCAGCCCGATCGCCAGGGCTGGGGTGGCGGCTGGCAGCCCCAGCCCGCTGAAGGGCCACAGGAAGAGCGCGACCCCGACCACGACGGAGATGAGAAGCAGGATCACGCCGCCATCTCCCCCGACGCCTGCAAGCGCCCGCCTGCAAGCTGAAAGACCCGGTCGCCGAGCTGGCGAGCGAACTGGCTGTCGCTGGTCGCCACCAGAATCGCCGAACCCGCCTGCGCCAGGCGATCCAGCATCTGGCCGAGGAGCTGCCGCGAGGTGGGATCGGCACCCCGGGTTGGCTCGTCTAGGAACACCATCTCCGGCCCGCCCAGCAAAACCGCAGCCAAGGCGGCCCGTTGGCGCTGGCCGGTACTCAAGTCCCGGGGATCGCTCTCGGCCAGGGACGCGATTTGGAACTCAGCCAGAATCGGCCAGGGGTCGCAGTTCAATTTGAGCCACCGGTCGGTCTGTCTCACCTCCTCGAAGACACTCACTTGGTGCAGCACTCCCCCAGGCTCCTGGGGTAGGTAGGCCGCTCGACCGGGCTCGCGCTGCACCGAGCCGGAGAGCGGGGGCAGGAGGCCGGCGGCGGTACGCAGCAGAGTCGTCTTGCCGCTGCCGTTCGGACCTGTCAGGCAGAGCACCTCTCCGCGCCGGCAGCTGAGTTTGACTCCTTCCGCCAGCGGGTCACCATGGCCAATCGTCAGATCCTGCAACTCCCAAGCAATGTCACCAGCCGCCCGGTGTCGGCGAAGCGGGGCGAGACCGCCCTCTTGAGTACGGCCGCCGGCTTTGCCGAGACGACCGCGGCTCAGCTCCAGCCGGCGCGCTCCTTCTACCTCCACCCGCCATGGACGGTGCTCGGCGGCGACTACCGCCAGCCCCTGGTCGCACAGCCGCTCGCACTCCTTCCGCAGCGCGGCGGCTCCGGCGTCGTCCAGCTGGGAGGTGGGCTCGTCCAGGACCAGCAGGGCTGGCTTCATAGCCAGAGCTGAAGCCAGCGCCACCCGCTGCCGCTGGCCACCGGAAAGCGTCGTCAGGCGCCTCGACCCGAGGTGGTGCACACCCATGGCCTCGAGCGCCGACTCAACCCGAGTCGCGATCTCAGATCCCGGTAGCCCCAGGTTTTCCGGCCCGAAGGCGACCTCGCGTTGGACCGTGGCCAGCACGAACTGGGACTCAGGCTCTTGAAACACCATGGCCACCTCACGGGCCAGTCGCCGGGTCGAGGCGAGGCGGAGGTCGTGGCCCATCACCGAGGCCTCGCCGCTGGCCCAGCCGCCATGGAAGTGGGGGATCAATCCGTTGAGGGTGCGAAGCAGGGTGGTCTTGCCGCTCCCCGACGGCCCGGTCAGAACGGTCAGGCCGTTCGTCAGCAGAAGGTTGAGGCTCTCCAAGCTGCGCCTGGCACTCTCAGGGTACCGGTAACTGAAGTCCTCGAATCGCGCGACCTCGGTCACGGCAGCAGCGCCGGGACGAAGAGCAGGAGACAGCAGGACGCGGGCCACCAGCTGAGCGCCGGGATGGTCAATGCCGGGTAGGGCTGCCAGCCGGGGACCCTGCCTAGGCACAGCGCCAGCACAAATCCCGTGATCGCTGTCAGGGAGCACGCGATCGTAACCAGGTCACCGAGCTTCCAAGCAGACCCGGCCTGCGCCGTGCGGCGTCCGGACGCGAACGCGCGCGCTTCCATCGCTTCGGCTAGCAGCACCGAGCCCTCGATCGTGGTCAGGACCGAGGGAACCACGATCGCGGTCCAAGATCGAAGCCCCTTGGCACGCCAGCCCCGCATCTGCTGTGCCTCTCGTACGGCGACAAAGCTCTGGCTGAGGCGCGGAACCAAGGACATGGCAGCGCCCAAGGCGGCGGCTGTCCGCGAGAGCGGCGCCGGCAGCGCGTCCACCAGCTGAGAGGGCTCGACGACCAAGGAGAGGCTGACCCCGGCGACGATGCAGGCAGCCAGCCCTAGGGCCAGGTCCACTCCATACGCCGCTGCCTCCAGGGTCAGCGGTCCGCCCAACACCGGCAGCCAGCTGGGAGTGGTCAGCAGAACGGTGTCGCCGGTATGGCTGAGCAGGAAGTTGAAGACGACGGTAAGCAGCGAGGCGGCGCCCACCATGATCAAGGCTGGTCGGAGGTGAGTTCCCGGCCGGCGCCGCACCAGCAGCACAGTCAGCGCCGCCCCCAGGGTGAGGACCCGGAAGACCGGGTCCTCACTTGCCAGGCTGAGCAGGAGGACGGCCCCGACCCAGACCGCGAGGGCGCGAGGGCTCATGGGGTCACGGTTTCGGCGGCAGCGGCGGGGGTGGTGCGGCTCCTGAGCTGGGGTCGTACCGCCACCCCAGCGCCTCTCCGGATTTCAACGCGACACCGTTTATGCCCGTCGTTGCCGTCTTCCACTTGCCCTTACCCGGCCAGATGAAGAGAGCCCAGTACGGCGCGCCGCTGGGGAAGCAGGTGGTGTACGACTTGGGCTCGTTGTCAATCTGGCACACGCCATCCCCGAAGCTGAAATGCTGGGTCGCGTACTCGATCCCACTGCGATGGAGTGCGGTCTCGCCGCTGATCGAGGCGCCCTTGAAGTTGACGCAGCGGTCCACGACATGGTGGTCACCCAGCTCCACGACCACCTCAACCGCAGGGCCCGAGCCGGTGCAGGTGGCTCCGGGCGTCGCCGAGCTGCCGCCGCTGCCGGCGCAAGCCGAGACCAGCAGCGTCATGGAAATCGCGGCCAGTACGGCGCTGGCCGCCCGAGACGATCTCATCGTCCCTGCCTCCTGGCGGCGGTTGGGCCCCGTCACGCCAGAGGTGGACCTGCCGCCGAGGCCGACCTTCCCGTTGCGCGCGGGGATGGATCGATCCCTTGGGGCCGGTCTCCTGGCTTGCGGATCAGGACTTGAAGCCGCCTTCCCGGGACATTCCCAGTGGCTCGCTGGCTCAGGCTCCCCGCCTACAGTTGCGCGACAGCTCCGGCTTTGGGCACGGCCCGCACCGGATTCCCATTTGCCCTTTGGGCTATTCGATTGTCGGTTCAATGTTATGGCGCCGAAGCCCGATTGGGAAGTACCCGCTGGGGCGGAGCGGACCTCAGCCGATGAGCGGCGGTCGGTTGACGCCGGCCGGCAGCCAGTGCCCCAGCCGGGCCGCCCACAGCACCAGTCCGGCCGCGACTGCCGCCCACAGCAGCCACATCCCCGGTCGCACCACCGAGCCGACTACCAGCCCCCCAATCGTCGGCCCCAGCAGCAGGCCAATGCCCCAGCTGAGGTTGAACGCAGCCATGTAGCGGCCCCGCACCGAGGGGGGCGCCATATCCGCGACCAGGGGTCCGATGGTGGCGCTGAGCAGGCACTCACCCAGGCCGAAGCAGACCGCGAAAACGCCCAGGAGTAGACTGGCCTGCAGGCCGTGGGTCAGGCTGGCAACCTCACCCCACAGCCAGGCCAGCAGCCAGGCGCCAGCGCTCAGACCCAGGGTGCGCGAGCGGTTGAGATGCCGGACCGCGCGGGTGATGGGCAGCTGGGCCAGGACGATGAAGGCGGTGTTGACGGCGAGGATGACCCCCAGCGCGAAGGTAGGCACCCGCAGGAAGACGTGGGCGTAAAGCGGCACCGAGGTCTCGAGCTGGGCATAGGCGGAGAGCACCACCACTGCGTTGAACCCGATCAGTAAAAGGAAGGGGCGGTCCCGGAGGACAACCCGGTATCCAGAAGGCTGGTCGCTCTCGGCGATGTGGCGTCCCGAGGGAACCAGTGCCATCACCAGGACGCCGAAGAGGACGAAGCTGGCCGCGTTGACCAGGTAGATCGCGGTGAAGCTCTCGGGCGAGGACGTCGAGACGATTAGGCCGCCGATGATGGCACCGACTCCGATGCCGAGGTTGGTCGCCGCGTACTGCAGCGACGATGCCGCGGCGCGCTGGGAACGGTTGGTGACTGCCGCCAGAAGCGATGCGAAGGACGGGTAGAAGCAGCCCACTCCCGCGCCGATCAGGATCATGGACGCCGCTGCCTCGGCCGCGGTAAGTGAGAATCCGAGCCAGAAGAAGCCCAGGGTCTGCAGGGTCAGGCCTCCGAGCATCATGGTCCTGGGGCCGAGCCGATCGACCAGCGTGCCCCCGACGGCGCCGAACACCAGGGATGCCAGGGCAGAGGCTGAGATGACCAGCCCGACCACGGGGATGGGCAGGCCTCGAACCACATGAAGGTAGATCGACCCGAAGGGCAGCACGAAGCCGGTGCCGATGGAGGAGATGGTCACTCCTACCACCACCGTCCAGACGCTTGCCGGCAACTCCGGCTTGAGGCTGCGGAGGTACGCGCCTATGGCAGCGGCCCCTCACAGCTGGCGGGGCCGCTAGGGTCGCAACGGTCCGCGCAGGCTCCCTCCGCTAGCGTCAGCCGGCACCCTGGTGGGCAAATCAAGTCATGAACCTTCTTGGACCTGCGGCAGAGAGCGACCAAGGTTAGCAAGCGCGCTCTCGGGACTAATTCGGGTGATTCGTGATCGGGCGAGGCATCAGGGCTGGCAGCTTGTGCATCCTAGAAATGGAAGTTCACGGCCCTGTGCACTCGGGGGGTGGGGTCGGCGGAGTTACCGAGCACCCGCACCCGGCTCCAATGGAGGTCCCTTAGAGCTTGTCCACTCGCGACGCGACCGGAGGCCGCGGGACGGCCCGGTCACGTCCGCATCTGTGGGGCTGGACCGTGGGACTGGTGGCGGCTGCGACCTTCATGCTGATCTTGGACCTTACCGTCGTGAACGTGGCCCTGCCCGAGATTCAGCGCAGCTTCCACGCCCGCCTGACCGAGCTGGAATGGATGGTCAACACCTACGCGCTGTTTCTGGCCGGGCTGCTGCTGATCGCCGGCAGCACAGCTGACCGTCTCGGCCGCAGGCTGGTCTTCCTGGTGGGGATGGCGATCTTCACGGTGGGCTCGTTGCTGAGCGCGGTAGCTCCCAGCGCCATTCTTCTCATCGTTTTCCGTGGCTTTCAGGGCGTGGGAGCATCACTTCTCTTCGCCACCGCGCTCGGCATCCTCGGCAGTCTCTTTCAGGGCCGGGAGCGGGTCCAGGCCCTGGGCGTCTGGGGTGTCGCCATCGGCGCCGGCCTGGCGGTAGGGCCGCTGCTGGGAGGCCTGCTAACCCAGCTCTTTGGATGGCCAGCGATCTTCATCGTCAACGTTCCCATCGGGGTCGCGGTGGTGGCGCTCTCCCTCTGGCGGATGCCTGAGTCCCGTGACCCTCACCCTCGCCGGATCGATGGGCTGGGAGCGGCCTTGCTGCTGGGCACCCTGCTGACGCTGATCTACGCGCTGGTCCAGGGCAACGATTCTGGCTGGGACAGCCCGGAGATTCTGGGAGCCTTCGCGGCAGCCATCGTTCTGGCCGGCCTGTTCGTCTTGGCCGAGCGCCGACCAGAGCCCATGGCCGACCTGGGCCTGCTCAAGGACCCTCGATTCCGGGCGGCTGCGATCGGGGTCTTCGGGCAGGGTGTAGTGGTCGGGGCAATGCTTTTCTACCTGGTGCGGTTCCTGCAGGAAGGACTCGGTGACAGCCCCTTGATCGCCGGCTTGGAGATCCTGCCGATGACCGTAACCGCCATGGGCGGAGCCTTGATCGGGAGCCGGCTGGCTGCGCGCTTCCGGGTGGAGTGGATGATGTGCGGCGCCCTTGGCCTGATGAGCGCCGGTGCTCTGCTGATGCTGCTCTGCACCCTCTCCGGCGGCTGGTTGTGGCTCCTGCCGGGGATGCTGCTCGCCGGGCTGGGGTGGGGCGCGATCAACCCGGCCTCGGCCCACGCCGCCCTGGCGTCAGCGGACCAGGAACAGACGGGGATGGCGTCGGGGTTCGTCAACACCGCCCGCCAGGTGGGGATAGCCTCGGGGCTGGGAGGCCTGGGGGCAATCTTCGAGCTGGAGGTCCGCACCCACGCGTTTCAGCGGCTGTCCAGTCTCGCCCCCGCAGCGCGCACTCTGGTCTCGGTTCTGGCCGCCAGGGACGGCCTGGGTCCCGCGGTTCAGGCGGCCGCCCGGCCCAGCCGGGAACTGGTAGCCCATGTGGTCCGCGCAGCCCTGCTCAACGGCCTGGACGGGGTCCTGATCGGAGCCGGCTTGGGTGCCCTGACTGCGGCGGTCGTGATCGCGCTCAGCGGGGGCCGGTCCCGCGCGAGGTCGAACACCAAGAGGGTGGCCGGTTGACCCAGGTGCGGCGCGCCCTCTGACACAGGTCCGCCGAAAGCGCTTCGGCGCCGCCAATCCAGGCAGCGTTGGGGCATCGGCGCCGCTGGGTATCCTGAGTTGCGAATGCCTGTGCGCGACGATCTCCGGAACGTGGCCATCGTCGCCCACGTCGACCACGGCAAGACCACCTTGGTCAACGCCATGCTCCAGCAGACGGGGGCCTTTCGCGCCAACCAGGAGATCACCGACCGGGTCCTGGACTCGGGCGACCTGGAGCGGGAGAAGGGCATCACCATCCTGGCCAAACACACGGCGGTGCAGTACGGGCCCACCAAGATCACCATCGTCGACACCCCTGGCCACGCCGATTTCGGAGGTGAGGTGGAGCGGGGACTGGCGATGGTCGATGGCGTTCTTCTGCTTGTCGATGCCTCCGAAGGCCCGCTACCCCAGACCCGCTTCGTGCTCCGCAAGACCTTGGAGGCGAAGCTGGCGGTGGTGGTGGTGGTCAACAAGGTCGACCGCTCCGACGCGCGGATCGGCGAGGTCGTTCGCGAGATTGAGGACCTGTTCCTGGACCTGGGCGCCGACGAGAGCCAGATCGTGTTCCCGGTCCTTTACTCCAACGCCCGCGCGGGTTGGGCCAGCAGCGATCCAGCCGTCCCGGGCACCAACCTGGTGCCCCTCTTCGACGCCATCGTGCACAGCATCCCGGCGCCCTCATATGAGGAGGGTCACCCACTTCAGGCGCTGGTCACGAACCTCGATGCATCGGCCTATGTGGGCCGTCTGGCGATCTGTCGGGTCCACAACGGCTGGCTGCGGCAGGGCGAGACCGTGGCCTGGTGCCGTGTCGACGGCACCGTGCTCAGAGCCCGGGTCACCGAGCTCTACGCATCCCGGGCTCTGGACCGTGTCGATGTCGAGGAGGTAGGGCCCGGGGAGATCGTGGCCGTGGCCGGATTCCCCGACATCTCTATCGGCGACACCCTGGCCGACCCCGACGACCCCCGTCCGCTGCCGGCCATCCTGGTCGACGAGCCCAGCCTGGCCACAACCATCGGAATCAACACCTCGCCTCTCTCAGGTAGCGACGGCACCCGACTCACCGCCCGGATGATCAAGAACCGGCTGGACGCAGAGTTGGTGGGCAACGTCTCCCTGCGAGTCCTGTCGACTCCCCGCCCCGACACCTGGGAGGTTCAAGGCAGGGGAGAGCTGCAGCTGGCGGTCCTGGTCGAAACCATGCGCCGGGAGGGGTTTGAACTCACCGTCGGCAAACCGCAGGTGGTGACCAAGGAGATCGATGGCAAGCTTCACGAGCCGATGGAACGGGTGGCGATTGACGTCCCCGAGGACTACGTCGGGGTGGTGACCCAGCTTCTGGCGCTCCGCCAAGCCCGGCTGACCGAGATCGTCAATCACGGCACCGGCTGGGTGCGGATGGACTACCGCGTGCCGTCGCGCGGCCTGGTCGGCTTCCGCACCGAGTTCCTGGTGGAGACTCGGGGCACCGGCGTCTTGCACAACGTCTTCGACGGTTGGGAGCCATGGCACGGCGCCCTCAAGACCCGGCGCAATGGCTCCATGGTGTCTGACCGGCGCGGATACTCGACCACCGAGGCGCTGATGTCGCTGCAGGAGCGGGGCACCATGCTGATCGGCCCCGGCACCGAGGTGTACGAGGGCATGATCGTCGGCGAGAACGCTCGCAACGACGAGATGGACGTGAATCCCACCAAGGAAAAACAGAAGACCAACATCCGCTCCTCGACGCAGGAGGAGCTGGAGCGGCTCACCCCCCACCTCCAGTTCTCCCTGGAGCAGGCCCTCGAGTTCATCGGCGAAGACGAGTGCGTTGAGGTGACTCCGAAAGCGGTCCGGCTGCGCAAGGTGATCCTGGACCAGAGCCAGCGGTCGCGCCAGCGCCGCATCTCCCGGCGCGAGGCCGGCACCTAGGCATGGCGGCTCGCAGCGTCGATTCCTACGTCTCGGACAAATGTCGCAAAGGTGGGCGCAGCGCCATTGAGGGGGGCGGGCTGCATGCCCTAGCGGCCATCAAAGCTGGTGAGGTGGTGGCGGTCAAGGGGGGCCACATCATCGACACTGCCACCTTCTTGGCAGAAGCTGAGGTGATTGGTAATTCCGACGTTCAGATCACCGACCAGCTCTACCTCGCGGCGCTGAGCTCCGATGAATATGAAGCGGTGATGCTTTACCTCAACCACTCTTGCGAACCGAATGTAGGAGTGGCCGGAAATGTGGTGTTCGTCGCCATGCGCGACTACGCCATGATCGACGACAGCCAGAGCTCGATGGAATGTCACTGCGGCACGGCCAGGTGCCGGGGAACCATCACTGGTCAGGACTGGCGGCTGCCGGCGCTGCAGGAGCGCTATGGACGTTATTTCTCCTGGTATTTGCAGGCAAAAATCGGCATGGTCGTCATCTGATCACGCCCGTGGAAACCGATGTCGACGACGCCCTTGCTGAACTGCACACCGCTCGGCTCCGCCTCAGGAGCTGGCGCCCGGAGGACCTCGACCCCTTTGCCGCCCTCAATTCCGATCACCGAGTTATGGAGCACTTTCCCCAACCTTTGTCGCGAGAACAGAGCGACCTCCTCGCAGAGCAGATCGTCTTCGATCTGCGTGCGCAGGGGTGGGGACTCTGGGCTGTCGAGGTTACTGAGACCAGGTTCTTTGCTGGTTTCGTCGGACTCAGCCGTCCCAGATTCCGGGCTCATTTCACTCCGGCCGTTGAGGTCGGTTGGCGACTGGCCCAGGATTATTGGGGTCGCGGTTTCGCCACCGAGGCTGCCTGGGCTGCCCTGGAGTTCGGTTTCGACTGCCTCGGCCTCGGCGAGATCGTCTCGTTCACAAGCGTCGACAACATGCGCTCCCGACGGGTCATGGAGCGGCTGGGGATGAGCCACGATCCCGGGGACGACTTCGACCATCCCAGCCTTCCCCAGGGCCACCGGTTGCGCCGACACGTTCTTTACCGACTGACCAGCGCCGAGTTCCGCGGACTGGTCCAAGCGAGGAGTGCCAATGACTAAGTTCGCCTTCGACGACCAGGTAGCGAGCCAGGGCAAAGCCGTGGCCGAGACTCTGGGCTCGGTCGACGTGCCCTTGCTGGACCGCGATCGTCCCCTGCTTTTCACCGGTATCGGCACGTCGCTCCATGCCTGTCGAGTGGCTGCTTACTGGGTAGCTGAGCTCTCCGGCGGCCGGCTGCGTCCGGCCGCCATCGAGGCCCAGGATCTGGCACTGCACGGAGACATCCGCAGCGGCGACCAGATCGTGGTGGTTAGCCATCGCGGCACCAAGCGCTATCCCAACGAGGTGTTGGCGCGGGCCAAGACCGCGGGAGCGAACACCGTGACCATCACCGGCTTGGGGAATCCAAATCCGGCGGGCGATGTGGTTCTCAGGACCTGCCCCGACGAAACGGCCGGAACCCACACCGTCTCCTACCTCACGGCGCTGGCTGTTTTGGGCAAGTTGGTGGCGCGAATGCTGGGGGCGGACGCGTCTGGCTTCGCCGAGGCCCTGGACGCCGTGCCCCAGGCGATTACCGCCACCCTGTCGCTGCCGGCTCCTACCGAGGTCCCCAAGCGGCTGATCAACCGCGAGCCGATCCTGATCACCGGACACGGGATTGACGAGGTCACCGCCGAAGAGGCCGCGCTCAAGTTCAAGGAGGGCAGCTACCTCTGGGCCGAAGGGATGTCGCAGGAATTGGCGTTCCACGGAACCCCGGCTGTCCTCGAGCCCCGAATGGCGGCGATCCTGATAGTCCCGGGACGCGAGGATGGCGGTCGCTACCTGGAGCTACGCAGCCTGCTCCTCGAGCTCGGGCTGGAGGTCCTCAGCTGCGGCAGCGGTGACACCGACCTGCCGTTCGCGGAGGTGGCATACCTGCTCCGTCCCCTGGTGGCAATCGTGCCGCTGCAACGGCTGGTCGGAGAACTTGCCCGTCGCCGCGGGTCGAATCCAGACAAGATCCGGGGCGACGTCGAGCCTTGGGCGTCCGCCATACCAAAGGTGCGCTTGTAGGCGGAGCATCTGCCCTTGGCGAGCCCCAAGGGCGCGATGCGCAAGGGCTGCTACCATCCCGCCCTGACTGTGGCGAGTGATGGGATAGGACCCATCGTGGCCAAAGTGCCGAGATAGCTAGGCGTAGGCGGACGCCGCGCGTGCGCAATAGCGGGGAGGGCTATGCGGCCGGACGCGGTCTTTCGACCATACCGAGCGGCAATCAAGCACCGGGATCTGCGCCTACTGCTGAGTGGCGAGGTCATCTCCTCCACCGGCTCTTGGGCCTACGCCGTCGCGCTGGCGGTGTACATCTACGACCGCACCCACTCTCCGCTTTGGGTCTCGGCGGTGTTCTTGGTGCGGTTCCTCCCGGCCATGGTGCTCTCTCCCTATGGCGGGATAATCGCGGAACGATTCGAGCGGGTCCGCCTTCTCATCACCTGCGACCTGGTGCTGGCGCTGTGGCAGGCGCTGCTGTGTGGCGCCGCACTAGTGCACGGCCCAGTCGTCTTGATACTGGGCCTGGCCGCCTGCTCCTCAATAACGGCTCAGCCCTATCAACCTGCGGTGGCGGCAATGATTCCCCAGCTCGCGGGCGAGGACGATCTAGCCGCGGCTAACGCCCTCAACAGCACCATCGACAACCTGGTCATAATCGTGGGCCCGGCCGTCGGCGCCCTGCTGCTGCTGGCCGGTTCTGCGTCAGCCGTTTTCGCAATCAACGGCTTCACTTTCCTGGTGGCTGCGGCATTGGTAGCCCAGCTGCGCGCCCGCTCCCAACCCAGTGACGTCAGCGAGGGCGGCACTACCAACCCGCTGCAGCAGGTGGTGGCCGGGTTCCGGGCTATTGGCGAGTCGTCAGTGGTGCTGGCGCTGGTCAGCTTCAGCGTCCTGGCCAGCTTCGTCTACGGCACCGACACCGTGCTGTTTGTCTATGTCAGCAAGTTCCAACTGGGCACCGGGGCCACCGGATACGGGTACCTGTTAGCCGCTCTCGGCGTGGGTGGAATCCTGGCGGCGCTGGTTGTGAACCAGCTGGCTGCGCGACCCCGCCTCGGGCTCATCATCACCGTGGGGATGGCGGTCTACTGCGTGCCCACCGCTCTTTTGGTCCTGGTTCATGCGCCAGCCTTGGGCTTCGGTCTGGAGGTGATCCGGGGCGGAGGCACGTTGGTGGTAGATGTTCTGGCGGTTACCGCCATGCAGCGCTCGGTGCCGGCCAACATGGTGGCCCGCGTCTTCGGGGCCTTCTTCGCACTCGTGCTCGCGGCCATATCCCTGGGTTCGGTGTTGGCAGCCACCCTGGTCAGCCGCGTGGGTCTCCACCCCAGCCTGCTTCTTGCAGGGCTGGCCATTCCGGCCATCGCCGCCTGCGCCTATCCCCGTCTTCACCGCATGGACCGCGCCGCGGTTCAGCGGGTCGCCGAGCTTGCTCCCCGGATCGCGGTGCTGGAGCCGTTGGGGATCTTCGCGGCCGGCTCGCGCGCTGCCCTGGAGAGCCTGGCGGCGGCGTGTAGCGACATGACCGCGAGCGCGGGCCAGGTGATCATTCGCGAAGGCGATCCGGCGGATGCTTTCTACGTACTGCTGGCCGGCGAGGTCCAAGTCTCCGCCCGCGGCGAGGCCAAACGCAGTCGAGTGCTGCGGGTGATGGGACCGGGCAGCTATTTCGGGGAGATCGGTCTCTTGGCAAAGCTGCCGCGAACCGCGACTGTCAAGGCCCTGGAGGAGTGCACCCTCTACCGAATCTCAGGCAACGACTTCGTCGATGCGCTGACCGCCAGCAGCCCGAGCGGAGGCTTTCTGCAGGGGGCCAGGACCCGACTGGCTCGCTCCCATCCCTCGTACGCCCCGACGTTGCTCGGCGACCCGATGCTCGACCTCGAGCGCTGACGCCCGACGCATGCCGTCCCGGGTCGGACTGATCCCGGGGACGATCCGCGGCGGCGCTACACTCGTGCCGGTAGCAGCCCCCGTCGTTTGCGCGCCTTTGGGCTCGCAGACCCCTTTGGGCCGGGCGGCTTGATCACAGGGAGACTGTGGTGAGATCGGTAGCGCCAGTGTCGGTCGATGGCCTCTACTCCGCCGCTGAGCCCGTCTTCGACCACTGGGAGGTGGTCAAGGATCTGATCGACGAGCTCATCGACATCGAGCTGAATTACCGGCAATCCGGCCACCCGGGTGGGTCTCGGTCCAAGGTCCATCTGCTGGTGGCCACCATGCTGTCTGGCGCGATGCGCTGGGACATCCTCCGGCCATGGCGTCGTTTCGCTGATCGGTTCGTGCTCTCTGCGGGGCACACGGTTCCCTTGGTCTACGCCACCCTGGCGGTACTGAATGAGTCGCTGCGGGCGCGCTACGAGCGGGAACCGGATGAGCGATTCGCCTTCCCAGACCAAGGGCGCTGGGCGCTGACCTGGGAGGATCTGGTGGGGCTCCGCCACCGGGGTGGCCTGCCTGGCCACGCCGAGATGGGCGGCAAAACCCTGTTCCTCAAGTTCAACACCGGACCCTCCGGACACGGCATGCCGCCAGCCGCCGGCGAGGCGCTGGCGCTGAAGCTGGCTGGAGCCGAAGAGGTCAAGGTCTTCACCGTGGAAGGAGAGGGGGGCCTGACCCCCGGCGCCGCGCACGAGACCAAGAATTCCGCTTGGGGGCTGGGTCTCTCCAATTTGGTCTTCCTGGTGGACTGGAACGATTTTGGGATTGACCTGCGCAGCGCCTCCTCGGTGGTCTTCGGGGGGCCCGAGGAATGGTTCCGTCCCTACGGCTGGCGAGTCCTGGGCACCGAGGCAGGAATGGAGTGGGGGCCGGTGACCCGGACCGTCCTGGAAGTCACCCACGGTCCTAACCCCGAGGCAGCTCCATCCGCGGCCTGGTTCCGGACCCGCAAGGGACGCGGATATGGCAAATACGACGCGCCCTCCCACGGCACCGCGCACGCCATGAATAGCCCTGAGTTCTGGGCCGTGCGCAAGGAGTTCATGACGCGCTACGGAGTCACCTACCAGGGTGTGGACGAACCGGCACCGACTGATCCGGCACAGCGCAGCGCGCAGGCGATGGCCAATCTGCGGATTGCCGTTTCGGTCTTGCGAAACGACGGCGAGCTGGTCGACTACCTGTCCGACCGGCTCCTCGAGGTGGCCGACTCCGTGCCCGAGCATATCGATACCTTCAACCTGGGGGGAGCGGGCGCCGCCATCTTCGCTGATGAGCGGGTGACGAACTTCCGTGACTACCCCAAGGAGATGTTCAAGCAGCCAGGCGAGCGCCAGCCCAACCGGGCGGCCCTGGCCGCCTGGGGCTCATGGGTCAACGCCTTTGCCAAGGCCGAGTACGGGCGCCCCCTCTTCATCGTCTGCTCGGCCGACCTAGCGGACTCCACCAACGTCAGCGGATTCGGAAAGGACTGGGAGGGCTTGCCGGGATGGGGCTGGTACGAGCGCAACACCAACCCGAGAGGCACCGTCCTGCCCCAGGAGATAACCGAGTTCACCAACTCCGGAATCAGTGTCGGACTGGCCAGCGTCAATCTGGCCGATGACCCCTTCGCGGACTTCAACGGCTTCTGGGCAGCTTGCTCCACTTATGGGTCGTTCAGCTACCTCAAGTACGGGGAGATGCGACTCTTCAGCCAGCTGGCGCAAGACGTCGAGCTGAAGGTGGGCAAGGTCATCTGGGTCGCGGGCCACTCAGGCCCTGAAACGGCCGAGGACTCCCGCACTCATTTCGGCGTATTCGCACCCGGTGTGACCCAGCTCTTCCCGGACGGCAAGGTCATCGACCTACACCCTTGGGAATACAACGAGGTACCGGTGGTTTTGGGTGCGGCCCTGCGCACATCGTCACCGATCATCGCGCTGCACCTAACTCGACCCGTGATCGAGATCCCGGATCGCGCTGCTCAGGGCATTCCCTCTCACTTCGAAGCAGCCCGGGGTGCCTATGTCATGAGGAACTTTCGCGAAGGCGAACCGCAGCACGGAACCGTATTCGTCCGAGGCACAGTTCCGACAGCCAATCTCGTGTCCGTCCTGCCCGAAATCGAACGGGCCGGTCTCAATGTGAAGATCATTGCGGCCATCAGTCCGCAGCTGCTTGCTTTACAGGACAAGAGCTACCGGGAAGCCACCATGAGCCAGGCCGACCGCTGGGACGGGATGGCGATCACCAACGGCGCCTTCAAGCTCATGCGCGACTGGATCGATGGTCCGATCGCCCGCGAGTACTCGCTGTCCGCGGACTGGGACGACAGCTGGCGCACCGGGGGCACTGTCGATGAGGTCATGGACGAAGCTCACCTGTCGTCTCAGCACATCCTGGCGGCTATCCGGAGATTTGTGAGTGAGCGGGACGACCGTCGCGCCCGGCTCGCTCAAGTGGTGGAAGCCATCCAAAAGCGGTAGCTTCACGGCACCACAGCGGGGCCGCGAACGTCGGATGAAGTGGCGCGCGCCGCCCGCCACCAGCCAAGGAGGGAGCGCCATTGTCCGAACGAACCATCTTTATCAACGCCTCGGTTCTCGACCCGGACCGGGGAGAGCTTCACCCCGATTCTTCGGTAGTAGTCGAACAGGGGATGGTACGCGAGGTGTCGGCTGGCCGAGTCAGCGCCGACGCGGACCGGATCATCGATCTGCGCGGCGCGGTACTGATGCCGGGCTTGATCGATTGCCACGTGCACGTCACAGTGGTGAGCTCCGACGTCTGGGGGATGGCCGAGTGGTCGCCGTCCTATGTGGCGGCGCGGGCGGGCCGGGTCATGGCCGGGATGCTGAACCGTGGTTTCACCACTGTGCGCGATGTGGGCGGATGCGACTTCGGCCTGGCCCGCGCCGTAGACGAGGGATACCTGCTAGGCCCGCGCGTGATCTACGGCGGCAAGATGCTGTCACAGACGGGCGGCGCCGGCGAGTTGCGGGGACCTGGCCGATTGGTTTACGACCCTCACTACAACACGCCGAATCTGGCGACGCTCTGCGATGGGGTCACCGAAGTTCGCAAGGCAGCCAGGGAGGAGATCCGGCGGGGTGCCTCGCACATTAAGTTGTATCTCAGTGGTGCGGTGGACGCCCCCAGCGACCGGGTCGATGCGACGCAGTTTTCGGAGGAGGAGATCCGGGCCGCGGTCGAGGAGGCGGACGCCGCCAACATCTACGTGGCCGGTCACGCCTACACGTCGCGAGCGGTCAACCGCGGTCTCAAATTGGGCGTCCGAACCATCGAGCACGGCAACCTTATGGACGCCAGCAGCCCGCCTCTGTTCTTAGAGCACAACGCTTTTTACGTGCCCACCCTGGTTACCTATTACGCACTCGCCAAATATGGTCGAGAGGAAGGCGTACCCGAGGCCGCCCTGGCAAAGTTGCCACCGGTTCAAGCCGGCGGCATGCGGGCGCTAGAACTCTGCCATCGGGAGAAGGTCCAGGTCGCTTACGGCAGCGACCTCTTGGCTGACATGCATCGTGAGCAGAGCATGGAGTTCACCATCCGGTCCGAAGTCCAGCCCGCCGCCGACATCGTGCGCTCAGCGACTACGGTGGGCGCTCGGCTGCTGGGCTTGGAAGGCAAGCTGGGCAGTGTCGTGGCCGGCGCTCATGCCGATCTGCTGGTGCTGGACGAGAATCCGCTCGATGACGTGAAAGTCTTAAGCGACCCTGCGCTCCATCTCAAGCTGATCATGAAAGCGGGTCGGATAGTCCGCGAAGAGTTGGCGGCCTGATATTCCGCGCTGATCCGGAAGAGCCTGCTTACGCGGGCACCCTAGACGTGGCTGGGATTGTCTGACTATAGTCAGAGAATGGATGCGGCGATGGTCGCACAGGTTCGCAAGTTCAACCGGACGGTCACCCAGCGGGTAGGGGCACTCAACGACCGCTACCTAGCCCGGGACCGATCCCTCGGCGAGTCCAGGCTGCTCTGGGAGATCGGTGCGGGAGGCGCTGACGGACGGGACGTCCGCTACTTGCGCACCCAGCTTGAGCTCGACTCCGGCTACGCCAGCCGCCTGCTGCGCTCGCTTGAAGCGGTCGGCCTGATCACGGTCCGCACCAATGACTCAGACAAGCGGGTGCGCATCGCTCGCCTGACTGCTCGTGGAGTCAGAGAGCGAACCGTGTTGGAACAACTGAGCGACGACCTTGCCGTGTCGATGCTGGCGCCTTTGACGGGGCAGCAGCGCAGTCGCCTGGTTGCCGCCATGGCCGAGGTCGAGCGTTTGTTAGCGCTGGCGACGGTGAAGATCACACCAACCGATCCGGCCGATCCACTGGCACAGCACTGTCTGCGCGAGTACTTCGCCGAACTGGATCGTCGCTTCGAGGGTGGCTTTGATCCGGCGCTTGGGCTCCCCGTCGACAACCAGGACATGCGGCCGCCGGCAGGCGTGTTCCTACTGGCTCTGGCTGGGGCGGAGCCCATCGGATGTGGGGCACTAAAGTTCGAGGGCGGTGAGCTAGCCTACCTCAAGCGGATGTGGATCGCGGATTCCGCGCGTGGCCTAGGAATTGGTCGGCGACTCCTCAGCGAGCTCGAGACTCACGCAGCGCGGCGAGGCGCCCGCGCTGTCCGGCTCGAAACCAACCGCGCGCTTACCGAAGCCATCGCTCTCTATCGATCGGCTGGCTATGTCGAGGTCCCGGCCTTCAACGATGAAGCCTACGCACACCACTGGTTCGTGAAACAGCTCGATCTGCAAACTGAGCCGCTTGTGGCTCCGCGCAGCCACGCTGAGCCAGTGGGCAGCGTTGTCTGACCCGTGGATAACAAAGATCTCCGCGAGCGCTTCACCCAGCTAACCACCGCCCACCTCGCGGACGGGTGCATCCGCGCGCAGGTCCCAGTGCGCTGTGCTCCCGCCGATCTCAAAGCGGTAGTAGCCACCAGTCGGGTCGCTGGGCGCGTGTTGCCGGCTCGCCATGTCGGCAGTGTCGATGTGTTCCTGGAGGCGCTCGGAGGAGCCCTGCCGGGCGACGTCTTAGTGATCGACAATGACGGCCGACGGGATGAAGCTTGCGTTGGCGATCTCATCGCCCTCGAGGCCAAGGCAGCGGGCCTTGAAGGAATCGTCATCTGGGGGCTGCATCGCGACTCCGCTGAGGTGAGGTCGATCGGCCTTCCGATATTCAGTCTGGGAGCAACCCCCGCCGGTCCGGAGCGCCTCGATGATCGCCCCAGCGAGGTGTTGGCCTCCGCCAGCGTTGGAGACTGGACGGTGGGGGCTTGCGACTTGGTCTTCGGCGATGAGGACGGGGTGCTGTTTATTCCTGCTGCTGAAGCGCCTGGCGTTCTCGCCATGGCGGATACGATTCGGGAGACTGAGCGGGCTCAGGCGGATCAAATTCGTACCGGGCTGTCGCTGCGGAGTCAGGTCGAGTTCGCTACCTATCTCCAACGACGCAAAGACACGCCTTCCCTTACATTCCGTGACCATCTACGGGCAGTGCGTGCCGCGATTGAGGAGTGAATGGACGGTTCAAGTGAGTGTCCCTGTTGCGGGCTTGAGCCGATCGACGAACACCGCGCCAAAACCTGACTTTGGGGAGGAGATGACATGTACGTCAGCCTGTCGATCATGAAGCCGAACCCGGGGCAAGAGCAGGCAACGATCGAGTCGATGCACCGCTTCGGCGACGCGGCGCGCACCCAGGAGGGCCTGCGCTTGGTAACGACGCTGAAGGATCCCGAGTCGGGCGATCTCATCGGGATCGCGCTGTGGGACTCAGAGGCCGCGGCCCGCGCTGCCGGTCCTGCACTCGGGGCTGCGGTTGCCGACGACGACTTCGACACCCTGGTCGCTGAGATGCGCAACCTCCATCTGGAGGAGGTCTAGCAGCGGAGCTCCGGGACCTATCCAGAAACTCTGGCGATGGCCGAAATGTCGAGATCCGCCGACTCGGGCATCACCTCGGTGAACAGCTGGCGAGCCTCCTGGGTGAGCGGGGTGCGAGCACCCTTCTCGCCATAGATACGCAACCCAAGGTCAAGGTCCTTGACCAGGTCGCGCACCGCGAACATGGTGGGCCGGTATTGCTCGCGCAGGAAGCCGGCCTCGCGGGCGGCGAGACCTGGCGTGAAGCGCACCAGGATCGAGAAGACCTGTTCGGGCTCAAGTCCGATCGTCGTCCCGGCCCTGAGCAGCTCAGCGGCAGCTGCGCTGGAGATCCCCAACATGCTGTTCGCGATCAACTTCAACCGCTGCGCCCCACCCCAGTCCCCGACATAGAGGGTCTCGCCCAGCTGGTCGAGCACCGGCCGCGCCTGTTCGAGGTCCGTCCGAGCGCCGCCGACAAGGATCAGCAACCTTCCTGACTCGACTGCGGGGACGCTTCCGATCACTGGCGCCTCGAGAAACCGCGCCCCCTTTGCTTGTGCCGCCCGACCGAGCTCCTCGGCGACCGCCGGCCCCGCCGTGCTGGCATCGATGAGCAGCTTGCCCGCCGCGCTGTCGAGGACTCCGCCCTCACCGAGGTACACATCGCGAACGGCTTCGTCGTTGGTCAGGCTGCTGATTACCACCTCAGCATTCCGAGCCGCGTCGGCTGGGGTGGCCGCGACATGGCCCAGGCCCAGTTCTTCCGCCTTGCTCGACGTGCGATTCCATAGGCTCAGGTCGAAGCCCGAACCCGCGAGCCGGCGTGCCATGGCACTACCCATCTTTCCGGTGCCGAGGATCGCGATCGTCGGCATCACATCGCCTCCGGCCGCGGACCTTCCACGTGCACGGCATTTTTGGCGATCTCATCGATCCGAGCCAGCACTTCGTCAGTGAGATCGAGACTCGCAGCAGCCACGGCGTCGTCTACGTGGCTGGCGTTTCGGGTGCCGATGATCGCCACATGAACTGCGGGGTTCGCCAGGGCCCAGGCAACAGCCAGTTGGCTCACCGGCACGCCAAGCTCCTTGTTCGCCAGCTGCTCCAGCTCATTCACCGCGCTGAGGTTCCGGGTCAAGGCATCGCCTTGGAAATCCGGGCTGTGTGACCGCCAATCATCCTGCGAGAACTGGGTATCGCTGCGTAGGTGACCACTGAGCAATCCGTGCGCTAGCGGTCCGTACACCAGCACCCCGATATCGTGCGCCTTGGTATAGGGCAGGATGGTGGCCTCGACATCGCGATGGAAGATGCTGTACGGGGGCTGCAGCGTTTCCACTGGCTGAGTCTCGCTGAACTCTTCTATCTCCGCGGGATCGAAGTTCGAGACGCCGATATGCCGTATCTTGCCAGCGGCTACCAGTTCGGCCAACGCACCAGCCGTTTCTTCAAATGGTGTCTTGGAGTCAGGCCAGTGCACCTGGAGAAGATCGATGTAGTCGGTGTTGAGTGCGCGCAAGCTATCCTCAGCACCCTGGCGGATCCATGCCGCGCTCGCGTCGCGCTCTACGCGCGCGCCACCCAGGGGTCGGAGGCCACCTTTGGTTGCGATCACGACATTCTCCCGGGGGTATCCATGGATCGCCTTCGCTAGCAGCTGCTCCGATGCCCCGAATCCGTACCCCTGGGCCGAGTCAAAGAAGTTGATGCCACGCTCGTACGCGTGCTGAATGGCTCGGATCGCGCCGGGCTCGTCGGTCATGCCCCAGTCGCCCCCCAGTTGCCAGGTACCAAATGCGATCCGTGAGACGTCCATGCCCGTGAGGCCCAGTGTGGTTCGCCGCACCTGTGTCTCTGTGCTCTGCGAGGTCATCGATCTCCTCCTTTCCAGGTAAGCGCCCCCCAGTTAGGCTGCTGCATACTCGCAGTACGCCTCTTCTCAGCTCACGTCCCCTACGTTTTCACCAGCCCCCTACGCTGCTGGTGCGATACCTGAATGCTACCCCCGAACCGAGGCTCAGCGCCGTCGGCAAGCTCCTAGGTCGTCGCAGGGGGCACCCAGCTGCCCACCTGATGAGATTTCCTATCAGACCGTTGGGCTGACGGCGGTAAAGTCGGGGGATTCAACTAGGAGGGAGTCAGCTGTTCACACTCTCGAGGCACGATCTGTCATGTACGGAGCGTGACCGGGCGGAATGCGTCGCGTCTGGGGCCATAGGGCGCTGACCGGTGACCACCGAGTCGCTGCCCGGCCTCCGGGACGCTCTGGACGAGTTCAAAGACCAGGTTGTTCGGTCAATCAAGAGAGACGGTCTTGACGCGCATCAGGTCGAGGTTGACCACCTGGTCTGGTGCCACGCGCGAGTGGAAACGGCAAACGCACTAACAGAGTGGGCTGACCTAAGCCAGCATTTGCTGGCGAGACAGTTGGCCGAGGTATCAATCCTCGAGGCGTCGGCGCAGGTGCGGCGGAGAGATCCATCAATCGCCACGGAGATAGAGATTCGACGGGCACGAATTGCGGAAGCCCTGGAGCCACTTGAGGATGTGGGAGCCGGCAATGACCACAGGCTCCTACGCGCAACTCTTCGAGAGTTCGCACAGCGCGAGATCAAACCTCTGGCCCAGAGGATTCACCGCGAAAACCTAGACGTTCCCGATGAGATCATCGCCGACGTGGCCCGGCTCGGGCTGTTCGGTACATCCATCCCGGCGGCCTATGGTGGCGCTCTCGATGGCGAAGACTCCAGGTCGATGCTTATCGCGACCGAGGAGCTGGCCAGAGCTTCGCTCGGGGCAGCGGGGAGCTTGATCACTCGACCCGCGATCCTTGTCCGCGCCCTACTGCGTAGCGGCACTGAGGAGCAGCGCAGAGCATGGTTGCCCGCGATCGCCAGCGGCGAGAAGTTGGTCGCAGTGGCTGTTACGGAGGCGGATCATGGGTCAGATGTCGCCAACCTCACCTGCCGTGCAACGTCTCAGCCTAACGGCGATTGGGAGCTCGACGGCACCAAGCTCTGGTGTACCTTCGCCGGTCGCTCCGAACTCCTTATGGTCCTTTGTAGGACGGCGGGAAGCGGGCACCGCGGGCTGTCTGCGTTTGTGATTGAGAAGCCACCCTTTGCCGGGCATGAATTCGAGTTTCGTCGACCCGATGGTGGCGTGCTACGAGGTCGCTCCATCCCCACCATCGGCTACCGTGGAATGCACACCTTTGAGCTCGTCTTCGAGCATTTTCGCGTATCAGCCGACGCTCTGATCGGAGGCAAGGCTGGCCTCAATCGAGGGTTCTATCTCCAGATGGACGCCTTCTCTGCCGGCCGGATCCAAACGGCAGGGCGGGCCGTCGGCGTCATGCAAGCCGCCCTTGACGATGCACTGGAATACACGAAGACCCGACTCGTATTCGGTGACCCGATTTTTGCTAACCAGCTTGCCAGGGCAAAGATTGGTGGTATGGCTCTTCGGCTGCACGGCAGCCGCCAGCTGAGCTACCACGCTGCTCGGCTGCTGGACGATGGCCGCGGTCGGATCGAAGCCTCGTTGGCCAAGCTCTACGCATCGAGGATGGCGGAAGTCGTAACCCGGGAAGCAACCCAGCTTTTTGGGGCGATGGGGTACAGCGAGGAGACCGACGTGTCCAGATACTTTGTAGATTCGAGAGTGCTCGCGATCTTCGAGGGTGCCGAGGACATCTTGTCACTGAAGGTGATCGGGCCGGCGCTACTGGAGGGAAGGTTGTGAGCGGGGTCGACGGCACGGGAGTGCTCAGTGGCCTGCGCATTATCGAACTGTCGGCCTTCGTCGCCGCGCCGCTCGGCGGAGCCACACTCGCAGAGCTCGGAGCGGAGGTCGTCCGAGTGGACCCACCAGGAGGCGGCATCGATGCGAAGCGCTGGCCAATCCACAACGGAGAAAGTCTGTACTGGGCGGGCCTTAACAACGGCAAGAAGTCGGTGGCCATCGATACCCGAACCCCAGATGGCCAACGGTTGGTTACCGAGCTGATAGCGAAGGCCGGAATCATGCTGACCAATCTGCCGGCGAAGGGGTGGAGCAGCTACGCAAGCCTGAAGGTTCGCAGACCCGACCTCATCATGGCGGTCCTGACCGGAAACCCGGACGGTTCGCCCGCCGTCGATTACACAGTGAATGCCGCCGTAGGGTTTCCCTTTGTGACCGGCCCCGAAGACCGGGAGCTACCGATCAATCATGTGCTTCCGGCGTGGGATGCACTCGCTGGCTATATGCTCGCCATGGGTATCGTCACTGCTGAGCTCCATCGCACTAGGACGGGGAACGGCCAGTGCATCACGCTGAGCCTAATGGACGTGGCACTGTCCATCACTTCCCACCTGGGAATGGTTGGAGAAGCACTGCTCGATGAGGTACCGCGACCCAGACTCGGCAACTACCTCTACGGTTCCTACTCAGACGATTTCAAGACGCGCGATGGCCGCTACGTGATCGTGGTGGCTCTGACTGCCGGCCAGTGGAACAGACTCGTTACGGCTACTGGCATCGAACAAGAAGTCCACGCGCTGGAGCTCAGCCACGGGGTCGATTTGCGCCAAGAAGGCGCCCGCTTCCAATTCCGCGAGGAGGTATCTAATCTACTGCAAGAGTGGATGTCCTCCCGCAGTTTCGCCGAAGTAGGTGAGGCATTCGATCAGCACCAAGTGCTGTGGGGGCCGTACCAGACATTCAAGGACCTGGTTACCCACGACCTGCGCTGCTCGGAGGCGAACCCAATGTTCAGGGAGCTCGACCAGCCAAGAATCGGTCGTTATCTACGCGCCGCGTCACCGCTGCATTTTTCGGCGGCTGACCGAGAGGCACCGAAGCGCGCACCCGTATTGGGTGAAGACACTAGGGGTGTGTTGCACACCTGGCTGGGGCTTGACGGTGGCGAGGTTGAGGCACTGACCGCGGCGGGAGTCGTGGCTGGCTGAAAGCTGGGCAGGTGCCGTCTTGAGGAGCGGCCAGCCGTGTCAGTAGTACTTTTCGAGGCCGCTTGTGTTGTGTGGAGGAGTCGGCGAATCGAGTCTCTGTTTGTTGGCTATGTCGAGCGGGGGCAATAGCTAAGGAGGATGGAGTTGACCAGATTGCCGCGGCAGAAGGTACGGCGAGTTGTGACAGGTGTGGATCTGTCCGGCGCATCGACGGTGGTATCGGACGGTCCCTGCGAATGCCAGGCACTCGAAGACCAGTACGTCTCGGTTGACCTTTGGTCGACCGGACTACCTGCAAGCGTTGACGGACCAATCGACATCCCCGAGGTGGCCGACGTCGATGGCGTACCCGGGGAGATCATCTGGCGGAGGTTTACCCTCGGGCCAGGAGAGAGGATCGCATTCCACTCCACCGAGACAGTGGATCTGATGACGGTTCTCAGCGGCAGGATCACTCTGGTGATGGAGCGAGGAGAGGTCGTGTTAGTGCCGGGGGACTGCGTGGTTCAGCGGGGGACAGTACACGGCTGGGTCAACGCGGAGTCGGAACCTTGCACGCTCATCGGGGTGATGGCCAGTACGAAGAGCGAATTGTGATTGGCCACCCCAGGCCACACGCGGTTGCGTTGGCTCGGGTGTTCGGGGACCACCAGCCCGGGAGAGGCCGAGGCCTAGCTGGTCAGGATGCCGGGGTGCCCCAGGGCCGGGGCCGAAACGGCCACGAGTCTGTCGACCAGTCCGGTGGCATTGATGCATGTCTGGAACGTCGCCGCTGAGCCGGGTACGTAGCCGACCTGGTTCCAAGGCAGCGTGAGCAGCGAGTACACGGTGTAGACCGTGAGCCGTCCCTGAGCGTCGTACGAGTAAATCGAGTCGCCAACGCGGAGATTCAGCAGCCCGGCAAACAGTCCTGGCAGCCCGTGGCCGACGAAGTATGGGCCCTCTCCAGCGACGCATGAGTCAATTGCAACCTCGGCGTGAGTGAGCGGAGTCCTACCAGTGCAGTCCCCGTATAGGCCGACATGAACCGAGAGGTTCGTGTCTGGGGACCAGAGGTAGTCGGTGAAGAGCGGGCCCGATGCCGGTGCTGGAGCGACTGGGACGGCATACCTCGGGAGGGGCGTCGGAGGGATCGCAGGGCGATGTGCTGCCAGCGCCGAATCCGAGCACACGATCGCCAAGCCGACAGCGACTAGCAGAACTGTCAGGCGAAGGGCTCTGTTTCGCGCGATGTCTCCTGCAGGCGGGTTTCGATGACCCCGTCTGGCCTCCATGTCTAACGCCATACCCTCTTAGTTGGCTGGGGCGGGAGGATTCGAACCTCCGATTACCTGATCCAGAGTCAGGCGCCTTACCACTTGGCAACGCCCCAATGTCCGGTTGACGCCAAGCCTCTCAGCGTGCCTCGACGCTCAGCCAGATGACGATAGTAACGGCCGCCAACCGCACCTGTTAGCGGCCGTACGAGATCGAGGTGCGCTGGGCGGTGAGTTGCGAGAGGACATAGGAGTCTTCTCGGACTAGCTCACTCGCCGGGGGTGTGCGGTTACTGGCGGCCCGGTCGATTGTGTCCGAATTAGACGTCGTCGAGCTTGAAGTCCCCTGAGGGCTGCTGAGCCGCAGCGGGAGGTGCGGACTGCGTTGGCATGGGCTGTGGTCCCGTGGTAGACGCATCGATAGGGGCTGTCTGACTAGCGTGGGCATCGAGCGCCGCCAGGGCCGACTCCACTGCAGCATGCGGACCACTTTGACGCTGCTCGGCATAGTAGGCAGCGCCGAGGTCGTGCAGCAGGCTGTCGGCGGTACGCTTCGCCTGCACCGCATCGAATTTGGTCTGCATCTGGGCCGTGCCTTGCTGAGCCTTGGCAGCCACCTGTTCGGCCTGTTCCTTGAGCTTGTCCATGAAACTCATCATCAATCTCCTTTGGTGGTGGCTTAGTTGAATAGTCCGCCGACGCCGGCGTGACCCCGGTCATCGCTCGGGTCGCTGGTCAACTTCTCCAACGTTTCCGCCAGACCGTGCAGGTTGACCGACTGCAGTATCACCGTGCCGTCGCCCTCCAGTGTGGCGAGACTGATGCCATCACCGCCAAACGCGGCAGTCATCAACGTCGCCCCGCTGAAACCGCCGATGTACTCCACGCTATACCTGACCGTGTCCTGGAAGGCGACCAGTGCGCCGGCGTGTACCTGAATCTTGCCGCCATATTTGGACGGGTTGAGATCAATAAAGTTACCGGCGGCCGCGATCATCAAGGTTCCTGTGCCGGTGAACTTCTCCAGCACGAATCCAGTTCCGCCCCGGCGACCAGTCCGGAAGCCGGCGAAGGCAATGTCAAAGTTGACGCTTCCCTCGGCGGCGATTAGGGCGTCTTTCTCGGTCAGCCAGCCCACCGTGCCATCCAGCTCGAGGGCACGCAGCTCGCCCGGCAGCGTGCCGGAGAAGGCGACCAGACCGCTGCCACCGACCGGCGTGAAGTACTGAAAGGCCAGGCTCTGGCCCGCGATCACTCGCTTGCCGACGTCCATGGCCTTGCCGAGTATGCCGCCGCCACCTCCCTGGGCCGGCGGCTTGGACAAGCGAGTCTCTATGGAGACATTGGTGGTCTTCCAGAGAAACCTCCCAGCTTCGGCGTAGACGGTCTGTCCCGCCTCCAGCTGGCAGATCACCATCTGCATGGCGTTGCCGACGATTTTGTTAGCTACTGCCACTGTCGAAACCCCCACACGTACTCGGCAACGACCCAAGGCTACAGGGACGCCGGTCGCGCGGCAATGGTAGCCGAGCATGCGGTGCAGGAACGAGGTGCCAGTTCAACTATCCTCTGGCTCCGAGCAGTCAGCGGCCGTCCAATTCCTCGGCTGGCGGGTGGCCGCTGGCGGCGAGGACCCGGATGGCGCGCTGGATCCGCCTCATCGCCTCCTCCTTGCCTATCAGGGCTAGCGATTCCGGAAGTGGGGGTGTGACCTCGGCACCGGTGGTCGCCACCCGCAGAACCCGCATTGCCGCCTGAACGAACTTCTTATCGGTAGCGGGATCCCCGCCTGCCACCTGCAAAGCCAGCCCCCTCAGCCGCTCCATCAGTTGAGAAGGCTCGCCCTCGAGCCGTTCAGGCACGCCCTCGAGGAAGGCACGTGCCTGCTCGGCACTCAACTTCCCCCGCAGAAATTCAGCGTCCGGTGTTGGCTTGGAGAAGGCGAATGCCACCAATCCGGGAACCTGATCGAGCCGGCGGATCCGCTCTTGCACCATGGCCGCGATCGGGACCAACTGCTCCGGCGTGGCCTGGGGCAGGAAGGGCTTGATCCTCTCCGCCAACTGCTCGACCGGGAGCCTTCGGATCCAGACCCCGTTGAGGTAGTCGAGCCGTTGCTGGTCCAGAATCGCGGGACTGGATTGGAGGCGGTCGAAGCTGATCCGCGAGCGAAGCTCGGCCAGGGTGAAGATCTCCTCCTCGGTCCCCGGGGACCAGCCCAGGAAGGCGAGGAAGTTAACCACTGCCTCGGGCAGGTATCCCATCTCCCGGAACTCGGCCACCGTCTGCGCTCCATGGCGCTTGGACAGCTTGCTGTGGTCGGGACCCAGCACCAGGGCGACGTGCGCGAACTGCGGAGGGTCCCAACCCAGGGCGGCGTAGGTGATCAGGTGCTTGGGGGTTGAGGGAAGCCACTCAACTGCCCGGACCACTTGGGTGATCCCCATCAGGTGGTCGTCGACCACCTGAGCCAGGTGGTAGGTGGGGAAGCCGTCGGACTTGAGCAGCACCTGGTCGTCGACCGAGTCGTTCTCGAACAGCTGGGGGCCGAGCACCAGATCATTCCAGCGGGTCTCGCCCGGTGGTACCCGCAGTCGCACCACCGATGGCTCGCCTCCCGCCAATCGGGCCGCCACCTCCGCGGCGCTCAGGTTCCGACACCTGCCGTCGTATCGAGTCGGAAGACCGGCAGCGCGCTGCGCGGCTCGCAGCTCATCCAAGCGCTGCTTAGTGCAGAAGCAGGGATAGGCGGCGCCCTCAGCGACCAGGCGCCTCGCCGCCTCCTGGAAGTAGGCCAGCCGCTCCGACTCCACGTAGGGTGCACAGGGACCGCCGATATCGGGTCCCTCGTCCCAGTGCATTCCCAACCAGGCCAAGGTGTCCAGGTAGCGGGGCACTGATTCAGGCTGGTAGCGCTCTCGGTCGGTGTCCTCGATGCGGACCAGGAATCGGCCGTCCTCCCCGGCCAGGCAGTAGCTGAGCAGGGCGGTCCGGACGTTGCCGATGTGAAGGTCGCCGCCGGTGGGGCTGGGGGCGAAGCGCAGTCGCCTTACACCCGGAAGCTCAACCAGCTTGGGGAGAAGACCCTCAGGAAGGGAACTCAATGATGCAGGACGACCAGATAGATCCCCATTGAGATGCAGCCCGCGACCAGCAGGGCAATTGCCACCATCCAACCCTCGGTGCGGGAGGTGAGGATGGAGACGTCAGCCGACTCCGAGCTGCTCACCGACACCCCCCGGGTACCGAGGTTGGGGTAGCGCCGTGACTCCCCTGCGCCCGGAGTCGTGGCATCGCCCGCCAGCTCTGGCTCCGTGCTCAACTCAGGCCGCTGTCCTTCACGAGTAGGACCTCCACCACTTCCTGCGAGTATAGGGGCGCCTCTGGCCGAGCCCGCATCGTCTAGCGGTTAGGACACCACCCTTTCAAGGTGGTAACCGGGGTTCGACTCCCCGTGCGGGTACCAACAAGTCGCTCCGTAGTCAATCCGAGTGCTGTGCCCAACGCCGGCGTTGGCTACTTCAGCCTGGAAGCGGCCCGCCCCAGCCACTCGAGGGCAGTTGGGGTGTCAACCAGCGGTCGGTATTCCAGTCCGACGAATCCCTCGTATCCAAGCCGATCAAGTGCAGCCAGGAACTCGCCGATGGGCTCCGACCCGGTGCCCGGCTCGTGGCGTCCGGGCACGTCGGCGATCTGGACGTGAGCGATCCTTGGGAAATACGTCTCCAAGCATGCAATCGCGTTCTCGCCAGCCATCGCCGCGTGGTACTGGTCAAGTTGCAGGCGAACGTTGGAGCGGTCCACCGCCTCGACCAGTTGCGCGGCCGCGGCGACGGTGCTGGGCCAGTATCCGGGCGCGTCGACGCTGTTCAAAGCCTCGATCAGCAGCGTGATCCCTTGGTCTTCTGCGAGGGGCGCCAGCTGGCGCAGGTTGGCGACGGCCGTCGCCTGGGCGCGTTCCACGCTGACCATGGCTGGGAGCACGCCCACCAACGTGTTGAGCCTGCGCGTCCTGATCCGACTGGCCAGGCTGATGGCATCGCGCACCGCCTGGGCTGATTCCTCCTCGCGCCCGGGCAGGGCCAGAGTGCCCCGCTCGCCGGCGGCCCAGTCGCCCGCGGCCGGGTCGAAGAGGACCATCTCCAGTCCATGCCTCTGCAGCGTCGCCGCTAGTCGCGATGCGTCCAGCTCGTGTGGAAACAGCATCTCGACCTTGGTGAACCCTGCCTCGGCGGCGGCAGCGAATCGCTCATATGGGTCGAGCTCCTGCCAGAGCATGGTTAGGTTGGCGGCGAAGCGGGGCACCTGACGTCAGTCGGCGGATGCGGGTCGGGAATCGCCGGTCGGGTCCCAGAGCTTGAAGAGCGCGGACATGTCCTCCTCCGCCCACCCCCTGGCCTTGGCTGCGACGAAGCACTGCTCGGCAAGGCCTCCCAGGGGCAGCGGTACCCCGGCCGCCTTGGCCTCGGCGTGGATGAGTCCCAGATCTTTGGAGATCAGTGAGACGGGCGTTGCCGGCTCGAAGTCGCGAGCCCGGAACCGTGGCAGATCACGAAGCAGCATCGCCGAGCTCCCAAAGGATGTGCCGATGACATCCTCAACGGTGCTGAGGTCGGCGCCCAGACTCACGGCAAGGGCGGCGGCCTCGGCCACCGCCGCGGTGTGGACGGCGACCAGCAACTGGTTGGTCAGCTTGATCGCCTGCCCCGCTCCCACCGGTCCGCAGAGCCGGACGTTGTGACCCAACTGCTGGAAGATCTCCAGTGCGCGCTCGAAACTTTGCGCGTCACCGCCCACCATCACGGTCAGCGTTCCGCTCTCGGCTCCCGCCGGTCCGCCCGAGACCGGCGCGTCCAGGAAGGATGCCTGCCGGCCGCTCAGTTGCTCTGCGCACCATCGATTGAGCCCGATGCTGACGGTGGAGTGGTCAATGTAGAGCTGGCCGGCACGGGCGGCCTGCGCCATGTCGGTGTAGACCGCTCGAACGCTCTCTTCTGTTGGCAGAGCGGTGAGAACGATTTCCGCGTTGGCAACTACATCTGCGGGCGATGAGCGAACGGCTGCGCCTCGCTCCTGCAAAGCCCGGACTCGCGGTGTGTCCGAACGGTTGAAGATCGAGACTTCGTGTCCGGCGATGAGCAGCCGCTCGGAGATGGGTCCTCCCATCTTTCCTATTCCGATCACCCCGATCTTCACAGCGTCACGCTATCACCTGGCTGCGTCGGTCAGCTGATGGCTGGTCCCGGGGACAGGGCGCATTCGCCCAGTGCCGGCCAAGCCGAGGGCGACAGCCGCTAGCTACCTTCGGGCCAGCTGGTCCATGCACGCATGGCTGGTGCAACCGCCTCTTCCTCAAAGGCGAGGTGGGTGAGCAGAAGATCTGCGAGTTCGCTGAGCGCTCTAACCAGACGCTCGCGGGCCGCCGTATCTCCAGGCTCCTCTAGATCCGGAGCAGCCGCCGCTGCCTCCACCTCGTCGAGGCGTCCAGATATGACTCGGTGGTCGCTCTCCAACTTGTCGACCACCAAAGATATTTCCGGGTTGGAGCGCCGCAACGCGGGAAACATCTCGGCGTCTTCGCCATGGTGGTGCGCGTGCACCACCCGGCAGTGGTAGAGACAGTTCACTCGCAGAGTCCAAAGCGGACTCCTGGTCGTGAGGGAGGCAACCCTCTGCACCATCTCAGTGCTGGCGGCTCCGGCCGCAATATCCGAGGCCAACTCGCGGCAGACTGCCAGGTCGTCCCTCAGCATCTGATGCACCAGCTTCAACTGCCTGTGAAGAGCCGCCCCGAAGGCGGACTCAAGAGTGGGCTCGAGCGTCATCGCGCCCGGCTAGCCGCTCGGGGCATCAGCTCCAACCGGTCCGACGGCTGAGCGCGAAAGCTTGGAAGGCCACCAGTTCCACCTCCCCAGCACAACAGCAGCCGACGGGACCAGCAGGGTGCGAATGATGAAGGTGTCCATAAACACGCCCGCCGCAACGCCGAAGCCAATCTGTTGAATCTCTGACCCTCCCGAACTGCCGCCCCCAGCAAGCCCCAGGACCGCGAAGGTGCCACCCAGGACCAGGCCGGCCGTGCTGATCGTGGCCCCGGTCATACCCACGGCCCGCTGAATGGCCTGCCGCAGCGGCAAGCGCTGAACTTCCTCGCGAATCCGGGTCATCATCAAGATGTTGTAGTCAGAGCCCAGCGCCATCAGGAATACAAACAAAAGGAAGGGCAGGAGAAAGTTGATTCCGCTCTGACCCAAGATATGGACAAAAATCAGCGATACCAGCCCCAACGTGGCCAGATAGGACAGCACCACGCTCACCACCAAGTAGATGGGCGCCACCAGGCTTCGCAGCACCAGAGCCAGTAGCAGAGCGATCAGCACCGTGACCAAGGGAATGATGTGAATGAGGTCAGTGTTGGAGAGGTTCTCGACGTCGTAGGCGAATGGCAACAGCCCGAAGATGCCGTTGTCCTTGGCCCCGATGTGAGTCGCCACCTGCGCCACCGCTTTCCGAGCCGTCGGGATGGCCGCCAGCGCGCGGGCTGAGTTGTCGTTGTTGTCCAGGAGCAGCGTGGAGAACTGAATCGTGCGCCCGTCAGGGCTTATGTACTCCGCCAATTCCCGGTAGGCGTTGTAGAGCGCCGGTGAAACCGATTCGCTCTTGGATTCAGTTGGAGGAAGGAGCGCGGGAGGCCCCAACTGAGCGTGAAGATGGGTCACCTCGCTCGGGGTGAGGCCGGAGACTGCCAGCCCACCCACAACCTTGGTGAACTGATGGGTGGAGGTCAGATCTCTCTGTGCAGTCGCGATGACAGCCGGATCACCCCAGATCGACTGGGGCAACCGGAATAGCACCGCCGACGACTGCACGTTGGAAGCGGGAAAGTCTTTGGCCAGGACGGCCGCGCCAGCCGCGGAATTGGTCCCGCTCGGGGCAGAGGTGTTGCCGAAGCCGGCGGTGGCGCTGGTCAAGGCACCGATCGCGATCCCCCCGAAGACCACCACCCCGGTGACGAGGATGAGCAGCGGCCGTCGCACCACCCTGGCCGCCAACAAGGAGTAGATCCCTCCCCGTTGGCGCTCCTCTTTAGCAGTGCGGGTGGGCCAGAACACCGCCCTTCCGAAGATCGCCAAAAGAGCCGGGAGCAGGGTCAGTCCGGCCAGGAGCATGAGGCCGATCCCAATCGCCAACGCCGGGCCGAGGCTCTGATACAGGCCGAACTGGGCCAGTGTCAGGCTGAGAAGAGCGGCGATCACAGTGAGCGCCGAGAACGTGATCGATTCGCCGACGGTGCTGATGGCCTTGATCACAGCATCGTGAGGCTGCAGTCCTCGACGCAGTTCCTCGCGCACCCGGAATACCAGGAACAATCCGTAGTCGGTCCCCGCCCCCAGCACCAGCACGATCAGCAGCACCTGCGTGATCACCGAAACCTGAACGCCGATGTGGGTGGCCTCGGCGACCACCGGCCCGGAAAGAGCGAGCACCAGGGCGGCGGGCAGGAGTGTGATCAGGGGAGCCAGCAGGGCCCGGAAGGCGATCAGAAGCAGCGCGATGATGAAGACAACCGAGAAGAGTTGGGTGAGATTCTGCGAATGCTTCGAAGACTGCTGGCTGTCGACGATGGTCGGCAAATCACCCGTCAGATAGAAGCTGAGACCAGTCGCGCCCGCGGCTGGGAAGCTGGCACGGATCGCATGCACCACCTCTGAGCCCTGGCCCCCTCCGAAGGCAGGGACGGCCAGCTCAATCAGCGCCTGCCGGGCCTTGCCATTGGGGGAGGTGCCGAGGTCACGTACCAGACGAACATGGGGCATCGTCCGCACCTTCGCTTCAAACCCCGTGATCTGGGACTGCTGGGCGGGGCTGAGCGGCTGCCCGGAGGAGCTGGAGGCGACCAGGGTGGCCGCGGCTAGCTTCGAGTTTTGGAAGGGGCTGGCGAGAAGGGCGGCCTTGGAACTGGGCGCGCTGGCCGGAAGGAAGGCTGAGTTGCTGTCCTTGCTGACTGAAGCCAAGCTGGGTAGCAGGTGGACGCAGACGACCACAATCACGAACCAGGCAACAACTACCGCGAACCGGAAGCGAACCGCCAGACGCCCTAGTCCGGTGAAGAGAGCGGTCATCCAGCTGGCCGCCGGCGAGCAGAGCCGCCCTTAGCGCCAGCGGATCGGCGCCGATCCAGGACCGATGACGGCTCGCTCATCGCCGCCGCCGGTGGGGCCGGCTTCGCCAGTTTCTCAAGAAGGCCTACCAAGGTCGCAAGCTCGCGGTCATCGAGGACACTCAGCAGCGTTGCGAAGCCGGGCGCCAGGGCCCGTCGGACCTGCGCCGCCAGCCCCCGAGCTCGCACCGTCTGAGCGACTTGGACAGTGCGCCGGTCGACGGGATCCTGCCGGCGTTCCAGGAGGCCATGGGTGACCAGGCGGTCAACCACCTCGGTGGCGCTGCTCCGGCTGATGCCCAGCAACTGGGCCAGCTCGTGCATCGCGAGCGGACCCCGGTCCGCCACCAGCCGGTGCACCTCGTGCTGGCGGAAAGTCGTGTTGGCAAGCATTTCTCGAACCGTCGGGTCCAGCGCTGCTAGTCGCGTCGGCTTGACCGCCTCGAAGCGGCGCCGCAAATGGGACTGCTGGTCCATCAGGCGAGCGATCAGGGCGGCTCGGTCCATCCTCTTAGCCGCCGCCGGAGCACCCCGACGCTCGGTGCGATTCGGTTTACGGATCATCAACCTACCGAATGATACGGTACCCGAACTCCGGGCTCCGGTTCGTCACCGATTCGCGAATCCCCGCCGCCTTGGCAGATTTGGCAGCGCCGCCTAGCTAGAGGCCGACCCCCCGCCACTCCGAGTTTCGCCGAGCTCAGAGCTGCCTGCGCCACTCTGCACCTCGGTTCGCAAATAGCCTTCGAAGAACGAGAGAATCCGGCGCCAGGCGTCTTCCGCTGCCTCGGCCTCGTAGCCGACTCCGAGGACGCGCGCCATGGCTCCCAGAACTCCGCCATGATGGTTCATGAATCCGTGGCCCGCGCCGGGGTACTCCTTCACGTCGTGGTCTATCCCGAGGCGCTCTAGGTTTCCCTCCAGCCGCTGGGCATGTCCCCTGAGGGTGCGGTCCTTACCGCCGTAGCTGCCGACGATGGGACAGCTACCCAGCAGCAAGTGGTCGGAGTCCTTGGGCACCTGACCGTAGTTGACACTCGACGCCGCGAAGTCGAACCGTGGAGCCACCAGAAGAGCGAAGCCGCCGCCCATGCAGAAACCGATCACCCCGACCTTGTTGGTGCAGTCGGACCGGGCGCCCAGCCAGGCTCTGGCTGACTCTATGTCCACGAAGGCCCGGCCGCTGCGCCGGCGGAGTGCGGCAAAAGTCGCCCGGACGCAGCTGATCTTGGGTCCCCAGGAGTACAGATCCGGCGCCAGCGCCAGGTAACCGTGACTTGCCAGCCGATCACACTGTTGGCGTAAGTCGTCGCTCATGCCGAGGACATCCATGATCACGACCACGCCCGGCCAGGGACCGACGCTTCGGGGCACCGCCAGGTAGCCGCGCACCGGGCCTGCTGGCGAGGTGTAGATGACGTCAGTCAAGTGGTGTGGGCGACGGTTGGCTTAGCAAAGGCATCCTGAGAACCGTATTGGCGTCGGCAGGCGAGGTCAATCCAGGACTACGGTTGTGGTGCGCCGGGCTGCGCCTCATGCGATGAGTGCAAGTGCGACGCAGCGGACCAACTACATAAAGGTGATAGATGAGACTTGGTATTAGGGCCCGCGACGTCGCACCTCGCGTGAGCACCGGTGCGTACATCCTTCACGCCGGCTTGGGCAAGTGGGGTGCCGACGACAAACGCGCCCAGGGGCTACACGCAACCGCCGCGGGTGCGTTTCCCTTCCTGAAAGACATCCCACCGGCGCGCTTTGCCCGACTACTGGCCGCGGGCGAGATCGCCACCGGGACGGCTCTGTTGGCGCCAGTCGTGCCCGCCGCCTTGGCCGGCGCGGCGCTGACCCTTTTCTCCGGATCGCTGGTCGCGATGTACCTGCGGACTCCGGCGATGCACCTGCCGGGAAGCGTCTGGCCCACACCGTCCGGCATCGGGGTCAGCAAGGACGTCTGGATGCTGGGAATTGGGCTGGGACTCTTAGTCGAGGCGGCAACCGAAACCACGGGGAGCTGATCGCCAGGAGCCGGGGGGCTTGCGTGTTCTGGGCTGAGGTCGCGTCCAAGACCTAGCTGTCGCCGGTCCCTCGTCTCAATCGCGTACTCCAGGTCCGCCAGCGGAGGTCACCGAGCACGGCCCGGGCCGCGTTTCGGCCAGGGGCACCCATGACACCCCCGCCGGGATGGGTGCCCGAGCCTCCAAGGTAGAGGCCGGCCACCGGGGTGCGGTACGAACCAGCCTGAGATGCCGGGCGCAGGAAGAAGAGTTGGTCCAGCGTCATCTCGCCTTGGAAGATGTTGCCCCCTAAGAGACCGAAGTCCCTCTCCATGTCGGGTGGGGTAATGACCTGCCGCTCGAGCACGGCACCGGGCAGATTGGGGGCGTAGCTCCCGAGGATCTCGACCACCCGGTCGGCGAACTTCTCCCGTTCCTGATCCCAGCTGGCTTGGCGCAGCTCGTACGGCGCGTACTGAACGAAGCAGGTGAGGATGTGGCGGCCTGGCGGCGCCAGGGTGGAGTCCTTGGTGGTAGGGATGACGCAGTCCATCATCGGGTTGGCGCTCCAACGTCCGGATAGGGCGTCATCCCAGGCTCGGTGCAGATACTCGATCGAGGGATTGATGATGAACTCTGGGTGCTGGGGACCGAGATCGGTTCCCGGCTGGGCGCGGAAGTTGGGCAGCTCTGCCAGCGCCAAGTTGACCTTGGCGGAGCCGCTCCGGCTCCGGTAGCGCTCCATCTCCACGGCCAAGTCCGCTGGCAGGTGCTCTCGCCCGACCAGATCCAACAGCGTGGTACGGGGATGGATCGCGGAGATCACAGTCCGGCCCTCGAGCTCGGTACCGTCCTCCAGCACCACCCCTTGAGCTCGGGAGGCTTTGACCGAAATCTGCTTGACCCGGACCCCGGTCCGAATCTCGGCCCCACGGGCTCGGGCCGCGCTGGCGAGGATCTCGGAGAGGGCGCCCATGCCGCCTTTGACAAACGCCCAGCCGCCGCGCTGGCCACCCGCCTCGCCGATACGGTGGTGCAGGAGAACGTAGGCGGTGCCCGGGGAATGCGGGCCGGCCCAGGCGCCGATCACTCCGCCCGGGGCCAGGGCGCCCTTTACGGCCGGGTCATCGAACCATTGGTCCAGGAAGTCGGAGACCGACATGGTCATGATGTCGGTCAGCTGGCTGAGAACTGAGCGGTGCCGGAACAGATGGCGGCCCATGCCCATGGCCTTGCCCAGCTCAGCTGGGCGGCGCGCATTGAGCGCGGGCGGGGCCAGGTCGAGCAGCGGGCGAACCACCTGAACCAGCTCCCCGATCGCATGGTCGTAGTCGATGAGGGCCTTGGCGTCGTGAGCTGAGAACTTCGCCACCTCAGCCGACGCCTGGTTCACGTCCTCCCAGTAGAACAAGGAGCGGTCGTCCGGGAACGGCATGAAGTAGGCGGGATCGAGTGGGTAGACCTCGTAGCCGAAACGTGCCAGGCCCAGCTCGCGAACGATCGCGGGCCGGAGCAGGCTGACCACGTAGGAGAGGACCGAGACCCGGTAACCCGGCCAGACTTCCTCGGTCACCGCCGCACCCCCCACGCGCGGCCGGGATTCCAGCACAACCACCCTCAGGCCAGCCCCAGCCAGATAGGCGGCGCAGACCAAGCCGTTGTGACCGCCGCCGACGACTATGGCGTCGTAGGCGGTGGGGCGGGATCTCCTAGGACCGATCAAGACGCGGTGCTGGCGAGCCGGTCGGCGGCCGTGGGGGCTTCACGGAGCCAGTCCTCCGAGATTCAACTAGCGTCGCCCGTCGGCGGTCAGTCGAGCGGCCGGTTTGGCCAACTCCGGGGGTGACAGCGCGTCCACCAGCCGAGAACCCCGCAGCGCGAGCTCCAGACGCAGGCGGTCCTCGGGGTCATCCCAGCTGCCGACCAGGTCCTGGATCCGTTCCATGCGATAGAGAAGGGTGTGACGGTGGACTCCGAGGGAGCGTGCCGCGGCACTCAGCCCATCGTGGCTCAGCACCGTCTCCAGAGTCTCGCGGAGGGGAAGGCTGCGCGAGCGCTCCCGCTCTAGAAGCGGGCCCAGAGCCGCCTCCACAAACTCCTGGAGACCCGGGAGATCGTGGACCCAGGCGAGATAGGGATGAAGCTTGGTGGTGTCGAACAGCTGCTGGTCAGGCATCAAGATCTGACCAACGGTCAGGGCGTCCTTGCAGGCACGAACTGCGGAAGGGACATCGGCCAGGGTCGCTGCCGTCGGTCCGTAGGCCATCTGCCAGGGAGCTCGATCACCGCCGACCGCCACCTGCAAGAGCCGCTGCAGGGTGCCCATCCGCACCGGCTCGGGCACCAGCGCTACCACGCTTGCCTGGTAGAGGGCCACATGGGCCCCCACAACCATCCAGGCGGTCGCGATCGTGGCTTCGGCTGAGACGTCATCGGCCCCGACCACCACCAGCCGGTACGGGAACTCCAGCACGGTGCCGCCCTGGGCCGCCTTGGCCACGGCATCCAGGTCGGCGGTTCCCCCGAGGACGTCGCTGAAGAACTGGTCGTACTGTCGATCCTGCTCGCGCCGAACGCGCTCGCGCGTCTCGAGATAGCTGGTGCTGACCGCGACGCTGATGGCATCGAGGTAATCGAACAGGGGTCCGACAGCGGTCAACACCGACTGGGGCTCGATTTCCGGGTGGATCCGAACCACTTCGATCACATGCTGCCAGATGACCAGGGCGGCCACCCGATAGGCGCGCAGGATCGCGTCCAAGGGAACGCCGGTACTGGCCAGTCGCCCTCCCATTCTTGAGAGTTGCTGGAGCTCGGCGTGAGATGGGGGCCGGGACTCCGCCCAGAGGGAGAGCATGGTTCCCACGCCCTCCCGGCATGCAGCCAGGACTTCGCTCCCGAATGCGGAGCCGCCGCCGAATCCCTCCGCGAGTGGAATGGTGCGGGCCATCTCGATCGCCATCCGTCGCGCAACCCGATCAACCCGGCGCCCCAGAGACTGGATGATGATCGGGCTCACCGACGGCGTATCCGAGTACCCGCGTCGGTCGCGCTTGCTCAGCCGCTGGCTCTGAATTTCCGATGACACTCGCCGTCAGAATAGTTCAGGAGCGCAGGGTCGGCCCCGCCCACGCCGAGCTCAACCGGTCACTAAAGTCGCAGTCAGCTGGCCGGACCGAGGCTGGAGACTGGGAGGGTGCCATGCTAGCCGTGTTCGCGACCGCCGCCGGGGGTCCTCACCCACTGGAGAATCTGGCGGTAGGAGACCGGGCGATCCCCGATCCCCTGCCGGGCGCGGTGCGGCTGCGAACTCGAGCGGTCTCGCTCAACCACCACGACCTCTGGTCGCTGGCGGGAGTTGGAGGGCCTTCGAGGTTTCCCTGGACACTGGGATGCGACGTGGCCGGGTTGGTTGACGCCTATGGTCCCGACACGCCAGAGCGGTTCCCGGCCGGAACTCCAGTGGTGGCCCACGCCGTGGTCACCTGCGGCGAGTGCGAGGCCTGCCTAGGCCCCGACGAGACCTCCTGCCAGAACTTCGCCATCCTCAGCGACGGCGACTGGGAGGGCACCTTCGCTGAGTATTGCATCGTGCCCGCGGTCAACCTGTTTGTCCTTCCTGACGATCTCAGTTTCGAGCAGGCTGCGTGCCTTCCGGTCGCCTACCTCACCGCCTACCGGATGCTTTTCACCAAGGCCTCGGTCCGACCCGGCGACGCGATACTCATCCAGGGAGCGGGTGGGGGTCTATCCACGGCGGTCGAACTTCTGGCTCGGGCCGCCGGCGTTCGGGTGATCGTCAGCAGCCGAGATCCCTCCAAGCGCGCCGCTGCCCTGGCCCGGGGGGTCGACCAGGCGGTCGCAACCGGAAAGGAGGCAGCCAAGGAGGTGCTGGGGCTCACCGCGGGAGTGGGCGTCGACGCCGTGATCGAATCAGTTGGGGAGGCAACCTGGCCGACCAGCCTGCGGGCGGTGCGAAAGGGCGGCGCCGTGGTGGTGGCCGGCGCGACTTCGGGCGCAGATCCGCCTGCCGACCTTCGCCGCGTCTTCTGGCGCCAGCTGCGGATCTTGGGTTCGACGATGGGAACCCGAGCTGAGTTCGCGGCTCTGCTCGCCACCGTGACGGCCACCGGGATACGACCTGTGATCGACAGCACCTTTCCCCTCGCCGAGGCCAAGGCCGCCTTCGCGCGACTCGATGCTGGTGATGTGACCGGGAAGGTGGTGATGGTCAGCGGCTGACCTGGGGTCACAGAATGTCCGCGGCCATTTTCTCAATGCGCCGCCGCCGCGTCGGCAGGCGCTGACGCTTCACCGAGTTCATCTGATGGTGCGGCGGGACTTGATCGTCTTCGGCAAGGTTGACCGAGGCGCGGTTGTCGAGTAAGATACATAACGTCACCTTTATGAAAGAGTTCTTTATTTGAATCGCTCCGTGCCCGCGACCCCCCCTCCCCACCGTCGAGTTCTGCCGCTTGCCATCGCCGGGGTTCCCGAGGGCGATCTCGCCGCCTACTTCGAAGGTCTCGCCAACCCGACCCGGCTTCGCATCGTCCAGCGGCTCGCCGAGGTGAAGGAAGCGCGAGTCTCGGACGTGGCTCTCCTCCTGGGAATCAGCCAGCCCCGGATGTCGTGGCATCTGCGGTTGCTGCGCCGGGCGCGCATCGTCACCACCAAGCGGGAAGGTCGCGAGGTCTTCTGCCGCCTGGACCGTGAATCAATCCAAGCCAGCTTTTCTCGCTTCTTCCAGTTGGTGGAAGGAGTGCCGGTCCCCGGCTCGGAGGGGGCTCCGGGGTCCGCCGCGGAATCGGCGGAAATCATCAGTCAGTCGCTGTCCCGTACCGGGGCCAAGCGCTCGCTTCCAGAGGTAATTGGATGAGTAAGAAGGTTCGTGTAGCAATCATCGGTGTTGGCAATTGCGCGTCGTCCCTCGTGCAGGGGGTCGAGTATTACCGCGATGCCGCCAGCGATGATTTCGTCCCGGGCTTGATGCACGTGGATCTGGGCGGCTACCACGTGCGAGACATAGAGTTCTCGGCCGCATTTGACATCGACCGCGAGAAGGTCGGCTACGACCTGGGCGAGGCCATCTCGCGAGGACACAACAACACCGTCGTCTTCGCCAAGGTTGGCAAGCTGGGAGTGCCGGTGCACCGAGGCATGACGCACGATGGTCTTGGTAAGTACCTCGCGGAAATCATCGAAAAGGCGCCGGGCCCGACTGCCGACATTGTCAGGATTCTCAAGGAAACCAAGACCGATGTGGTGGTCAACTATCTACCGGTGGGGTCGGAGGCGGCCACCAAGTGGTACGCCGAACAGATCCTCGAGGCGGGTTGCGCGATGGTCAACTGTATGCCCGTCTTCATTGCTCGCGAGGACTACTGGCGGAAGCGCTTCGAGGAGCGCAACCTTCCCATAATCGGCGACGACATTAAGTCGCAGGTGGGGTCGACCATCATCCATCGGGTTCTGACCAGACTCTTCCAGGAGCGCGGCGTGCACCTGGACCATACCTATCAGCTGAATTTCGGCGGCAACACAGACTTCCTCAACATGTTGGAGCGTGAGCGACTGGTCAGCAAGAAGATCAGCAAGACCAACTCAGTGCTCTCGCAAATGCAACACCCGCTGGCCGCGGAGGATGTGCACATCGGGCCCAGCGACTACGTTCCCTGGCTCAAGGACCGCAAGTGGGCGCACATCCGGATGGAGGGCAAGGCGTTCGGCGATGTTCCTCTGACGGTCGACCTCAAGCTGGAGGTGCACGATTCGCCTAACTCAGCCGGAATCGTCATCGACGCGGTGCGCTGCTCCAAGCTGGCTCTCGATCGCGGTCTGTCGGGGACGCTCGAGGGGCCATCGTCGTACTTCATGAAATCACCCCCTTATCAGGTCTCCGACGAGCGGGCCCATGAGCTGACCGAGGCATTCATCGCCGGGCGAGTTGGGGCGGCCTGCATCAGCGATCCCGAGGAGGTTGTCGCACCGAGGCAGTCGCACCAGACACCGAGGTCGAGCGGCAACGGTACCGCGAGTCCGGCTCCCGAGCTGGGCGCCGCCCGAGTTGGGAGCGAATCCTAGGACCGGCCTCATCCCCGGTCCGCCGGGGAGGGCTCCTGGGCCGACAGGGGTGATGGGGCGATGAGTTCGGTCCGGAGCGCGGAGCCGGCCACAACCCGCCCCGAGCCGGGGCGCCAAGAGCGCGGGTCGCGGGTCGTGGCCGCGCCAGCCGCCCATGGCAAGGGCTGGGTAGAGCGGGGCGGACCACTCGCCCTCGGCCTCCAAGTGGCGACCGTGCTGACTACGCCGATGCCGAGACGGCTGCGCTATGCGCTCGCCGACCTGGGCGGCTCCGCCGCGTATGCGCTCCTCCCCGGCCGGGCACGCAGAGCCCGGGTCAATTACTCGGCGTTTGCCAAAGGCGACCCAGCCGCCAGCGCCAAGCTGGCCAGGGGCGCCTTCCGCAACTACGCTCGCACCATCCTCGACTTCCTGGTTCTGGAGAAGCTCCTGGAGGAGCTCAGGGAAACTCCTGGCTCCCTACCCATGGAGCCCCTCTTTCGTGTGCTGGCCGAGGGTAAGGGAGCCATCGTGGTCACCCCTCATCTCGGGAACTGGGATCTGGGTGCGGCTGCGATTGCCACCGGTGGCTATCCAGTGCACGCCATCACCGACCCATTCGGCCCTCCTGACGTCGACAGCATGATCCGCGCCAGCCGAGAACGACTGGGGGTCGGAGTCATTCCCATCGGCCCAGCCAGTGCCAGGGACGCGCTGCGGGCGCTGCGCCGCAATGAGGTGCTGCTGCTCGCCTGCGACATCGACAAGGGGGGGTCTGGGGTCCCGGTCAATTTTCTCGGCCAGCAACTGGTTCTACCTGCGGGGCCGGCCACCTTGTCGCTGCGCACCGGAGCCAAGCTGATTCCGGGATACATGCGGCGCCGAAGTGACGGGTCACACGAGTCGCGGCTCCTGGAGCCGCTGGCGGAACCCGTCTCCGGAGACAGCCAGAAGCGGGTGGTCGAGCTGACCCAATCGATCGCCACGGCTTTCGAGGAGATGATCCGGGCCGAACCCTCACAGTGGTTTGCCTTCCACTCCCTTTCGCGTAGCCCGTCCGAGGGGCCACGCTGATGAAGCTCACCGTGCGCCGCTCACTGATCCCCCGGATCATCGAAGTGCGCCGCCCACGGGGATCGCAGGCCAGAGTCCCAGACCTGACTGCGCCCGAGCCAATCCTTCCCTACATCGGACTGAGAGCTGCCGAGCTGGTCCTGCGAACGGTCGACCGCAAGGTCGCTTACCGCATAGCCGGACCCTTGGCGGCTGTACTGGTGGTCTGCTGGCCTTCGCACTGGCAGGGTCTGCGGGCCAATCTGCAGGTGGTCCGCCCGGATTTAGGGCGGCGGGGCATGAGAAAGCTGCTGCGTCAGAACGTGCGCAACTTTCTCAAGGCCTGGATCGATCTTTTGCAGATGTCGCACCGACCCCTGGAGAGCTGGCGGGGCTTGATAACCGTTGAGGATGGCCATTTCCTGACCCAGGCCCAGGAAGGCGGAAAGGGGCTGATCATCGTCAGTCTCCATCTGGGTGCCTGGGAGGCGGCAATCGCGGCCCTGCGTGATCACTTCGCCTACCCCGGGGGCGGGCTGGCACTGCTGGCCGAGCAGGTGCGCCCAATCCGCTGCTTCAACTGGCTGGTGCGCGCTCGCACCCGGGTCGGCTGCCAGGTGATCCCGCTCAACGTCGACGCGGTCCGACGGCACGACCAGGAGGCGGTCAGCCGCTCCGGGGCGGCGGCGGTGCGTCAGATCTACCGGATCCTCTCCCGGAACGGAGTGGTCGTGATGGCGATCGATCGCGATCTGTTGGGCACCGGGGAACCCCTGCCCTTCTGCGGTCGCCGCGCCTCGATCCCGCTGGGCGCGGTTGAGATCGCTGCTCGCACCGGAGCGACCATCCTTCCGGTTAGTCTGCTGCGGCAGGCGGATGACACCTACGTCGCTCGCGGGTTCGCGCCCGTCCGTATCCCCCTGGGTGACGACGCCCACCAGAATTTCCGGCGCGGGGCGCGCCAGTTGCTCCGGGTGCTCGAGCCGACGCTACGCGCCAATGCCGATCAGTGGCATGTTCTGAGCCCGCTCTTCGGTGAGCCCATGGCCGATCTGGAGCCACTGGTCTCGGCGTCGTCGGCGACGGCGAGCCCATGAAGGTCGGGATGGTCTCGCCCTACGACTACCGGAGACCGGGCGGCGTCGGTGAGCATGTCCGCCACCTGGCGGCCGAGCTGCGCAGTCGCGGCAACGAGGTCAAGATCCTGGCTCCCTCAGCGGGAAAGCGAGATGCCGCGGTGGACGGGCTGTACCCGCTGGGGCGTCCGATCCCGGTCCCGGCCAACGGCTCCGTGGCCCGGATTTCCCTCTCCTTTCACCTCTCACGGAATATCCGGGAGATTCTCGACCGGGAGCGTTTCGACGTGGTCCACCTCCACGAGCCCCTGATGCCGGCCCTGCCGGTCACCGTGCTCCGGATCAACACCGACGGGATCAACGTCGGCACTTTTCATGCCTACGCGCGGCAGAACCTGGGCTACTACTACGGACGACCGCTGCTGCGCCGGCTCTTCCGCCGCCTCGACGCCTGCATCGCGGTGTCAGACCCAGCCAAATCGTTCGTCTCCCGCTACTTCCCCGCCGAATACACGGTCATCCCCAACGGCATCGACCCGGTGTGCTTCAACCCGTCGGTGCCGCCAGCTCCCGGGATCGCCCGGCCCGACCGCCAGACCATCCTCTTCTTGGGACGGCTTGAGGAGCGCAAAGGTCTCGGCACCCTACTCGATGCCTACCAGCTGCTGCGCCAGGTGCGGGCCGACTGCCAGTTGGTAGTCGTCGGGGATGGGCCCCTGCGCCGCGGCTACGAGCGCCGGGTGGAGGAGGAGGGGATCCCCGACGTCCGCTTCTGTGGGTTCATCGCCGAGGAGGCCAAGCCGGGCTACTTCACCGCCGCCGACATCTACTGCGCCCCCAACACCGGTAAGGAATCGTTCGGGGTGATCCTGCTCGAGGCAATGGCCAGCGGCCGTCCGGTGGTGGCGACGGCCATCGACGGATTCCGTCAGGTGATCACCGATGGCGACGAAGGCCTGCTGGTGGCCCCCGGGGACGAAGCCCAGATGGCCGCGGCCCTGGCCCGGCTCCTGGACGACTCCTCGCTGCGCCAGCAGATGGCGGCGCGAGGGCGGGTCGCCGCCGAGGGCTACGCCTGGCCACTGATCGCCGATCGGGTCCTATCGGTCTACGAGTCCGCGCTCAAGGCGCGCAGTCTTCCCGAGGTGAGTTCGATTGTTCAGCAGACTGCTCCAAGCCTCAGTTAGAGCCGGAGCTCAGCGGCTGGCCGCCGCTGCCCGCCTGGCCAAGCTCAGCCCCAATGTCATCACCCTGGTGGGGCTGGGGTTGACGGTGGTGGCGGCGGTCCTGATCGCCCTCGACATGCTCCTCCCGGCCGGATTGGTGCTGCTGCTGGCAGGGTCGATGGACATCCTCGACGGCGCGGTCGCCCGGGTCTCGGGACGGACCCACCGCTACGGCGCGTTTCTCGACAGCACCGCTGACCGCTATGGCGAGGGTGCGATCTACCTGGGCCTGCTCTACCTGCTTCTCATCCGCGAGCACCAGGATCTCCAGGTCTTCCTGGTCGCGGCGGCGCTGCTGGGCTCGCTCTTGGTCAGCTACGTTCGGGCCCGGGCCCAATCCCTCGGCTTCACCTGCGACGACGGCTGGTTCGCCAGGCCGGAGCGGGTGGTGGTCACGGTTCTGGGCCTGGTGCTGGGCCAGCTGACCATCATGCTCTGGATCCTGGCCATCGCTACCAACCTCACCGCCATCCAGAGGATCTACTTGGTCTGGACCCAGCATCGCGCCCAGCTGACTTCGGAGGCGGCTTCAGCTGAAACCAGCGAGGCCAGCTCGCAGTTGCCGCCGGCCAAACCCCGCCGAGGCGCCGCGCCCAGTTAACCTGCGGGGGTGAGCGGTTCCAGGACCTCGATTTGAGCGACCGACAAAGTTCCGCCGCCTTGGTCGGGGTGGTGATGGGTTCGTCGTCGGACTGGGAGATCCTGCGCCACGCTTCGGAAACGCTAGATCAGCTGGGGGTGGTGCACGAAACCAAGGTGGTCTCCGCCCACCGCACCCCCGACCTTCTCTTCGAGTACGCGGTCTCGGCCGAGGCTAGGGGCGTCAGGGTGATCATCGCCGGGGCGGGCGGAGCTGCCCACCTTCCCGGCATGCTGGCCGCCAAGACCCACCTACCGGTGCTGGGGGTGCCGGTGGAGAGCCAGGCCCTTCACGGCGTGGACTCCCTGCTCTCAATCGCCCAGATGCCTGCCGGGGTTCCGGTGGGGACCCTGGCTATCGGACGGGCTGGGGCTGTCAACGCCGCCCTGCTGGCGGCATCGATCCTGGGCCTCAGCGATGCATCCATCCGCGAGGCCCTGCTCCGCTATCGGGCCCGGCAAACCGACTCCGTCCTCGGCCAGCCCGACCCACACCCCAAGCCGTCTCAGTCCTAAGTGCCGCAGCAGATCGGCTGCCTGGGAGGGGGCCAACTGGGCCGCATGCTGGCTCTGGCCGGCGCTCCGCTGGGTCTGGAGTTCACCTTCCTGGAGCCAGCCCAAGGAGCGTCCGCGGGCCAGGTCGGCCACCAGCTGGTGGGTGCCTATGACGACCCGGTATTGCTGGCCCGGCTCGCCGCCGAATCCGACCTGGTCACCTTCGAGTTCGAATCGGTGCCGGAGAGCTCGGCAGAGCTGCTGAACCGGAGCTGCCCAGTCTTCCCGCCTCCCCGGGCCCTGGCAGTCGGTCAGGACCGGCTGCTCGAGAAGCGGCTCTTCCACAGTCTTGACATCCCCACTGCCACCTACGCCGAGGTGAACTCGAACTCAGACCTGGTTGCGGCCCTCGACCACGTCACGCTTCCGGCTCGGCTGAAATCGCGCCGGCTGGGATACGACGGCCACGGGCAGGCGCTGGTGCGGGAGCCGGGCCAGCTGGAAGGAGCCTGGGCCGAACTTGGGCAGGTGCCGGCGATCCTGGAGCAGGTCGTGCCCTTTGAGCGTGAGGTCTCCGCCCTCAGCGTCCGCGCCCGAGGCGGCGAGGTTGCCAGCTACCCCCTGGTTGAGAATCACCACCAGGCTGGAATCCTGCGGCTGACCCTGGCTCCCGCCCCGGGGCTGACCCCGGAGCTGGAATCACAGGCGGCGGCTATCTCGCTGGCGCTGCTCGACCAGCTGGAGTATGTCGGCCTGCTGGCGGTCGAGCTCTTTCAGGTGGAGGGACGCCTGTTTGCCAACGAGATCGCCCCTCGGGTCCACAACTCCGGCCACTGGACCATCGACGGGGCCCACTGCAGTCAGTTCGAGAACCACCTGCGGGCAGGGTTGGGTTGGCCGTTGGGTGGCACCTTGAGCTCCGGCTACTCGGCGATGCTCAACATCCTTGGCGAGCAGCCCGAGCCGGTTGAGGTTCTCAGCCTTCCCGATGCTCATCTGCATCTCTATGGCAAGGAACCCCGCCCTGGCCGCAAATTGGGCCACGTCAACATAAGCGGGAGGGACCCGATCCAGGTGACGGCGCAGCTCCAGGCACTCGCCAGAGCGCTGTCAGTTGCCCTGCCCGACCCCCCTCAGCCCGACTCCTACTGGCCCATCTGACCAGAACCCGCCCCTCTTCGGGCATCACCCACGCGGTTGCTAAGGTGGCTAACCGAGGTGTCGAGTCGAGCCAGGGCGCAGCCGGGCGACGGTCAGGTGCGGGTTCCTGACTTGCAGCTTGACCACGTGATCGGTCATCTCCCGGCGGTGGCGGCGCTGCGGCGTCAGCTCGAGACCGGGACTCTCTCCCATGCCTATTGGATCTCCGGGCCACCCCAGGTGGGCAAGACCTCGCTGGCACTGGCCGTGGCCGCAGAGCTGTTGCAGGCGCGGGGCTGGCCAGGCGGATTGCTCTACCATCCCGACCTCTGGCTCGAGGATGGCAGCGCCTCGATCAAGATCGAGCGCATCCGCGCCGGCGCCCCTGATGCGGATGCCGAAGAGGGCCCCACCCTGCAGCACTTCCTCAGCCTCTCCTCCTTCGCCGGCTCTGGAAAGGTGGCCGTGATCGGCAACGCCGACCGCCTCACCCTTCCTGCCGCCAACAGCCTCCTTCGGCTCCTGGAGGAGCCCGCCGCCAACACTGTGATCTGGCTCTGCACCTCGAGGCCGGAATCGGAACGCCTGCCCGCCACCCTGCGCAGCCGCTGCCAGCAGTTGCTGCTGGGGCCGGTGGAGCCCGAGATCGTGCGCGACTGGCTGGTGGCGGCTCACAGCATCGCTCCAGAAGCGGCCCAGGTGGCGGCCGCCATCTGCCTGGGACGGCCGGGGCTGGCACTGGCGATGGCCGGTGACAAGAAACTGAGGCAAGTCGCTGTGGAGCAACTGGAAGCCTTGCTAGCCTGCGGCGAAGAGGGGCCCGCAGCCTGGCTGGAGCTGAGCCGGCAGCTGGCGGAACGGGGCACCGATCGCGAGGTCGCGGTCGGGGCGATGCGGGTCTGGGCCAGCTTCCTGCGCGACTGCTGCTCTCTCGCGGTGGGCGCCCCCCTGGTCAGCCGCTGGCCCGATCAGGCGGAGCAGGCGGCGGCGTGGGCGACCCGGTTCGGAGCCTCAGGTTGCTCGAGGCGTTACGATCTGGCCCTGGACGCCCTCTCGCGGTTCGACGAGATGTCGACCCCGCGACTCGTCCTGGACCGGTTCCTGCTCCTCACCTTTGGGGACGAGCCCGAGGAGCCCTCGGGGCGCGTTTTTCGGCAGGCGGTCGTCATCGGAAGCGATCAGAGGTGACTGGATGCCCTTAGCGGTGGGGGTCAAGTTCCGCCGCCACGGACCTTTGAACTACTACGCCCCCGGGGGCGAGGAGTTGGTGCCGGGCACCCAGGTGGTGGCGGAGACCGCGCGCGGCGAGGAGATCGGCGAAGTGGTCATGGAGGCGACCGAGATGGATCGGCGGATGGTCCCCGATCCCTTGCCTCCGGTCCTGCGACGAGCCCAACCCGAGGACTTGGCGCGCCGGGCCGAGCTCGACGGCCGGGTCCCCGAGGTGATCCGGATGGCTCGCGATCTGGTCCAGGAACGCGACCTGCCGATCAAGGTGGCCCGGGCTGAGATCAGCTTTGATGCCTCCCGAATCCTCTTCGACTTCACCGCCGAGCGCCAGACCGACTATCAGGACATGGCCAAGGAGCTGGCCTCCCGGCTCCGCTGTCGGGTCGAGCTGCGTCAGGTCGGTGCTCGCGACGAGGCCAAGGAGAAGGACGGCTACGGCCCCTGCGGTCGCAGGCTCTGCTGCTCATCGTGGCTCAAGGAGTTCGTTCCCGTCACCATCAAGATGGCCAAGGAACAGGGGCTGCCCCTCAATCCCACCCGTCTCAACGGGATGTGCGGCAAGCTCAAGTGCTGCCTCCAGTACGAGAACGAGCAGTACGTGGACCTCAAGCGCCGGCTCCCCATCCCCGGCAGCAGCCTGGAGGTGGAGGGTCAGCCCGCCACTGTGACTGAGGTCAACGTGGTCCGAGAACAGGTGCTGGTAACCATGACCGAATCGGGCACAGTGGTTGCGGTCCCTGCCGCAGGGCTGATGGGAGAGCCCCGACCCAGAGGGGACGCGGGCGGCGGGGGCAAGCGCCGGCGCAATCGGCCGCCGACCGTCTCCTAGCTTCGGTTGCGGTAGCGCCAGAACACCAGGGCCGCCACGCCCACGACCAGCACTCCGACAGCGGCCTGGATCGGCCGCGCCGACCGCACACTGGATCGGATTGGGGGCATCACCTCAACCCGAGTGCTGGGAGCTTTGGGGGTGCTCGCCGCCTCCTCGCGGGGGGAGACCGCTTTGGGCACGGCCTTAACCGGTGCCGCTTCGCCCAGGTCCTTGGCAACCGCCCGGCGGAACCTCGCGATGGTGGAGGTCAGGGCCCGGTCGAGCTCCGCCTCGGAGATCTCCGCCAGTCGCCCTCGGCCGTCCACCAGAAGCGTGAGCCGCAGGCTGGTGTCGCCATCGGGACCGTCATGGAAGCGGGCCCGAATCTCGGCGTGAGCCCGGCCGGTACCGCGCACTTCCTTGCCGCTCAAGGTCCAGGTCAGATGCCGGCCCTCTTCCTCGATGTGCTGGCGGGCGTAGCCCCGATAGGTCACGGCGTGGCCCCCGATGACGATGCGCAGGGTGCCGCGGCCGTCCTCGCCAACGCTGAGCCCCGGGGTGAGCCGGAGGGCCCCGCCGCGAGCGGCCAGCAGGTCCCAGGCCCGGGCTGGAGGGCCGGGCAGCTGCACGGTCTCGATCAGGGTCAAATCCGCCCCTCCTCAGGCTCACCGGGTCCGGGCGCGGGCGGGCGGTCGTCGCTCGGCCCCCAGCCGGGCAGGTGTCCACCTCGACCCTGGGGGCTGGGCGGCTGGCCCGGCGGCGCCAACGGGGGCGCGTAGTTGAGGAGCTCGGACAGCGAGCGGCCGACCGACTCCTTGCGGACGACGATGGTGTGACCGAGCAGGTCCTCCGGGCCCCGGTGGTCGGGGCGGAACAGGATCACCAAGGTGCCGGCCATGTACTCCACCAGCCAGATCCAAAGACCGATCACAGGGACCAAGAGCGGTATCCAAAACACGGTCGAGCGCAGCACCGCGTTGCGTGCGGTCATCGGGCTGCCGTCGACCCTGGTGATTCGCAGGCCTAGGGCCAGCTTGCCCAGGGTGGCTCCGAAGCGTAAGTACATGAATATCAGATAGACGGCGGTGACGGCTTCGGCCGCGTACAAGAACTCGGTCGCCACCGTGGTCAGGTGTTTCGAGAGGCTGACGAAGGTCGGGTTGTTTGCCAGGTTGGTGGCCTTGGAGTGGGCCTCTAGGAACACCGTGAAGTGGTGGTACTGGGAGCTGGTGAGCACGATCACCACCAGCAGGATTGCCTGGGGGACGGCCAGGACCAGAAAGTCGATAACCGCCGCGGCCAGACGCTCGCCGGAGGGCAGCGCCCGGGCGCCGCCGCGCAAAGGATCAGGGCTTGCGGTCACTGGTGGCTCATCCTGGCGGGTTCTCCCGGCGGTGTCGGTGGCCGCTGGCGCGGCCCTCGTCCCGCCCGAATTCTAGGTGGGGCGATTGCCGATCCCGGCGCACTTGGCTGTTGATTCAGTAACAGTTGTGGGACAGGGCCTCGTGATCGCTGACTTCGCATCTATTGTGGACTGATGCAGAAGCTCGAGATGGGGCGTTGGCGGCGAGTGACAGACTCAGCCCGATTTCGGGGTTGGGCCCGGCTCTCTCGGCGCGTCCGGAGCGGATCCCTTGGGCAGGGAATGGTCGAATACTCGTTGATCCTGATGTTGGTAGCTCTCGTTGTCCTGGTCATCTTCGTCGTGCTCGGACACCGTGTGTCCGATATGTACTCCAACATCAACAACGGGCTCGCCGGCTGACTTGCCCGGGGGCCCTCCGGGCCTCTGCTATCCTGAACTTGAGTGGCCTTGGCTGGGACCGCCAGGGTATCCCAAAGGCCGGGTCGAGGAGTTCGCTACCCGATGACCTACGTGATCGGCGAAACCTGTGTTGATGTCAAGGACAAGTCCTGCGTCGAGGTTTGCCCGGTGGATTGCATCATCGGGGCCGATGAGGACCGGATGCTCTTCATCGATCCCCAGGAGTGCATTGACTGCGGCGCCTGCGTCGACCCCTGCCCGGTAGACGCCATCTACGCCGAAGAGGACCTGCCGGCGGAGTGGAGCGAATGGACCAACATCAACAAGCTCTACTTCGCTGATGCCGACGCGGCCAGGGCGGAGGTCAACGCCAAGACCCCCGAGACAGCTCAGCCCGGCTGAAGCTACTCTCGTTCAGGGTTAGTGCAACCCTCACTAACTCAGGGCCTTCGTCCTTGTGTGATAAACACGGTGCCCAGCGCCCACTCCGCTGTTAGGCTGGCCCCAGAACCTGTGGAGAAGGTTCCCCAATTCTGAGCGGAGGATGCACATGGCCATGGCTGTCGAGGGAAAGCTGGAACCGGCCGTCAAGGCCGAGCCGGCGGCGGTGATCGCCTTTGCCAGGGATCAGGGGATCAAGTTCGTCGACTTCCGGTTCAGCGACCTTCTGGGCCAGTGGCAGCACTTCAGCATCCCGCTGTCGGAGCTGACCGAGCGGCTATTCGCTGAGGGCATCGGCTTCGACGGCAGCAGCATCCGAGGTTTCCAAGAGATCCACGAGAGCGACATGCTGCTGGCCCCGGACCCGCGCACCGCCTTCGTCGACCCGGTTCTGGAGGTGCCCACACTCTCTTTGATCTGCGACATCGTTGACCCTGTCACCAAGGCTCGCTACAGCCGCGATCCCCGCTACATCGCCCACAAGGCTGAGGCCTACCTGAGGCAGAGCGGCATCGCCGACACCAGCTACTGGGCCCGGAGATGGAGTTCTACATCTTCAACTCCATCCGCTTCGATCAGAACGTGAACGAGGGCTACTACCACATCGACTCCGCAGAGGGGATCTGGAACACCGGCAAGAACGGCACCCCCAACCTCGCATACCGACCCCGGCTCAAGGAGGGCTACTTCCCAGCCCCTCCGGTGGACCAGCTGCAGGACGTGCGCAGCCGGATCGTTCTGGCGCTTCAGGATGCCGGGATCGATGTCGAAGTCCACCACCACGAGGTCGGCACCGCGGGGCAGGCTGAGATCGACGTTCGCTACGACTCCATGGTGTCGATGGCCGACAAGGTGCTGGTCCTCAAGTACATCGTCAAGAACGTGTGCCACCGGGAGGGGTTGGTCGCGACCTTCATGCCCAAGCCGCTCTTCGGCGACAACGGCAGCGGCATGCACACCCACCAGTCGCTCTGGAAGGAGGGCGAGCCGCTCTTCTACGATCGGGAGGGCTACGCGCTGCTGAGTGACCTGGCCCGCTGGTACATCGGCGGCCTGTTGGCGCACGCTCCTGCGGTACTGGCATTTGCCGCTCCCACCACCAACAGCTACCGGCGGCTGGTGCCGGGGTACGAAGCCCCCATCAAGCTGGCCTACAGCGCCCGCAACCGCAGCGCCTGCATCCGGATCCCGACCTACAGCGAACGGCCACAGCTGCGCCGTCTCGAGTTCCGATCCCCCGACCCCACCTGCAATCCCTACATCGCCTTCTCAGCCATGCTCATGGCCGGCCTGGATGGCATCCGCAACCGGATCGAGCCTCCCAGCCCGATTGAGGCTGACCTCTACGAGCTGGAAGGTGCCCGGGCCGAGGCGGTCAAGGACCTTCCTGGCAGTCTGGGCGAGGTGCTGGTTGCCCTGGAGCAGGATCATGACTTCCTCTACGAGGGAGGAGTCTTCACCGAGGATCTGATCAGCACCTGGATCGCTCTCAAGCGGGAGCGCGAGCTGGATCCGGTCCGGATCCGGCCTCACCCGTACGAGTTCGCGCTCTACGCGGACGCCTGATAACACAAGGGCCGCCGCTCCGGGAGGGGCCGGAGCGGCGGGTCCGCCGGAAGGATACCGACGGATGGGGGGAGAGTAGGTTTCACCCCTCGCAGGGCCAGTGAAGGGAGTGCCCCGCATTGAAACCTCGGTGCGAAGTTAGCCTGGCGCCAATGGCTTGCCGCCCCATGTAACCGGACCGTGACTAACGTCACCTAGGCTTGATTTCGGAGGGCGGGTCAGGCCGTCCCCGCGGTCGCCACCGGCGCTTCGGCCTGGGCTCGGCGGTAAGTCACGACGGTGCTAACCCCGGCCAGGATCAGCAGCCCCCCGAGCAGGGTGGCCAGGGAAGGGCGCTCGCCCCGGATCCAGACCGCCAGCGCGGTGCCGACCAGGGGCTGGATGAAGAGCAGCGGCGCCATCGCCCCGGGCATGACCCGCTTCAGGCCCCAGAGCCACAGCCAGTAGCAGAGGGCGGTCGTGATTGCACCCAGATAGAGCACGCCCAGCCAGCCCGCCAGGCCCATCCCGGGCCAGTCCCGCACCCAGAGCGCGGCCAGCCCGGCCGGCCACCAAGCGACCAGACTCCCAGCCACCACCGCCGCGGTGATCAGCAAGGGTGGGTAGCGCTCGACCACCGACTTGCCGATCACGGTGAAACCCGCTTCGAGCAGCAGCGAGGCAACCACCAGGAGGTTACCCAGGCTCTGAGATCCGGAGAGCAGGGCGGGTGTCTTGAGTCCGCCCTCGACCACCAGATAGACGCCGAAGCCCCCGAGCAGGAGGCCCAGCGACTCGAGGGTGCGCACGCGCTCGCGCAGGAAGGCCACGCTCAGCAGCACCGTGGCCAGCGCCTCGGCAGCGATCAGCAGGGCCGTGTCGGTGGCGGTCGTCAGGCTGAGTCCCCAGTACTCCAGCGCCTTGGTGCCGACAAAGCCCATGCCGCACATGGCGACCAGTCGCCAGCGATCGCCGTGGTCGGTGGGGAGCTGCCGTCGGCCGCGCCAGAGCGCTGGCAGGAGTAGGATCGCCGCGATCGTGAAACGGAGCATGTTGACACTGGCGAAGGGCCAGGTCGCGAGGGCGGCCTTGCCGGCTACGTAGGAGCCGGCGAAGAGGCAGTTGGTGAAGGCCAGGACCAGCAGCGCGCGCTGCCGTCCCGACATCAGGTCACTGGCTGTGGAGCCACCGTCCCAGCGCTGCCAGCGGCGGGCTTCCCGCCCCGAGCACCCGGCGGTGGAAGGAGCGCAGATCACCGCGATTGGAGCTCAGCCACTCCTCCCGCCAGGAGAGGATCTGCAGCTTCCCCAAGGTGTAGACCAGGTAAAGAGGGTCGATGGTGGCGCGGGCAGCCTCGCGGCGCGCCGGTAGCTCGTCCAGCCCGATCCGCTCCATGAAGAACCTTGTCCCCTCGTCGACCGTCCAGTTCTCGGCGTGGATCCCGACGGTGGTCCGGTAGCGGCAAGCTCGGAGCAGCGCATCTTCGATCTGGGCGAGGTGGAGCAGGGGATAGCCCTCAGCCAATCCCGCCTCGATCATCAAGAACTCCGCGTAGTGGGCCCAGCCCTCGCCAAACCCTGAAGTCCAGAAGAAGCGGCGCACATCCGCGCCTACGCTCTGGGCGTAGAGGTGCTGGACATGGTGGCCGGGGTAAACCTCGTGGACGGTGGTGTTCTTGAGGGTGCCCCGATTCATGTAGCGCAGCCACTCCTCAACCTCGGTCTGGCTCCAGCTGGGTTGGGGTGTGGTGACGTAGTAGATGCAGGGCAGCGGAGTCGTCTCCAGAGCACCTACCCCCTCGTAGGCGGCGCTGACCCAGGCGGTCATGAATCCGGGCGTGGCCCGCACTTCGCAGGGGGGGCCATCGGGTATCGGTACCTGGCCATAGCGCTCCACGAAGTCGCGGAGCTCGGAGAGCAGACCTGAAGTTCCTGAGGTCAGGCCATCCTCGGTAAAGTGGTCGTCCTCGAGTTGTTTGCGCACCGCGGCTATGTCCCGGCCCTCGAAGCTGTCACGGAGCAACCGGTCGCGTTGCTCCCGCAGTGACTCAAGTTCGTGGTCGGCTTGCTGGCGCAGAACGGTGATCGAGAGGTCGAGCCCCTCCTGGGCCAAGAGCATGGCCTGGAGTCCCGTGGCGCCTAGCGCCACGTCCCGGTAGTCGGGCTTCCGGCGCCGCTCAAGCTCGTCCATGATCCGGACCAAGGACTCCTCGCCGGCGGCTACTGCGGCGGTGAGCCGGCTCCGAAGCGAGGGATCGTCAAGCTCTCTGCTGACGGCGGCGACGTCGTCCCTCAGGAAGTTGACATGACCCTCCGCCCCCTGCAGGGCCAGCTCGATTAGCGGGGAAGCCAGATAGGGGTCCATGGCACCGAGGGCCTCCTCGGTCCACTCCCGAGCCTGCTCGAGCTGACGGCAGAGGCCGGCCAGGCGATCGTGCAGGGGCGCGTACTCGCGCAAGAGATAGCCGCCGATTTCCAGCGGGGACTCGGAGTCGAGCAACGCCGTGGGATCCTTCAGAGAACGCTGCCGCACCTGAAGGTCGAAGAGCTCGGAGTCGACCACGCTCCGGGCGATGTCGAGGTCAAGGCTGAGCTCAGCGTCGGCACCCCTGTCCGAGCCTGCCAGGAGCCCGCGGAACCGGAGCAGGTCCAGGACCCGAGCGTCCTGAGCGGCGTGCCCGGGCGGGGCAACCAGTCCATCCGCACGGTGATCGCCGTTGAGCCGGGCGAGGGCGGGGTGGGCTCGGAACTGATCAGCGACCAGCTCCGCAAGTACCGCGCTCAGGCCGGGGGCGGACCCCCCCTGGATCGAAGCCTCAGCCAACCGCCCGAGCCTGATGCGCGGGTGCCTCTCCAGAACTCTCGAGTGCCAACAGGGCCGCCTCGGCCACTCCCTCGGCGGTGAGCCCGTATTCGGCCAGCAGCTCGCCCTGGGCCCCGTGAGGAAGGAAGAGATCAGGCAAGGCCACCTGGCGGACCGGCCGAACCACACCCTGCTCGGCCAGGAACTCCAGCACCGAGGCCCCCAGCCCGCCCCGGCGAGTGTTGTCCTCGGCTGTGACCACCGCCCGGTGTCGGCGGGCCCATTCCGCCAGCCGGCGGTCGGTGGGTTTGATGAACCGGGCGTTGACCACCGAGGCGGAGACTCCATTCGCGGCCAGCAAGGTGGCGGCGTTCTCGGCGACCGCCACCATCTTTCCAGAAGCGCAGATGAGGACGTCGCTACCCCCCTCCTGAACCGGTTCCCAGCTCAAGCTGGGCAGGGGACGGATGTCGACCACCCGCTCCGGCACCGGGCCTCTCGGGTAGCGGATCGCGAACGGTCCCGGATGCGAGACCGCGGTCGCTACCAGTCGACCCAGCTCGGCGGCGTCTCTCGGCGTCGCCACCACCATGTTGGGAACCATGCGCAGGTAGCTGAGATCGAACATGCCGTGGTGAGAGCTGCCGTCCGGGCCGGTGACCCCGGATCGGTCGAGGATGAAGGTGACCGGGAGGTTGTGGAGCCCGACATCGCAGATGACCTGATCGAAGGCTCGCTGCAAGAAGGTGGAGTAGATGCACACCATCGGATGGAGGCCACCCATGGCCAGCCCCGCAGCGAAGGTGACGGCGTGCTGCTCGGCGATGCCCACGTCGTAGAAGCGGTCGGGAAAGCGCTCGGAGAACTTGAGCAGGCCGGTCGAGCTGGCCATGGCCGCGGTGATCGCCACCAGCTTGGGATCCTCCTCCGCCAATTGCAGGAGGACATCCTCGAAGACGTCGGTGTAGCTGGCCCGGCTGGCCCCGGTGGGCTTGCCGGTGGTGATGTCAAACGGCGGGGGACCGTGGAACTTGTCGATCTCGTCGGCCTCGGCCGGGAGGAAGCCGTGGCCTTTCTCGGTCACCACGTGAACCACGACCGGTCCGGGCAGGCGGTTGGCCAGGACCAGAGCGCCCTCGATCGATTTCTGATCGTGGCCGTCGATAGGGCCGGAGTACTTGATTCCCAGATCCTCGAAGAAGACGTGAGGCGTGACCAGCTGCTTGACTCCGGTCTTCAGGCGTCGCGCCATCTCATGGGCGGGCTCGCCGACAGCCGGAATGGCGCTGAGGAAGCCGCCGATACCGCTCTTGGCGGCCTCGTAGCGGGGATCGAGGCGAAGTCGGGCGAAATGGTCTGCCAATCCCCCCACGGTGGGGGCGTAAGAGCGTCCGTTGTCGTTGAGGATGATGGTCAGGTCGGGACGAAGGGCTCCGATGTTGTTCAGGGCTTCGTATGCCATGCCGCCGGTCAGGGATCCATCACCGACCACTACTACCACGCGGCCGGGCTCGGCTCGGCGACGTCGTGCCTGGGCCAGACCCAAGGCGTAGCTGAGGCCGGTCGAAGCGTGGCTGTTCTCCACGATGTCGTGCTCTGACTCGGAGCGGTTGGGATAGCCGGAGAGCCCGCCCGCCTGCCGCAGGGTGCTGAACTGATCCCCCCTGCCAGTGAGGATCTTGTGGACGTAGGCCTGGTGGCCGGTGTCGAACACGATCTGGTCAGTGGGGCTGTCGTACACCCGATGCATTGCCAGGGTGAGCTCGACAACGCCCAGATTTGGACCCAGGTGGCCCCCGGTCAGGGAGACCTTGTCGACCAGGAATTCGCGAATCTCAGACGCCAGCTGACGACACTCCTCCTGAGAGAGGTCGCGGCAGTCGGCTGCGCATTTGATTCGCGAGAGCACCGAGCGCGGCATCTGCCCGGAATCCCCACTCGGGGCTGGCATGGGCTCGATTATAGGTGGGGGTCGAGTTCGCACCCAGGTACCGAAGGAAGCTCGGGAATTGGGCTCATCGTGCATGATGTGGTCGTGCCCGCTTCCCGGCAACTTGCCGCCAGCGCGCCTGTCGGCGGCGACGGCGCCCGAATCTGAACCATGGTGAACCAGCCCCACCGGCAGCGACGGTCCGGACCACTCGCCAAGGAGGCCGTCCCCGGCTCGCTGGCGTCGGCGTCAGAGTGGCGCATCCGGCTTGCCCTGGCACTGCTCGTGGTCTCGGCCTGCTCGGCCCTCGGCAACGTGGTGGCTGTCTTGGCGCTGGGCGGAGCCATGGCTCACCTGGGCGCACCACAGGGACCGCTGGAGTTCGCTCTGGTGTTCGTCGGTGGGGTGGTTGCCCTGGGCGGCGACGCTCTGATCCTGACCGGATCGCTGGGGGTGCTCAGGCCTGAGATCCGCATTGCGGGCCGGCCCGGCTCGGTCACATGGGGTCTGGGGCTGCAGCTCCTAGCGGCCGCACTGGTTGGAGTGCTGGAGAGTTCCTGGCTGTTCGGAGTGCTGTACCTGCTTCTCCTGGCGGGTCTGGCCGCGCTCTGGATCCGCACCGGCGTCCCGGAGGCGCCCCGGCCGGCCGCCCGGCACGCGGTCCCCGAGCCGTCTGAGCGGCCGGCCCCGTCCGCACCCGCAGATCTGCCCGGGCGCCAGCCCATTCCCTGGGTGGGGACGGCGCCGCCACCGCCGTCGGCAGCCGAGCAGGGAAGAGACGTGGACCCGACCACTCCAATCCCGAACCAGGGCTCCTGGCCCGGATCCGACCGAGGGCCGGGGCGCTGATCGAGTCTCAGCCCGCCCCTGTTCCCAGCCCGCGGGTTCCGGACCAGGTCTCGTGGGGGCCTCGGCAGATCATCCTGGCGGCGGTAGTCGCCGTGCCCGGCGTGGTTGTCGCCCTAGTGATCCCGGCGGTGGTGGTGCTGGTTCTGGTCCAGGTCGGCGTGGTCCACTCGCTCCAAGGTCACTCGCTGACGGCCATCCTGCCCTACTACAACTTCGCCGCCACGGTGCTCTTCTACGGAGCGCTGCTGGGGATCGTGCTCTTCTTCGCCAACCGGCATGGTGGTCGTGCTTGGGCCCGGCTGGGGCTGCATCGCCCCGCGCTCTGGATCGTGATCCTGATGCCACCGGCAGCGATCCTGCTCCAACTGTTGACGGGGGTCATCTCGGCAATCCTGTCGCCGCTGCTGGGAGGAATCAAAAACCCGCAGGACTGCAGCATCTCCCAGGCCTTTGGAGCCGAGCCGTACCTGGCGGTGATCTCGCTGGCCGTGATCGCTCCGATTGTCGAGGAGATTGTCTTCCGGGGCTTCATCTACGGCGGTCTGCGCACCCGACTCGGCGTTGCCATCTCGGTGGTCATCAGCGCTGCGATCTTCGCTCTAGCCCACACGTTTTCGGTTGGTGGCTCGATCCTGCTCCTGGGGCCTTCGCTGTTCCTGGCGGGGGTGGCTCTGGCGCTGGTGTACGAGCGGGCACGGTCGCTGGTACCGGGGATGGTGCTGCACGCATCATTCAACCTGATCGCAGTGATTGCGATATTCGTGATAGGAACCCACGCAGCCTGCCATAGCTGACACATGGCACAAGAACGAGATATCAGTCCCCACCCGGTGCCACCGCACCACTCGCCGCGCATGAGTCGGCAGGCGGCGGAACGCGTCCGCGAGTGGCACGAGCGGTCGTACCTGTTGGCACGGCGCGAGGGGGCTCGCGAGCAGACATTCGAGTATTTGGGCAGGACCATCGTGGTTCCCCCTCAGGTCATGCCCGTCACCGGTGTGGCCAGTCTGCTCGGGGAGGCGGTGCTCACGGAGGTCCGAGACGGCGACGTGGTCCTTGATATGGGCACCGGAAGCGGCGTCAACGCCATTCTGGCCGCTTCCAAGGCGGCGCGGGTCCTGGCGGTTGACGTAAGTGAGCCAGCCGTCGCAGCGGCACGGGCCAACGTGCAGAGAAACCACGTGGGCGAAGTGGTTGAGATCCGCTCCAGCGACCTCTTTTCCGACATCGAGGGTGTGTTTGACCTGATCATTTTCGACCCTCCGTTCCGGTGGTTCGCGCCGCGTGATGTCCTGGAAGCGGCCACAACCGACGAGGACTATCGAACGATGACGAGCTTCTTCGCGACGGCTAGAGAGCACCTATCTGCCGCCGACCGAATGCTCATCTTTTTCGGTACTTCAGGGGATCTGGCCTACCTGCACGAATTGTTTGACCGCTATCGCTTTAGGGCCCAGGTGCTGCGTCAACGCCCGCTCGTCCGCGACGGTACTCAGGTTGAATATTTCACGTTTCGGGTAACGCCATGACCTCCGCTCAGAGGCGTTGCGCTGGGCGAAGGTAGAGCAATCGTTTGGGGCTGCAGGCACAGCCGGCGGAGCTAGGCGCTGCGTGCCAGTACAGCCCGCCCCAATGCTGCGGTAGCGACGATCGAGACGGTGAGGAATACCAGCGCCGCGACCAGGAAGGTGAAGGGGTCGCCGTAGGGCGGGTTGCCCCCCAGGAGCAACTGGAAACCCTCGTGCAGGTAGCTGTAGGGCAGGATCTCGGCTGTCCAGTAGCGAATGCCGCTGGCCGGGACGCCGGTGAACAGACCTGACAGAAACAGCAGAGGCGCGAGCACGACGGCCAAGTAGAGCATGGCCTCGCCAGCGTGGTCGGTGAGCGCGGCGATACCGAGTCCAATGGCTCCGGAGAAGGCGAGTGCGGCCAGGGCCATGAGCCAGGTGGTGGCCAGGGTTGCCGGGTCTGGGCGCTCGGCGATCGCTATTACCGCCAGAACCAAAGTGCCCTGCAACGCATCCACTAGCCAGCTGGCGAAGAAAATCTCAAGGCCCACTCTCCAGGCGGGCAGCGGCAGGACCGCGAGCCGGTCGAGCCAGCCTGCTCCCCGTGACCGGGTCACGGTCACCCCGGTTCCGACCGTGCCCACCATGGCGATGAGCACGGTGAGCAGCATGCCCGCGAAAAACGGCGGTGCACCCGCCGCCACCAGGGGGATCACCAGCACCAGCGGGAAGGCCAGCTTGATGGCTAGGGCCCGGCGACGCGCCAGGGTTCCCCGCAGCTCTAGCTCCCAGAGTTGGACCGGACGCCGTCCGCTCCTGGTCGCCCGGGTCGGCTGGGCAGCTGGGAAGGCGACTTGGCCCGGCTCAGTCATGCAGGGGTCTGCCAGTCAGCTTGAGGAAACAGTCCGCCAGCCCGGGGTCGCGCACCTTGAGGTCCACCAGGTTGGTGTCAAGATCGCCCAAGGTGGCGAGGATCTCCGAGAGCAACCCGTCGCGCTGGCGGGCCAGGATGAGCAAGCCCTCTTCGGCGTCCACCGCGCGCTCCACCCCGGCTACCGCGGCCACCCGGGTGGCTGGTGACGGACCTCGATAGCTGAGTTGGATCTCCCGGAACCCACCCAGCTCGTCGAGCAGCGCCGGCAGGGGCGCGTTGCGGACCGGGAGGCCATCGACGAGGAAGCAGACGCGGCTCGCGACCTGCTCCACGAAGTCCGTGTCGTTGGTGGAGATGCAAGTAGCCAGACCGGCCCGACACCGGGCCCGCAGCGCGTCCACCAACCACTGACAGCCCCGCACGTCCAAGCCCAGGGTCGGCTCGTCGAGCAGCAGCAGTCGGGGGTCCCCGACCAGCGCCTCAGCCAGTAAGACCCGTCGGCGCATCCCATAGGAGAGCCGCAGCAGGGGATCGTCGGCAACCTCGTCCACCGCCGCCTCGCTGAGGGCTCGCTCCCAGAAGCTGGCCGGGACTCGACGGGCGGTGGCAAAGAAAGCGAGGTTTTCCCGGGCACTCAGCTCATCCGCGTGGGCGGTGGCGTCGAACACCACGGCCAATTGCGACCGCGCCGAGCTGCGGTCGCTAGCGCCGAACCAGGTCACCTCACCAGAGGTTGGCCGGGTCCGAGTGGCCAGACAGCGCAGCAGAGTTGTCTTGCCACTCCCGTTGGGGCCGACCAGTGCCTGGACCTCGCCAGGGCCAACGCTCAGGTCTACCGGGCCGACGCCCCGACCATTGCGGTAGCGGCGGGTGAGGCCGTCGGCGGCCAGCCATGATCCTGCCAAGAAAGCTTCACTCAATGAACTCGACGATCGTACTGTCGGTCACCTCGACCAGCCCGTGGGGAACGGTGAAGGCGACCTGGAAGTGCCAGAAGCGCTGGCCCACCTCAACCTGGCGTCCGGTGAGGCCACTCCGCGCCCAGCCGTTGAGGAACTTAGGGAACCGGTGGTGGATCTTCCGCAGGACTACCCGCTGGGCTTGATCTACAGGTCCGGGGGGCAGGATCGGGGGCACAGGCGGAGTGTAAGTGCCCTGAACGTTGAACCGATGCCCCGCCGGGGTAGGCCGGTGGTGCATATTGCACCTGATGAGACTGCTCCATTGCGCAGATCTGCACCTCGATGCCGCCTTTCAAGGACTGGGGCCGTCTCCCGCCCAGCGGCGTCGAGCCGCGCTGCGCAAGACCTTGCAAAACATCGTCAAGCTGGCTGGCGAGCTGCGGGTTGACGCGCTGACCATCGGCGGCGACCTTTACGAGGATCTCCGTGCCCGCGAGGATGTGGCCAATCTGCTTGCCGAGCAGCTGGGACAGCTTTCGTGTCCGGTGTTGATCGCTCCCGGGAACCACGACTACTGGCATGCGGGGTCGCTTTACGCGACCCACTCCTGGCCCGAGAATGTGCACATCTTTTCCAGCGCGTCCTTCTCATCTTTTGAGGTCGGCGATGTGCGAATCTTCGGCATCGCCCACGTCAAGCCCAAGGGCACCCAGAACCTCCTCGCAGGTTTCCAGGTGCCTCAGGGCAGCGCCGCGGTCGCCCTCTTCCATGGCTCTGAGCGGGGCCAGTTGCCCATGCAAGAGGAGGGCAAGGAGGACCACGCTCCCTTCAATGAGGAAGAGATCGCGAGGGCCGGCTTCCGCTACGGACTGCTGGGCCACTTCCATACCCCGAGGACCACTGAACATCTGGTCTACCCGGGCAATCCCGAGCCGCTTACATTTGGCGAACTGGGGATTCGTGGCGCCGCCGAGGTCGACTTCTCGCCAGCGGTGCCGAGCGTGAAGGTCCACCAGGTCAACACCTTCACCCTCAGCGACATTGAGGTGGATGTGACCGGATGCCAGCACTCCGAAGCCCTGCTCAAACGCGTCGAGGAGGCACTGCCAGCGGGCGCCGACACCGGCACCAGGGTCCGCTTGGTCGGTGAGCTCGCCCTGGCCGTACAGTTGGGCCCGAGCGAGTTGCGTCGGCGACTGCGCGAGGGCGATCGTTGTGTCGACGTGATCGACTCGACGCGAACGGCCCTCGACCTGGAGCAGTTGAGCGCGGCGCCCGACATCCGCGGTCAGTTCATCAGGGGCCTGCGGAAGCGCCAGGACTTCGAATCGGAGCTAGTTCAGTCCGCGCTCCGGGCCGGAGTGCAAGCGCTTCAGGGCGAGGAGCCGGCCATCCTGTGACCTACTCTGGGGACGGGAGGCGACGGGGATGAAGGTGGTGTCGGTCAAGCTCCAGGGCTTCGGAGCTCTGAGCGGCCGCTTCAAGCTGGACCCCCAGCTGACCATCGTGGGTGGTCCCAACGAATCGGGCAAGAGCACTCTCCACACCGCGCTTCGGGTGGCGCTCTGCGGACTGGACCTGCCCAATCGGGGCCGGATGCCCAAGGACACCGAGGAGGTTCTGCGGCGATTTCGACCCTGGCAGGGTGGTGCTTTCAAGGTAGAGGCTGAGATCGAATTGGCCGGGCACGGCTACCGCTTCGTGCGCGACCTGGACCAGCCCGACAACAGTCAGGTCTTCGACCTGGTCAAGGGCGGTGACGTCACCGATCAGTTCCGTCGCGGCCGCACCGTGGACGTCTCGGTGGGGCTGGGAATGAGCCGCGAGGCCTTCCTGGCCGTCTCCACCGTGGCTCAGGATCAGCTCCTCAGCCTCACCGGGGCGGCTCTTCAGGAGGACCTGCAGCGGGCCGCTGCCACCTCGGGGAGCGACGGGACCGCGAGGTCGGCAATTGACCTGCTGCAGCACTGGCGCCAGGAGAACATTCGCGGCGACCGCACCACCACCAAGCGACTTGACCGCCTTCCCAAGGATCTGGAGGCGGCCGAGATCAAGTTGGAGAAGGCGGTCGAGCTCCGCCGCCAACTCGCTCATGACCTTGGCAGCAAGGATGCGCTGCAGGCAGAGCTGACCGAGGTGGAGGCCACCGCGGCAGCCAAGGAGCTTCAGTGGAAGAGCGCCGAGCTGGTGGAGATCCAGGCAGACCTGGCCGCGGTGGCTGAGATCGACAAGCAACTGCAGGCCACGCCCGAGCTGCGGCTGCCCAAGGACCCGGCCACCCTCCGTGACGCCGCCACCGGGGCCCGGGGGCTGGCTGGACAGTGGCAGGAGGCGGAGGCCAAGGTGGCCGCGCTAGCCCCCCTGGACAAGGATCTCGAACGGCTCTCACAGCAATCGGCTCCCAGCGAGCTGGCGTTCCTGGTAGGGGCTCTGGAGCAATCCCTGCCCCCGATACCCTCCCGGTCAGATCTCCCGGGAAGGCTGGACCTGCTGGATCGCCGCAAGGTTGCTCTTTATCGTTGGGCCTCCGATTTGCTGGCTGTGCTCGGCGGGGCCGCCGGGGTGTTCCTTGTCGCATTCGGTGTCACCCGCAGCGGCGGCGCCTCCATTCCGCTGGTGGTCGGTGGCCTGGTGCTCTTGGTTCTGGTCGGGCTTGGCTTCTTCGCCCTCCAGAGCCGGCTGCGGCTGGCCCTCGCAGTGGGTGGGTTCACCTCGATGCGACAGATGCGAAGAGCCGCGCATGCCCAAGACCCGGAGATGGTCCGTGCCCAGGCCGCTCGCAGCAAAGTCGAGGCCGAGCGCGCTCAGGCCAACAAGCGCTTGACCGAGCTGGGGATAGCACAGATCGAGGTGGAGCGCCTCAAGCAGCTTGCCCAGCAGCTCCCGGCCGCCCAGGAGGCTCTCCAGGAGCGAGCCACGTGGAGCACCACCGCGCAGCGCTTCCGCGATGAGCTGGTCAACCGCGCCAAGCGGGTCGGCATCGGTGGCAACGATCCCGGCAAGCTCGCCACCGAGCTGAGCTCGCGCCTGCGCAACCTGGACGAGGCTGAGGACGCGCGGAGGCTGCGGGGAGAGTTGGAAGCCCGACGGGCCCAGCGACTCGGGGGAAGAGAGCTCAAGGCCCTCTCTCGTCGGGCCGAGGAGCTGGCCAAGGACCTGGCCGCCCTCGGCGACGGGGCGGAGCCGGTGGCCACCGAGGTGGTGTCCGAAGAGCTGCGTCAGCAGTACGACGACGCCCGTACCCGTCGGGACGAGGTCCGCGACCGCCTGTTGCCGCTCCAAGGTCGGCTCGAGGAGCAGCTCAAGGAGTCGGGCGACGTGGCCGCACTTGAGGAGGAGGTGGCCGAGCTGCGCCAGGAAGTGGAGCGACTGACGCGAGCCGAGGAGGCGGTGAAGCTGGCGATTGGCGAGCTCGAGCTCGCCGAGGGTCTGGTCCACAACGATTTGGCCCCCGTGCTGGCCCGCGGCTTGGGGGACTGGCTGCCGGCGATCACCAATCAGCGTTACCAACAGGTGTGGGTCAATCCCGCGGACTTAGCGATGCACGTCTGCGCCCAGGACTCAGATGCCCAGATCCGGGTGGAAGACCTGTCTCAGGGCACCAGAGAGCAGATCTACGTCGCCCTGCGTACCGTGCTGGCCAAGGCGCTCTCTCCCAAGGGTGAGGCGGTCCCGCTCTTCTTCGACGATCCCTTTGTCAGCGCCGACGACGCGCGCTGCGTTGCGCTGCTGGACACCTTCCGTGAGCTCTCCAAGTCCACCCAGGTGGTGCTCTTCTCTCACGAGAGCAGGGTGGGCTCATGGGCCACCCGTACTGAGGTGCCCATCTTGACCATGAAGCTAGTCCCAGCCTCGGCCCAGGCCGACAGCGGTCCAGCCCCTGAGGCCGACGCGGACCACCCCTAGCCTGCCACCGTGAGAGTTGTCTCCCTTCTCCCCAGCGCGACCGAGATCTGCTTTGCGCTAGGTCTGGGCCAGAGTCTGGTGGGGGTCACGCACGAGTGTGATTTCCCACCGCAGGCGGCCTACAAGACGGTGATGACTCGCAGCCTGCTCGACCTCGAGGGAGCGGCTCCGGCAGAGATCGACCGCCACGTGCGTGCCGCGCTCCACGAGGGCAGCAGCCTCTACGCCCTGGACCAGGAGGCTCTGCGGCGGGCCCACCCCGACCTGATCTTGACTCAGGAGCTGTGCGAGGTATGCGCGGTTGCCTACCCCCAGGTCCTGGAGGCCGCCAAGCTGCTCCCCGGCAAGCCCACCGTGGTGTCGCTCGAGCCCAACACCCTGCCCGACGTGCTCCGCTCGATCGGCGATGTTGGCCAGGTGACCGGCACGCCCGAGCGCGCGGCCGAGCTGGTCCGAGGGTTATGGGCGCGCCTGGACGCGGTTAGGGGTGCGGTCGCGGGCAAGGAGCGACCGCGCGTGGTCTGCCTCGAGTGGCTCGACCCCTTGATGGTGGCCGGGCACTGGGTACCAGAGCAGGTCGACGCGGCTGGAGGCATCGACGTGCTGGGAGAGATCGGAGCGCGATCTGAGGTGATCACAGATAAGGAGCTCACGGCTGCCCAGCCCGAGGTCGTCATCTGCATGCCCTGTGGCTACCGCCTGGAGCAGACCGTGGAACAAACGACCTCTCTGACTGAGATCAAGGGTTGGGCCAAGCTACCCGCGGTGCGCTCCGGGCAGGTCTATGCCGTGGACGGCTCCTGGTACTTCAACCGGCCGGGCCCACGGGTAGTCGACGGTATCGAGATGCTGACAAAGATCCTTCACCCCGAGGCCTGGCGGGGACCCGTGCCCCAGGGATTCGAGCGCATCGGCGCCACCGCGGCTGAAGCCAGCTGAGGCCAGCGCGCCCAGGCCTTCGTTCTAGGGAGAGGGCCAGGGCTGCACCTTCGCACTGCCTTTCAGCTGGCGGCGGGTCAGCGCCGCCAGGGCCCGGCAACAACAGGAAGGCGAGGGTTGTGATGGTGGTCACCCCTCCAGCCACTATCAGCAGACGGCGCACCCCGACCACCCCGGCCAGGGGGCCGGTGACCGCGCTGGACAGCGGGCTGAGGCTGAACGACACCATGATGTCGAAGCTCGCCACCCGTCCCAAGATGTATCCCGGCGATGGCGCGTCCGAATAAGCGGGCGGCGAACCACCCGCAACCAGCGCCAGAGTCGCCATTGTTGCGACTCCCAGGGAGAGGGGATTGAGGGTCGACAAGGTCCGCGGCCAGTTCGGTGCCAGGCTCATAGGTATTGAGATGCTGGTCAAGATCCCCTACCCCGAGGCTTGGCGCGCCGGTTCCGAGGGGTTCGAGCGCATCGGTGTCACGGAGAGCGCGGCCGGCTAGGTTTGCGGCTGGTTTCGTGTAAGCTCTCGAGACCTCTCGTTACCGGAAATTCAGTTTCGTCTCGGGGGTCAGGCGGCGCTCGCCGCAGGTGGGGGACTATCGCAACTCGTTCTCTTGGATATGCGGCTGGCCTGCTGGTCGGCGGTGTCGCCGGCGTCATCGCCCTGCTGGCGCCGATGCAGAGCGTCCAGGCTCTGGGTAGCACCTCCCTGCTCACCGAGAGCTTCACCAACTCGACCGTTTCCAGCCCGACATGGGTAGTCGGGGGAACCGCCTTCACACCCTGTCTAACGGCCTCCACCGACACCACCCAATCTCCGATACCCGGCTGCGGGACTGACAAGGTCGGACTCCCGCCGGGAGGTGACCCTTCGGGCAGCGGTGCCCTGCGCCTGACCGACAACGGCGGCACCGAGTCGGGCTTCGTTCTCTACAACAAGCCACTGCCCACCCAGGCTGGCCTGGTGGTCAACTTCGACCAGTACCAGTACGACACCACCAGCGCGCGGGGGGCTGATGGGATTGCGTTCTTCCTGACCAATGGCGCCGACCAGCTGACGGCCCCAGGAGCTCCCGGAGGGTACCTGGGCTACGCCGGCGGAGACCATTCAATCGGGGACGCCAACGGAGTTGCAAACGGGCTGTTTGGAGTCGGCCTGGACGCCTACGGCAACTATTCCAACTTCAACAACACGCCGAGCTGCAGCGCCAGCTACGTCCCGGTCGCGACGCCTAATCAGATCGGGGTACGGGGCCCTGGTGACGGGATGACGGGGTACTGCTGGCTGGGCGGCACCGGGGCGTTGGCAACTCTTCTCCACCAGGACAGCGCCACCAGCCGAACTGCTGCGGGGGTGCTGGTGGCCGTGCAGATCACCATGGACCCCCCGGCGGACGCGGATCCCGAGATCCACGTGGCGATAAACGGCACCGACGTTCTCAACGTGCCCGAGCCGGCCGACCTGCCGCCCACCTTCAAGTTCGGCTTCGCCGCGTCAACCGGTGGGGACAACAACATTCACGAGATCAACAACCTTCAGGTCGCGACCGTCAACCCGTTGCCGCCATCGTGGGACTTGAGCGGGACCACCTCGGGGGCGTTCACGCTCAGCGGCATCGGGGACTTCATCTTCACCGCTACCCCTGACCCCGCCTGGGGCTCGGGAGTGGATCCGGTGATGTTCACCGACACCCTGGAAGATGGCGCCACCGTGGCTGGCTTGCCCACCGGAACGGGGTGGAACTGTTCTGCGACAGTGATCGGTTCCAGCACCGTCGCCTGTACCTACACGATCAGTGGGACTCAGACCCCCGGTGTGGCCCTGCCCAGCCTCACTGTGCCGGAACTAATGCCGGAGGTGGCGGGAACCGTCGTCAACACCGCCACGGTCACCTCCGCCGACAACTATGTCCTGGACACCTCCAACACGGTCACTCTGTCGAGAGTTCTGGTCGCCGCGATTCCGGTCACCGGCGCTGCCTTGGCCGGCCCAGGACTTGCCGGTCTCCTGGCCATCCTCTGCGGCGGTCTCCTGCTAGTGACTGGCCGCAGGTTGCGACGGGTGCGGCGCGCCCGCTAGGACCGGGTCAGGCTACGGCGCGGCCGAAGGAGCGGGCGGCGAACCATACCGCCGCCGCCGCCAGCACAGCCATGATCAGCAACCCCTGGTAGACGTTGGGGTTGCCGAAGTGGCCGAGAAACACGGCCCGGTTGGCCGAGACCGCGTGGGAGAGCGGATTCAGTGTGGAGATGGTCCGCAGCCAGCTGGGAGCCAGGCTCATCGGTAGCAGGACCCCCGACAGCAGCAGCAGCGGCAGGCTGGCGGTGAAGATGATGGGGGCAAAGGAGTTCTCGTCCTTGAGGGCCAGCGCCAGCGCGTAGGAGATCGACGCCACCAAGAGCCCGATCATGGCCACCAGCCCCAGCGCGATGAGGATGCCGACCGGACGGAAGCTGAGGCCGAACGGAAGTGCGAGCGCCACCAGGATCAGGGATTGGACCAAGAGGGTCAGGACGTCTCGTAGCGCTCGCCCCAGCAGCAACGACAGCCGGCTGACCGGGGTCACCCGGAGCCGCTCCACCACTCCGAAGCGCAGTTCCGAGATCAGGCTGAAGCCCACCCCGGCGGCTCCGAAGAGCCCGAGCTGGATCAGCAAGCCCGGAACGAAGACGTTGTAGGCTCCGCCCGCAGGGAAGCCTGGCACCCTGGCGATCGACTTGAGCAGAGGTGCGAAGAGCAGCAGGTAGAGGGCGGGTTGGATCACCCCCACCGCCACCCAGGCCGGGTTGTGGATAAAGATTCCGAAGTAGCGCTGGAATACCAGCCAGCTGTCGTGGGCCAACTTCATCGAGCTCTCCTCAGACGCCTATGCGGAGTTCGACTCGCGCAGTGACCGGCCCGTCTGCCTCAGGAACACGTCGTCAAGGCTGGGGCGGCTGAGCGCAACCGTAGTCAGCCCCAGCCCGGCTCCATCCAGCAGTCGCAAGATGGCAGGGGTCGCGCTCTCGCCGTGATCTACGTAGAGACGTAGAGCCGAGCCGTCGACCGATGCTTCCCGAACAAAGGACTGGGGCTGGAGCAAGCGCAGCGCCGCTTCAGCATCGCCGGTGACCTCGACCGTGACCAGATCACCTGACACCTGGCGTTTGAGCTCGTCTGGAGTCCCTTCGGCAACGATCCTGCCGTGGTCGATGATGGCTAGACGGTCGCAGAGGGCGTCGGCTTCCTCGAGATAGTGAGTGGTCAGAAAGACGGTCGTGCCCCGCTCACGCAGGTTGCGAACTTCGTCCCACATCCGGGCCCGGCTTTGGGGATCCAGTCCCGTGGTGGGCTCGTCGAGGAAGAGCAGAGGAGGCCGATGCACCAGGCCCACTCCGATGTCGAGCCGGCGCCGCTGGCCACCGGAGTAGGTTGACACCTTGCGGTCGGCGCAGGTCTGCAGCTCCAGGGTCTCGATGAGCTCCTGGGCGCGAACGCGCGCCGCCGCGGCGCTCATCCCGTACAGGCGACCCTCGAAGGTCAGCTCGGTGCGCCCGATCACCTCGGGGTCTACGCCTCCGCTCTGGCCGACGTAGCCGATCAGGCGCCGCACCTCGCCAGGCTGCCGGCGCAGATCCTTGCCGACCACCGTGGCCTCCCCGGAGGTGGGAGGGAGAAGGGTGGCAAGCATTCTCAGCGTGGTGGTCTTGCCGGCTCCGTTGGGGCCAAGAAAGCCGAATATCTCGCCGGCGTAGACCTCGAGATCGATGCCCGCGACCGCCTCCACCGTGGACTTGCGCGACTTGAAGACGCGGCGCAGCTGCTGGACGCTGATCACGGTCTGGCGCGGGGCCAATTCGTCCATTCGGCGCTGGTAAGCCCGGCGCCGTTCCGGGCGCCCGGGAACGACTGCCTCGATGGGCTCAGTCACTCCATGTCCGGACCTCGCAGGCCCCAACCCGCAGCAGGATGCGGTGCCTCAGCTGACGAGGGCGCCGGCGGTGCCGGCCAGCTGCTTGAGATCCTCCAGGGTGTGATGCTCGATCGGGCGCTTGGTGTGGCGCTCGATATCTCGGATTTTGAGGATCTCGATCGGAGTTATCAGCGTCAGGGCCACGCCATCGCGGCCGGCCCGCGCCGTCCGCCCCACCCGGTGGACGTAGTCCTCGGGAGTGGCGGGGATGTCGTAGTTGATCACGTGGCTGATGTCATCGATGTCCAGGCCCCGGGCGGCGACGTCGGTGGCGATCAGGAAGCGCACCTTGGAGCCGCGGAAGCGCTCCAAGGCCTGGTCGCGCTCGCGCTGGGAGAGATCGCCGTGGATGACGGTGACGTCGTAGCCTCGGCCCAGCAGCGCGGTGTGGAGATGGTCGGCATTGCGCTTGGTGTTGGTGAATATCAGCCCCAGCGTGACCAGGGGACTGTCCATCAGCATCCCCAGCGCCTCCTCCTTCTCCGACCACGAGCACTCGATGCACCACTGGCGCACGGTCGGGACCAGTTCAGTCCGGCCGCTGACCGAGATGGTCTCGGGGTTGCGCATGTGGCGGGCGGCCAGGCGATGAACCCATTCCGGAACTGTGGCCGAGAAGAGCATGGTCTGGCGCTCCTTGGCCGCCTGGAGAAGGATTTTCTCGACGTCGGGGGCGAAGCCCATGTCCAGCATCCGATCGGCCTCGTCAAGCACCGCAAAGCGAATGCTTCGTAAGGAGAGGGTGCGGCGCTGAAGGTGGTCGAGGACCCGGCCCGGGGTTCCCACCACCACCGAAGCGTGAGCGCTGAGGCCGTCGAGCTGACGCCGGATGGGGTCACCGCCGACCACCGCAAGAATCTGAACCGGCCGGTTCTGAGCCAGTTTCTCGAACTCGGCGGTCACCTGGGCTGCCAGCTCGCGCGTGGGGCACAGGATGAGCGCCTGAACATCGGAGGAGCTCGGATCGAGGCGCTCCAGGATGGGCACCGCGAACGCCGCGGTCTTGCCGGAGCCGGTCCTAGCCTGGCCGATCAGATCTCGCCCTGAGAGGGCGACCGGCAGGGTCAGCGCCTGGATGGGAGTGGGGTCGGTGTAGCCAACCTCATCAAGGGTTCTCAGCATCGAGGCCGAGATCCCAAGCTCGGAGAAGCTGACGGAGGGGGCGGGATCCGGCTGGGGCACCTCATCGGGGGCCCGGTAAACGGTGCGATGGGTAGGCCGGAAGGGACGTCTAGAGCGAATTGGCAACAAATTCAATATACCCCATATCGGCGGCACCAACCTCGGAGGCTGGCTTGACCAGGCATCCGCGACAATGCCCTGAGAGTGCCGAAGCTGCTGATCTCCGACCTAGACGGCACCCTGCTCGACGAGCGGCTGACCATCGATCCCCGTGACGCAGCGGCTGCTGGCGTCGCCCGGGAAGCCGGAATGCGGGTTGGGGTCGCCACCGGCCGCATGTACCGGTCGGGATTGCCCCACGCCCTAGCCCTGGGGGCGGACCTGCCCCTCATCTGCTATCAGGGCGCCCTCATCAAGAACCTGCCCGTGCCTGGCGCTCTGGGAGATCAGCACCGAGATCCCACGGTGCTGTTCAGTCGAGATGTCCCCGCCGAGCTCGGTTTGGAGGTGCTTGAGTTGTGCCGCCGCCGAGGCTACGCCCTCAACGTCTACCGGGATGACCACCTTTACGTTGACGAGATCACCTCGGATGTCCTCTTCTACACCGGAGTCGCCCAGATCGATGCCGAGGTAGCTACCAACCCGCCGCTCGAGGAGCTGATCAGCAGGGGCAGCACCAAGCTCACGGCTGTCTGTGAGGATGTGGGACGGTTCCAAGTCGCCCTCGAGGAGCTTCGCCAGCTGATCGGCGACCGCGCCGAGGTGACCAGGTCACTGGTGGGGTTTTGCGAGATCACCGCCCGCGATGTCGACAAGGGCCATGCTCTGCGCTGGCTCTGTCACCACCTTGAGGTGGATCCCAAGGACGTGGTGGCGGTGGGAGATGCGCCCAACGACATTCCCCTTCTCAAGGCGGCTGGGACCAAAGTAGCGGTGGAGACCGCAGCACCCGAGTTGCGGGCCATCGCTGACTGGCTGGTCCCCGGGCCGGGCCATGGCGGTCTGGCGGAGGTGGTGCGGCGGCTTCTGCTGGCACCGGCCGAGCCCAGATGAGTGGCCTCGATTGAGCCTCTCGGTGGGAATCGTCGGTCTGCCCAACGCCGGCAAGTCGACCCTCTTCAACGCGCTCACCCGAGCCCACGCCGCCGTTGGCGCCTTTCCCTTCACCACCATCGACCCCAACACCGGAGTGGTACCGGTCCCCGACGACCGGCTTCAGCAGTTGGCGGAGGTCTTCCACCCGCCCAAGGTGATCCCAGCGACGGTGACCTTCAACGACATCGCCGGCCTGGTCCGGGGTGCGCATCTGGGCGAGGGTCTAGGAAACCAGTTCCTGGGGCACATCCGGGGCGCCGACGCCATCGCCTTTGTACTGCGGGCGTTCAGCGCCACCGAGGTCGGGCACGTGGAGGGAGGTGTAGACCCCCTTCGTGATCTCGAAATCCTGGAGCTGGAGCTGACGCTGGCCGACCTGGGGACGGTTGACCGCCGCCTGGAGCGGGTCGGCAAGGTCGCCAGGGCCGGCGCCGCCGCACGTGCGGTGCAGGCCGAGGTGTCAGGCCTGAACAAAGTGCGGGAAGCTCTGGATCAGGGGACGCCAGCGCGCCGCGTCGCCCTCAGCGAGGAGGAGGCGGTGGGGGTGGCGGAAGCCC
>Ga0102924_1000068_pt1 | contig 115557 bp, 113 predicted proteins | sample PaiPotPPM11metaG_FD_80116 | JGI IMG/M metagenome (GOLD analysis project Ga0102924, IMG submission 80116) | Iron sulfur acid spring bacterial and archeal communities from Banff, Canada, to study Microbial Dark Matter (Phase II) - Paint Pots PPM... ...
ACGGAGAAGGCGGCTTGCGCCGCCCTTCCGCTATCGGGCGCGCTCGCCTGCCGGCGTTCCACCACGGCTCTTGCCAAGGGGTGTGTTGTCCCTTGGTGCGACCCGGGCCAGGCTTCGTGGGCAGGTTGCCCCGTCCACTTCCAGCGACGCACCTCGCACGCCGGTCATAGTGCCGGCAGGCATGATGCCCGGACCGCCCGGGAGCGCAGCCGATGACGCTTCGCCCGCGGGCACCGCACTCGCCCCCGCCGCCCGGCATCACCCGGACGGCGTCCTTTACGGGGCGAGATGATTCGGGCGCTTTGTAACCTAATCGGCGACCATTGTCAATAGAGGAGTGACAAAAGAATTTCCCGGTCATTCGTGAACCCCCAGTGTCGCCATTGTGCCCTCGCCCCTTGCGGGAGAGGGCTACGAGGCGGTTCCGCGACAAGAATGGTGAGGGGTCTCGGCCGCCCCCCCTCACCCGGCCGCGTTTGCGGAAGGACCTGTGCTGCCCTCTCCCACAAGGGGCGAGGGCACCACGCCGACTTGCCCAAACCCCTGCCGCGTCAGCCTCTGTAGCCCGCATGAGCGGAGCGACACGCGGGATTTAGGACCGGCAAGGCAAACCCCGGATATCGCTACGTTCATCCGGACTTCTGGCTCACCCCAATTGCCCAATCGTCGCGGCAACAGTTACAGCCCCAAATACGCCCGCCTGATCTCCGGCTTGGCTGCAATCTCCGCCGGCACGCCTTCCATGAAGATGCGGCCTTCGGCAACGACATAGGCGTAGTCGGAGAGCGCCAAAGCGAGATGCACGTTCTGCTCGACGAGGAGGATGGTCAGCCCGGCTTCCTTCAATTGCTTGAGCGTCGCCAAGAGCTGATAGACCACGACCGGGGCGAGGCCGAGCGAGAGTTCGTCGATGATGAGAATGTCGGGATCGGACATCAGCCCGCGCGCGATCGCCACCATCTGCTGCTCGCCGCCGGACAGCGTGCCGGCGAGCTGGCGCTTGCGCTCGGCAAGCCGCGGGAACAGCGTGAACACCTGATCGAGCCGCTCGGCATATCTGGCCGCCGCGCGTTTGGAAAAGGCGCCCATTTCCAGATTTTCGGCGACGCTCATGGAAGCGAACAATTGCCGGCCTTCCGGCACCAGCGCAAAGCCGCGCGCTGCCTTGGCGTGGCCCGGCAGATGGGTGACGTCCTCGCCTTCGAACGTGACCTTGCCGCGCCACGGCGCAATGGAGCCGGCGACCGCGCGCAGCGTCGTGGTTTTGCCGGCGCCGTTGGCGCCGACGATCGCGGTGAGCTTGCCGCGCCGGGCCTTGAGCGACAGGCCCCACAGCACCTGGACCTCGCCGTAACCGGCTTCGAGGTTCTCGACCTCAAGGAGCGCGTCGGACATGCAGGATCACTCTCCCCGTCCGTTGCCGCACTCCCGCTCATTCCCGCGCCAACGGTAATCCAGCGGGCGGATGCGAACGTTCCGACCGATTCCCGGGTCCCCGCTTTGGCGGCGACGAGCGGACGAATGCATCGAAACTCGCATCACGCGGTTCCTTCCAGCTCGGCGGCGAGCTTCGGATCGCCGAGATAGGCCTCGATGACTTGCGGATTGCGCGCGACGTCCGCCGGCGAGCCCTCGGCGAGCTTCTCGCCGTAATTGAGCACGACGATGCGGTGCGACAGGCTCATGATCGCCTGCATCAGATGCTCGATGATGAGGATGGTCACGCCAGAGTCGCGGATGCGGCGGATGACGCCGATCATGTGCTCGACTTCCGTCGGATTAAGCCCGGCCAGCACCTCATCGAGGAGAAGGAGCTTCGGCTGCGCCGCGAGCGCGCGGGCGAGCTCGAGCCGCTTCTTATTGGCGATGGTCAGGTTCAAGGCCAGTACATCGATGCTGTCGTCGAGGCCGGCGGTATGCGCCGCCGCGCGCGCCATGTCGCGGGCGCGATTGAGCGGCAGATTCTCGCGGCCGAAACAGGCGCCGACCGTGCAGTTTTCCAGCACCGTCATATTGGTGAGCGGCTGCACGATCTGGTGCGTACGCGCCAGCCCGTGGCGGGCGACGATGAAGGGTCGCTCCCCGGTGATGTCGATGCCGTTGAACACGATCTTGCCGGAGCTCGGCGCAAACACGCCGTTGATCAAATTGAACAGCGTCGATTTGCCGGCGCCGTTCGGCCCGATCAAGCCGAGGATTTCGCCCGGCTGGATGGCGAAGCTCAAATTGCGCACGGCTTGCAGGCCGCCGAAGCGCTTGCTGACGTGGTCGAGCTCGAGCATCGCCGTCATTCGAGCACCCGCTGCAAACGCGGGAAGCGGCTATAGACGAAGCCCATAAGGCCGGAGGGGAAGAACAGCACGATGAGGAGCAAAAGCACGCCTGCGATCACCAGTTGGAAATTCGAGAACGTCGACGAGGTGAGCAGATAGCCGCGCAGCTCCTCGTAGAGATAGGCGCCGAGCGCCACGCCCGTCACCGTACCCTGCCCGCCCAGCATGCAGATAACGATCGCCTCGGTCGACAGCGTCAGGTCGAAGGCGTCCGACGGCTGGATGAAGGCGCCCTTGAAAAAATAAAGCCCGCCGGCAATGGCGGGCAGGAACGCCGACGCGCTGTAAGCCAGCGCTTTGTAGCGCGGCGTCGGCACACCGAGGATCGCGGCGGCGTCCTCGTTCTGGCCGATGGCAAGCAGCCCCAAGCCGAATTTCGAGGTCTTGATGACGTAGCTCAAATAGAGCGAGGCGCCCATCACCGCGACGAACAGGAAATAGATGATCCAGAGCGCGCGCGCCGATCCGCCCAGCGGCAGGAACACCTGCGGCGAGATATAGATGCCCGACGAGCCGCCCCATGGCGTGAAATTCTCGACAAAGGCCTGCACGCCTTCGACGATGCCGATGGTGGAGAGCGCGAAGAACGGGCCGCGCAGCCGCAAAATGCCGAAGCCGAAGACGAGCGACAGCGCGGAGACGCCGATGCCGGCCGCAACCAAGCTCGCGCCGAGCGACCAGGAATAGGAGCTGACGAGCCAGATGCAGATATAGCCGCCGAGACCGAAGAAGACGATCGAGCCGAAATTGATATAGCCGGCATAGCCCAGCATCAGATTGAGATTTGAGGCGAGCGTGATGTAGACGGCGGCGAGCGCCAGGCTCTCGCGCATTTCGACGTCGTCGCCGATCGCGGGCGCCGCCACGAAGACGGCGATCGTGAGCGCAATGATCCAGAAGAACGGTCGGCGCAGCATCTAAAGCGCTCCGCGACGCGACGCGAAAATCCCGCCGGGAAATGCGATCAGCACCAATACGAACAGCACGAACTCGATCACCAGCGTCCAGCTCACCGGCACGAACGGCGTCACCGCGCCCTCGAGCAAGCCGAGCGCGACGCCGCCGAGAAGCGCGCCGACCGGATTGCCGAAGCCGCCCAGCACGGTGACGATGAAGCCCTTGAGCTGATAGCCGTCGCCCGAGAGGATGGTGAAGGGAAACAGCGTGCCGATCAGCATGCCCGACACGCCGGCGAGCGAGACGCCCATGCCGACGGAGATGGCGAGAAGCCGTGTCGTCGGAATGCCGACCAGCTCGGCGGCCTCGCGATTATTGGCAACCGCGCGCACCGCCTTGCCGATCCGCGTGTTGTGCAAGAAGACGTAAAGCAGAGCGGCGATCACGGCCGCCAAAACGGCGGCGAGAATATGCGCGCCGGGAAACGTGTAGCGGCCGATGCTGACGCCGGGCAGCGACACTTCGACATTGAATAAAGCGGTGCCCCAGACGGCGGTGCCGACACCGATCAGGATGAGATTCACGGCAAAGGTCGACAACAGGCTCATCAGCGGCGGCCGGCCGACCATGCGGTGAATGGCGATCCAATACAGCGCCACGCCGACGAAAAAGCCGCCGATCAGGACCGGCGGCAAGGTCAGATAAGGCGATATGCCGAGCGCGCTCGCCAACAGATAGAGCGCCATCATGCCGGCGACGACCATCGCGCCATGGGTCAGGTTGATGACGTCCATGACGCCCCAGATCAAGGTGAGGCCCATGGCGGCAAGTCCGTAGACCAAGCCCACCAGCACGCCGTCGATGAGCGAAGCGAGGATGCCGAGCATTGCGCGACTTAAGCGGTCGGGGCCGGCGTCAATGAGCCGGCCCATGTCCTGGTGCTATGGCCGGTTACTGACTGGCCGAGATCGGATAGATGAGAGCGGCGGACTGCGCCGCGGTGGGCCACACCACCTGGCGGCCCGGCTTGCCGTTCACCTTTTGCCACTGCGCCAGCACCATCTCGTGCGCGGCCTGCAAGCCGTGATGGCCCGGGTCGGTCATGAATTTGACGTGACCAAAGAAGGTGGTGACGTCGGTTGCGTTGAGCGCCGCCGCCACTTTTTCCGGATCGATGGAATTGGCCTGCTCGATGGCGTGCTGCAGCATGGTGCCGCTGGTATAGCCCGAAGCCGCGTGATAATCCGCCTTGGCGTGGAATTTGGCTTCGAAGGCCGTGGCGAATTCCGCCGTGGTCGGCCCGAATTGCGGCTTATAGGCGACCTGGACCTCCCATTGCGACGGCACGGTCACGCCGAGAGCCGCGGGCCCGAGTTCGCCGAATTTATCGTCGGCCGGCGCCACCAGGATCGAGACCCACTTCATATTCGCTCTCTGGTCGTACATCTGGCGGGCGAGCGTGGCGCCGTCCGAATAATGGCCGCCGCCCATGAAAGCATCGGCATTCGACGAGATGATCTTGTTGACGATCGGGCCGAAGTCGGTGGTGGACGGGGCGTAGGATTCATCCATCACGACCTGGAGGCCGGCCGCCTCGGCTTGCTCTTTGGCCGCCTTCATCACGTCCTTGGAGAACGGATCGTCGGAATAGACCATCGCGATCTTGGCATGCGGATTCTTCTCTTTCAGCGCCTCGACCGCGCCGGACATGTAATGGGTGGCCGAAGTGATCACCATGAACAGGTATTTGTTGCCGAGCTCGAAAGGTTTTTCCTCGGCGCCGCCGGAGTCGATCATGATCTTGCCGTACTGCTCGGAAATGACCGCGGCCGGCGCGGTGAGACCCGACGAATACGGACTGAACAAAAATTGGGCATGGTCCTGGTTGATCAGCCTTGTGTAGAGCTGCTGGACGCGGCCGCCGACGGACTGGTCGTCATAGCTGACGAATTTGACCGTGTATTTCTTGTCGCCGACCTTGATGCCGCCGGCGGCGTTGACCTCGTCGCGCCAGTACTCGTAGCCGCGCTGCTGGCCCAATGAATCGACATTGAGCGGGCCGGTCTGCGAGTCGGTAAAACCGACGGTGATGGTGTCGGCGCTTGAGTTGTCTTGGGCAAAGGCCGGCGCGGCAAACAGCATCGCGGCGGCGGCCAACAGGCAAAGCCGTTTCATGCGTTCCTCCCTGTGCGTTCCCTAAAAAAGGATCGCGGTCATGCGTGGATGGCCGGGCCAAGCGTGGATGGCCGGGCCAAGCGCCGATGCCTCCACTTTATGCGAAGCATCGCATAATCCGGAGATAAAGGCCATCCGGCGCCTATGGCCGGCAACGATGACGGCGGCGGGCCGCGCTGTCACCGTGACAAACTTTCGCGCGTAGTATCAACCAAAGTTCGTTTTTGTGCTAAGCTGTGTCGCGTCCGTACTTCACCCTGACTGATTGTTAGCGCCGCCGTTCCCGCGATATTCCAACAAAGAAAGAGACTAGGGAGACCCACATGCAGACCCACCTGCGCATTCTTCGGTTCGTGCTCGCGTCCGCCGTCCCCGTCGCATTGGCCATGGTGCCGGCCGGCAATGCCGGAGCGCAGACCGCGTTGACCATGGGAAAGGTGATCGGCGGCGACGGCTTCCACGTCCCGACCTATGTCGCCATGGACGAAGGCTTCTTCAAAGCCGAGGGTCTCGACGCCAAACTGGTCGAACTGCAGGCCAATGCCCAGGTCACCGCGGTTCTCTCCGGCAACCTCGACTGCGCGCCGATCCCATCGGGCGGAGCGCAAGCGGCGCTGAGCGGCGCCAAGATCATGTACATCGTCGGCGAATCGCTCAAATCGCAATGGACCGTCACGACGCGCCAGGACATCGCCAAGCCGGAGGATCTCAAAGGCAAGACCGTGGGCTTGGGCCGCCCCGGCGGCGCCGACTACGATGAGGCGCAGGCGGTGCTGCACCGCTTCTTCCACATGGACGCCGGCAAGGACTACAAAGTCATCTCGTTCCAGGGCGAGCCGGAGCGCATTGCCGCCATGGTCAATAACGATATCCAGGGCGCCTCGCTGTCCATTCCGCATGCGGTGGTCGCCCAGCAAACCGGGCTGAAGGTCTTGTTGCGCACTGGCGACTATATCCCGCGCGCCGGCGGCACCATCTGGTGCATGCAGAGCTTCGTCGAGCAGCATCCCGATACGGTCAAGAAGATCATCCGCGCCATCGCCAAGGCGGTGATGTATTTCCGCACCAACAAGGAAGGCTCGGTCAAGGTGCTGGAGCACCATATCGGCAGCATCAAGAGCGAAGCCGAGGCCGGCGCCATATGGGATCAGCTGCACGATTCCTACGGCGCCGAGGTGCCGAAGGGCCTGTTCGCGCAAATCCTGGAGTCGCGCCGCCAGACCATGATCGCCGCCCGGCAATGGCCGTCGGACAAGCCACTGCCCGATCCGGAACAGTTTTTGGCGCGCAACCTGCTCGATCCGACCCTGAAAGAAATGAATTACGTGCCGACCAAGATCGCGGCGCCGACCAAGGCGGATTGATCCGCGTGTCCCGGGCGCAGGGCAGCACGTAGCGCAGCGAAGTGGTGCGCTGCAGACCCGGGACCGTCACGAATTCGCAGCTTGGAACGATCCCGGATCGGCGGCGCACCGCTAACGCGCTGCACCGCATCCGGGAAACGCATCACCCCTCGTTGACGTGCTGCGGGCGCCAGCGGCTCATGCGCTCCTCAAGCAGCTTCACCAGCCCGGTCATCACCAACGACAGGGCTGCGAACACGATCAGGCCGGCGAACACCACGTCGACCTTGAACTCGCTCGCGGCGCGGACCATGACGACGCCGAGCCCGTCCTGCGCGCCGAAAAATTCGGCGACCACGACGCCGAGAACGGCGCGGCCGATCGCCAGCCGCAGTCCGACGACGATGAAGGGCAGCGCGTTCGGCACCACGACGAGACGCGCGATATCCCATTCGTTGGCGCCGAACGAACGCACGACATTGATCAGGACTTTGTCGGCGTGACGCACGCCCTCGTAGGTATTGATCAGAAGCGGGAACAGCGCGCCGAGGAAGACGATCGCGACCTTGGACCATAGCCCGAGCCCGAACCAGAGCATCAAGAGCGGCAGGAACACCAGCCGCGGCGTGGCGTTGAACGCGGTGATGAAAGGATCGAGCATGGCGTTGAGCGTATTCGATCGGCCGAGCAGGATGCCGAGCGGCAGGCCGACCGCGATCGCGAGCGCAAGTCCGACGGCGAAGGCGCCGGCGCTGACCCCGAGCGGCGCCCAGATCGAGCCGGTTGCGAACATCCGCCACAGCGTGCCGGCGATCTCGCTCGGCACCGCGAAAAACAATTTCGTTCCCTCCTTCATGGCAATGAACTGCGGCAGGAACTGCCACACCAACAGCAGCAGCACGATGCTGCCGGCGCCGAGCGCGGTCGGCTCGATGCGCCGCCACAGCCGGCGCACCGGCGCGCCGGCATCCGCCGGCCCGGCCGCAGTGAAACCGGCTTGGATTTCGGGGGTTTGAATTTCCGCCATGGCCTATTGTCCCGCGCGCCACGGAAACGCGCTACGTTCGGCGAAGCGGATGCCTTCGGTCAACACCACCGCGATCACCATCACCGTGAGAATGCAGCCAAACATGCGGTCGATGGCGAAAATATCGCCGAAGCGGGAAATGGCGAAGCCGATGCCTTCGGAGGCGGCGAAGAATTCGCCGACCAGCACGCCGATCAAGGCGCGGCCGATCGCGATGCGCGCGGCGGCCACGACAAAGGGCAGCACGCTCGGGAAGATGACCTTGCGATACAGATCCCACTCGCCGCCGCCGAGCGCGCGCACGACGTCGATCAGCCGGCGGTCGACGGCGCGCACGCCGGCGCAGGCATTGAAGATGAAGGGGAAGACGGCGAGCGAAAACACGATGATCGTCTTTCCCGGCACCCCGACACCGAAAAAAATCACCAAGAGCGGCGCCAGCGCCACCAGCGGGCTGGCATAGAAAATCGTCATCACCGGATCGAGCGCGTAGCCGACCCGCATCCGCCAGCCCATGACGATGCCGAGCGGCACGCCGACGGCGACGGCCGCGCCAAGACCTAAGAAAAACGGCACCGCGCTGACGGCAAGATCGTGGAACAGATCGCCGCTCTCGACCATGTCCACATAGCCCGCCGCAATCAGGCTCGGCTTGCTCATGAACAACGGATCGAACGGCACGACGAGGAAGATCGCCTGCCAGGCCGCCAAGAACAGCACTACGGCGAACGCGCCAAGCAGGAAATTGCGATAGCGCCACGCCAAGCCCGGCCGAACTGCGGTTTCCTCAGCCATCGCCTAGACCACGATCTCGTCCTTAAGCGTGTTCCAGATTTCGAGCTTAAGCTCGTTGAAATGCGGCGTCACCCGCATCTCGTAGTCGCGCGGCCGCGGCAGATCGATGGCAAATGTCCTCTTGGTCCGTCCCGGACGCTTGCTCATGACCATGACGCGGTCGGATAGATAGATCGCCTCATCGATCTGGTGGGTGACGAACAGCACCGTCTTTTTCGCCTCGCGCCAGATGCGCAACAGCTCGACCTGCATCAGATCGCGCGTTTGCGCGTCAAGCGCCGCGAACGGCTCGTCCATCAACAGCACGTCGGGATCGGTCGCCAAGGCCCGCGCCAGGCCGACGCGTTGCTTCATGCCGCCCGATAATTCGTGCGGATAATGACTCTCGAAGCCGGTAAGCCCGACCAGCGCCACCAGCCGCTCGGCAACGGCGCGGCGCTCGGCCCCGGGCACCTTCTTCAGTTCCAGCCCGAGCTCAATATTGTGCTGCACCGTCCGCCACGGCAACAGGCCGAATTCCTGAAACACCATGCCGCGATCGGTGCCCGGCCCGCTGATCTTTCGCCCGTGCATCAGGAGCTCGCCGGAATCCGGCTTGATCAGGCCGAGCAGAATACTGAGGAAGGTGCTTTTGCCGCAGCCGGACGGCCCCACGATCGACACGAACTCGCCTTCGGCAACGTCGATATCGAAACTGCCGAGCGCCCGCACCGGCGCCCGGTTCGGCGGCCGAAAGGTCAAGCTGACGTTGCGGCCTTGGATATAGGCTGTCATGCGTCCCGATCCGACGTCCCACGCTGGCGCCAATCAAGCATACTGCGCATGAATGTCCAGCCCGTAGCCGGCGCCCGGCTCGATGGCCGCTTCAGGCTAGTGTCGGCAGGCGTGGCACATCATCGCGGCGATGGAACGGGACAGCAACTGCCAGGCAGGGTAGCGTCGGAGGGCTTTGCGCTAAGCCATTGCGGAGAACGATTATGAGAACGCTCTTCATTCTCGTCGGAATAGTGGTGGCGGCGGCGGGACTTTTCTTCATGGCGCAGGGCGCGGGCTACATCCGATGGCCCGCCGAAAGTTTTATGATCAGCCAGACCAGGTGGGTCTATTACGGCGGCGCCATAGCGCTCGCCGGACTTCTCCTGGTTCTGATCGCCCGACGCTGATCGCAGCGTGCCAACGATGCTAGTCGCCGCTTTCCTCATCCTCGCATTCGCCGTTGCGTTGGGCGCCGTACTCGCGGTGCTGCATCTGCGGACGAAGCCAGCCGCGACGCCGCCGCAGCTCCCGCCATCCCCACCACCATGGCCGCTCGCGGCGCTGCATGGACTTCTGGCTGTCGCTGGCTTTTGCTGCCTCGCGCTGGCGCTGCGCGGCCCGCCACGCGGCGTCGAACAAGGCACCGCCTCGTTCGGCATCATCGCCGCCGTCCTTTTCGCGCTGGCGGCATTGCTCGGAGCCTGGCTATTGCTCGCGCGTGTTTTCAAGAAACGGATCGGCGACGGCACGATCGGCATTCACGCCACGCTGGCCGTGAGCGGCTTCGTCGTGCTCGCGGCGTATGTGTTTGCGGGATAGCGCGGCCGTAATTGGGAAATGTCTAGAGAGAATGGTCGGAGTGGCAGGATTTGAACCTGCGACCCCCTCGTCCCGAACGAGGTGCTCTACCAGGCTGAGCCACACTCCGACATTGGCCAACGCGGGGCCGCGGGCGGCTTATAGCGTCGGCATTGCGCCCCGGCAAGCCGGGCTTATCGATGAGCATGATCTTATCCGAAAACCGAAAAAACCATCCCGGATCGCGTCCGGGACAGGCTTTTCGGGATCATGCCCTGCGCGGTTGCGCAGGCTCTATTTAGGCACCAAGGTGCCGCGATGACAGGCCCGGTGACGACACGCCAAAGCAACACAGTGGGCACGGTGGCAACGCGCCTGTTGCGCGCCGACGACGCCGCGATCGCCGAAGCCGCGCGCGTTCTTGCCGCCGGCGGGCTGGTCGCCTTTCCGACCGAGACCGTTTACGGCCTGGGCGCCGACGCCACCAATGGCGAGGCGGTGGCGCGCCTTTACGCCGCCAAGGGCCGGCCGTCGTTCAATCCGCTGATTGCCCATGTGATGGACGTCGCGGCGGCGCAAGCGCTGGCGCGGTTTCCGGCCGCGGCAACGCGGCTGGCGCAAGCGTTCTGGCCGGGACCGCTGACGCTGGTGTTGCCGAAAGCGGCAGGCTGCGCCGTGGCGGACCTGGCAATGGCCGGGCTCGACAGCATCGCCGTGCGCGTGCCCGTTCATCCGGTGGCGCGAAAAATCCTCGCCCGCTGCGGACGGCCGGTGGTGGCGCCCTCGGCCAACCGCTCCGGCCACGTGTCGCCGACGAGCGCCGCGCACGTGCTCGCCGATCTTTCCGGCCGCATCGATCTCATCGTCGACGGCGGCGCGACCTCGGTCGGCGTCGAATCGACCATCGTCGCCTGTCTGGGCGCCCCGATGCTGCTGCGGCCCGGCGGCGTGCCGCGCCAGGCGATCGAGCGCGTGTTGGGGCAGCGGCTCGCCGATACGCCCGGCGCGGGCACCGGCGCGGCCGATGCGGCACCGCTCGCCCCCGGCATGCTGGCGTCGCATTACGCGCCGCGCACGCCGTTGCGGCTTAATGCCCAAAGCGTCGAGCCCGGCGAAGCCTTGCTGGCGTTCGGGCCCAAGCCGGCGATCGGCGCGGAGAAAGCGTCGCGCAGCTTGAACCTGTCCGCGCGCGGCGACGTCATCGAAGCTGCCGCCAATTTGTTTTCGCAGCTGCGCGCGCTCGACGGCATCGGGGCAAAATCGATCGCGGTGATGCCGATCCCGCACGACGATCTCGGCGAAGCGATCAACGACCGCCTGCAACGCGCCGCGGCGCCGCGCTGAGCGGCGCAAGGCACGCTTGCGCCGCGATAAACCGGCTGTCATCCTTCCCATGGAGGACCGCAATTGCCGGACGCGCCTTGATGCTCGATAAGCCGCTGGACAATTCGCCCACAAAAACCGATCCCGCGCTGCTCGCGCGCTTTGCGGCAATTGTCGGCGACAAATACGCCATCACCGATCCGTCGCTGCAGGCGCCGTATCTGGTCGAGTTGCGCCATCTGTTCGAGGCCCACACGCCGATGGTGCTGCGGCCGGGATCGGTCGGCGAAGTGTCGGCGATCCTGAAACTCGCCAACGCAACGAAAACCGCGATCGTGCCGCAGGGCGGCAATACCGGCCTGGTCGGCGGCCAAATCCCGCATCACAACGAGATCGTGCTGTCGCTCAACCGGCTCGACCGCATCCGCGAGGTCGACGCCACCTCGAACACGATTACCTGCGAGGCCGGCGTCACGTTGCAGCGCGCGCGGGCGGCCGCGGCCGCAGCCGACCGGCTGTACCCGCAACTCCTGCCCTCCGAAGGCACCTGCACCATCGGCGGCAATCTTGCCACCAATGCCGGCGGCACGGCTGCCTTGGCTTATGGCATCGCGCGCTCGCACGCCCTCGGCCTCGAAGTGGTGCTGGCCGACGGCCGCGTGCTCAATAATCTCAACAAGCTGAAAAAGGACAATACCGGCTACGATTTGAAAAACCTGTTCATCGGCGCCGAAGGCACGCTCGGCATCATTACCGCGGCGGTCTTAAGGCTCGTTCCGCGGCCGCGCTCGATCGAGACCGCCTTTGCCGGCGTTACATCGCCGGAAGCCGCGCTCGAACTGTTGGGTCTGGCGCAGGACCGCAGCGGCGGCGACGTCACGAGCTTCGAGATCATGACGCGGCGCGGCATCGAGCTGGTTGTCGAAAATGCCGCGGGCTGCCGCGATCCGCTCGCCGCGCCGCATCCCTGGTACGTGCTGATCGAACTGTCCTCGCAACGGCGCGACGGCTTGCGCGGCGTGCTCGAAGAGGTGCTGGCGCAGGGCTTGGAGCGCGGGCTCGTCACCGACGCGACCATCGCCGACAGTCTCGAGCAGACCAAGGCGTTCTGGCGCATCCGCGAAATGTTCGGCGAGGTGCAGCGTTTCGCCGGCGGCTCGATCAAGCACGACGTTTCGGTGCCGGTCGCCGCGGTGCCGGCCTTCATCAAGGAAGCCAACGCCGCCGTCACCGCGCTCATTCCAGGGGCGAGGCCGCTGCCGTTCGGCCATCTCGGCGACGGCAATATCCATTACAACGTTACCCAGCCCATCGGCGCCGACCGGGACGAGTATCTCAAGCGCTGGGACGAGGTGAACGCCGTGGTGTTCGCGGTGGTGAAGAAGTACGGCGGATCGATATCGGCCGAGCACGGCATCGGCGTGATGAAGCGCGACTTGCTGCCGTCGGTGAAGGATCCCGTGGCGCTCGAGCTGATGCGCAGCGTCAAAGCCATGCTCGATCCCAACGGCATCCTCAATCCCGGCAAGGTGCTGTAGCGGCGGCGCAAACCGTTGCCGCGTCGCCAGCGAGAACCGCCCCGCCATGGACAAGCTGATCATCACCGTCGCCTGCGACTCGCGGACGTCCTATCCGATCAACCATTATTGCCCGCCGCAGGAGGACATCGACGGCGTGGCGGCGCAATACATCGACGGCATCAAGGCCGGCGCCGCGATTGCCCATATTCACGGCATTCGCACGCTGGAGGAATCGGTGCAGGCCGACGGCAAACAGGTGTCCCGCATCGATCAGGACGGCTGGAAGCGGCTCCAAGAAGCGATCCTCGCCAAGACCGCGCCGGTGATGCAGTTCGGCGTCGCCAGCGCCCGGCTGGAGGAGAAAGTCAAGCTCATGACGCTCCGCCCCGACATGATGGCGGTCGCGTTCAACGCCCATGACGAATATTTCAATCCCGACCCGCAATTCCCGCCCAAGCGCATGATGGCGATCCATCCGGTCGAGGAATTGCTGGCTTATGCCAAGGCCGCCGTCGCGCACAAGGTGAAGCTCGAAGTCGAATGCTTCCACACCGGCGCGTTCTGGAATCTCGAATTTATCCGCCGCGCCGGCTACCTGAAAGAGAAGGCCTACACCACGCTGTTCCTGGGCTGGCCGGGCGGCACTTGGACGCCGCCGACCGAGAAGGCGCTGATCTACATGGTCGAGCACCTGCCGAACAACTGCATTTGGAACGTGAGCGTCATGAATCCCGGCAAGCAGTGGGATTTGCTGTCGCTCGCGGTTTCGCTCGGCGGCCACGTCCGCGTCGGCTACGAGGACAATCCGTATATCGCGCCGGGCGAACTCGCCAAGAACAACGCGGTTCTGGTGGAGCGGATGGTGAAGATCGCGCAGGGGCTCGGTCGCGAGGTGGCGACGCCGCACGAGGCGCGCCAGATTCTCGGGCTCGCCGCATCCAATTGATCGAAAAGCTCGATTGACGGGTGCAGACGGAAACTAGTGGAGCGGATTTGACATTCGCTACCCACCTAGCCGCAAGCTCGTGAAGCGAATGTCAAATCCAAAGCTCCACTAGAACTAATAATTGCTAGTGGTCCTTTGATTCTAACATTCGCATATTAGCCTGCCGAACCGGGATGCGAATGTTAGAATCGGACCACTAGGCGGCATGGTCGAGCGCCACCCCGCCGTAAATGCCGGCAAAGTCGATCTCCGAGGCGGGGCCGGGACGCTTGAACAGATAGCCTTGCAGCGAGGTCACGCCGGCCAGCCGCAACAGCCGGTACTGATCCACGGTTTCGACGCCCTCGGCGGTCGTGGCGATATCGAGGCTCTGCGCCAAAGTGAGCGTGGCCGATACGATGGCGGCGCATTCGCTGCGCTTGGTCAGATTCTGCGTGAACGACTTGTCGATCTTGATTCTATCGAACGGGAACATCGCCAACTGGCTGAGCGACGAATAGCCGGTGCCGAAATCGTCGAGCACAATCGTAATGCCCATGCTCTTGAACTGCCGCAGCGCCGGCAAGCATTCCGCCGCCGATTCGATAAGCGCGGTCTCGGTAATTTCCAGCTCCAACCGTTCCGGGCGCAGTCCGGACTCGACCAGGATACGCATCACCAAATCGGGCAGATTTGTCTTGCGAAACTGCACCAGGGATAGATTGACTGCGACTTTGATTTCGGCCGGCCAGGTAGCGGCTTCGGCACAGGCCGCACGCAGAACCCATTCGCCGATTTGGGTGATCAGGCCGGTTTCCTCGGCCAGCGCAATAAACAAATCGGGATAGATCAGGCCTTTGGTCGGATGCCGCCAGCGGACCAGGGCCTCCACGCTGTGGACCTTGCGCGTTTTGCTGTCGACGATCGGTTGATAATGCAGCTCGAACTCGTTTTGCTGGATGGCGCGGCGCAAGTCGCTTTCGATCTCCTGGCGCGCGCTCGCGATCTCGCTCATCTCCGGATCGAAGAAGCAATAGCCGTTGCGGCCCGCCGATTTTGCCCGGTAAAGCGCCAGATCCGCCATCTTCAAGAGATCGCCGGAGCCGGCCGTGAGATCGGACGCCAGCGCGATACCGATGCTGGTGCCGATATTGATGTTGCCACCCTCGATGTCGAACGGTTTGTGGAGCCTCTCGATAATCCGCTCCGACAACGACTTGGCGGCCTCGTGCTGATCGGTCTCGCCGGCCTGAATGATCGCGAATTCGTCGCCGCCGAGCCGAGCCAGTACGTCGGTTTCCCGCAACAGCGACTTCAGACGCGTTGCCACTTCTATCAGAAGAGCGTCGCCGGCGGGATGGCCGAGCGTATCGTTGACCTGCTTGAATCGATCGAGGTCCAAGAGCAAAACGGTGAACGGCTCTTCGCGACGGCGGTGGCGCGCGGCAGCTTCCTCGATTTTTTGTATCAGGGCGGCACGGTTGGCCAGTCCCGTCAACGCGTCATGATGCGCCAAGAAAGCGATGCGCTGCTCCGCTTTCTTGCTCTCCGTGACGTCCTCAATAACGGCGATGACGAATTTTGCCTCGCCCTGACTGTTCTTGATGACAAGGCGGCGGGTCGACTGCACGCGCGTCCCGCGCAGCGGCATATTGATCTCGAATTCCTTGTGATTGACGTTGTCGCTGTCCCGAAGCGATTCGGAATCGGCTTCGTCGATGAGTTTTGCTTCCTTGGGCCGATGGATGTCGTAGACGGTACGGTCCAGCACATCGCTGCGCCGGACGCCCAGCATGGCTTCGAATGCCCGGTTGACAAGCAGATACTTGCGCGTCTCCGCGTCCTTCACGACGACCGCGACTGGAATGTTCTCGATAATCGAATCGAGAAATTTCCTAGTCTCATTCAAATCCAGTTCCGCGCGCCGCTGTTCCGTGATGTCGATATGCGTTCCGACCCACCCGCCGTCGGCCATCGGCTGATGGTTGACGGCATAGACGTGGCCGTCGATCTGTTCGACTTCAGCAGAGTAGGCAATGCGCCGTGCAACCTGCTCAAGCCGGCTGCGGACATATTCGTCGGCATCCTGCAGCGATCTGCCGGCGCGGACGCGCGCTTCGAGGATTGACCGCAGCGTCGTGCCGGGCTTGGTCTGCTCGGGACTAAGACCGTACATTATTGCGTAACGGTCGTTGCACACGACGAGACGCTGGTCGGAATCGAACATGGACAAGCCATGCGCCATGTTCTTGAGCGCCGTGTGCAACAAACGATTCGATTGCTCGAGCGATTCCTTGGAACGCCGGAGTTTCGCCTGTTGCGTGGCGCCCAAAGCCATGACGATCAGTGCAAGGGCCGTCAAAATAATTCCGGCCATGACGTATTTTTGCCGCGTCGCGTCGGCTTGCCGGAAAATATCCGATGTGGCCAGCCCGACTACGGCAATCAGGGGAATCCCCGAGACCGCACGATAGGATATGAGCCTGTCGACGCCGTCGAACTGAGCTTTGCTCGCCGCAGTGTTCCAATAAGCTCCAGCCTGGGCGTGGCGCAAATGCTCGAATAGCGGCGTATGAATGGTCGACATGCCGGCGAAGCCGAGACTGGCCGGGTTTGGGCCGCCGCGCGCGAGCAGGACGCCATCGGCGCCGACCAGGGAAACGACCCCATCGTGGCCGAGATCGAGCGAACTGAAAAATTTTTCGAGTTCGGCGACGCCGAGCGAGCTCACCACGACGCCGGCAAACGTGCCGTCGGGTTTGTTCACGCGGCGCGCAAACTCGATGGTCAGCTTTTTTGTTACCTTTCCGATGACCGGGTCGCTGATATAGAGCTGATCGGCGGCGGCATCGCGCGTGGTCGTGAAAGACGTGCGATCCCCGACATAGACCGGAGCGGGCGGCGCTCCGAGGCTCGATCTCCTGACGAAGCCATCGGCGTCGGCAATGCCGAATTGCACCGTTAGGTTGTTGTATGACTGGGTGCGAGCGGCCCAGCCTGCAAGGTCAAAGTGTTGCGGATCATTTTGGTAGGCGCGCCGCAGTTCCAGCACAGCGCTGTCGGATTCCTGGACCACCCGCCTGATATATTCTTCCAGAACGCGGGTGAGATTGCTGCCTTGGCGCACCGAATCCCGGTAGGCGCTCTCGTGCTCCTGGCTGGCAAGCAGATAAATCCCACCCCAAATGATGACGATGACCGCCACCCCGAGATAGGTCGTGCTCTGTCGAACTTCCTGAAGCCATTTGCTCATGCGGAAGAGTTTTGCAGCCTCGCCCGGTCACCGCTCGGCAGGCCGTTCTATGACAGACATTTGTTACTACGCGGTTGTATTTACGTATCGGACAGGGAAGTAATTCGATAACCTTTACTGCGCCTTACCGGGCCGTCGCCGCGGCTTGCGGCGGGTTTTGCAACTCGCCGCGACCTTGGCCCGTCCCAAAGCGCACGCCGAGCGGTAACGGTTGAATAGGCGGATATTTTCCGCTTTGGCGCACCTTCGGCGCCACCCAGAGCCACCCCCTGCCAGTCTTGGCGGCTCCTGCGCCAACGTATTTGCCGCGGCCATCATCACGGCTACGTCGTCCGTTCATCAGTAATCGGGTGGCGCCAAAAGGATGATCGCGGAATGATCGCGTTGGATCATCTTTTGGAGAACGATCGTGTCCTATTGTGTCCACGGTGGATTGGTCCCCACATTTGCGAACCGCTACTCGTTGTCATGGCGTGCCTTTTTCAACGGCATCACGGAACTGGCGCGGGCCTGCCGCCGGCGCCAAGAGCAGCGACAGGAGCTTCTCGACTACATGGCGAACGACCATCGCGCGGCAGCCGACATCGGCATCACCAGCTATGAAGCGCGCAACTGGTCGCAACGGCCGTTCTGGCGGCCCTAGAGCCTTAGCGGTTTTGATGGAATCGAAACCGGGCTTTATCTTCTCGTTTGAGCATGATCTTTTTCAAAAACGGTATCCACCCCCGGATCAAGTCCGGGGGCAGGCATTTTTGCGATCATGCTCTAAAACAACGACGCCTGATCGTCGGGCCCTTTCGGCTTTTTCGGCTTCGCTGTCTTGGGCGGCGCCGCAGCGGCGGCGCGCTGCGGGGCGGCGGGCGCGGCGGACACGGGTTGGAGAAGCGCTTCAGAATCGTTCGCCACGCGATTGACCGCGGTGGAGATTTCGTAGGCCTCGAGCAGCGCATCGTTGGCGGGCCGGATGAGCGCGGCGGCGACGTCGGCCTCGACCTTGGCGCAGTCGAGCCATAGATCGAAGGCCTCCTTCGGCACGAAGACCGGCATGCGGTCGTGGATCGCGGCCAAGGTGCGGTTCGCCGCGGTGGTGACGATGGCCGCGGTATCGAGCTCTTCGCCGTTTGGCCCGGTCCAGGTCTCATACAATCCGGCGAAGGCGAGCGGCGGCGCGCTGCCGGCGGCGCTATTCTTGGCGCGCACGAAATAGGGCCGTTTCGGGCCGCCCGCCGTGCCCGCGGCTTGCCATTCGTAGAACCCGTCGCTCGGAATGAGGCAGCGCCGCCGCCGCATGGCGCTGCGGAACGCCGGCTTCTCCAGCACGGATTCGCCGCGCGCGTTGATCAGAAGTGGAAACGTTTTCGGATCCTTCACCCATGACGGCAGCAAGCCCCAGCGCATCAGCGCGAAGGAGCGCTTGCCGTCGATGAGCCGCACGATCGGGATCGGCTGCGTCGGCGCCACGTTGTAGCGCGGCGGAAAATTCGGCTGCTCGCCATAGCCGAACAGCGCCCGGATCGCTTCCGGCGTCGAGATGATGACATAGCGTCCGCACATCGCTAAGCAGTCCTTGGCTAAGCAGTCCTTGGCTGAGCAGTCCTTGGCTGACGACAGATATAAGCCGGATTGGACCCGACTTTAATGAGCGGCAGCGACAGCGCGCGAACTTATCCGACGCGGCCATATCTGGCCGTCAGCGCCGCCATCTTCCGCGACGGCCGGGTGCTGATCGTGCGCCGGGCGCGGGCGCCCGCGCCCGGCCTTTACACGCTGCCCGGCGGCGGCGTCGAGCTGGGAGAAACTCTCGAACAGGCGGCGATCCGCGAAATCCGCGAGGAAACCGCACTTGAGATCGAGCCGGTCGAACTGGTCGGCTTCCGTCAGGCCATCGTGCGCGATGCCGCAGGCCGCGTCGAGCGGCATTTCGTCATTCTGCCGTTTGCCGCGCGTTTCATCGGCGGCGAAATCTCGCTCAACGAGGAATTGGCCGAAGCGCATTGGTTGGCGCCGAACGAAATTGCCCCATTGCAGACGACCGAGGGTTTGGCGGCGATCGTCGCCGCCGCAAGCGAACGGATCGGCCGGACCAAATAATGTGTGCCTCAACCATGCCGCGTTCCGGTGCTTGCCGTAGGCTCCGCCCGACCCCTATCTTCGCGGTGATGGCCATGTTCCGATTTTTGCTTGCGGCATCGCTTGCCCTTGGAATCGCCGCGCCGGCGCGCGCCCAGTTCTGGGGCGCGCCATCGGCTCCCCCGCAGGCGCCGGTAGCGAGGCCCGCCCCGGCAAAGCCTCCGGGACAAGCGCTGCCTACCCAGCCGGCCGGGCCACCGCCGCCTCCAGTGCAGGACCAACCTGCGCCCTACGATCCAGATCTGGAGCGGCTGTCGGAGATCCTCGGCGCGCTGCATTTCCTGCGCGGCATTTGCAACTCCAACGAAGGCCAGAAATGGCGCGATGAAGCGCAAGCGCTGATCGACGCCGAGGCGCCCACCGGCAACCGCCACGACGAGATGGTCGCGAGCTTCAACCGCGGCTACCGCGGTTTCCAGCAAAGCTACCGGACCTGCACGCCGGCGGCCGACGTCGTCATCCGCCGCTACCTTGAAGAGGGCGCCAAAATCGCCCGCGACATTACCGCCCGCTATGCCAATTAATGCCCGAAAACCGGTGCCACGGCCATTAACCCTGCCCCGAACTTCGCTCTCAAAAGCTCAAACATGCCGTGCTAACGTGGCCGCTTGGGTAGGGACGCCGCTGGCTGCGGCGATAGCGTGATAGCGATGAGAATGGCGACGCACAATCTTGCGCCCCACGAGGCCGTGGCCGAGCACGAGCAGAAGCGGCTGGCGCTCGCACATCTTCAGGGCGCGTGGACCGAGGCGTCGCACGACGGCATCGACGGCGACTGCCTGGCGCAGACCGCCCTGTTCCTGGCGCTGGCCGAGCTGATCTCGACCTACGGCGAAGAAGCGACCGCGCGTTACACCGAAAACTTCGGCGTGCGCATCCGTAACGGCGAATTTTCCGTCAAGCTGCCGCGGCAGTAGCTTTTCCGGCTTCTCGATCGAGCGCGATCAATTGCGCTAAGCGCGTTTTGGCTTGAGCGCGCGCAATCCGTAAAGGCCGCACAGCACTTCTTCGATATCGGCCGGGAAGAACGGCTTTTTGAGAAAGGCCGCGCCCTCTCTGCGCGCCCGTTCGGCGACAGCCTCATCCTGCGTCGACGATATCAACACCACGCTGACGCGCCGCTTCTCGCGCTTGAATTCGGCAAGCGTCTCAAGCCCTGAGAAATCCGGCATGTTGTAATCCAGGAACACGATGTGAAAATCGCCTTCGCGCACCAGCTTGAGCGCGGCAAGACCTTCTTCGGCCTCGCTCACCTCGAACCGAAACCGCGTCGCGGCAAGAGCCTTGCGCACGATCGAGCGCATGGTCGCCGAATCGTCGACCACAAGGACGCGGGTCGGCACCTGCACCCGGATCGAACGCTCGATGAGCCAATTGGCCTCCTCGGGACGCGACGGTCTCCCGGCGAGAGCGTCGGTGACAAACGACTGCGCCGCGGCGCCTGCGGCGAGCTGCACGGTGAACGGCGGCTTAGCCGCCGCTGTTGCCGCCGCTACCACCCGCGCAGTGTCGGCCGGTGCAAGCGCCGCGTCGAGATAGATCAGATCCACGCCGGCCGCGAGCGCATAGCAGGCGGCAGTTGCATCCGCGCATGCAACGATTTCGAGCGGCAGCGGCGATAACGATGCCGCGTTCCACAACAGATCGCAAAGCGCCTTCTCGTGCGACACCACAAGCGCCCGTAGGGATAACAGGGTATCGGTCATGCGTTCTCGTGCGCCCCAAATTCAATCCTGTGAACGAACAAACTCACCCCAAGTCCCGGATTATCGTATCCGCTCGCTGCACAGCCGGCGCAGGATACCAAACAGAACACCAAAGGTGGGACGGCAATTCCACCGAATCCAATTAATTTTTCAGTTCCTCGCAGAAATCGGGCGCCCAGAACGACCTTGCGATGACGGCGCCGTGAGCTTAGGCATGGTCACCATGAAAGCCGCCCTCCTCCCGGACCGCGGCGTCGTCAAGCTGCTCGGCGACGGCGCGCGGAATTTTCTTCATGGCCTTGTCACCGCCGACACGCTGACGCTCACGCCAGGCGCGGCGCGTTTCTGCGCGCTATTGACGCCGCAGGGCAAAATCATCGCCGACTTCATCGTGGTCGAGGCGCCGGCGGCCGATGGCGGCGGCTTTTTTCTCGATATACCACGCGCGCGCTCCACGGTGCTCGTCGAAAAACTCAACCTCTATAAATTGCGCGCCAAGGTGACGATCGAGGATTTGTCCGACGTGCTCGGCATTGTTGCCGCCTGGGACGGCAGCCCGCCGCCCTACCCTCCCCCGCAGGCGAGGGAGGGTAGGAGGGGCCCCGGCCTGTGCTATGCCGACCCGCGCCTGCCGGCGCTTGGGCTGCGCGCGATGATAGCGCCGCAGCTTGCCGCCGAGGCGGCATCCGCGCTTGGCGCCGCGCTTGTCGCCGCAAGCGACTACGATGGCCATCGCATCGCGCTCGGCGTGCCGCAGGGCGGCATCGATTTCACGTATGGCGACGCGTTCCCGCACGAGACCGATATGGACCAGCTCGGCGGCGTCGATTTCGCCAAGGGCTGCTATGTCGGGCAGGAGGTGGTATCGCGGATCGAGCATCGCGGCACCGCACGCACGCGCGCCGTCCCGGTCCGCTATGACGGCGCCGCACCGGAGGCCGGCACGGCGATCGTGGCCGGCGAGCGCCAGGTCGGCACCCTGGGCTCGGCGGCGGGCGGCCGCGGCGTTGCGCTCGTGCGCCTCGATCGGGCCGCCGATGCGACCACGCACGGCGAGCAACTCACGGCCGGGGGCGTGCCGATCCGGATCGTCAAGCCGGACTGGGCGCGCTTTGCCGTCCCCGGCGACACCAAGGTGGCCGAATGAACGCGACAACTCACAGCGCTGCCGCCAAACGGTGTCCGTGGCCCAAACAGGACCCGCTCTACATCGCCTATCACGACCAAGAGTGGGGCGTGCCGGAATACGACGACCGCGCGCTCTACGAAAAACTCGTGCTCGACGGTTTCCAGGCCGGCCTGTCGTGGATCACCATCCTGCGCAAGCGCGAAAATTTTCGCCGCGCCTTCGACGGTTTCACGCCCGAAAAGGTCGCGCGTTACCGGGCGAACAAGATCGAACGCCTGATGGGCGACGCCGGCATCGTGCGCAATCGCCTCAAGATCGAGGGCGCCGTGCGCTCGGCGCGCGCCTGGCTCGCCGTGATGGAAAAAGGGCCCGGCTTTGCCAAGCTCCTTTGGGATTTCGTCGACGGCAAGCCAAAGATTAATCAGTATCGCACCATGGCTCAGGTGCCGGCGGAGACCGCGATCTCGCGCGCGATGTCCAAGGAATTGGCGCAGCGCGGTTTCAAGTTCTGCGGCCCGACCATCGTCTACGCCTTCATGCAGGCCGTCGGCATGGTCAACGACCATCTCATCACTTGCCATCGCCATGCGGCCGTCCAGAAAAACGCCAAATAAGAAGGGTGCGACGCAATCGCCGCGCGCCTGGCAGCGGATGCTGTCGGGGCGGCGGCTCGATCTGCTCGACCCCTCCCCGCTCGACATTGAGATGGAGGACATCGCGCACGGACTCGCCCGCGTGGCGCGCTGGAATGGGCAGACCGGCGGCGCCCATATTTATTCGGTCGCGCAGCACTGCCTGCTGGTCGAGGCCCTGGCGCGGGCGCGGGTGCCGCGGCTCGATCGCAGCCGCCGGCTCGCGGTGCTGTTGCATGACGCGCCCGAATACGTGATCGGCGACATGATTTCGCCGTTCAAGGCGGTGATCGGCGACGCCTATAAAGCGGTCGAGCGCCGGCTGCTTACGGCGATCCATTTACGCTTCGGACTGCCGGCGCAGTCGGCTCCGGATCTCGAAGCCCTGATCAAGGCCGCCGACCGCCAGGCCGCCTATCTCGAAGCCACGCGCCTCGCCGGCTTCGAAGCCACCGAGGCGCGGCGGTTCTTCGGCCGGCCGCCGGTATTCTTGGCGGCGCTGGAGCGCGATTATCTGAAACCCTGGTCCGCCGAGACGGCGCAGACGCGTTATCACGAGCGGTTCAAGAAGCTTATCGCCGCGTAAATAGGCGCGTCACACTTACGCCGCGCGGCATGCCTATATGAAGCAGAGCTTGGCCATCGCTTGATACCATGATCCACGTTTGCTCGCTGTCGCGTCTGCAAGAAACCGTCGAGGATAGCGGCGCGCGCCACGTCGTCTCGCTGCTCGGCGATGAGGCGCGCGTCGAGCGGCCGACTTCGATCGCACCGGAAAACCACCTGTGGCTGCGGCTGCACGACATCTCCGCGCCGCTCGATGGCTATATCGTGCCGGGCGAAGAGCACGTCGCCGAGCTCATCGGCTTCGTGCGCGGCTGGGACCGCCGCGCGCCGCTGGTGGTTCATTGCTTCGCCGGGATCAGCCGATCGACCGCGAGCGCGTTCACGGCCGTCTGCGCGCTCAACCCGCAGCGCGACGAGGACGATATCGCGCAGGCGCTGCGGCGCGCCTCGCCGACCGCGACGCCGAATATCCGCATCGTCGCGCTGGCGGACCGGCTGCTTCGCCGCGACGGCCGCATGATCGCCGCGATCGAAACGATCGGCCGCGGCGTTCTTGCCGTGGAGGCGACGCCGTTCCGGCTGGATTTGGAGTGAGAAACGCGATTACTCGGCCAACGAAGGCCGCAGCACCGGGCGCGCATTTGCGATCGGCGTCGCCGCCGGCCGCGGCTCAACGCGCTTGGTGAGGAGTTCGGTGCGCGGATTGCGCTGATAGAAATCGCAATAGGCGAAGCCAAGCCCGGAAACGGAACCGCGGAAGCTCCGGTAACTGAGCTTCTGCACCCTAAAGCACGGCGTGATCGGCAACCCGGGCAGATGTGCGCACATCGAGGCGCCATCCAGCCTTATCGTCCCGGCCGGCAAGGCCGCGAACCGGGTCTCGCCCTGGCCGCGAAATTTGATGGTGCCGACGACCGAGCCATCGGGGAAAATCCGCCCGCTGCCGGCGGTGCCCTCGAAGCAGGTATAGGCGAACAGCTTGCCCACCACGAAGGCGCGAGCCTGTTCCGGTCCAAGGTCCTCGGCGAGGGCCAAACTTGCCGTTAAAATTCCGACCCCCAAAACGCACGCACAGACCACAGCAACGCGCCGCAACATTGCCAACTCCACTCCCTCTACTAGGACGATGTTAACAAGACTTCTTAACCGTCTCCTTACCATAGCGCCCTCGCCAGATGGCCGAGATTCATAGCGAAATTTCGCAGTCTTTACCCGATTTTTACCACAATGCGTCCGCGGACCCGTCCTTCGACAATGTTGCGGCCCGCCGCGATAACGTCGCCGAGCCCAATCTCGCTCGTCATCGCCGCGATCTTGGCGCGGTCGAGAGCGGTCTCGAGACGGCGCCAAGCCTCTTGCCGCATCGGCAACGGGCACATCACCGAGTCGATGCCCAACAGCGAGACGCCGCGTAGAATGAACGGGGCGACCGAGGCCGGCAAGTCCATGCCGCCGGCAAGTCCACAGGCGGCAACCGCGCCGCCGTAGCGCGTCATCGACAACACATTGGCGAGCGTGGTCGAACCCACCGCATCGACGCCGCCGGCCCAGCGCTCTTTGCCGAGCGGGCGCGGCGGGCCCATCAATTCCTTGCGCTCGATCACCTCGGCGGCGCCAAGCCGCTTGAGGTAATCTGCCTCTTCGGGCCGGCCGGTCGAGGCGATCACGCTGTAGCCGAGCTTGGCGAGAACGGCTGTGGCCACCGAACCGACGCCGCCGGCGGCGCCGGTCACGATCATGGGGCCGCGCGACGGATCAAGTCCGGCCCGCTCCAGCGCCATGACCGCGAGCATCGCGGTGTAGCCGGCGGTGCCGATCGCCATGGCGTCGCGCGTCGTCATGCCCGGCGGCAGCCGCACCAGCCAGTCACCCTTGACGCGCGCCTTTTCCGCATAAGCGCCGAGATGGGTCTCCCCCAAGCCCCAGCCGTTGAGGATGGCCTTGTCGCCCGGCTGCCAGTTTGGATGCGAAGAGGATTCCACCGTGCCGGCGAAATCGACGCCGGCGATCATCGGGAAGCGGCGCACCACCGGCGCCTTGCCGGTGACGGCGAGGCCGTCTTTGTAGTTCACCGTCGAGTATTCGAGCCGGACGGTGACGTCGCCATCCATCAAATCCTTCTCGTCGAAATCGGTGAGTCGCACCGTCTGGCCGGCGTCCGATTTGTCGATGACGATGGCTTTGAAAGTACTCATGCCAAGTCTCCCGGCCAAGTCTCCCGGCCCTAATCTCTCACAGCAAGGCATAGCCGTTCAAGAAACGGCGGCGCTTGGCTCTTCGCTTGGCACGATAGGGCTCTATTCGGCTGGCACCATGGCCATGCGCGGGACCGGCTTCTCCACGATCGGCATATTGATCAGCGCCGAGAGGACGCCGAACAGGATCGCCAGATACCACACCGCATTATAGGAACCGGTGCGGTCGAAGACGAGGCCGCCAAGCCAGACGCCGAGGAAACCGCCGACCTGATGACTAAAAAAGGCGAAGCCCGCCAGCGTCGCCAGCCAACGCGTGCCGAACATCACCGCGATGATGCCGTTGGTCGGCGGCACGGTGGAGAGCCACATGAAGCCCATGACCGCGCCAAACGCGATGCAGGTGACCGGCGTAACCGGGAACGAGATGAAGGCGAAGATCGCCGCGGCGCGCACGAAATAGATGATCGAGAGCACGTAGCGCTTCGGCATGCGGTCGCCGAGCCAGCCGGCAAAGACCGATCCGACAATGTTGAACAGGCCGATCGTGGCGATGGTCCAACCGCCGACTTCCGCCGAGAGACCGCGGTCGACCAGATAAGACGGCATGTGCACGGTGATGAATTGCAGCTGAAAGCCGCAGGTGAAGAAGCCGAGCACGAGCAGGACATAGGAGCGATGCGCGAAGGCTTCGGACAGCGCGTGCCGCAACGATTGCGCCTCGCCCTGATGCGCGGCTGCCGAGGGCGGCGTCGCCAAAGCGAGCGACAGCGGCAGCACCGTGAGCATGCTCACGGCGAAGATCATCAGCGTCGTTTGCCAGCCGAACGAATCCATCAGTAAAACCGCAACCGGCGAATAGAGAAATTGCCCGAACGAACCCGCCGCCGTGCCGAAGCCGAAGGCGCGCGAACGCCAATGCGGCGGCACGATTTTGCCCAACGCCGCCAGCACCACCGGGAACGAACAGCCGGCAAGGCCGAAGCCGACCAGCACGCCGGCCGACATATCGAGCAGCGGCGCGCTGGTGGAGTGGGCCATGAGCGCCAGACCGAGACCATAGAGCAGCGCGCCGACGCACAGCACCCGGATGGTGCCGAAGCGGTCGGCGACGATGCCGCTGAGCGGCTGGCCGACGCCCCACAGCAGATTCTGCAAAGCGAGCGCAAACGCGAACACGTCGCGGCCCCAGTGGTGCGCGGTCGACATCGGCGTGAGAAAGAATCCGAGCGTCGAGCGCGGCCCGAAGGCGACGATCGCGATCAAGCAGCCGGAGCCGATGACCAGCGCCGGTGTGCGCCAATTGCCGATTTGTTTCGTATAGGTCTTCATGTCGCCGTGCCCATGCAAACATGCGAAAAGCCGCGCAGCATAAGGCTTCGCCCCGAATCGCCCAAACGAAAATTCCAGCCCTCCGGAATGCCCGGCGCATGGCAGGTCCTATGGCAGGTCTTATGGCAGGTCCTGCCACAGGCGCATGGGATAAAGTGACGTTTGCCATAGGCCGCGGCAGCGCTTATGGATTTCGGCCCAATTCGAGGGTCCGCCCAATGTCGCCTGCCATGCCCACTGCCAAGTCGCTTCTGCGCTCCGACGCCTTTATCTCCCCGCTCGAGATCGAAGCGGCGGTGACGCGCGCGCTCGAGGAGGACCTTGGCCGTGCCGGCGATATCACGTCGATCGCGACGGTGCCGGACGACACGCCGGGCCGCGCCGACCTCAATGCGCGCCAGGCCGGCGTGATCGCCGGCCTGCCGCTGGTGGCGGCGGCGTTCAAGCGGCTGGCGCCCGACATCGACATCGCGCCGGATGTGCGCGACGGCGCCGCGGTCGCGGCGCGGACCAAGCTGATGACGATTTCCGGCAATGCGCGCGCCATTCTCGGCGCCGAGCGCGTCGCGCTCAACTATCTCGGCCATCTCTCCGGCATCGCCACCGCGACCGCGGAGTTCGTCAAGCGCATCAAGCACACCAAGGCCCGCGTCATCTGCACGCGCAAGACCACGCCGGGACTGCGCGCACTGGAGAAATACGCGGTGCGTTGCGGCGGCGGCTACAATCACCGCTTCGGTCTCGACGACGCGATGCTGATCAAGGACAATCACATCGCGGTGGCCGGCGGCATCGCCGCGGTGCTCAAGCGCGCCAAGGGTGCCGCCGGGCATCTGGTCAAGATCGAGATCGAAGTCGATTCACTCGATCAGCTCAAAGAAGTGCTCGACGTCGGGCTGGCCGACGTGGTGCTGATCGACAATTTCGACCTGGAAGCGATGCGCAAGGCCGTAGCCTTGGTCGCCGGCCGTCTCGTCATCGAAGCCTCGGGCGGCATCACGCTCGACAGTGCCGCGGCGATCGCCGAAACCGGCGTCGATTATCTGTCGTCAGGCGCACTCACGCATTCGGTGACCAATCTCGACATCGGGTTGGATATCGAGATGTGACCGTCCGGGCTCGCGCCTTTGGCGCGTCCCGGAATGACGATTAAAGTTTCGCCGTCTGCAAAGTTTTGGCCGGCCCGGGCGATGCGGCGGCTTGGGGAGCCTTGGCCGCCTCGGGGATCGGCGCCGCCGCGGCCGGAGCGTTGACGCTTGTTGCAGCGGCTTGCGGTTTGTCGGCCGGCATGTCGGCCTTGACCGCGGCCGGGCTCCAGGTCGGCTCGTCGTCGCCCCAGGCGCGCGGCCGGTAAAAGGTGTGGACGCCAAACCTGTACAATCGCACCATTTCATGCACCCAGCTCGGGTGCACCCAGTAGGCGTGATAGTGCGTGGCGTGCCCGATATCGGCGAGCCAGATTTTGCCGTCGAGCATTTTCTTGGCGATTTCCTTGGCCTGCTGCCACATATCCGGCTCGTCGATCCGGCTTAAATCCTTGCCTTCGCAGGCGAAGGTGAACTGGCAAGCGAGGTGGTGACTGGCGTTCTGAAAGACGACGCCACACACGTCGTGCGGATAGTAGCCGGAGAACACGCGGTTCATGACGACCTGCGCCACCGCTTCCTGGCCTTTCAACGGCTCGCCGCGCGCTTCGAAATAGATCGCTTCGCTGAGACACTTTTCGGCGTGGGCGCGCGGCTTGCCGTCGAGGCCGAGCCGTTGCGCCGGGCTTTCCAGCCGGCTGGCGTCGCCCTTGCCGGCAACGGATTCGCCGCCCTGGTCGGCGCTGTAATCGGCGCCTTCGAGCGCGGAGAGCTTTATGCCGGAGTCTTCCGACGGCGGCACCAGCATAGGCGCCGCTCCGGGCGCCCAGCTCTGCAGGCCCGCGGGGGCGCCCATGACTCCGCCGCCGAAATAAATCGCCGCGCTTTGATTGCCGGTATCGTCGTCGAGAAACGACGCCTCATCGAGCGGTGCCAATTCTTCCTCGCCGTCGCTCGCTGTGACGCCGTCGGACGGACGGCCGGTCGAAACTAAATCCTCATCGGCGGCGGCGGCCGGCGCCAGCGCCGTCGAAACGTCGTGGTGGATGTCCATTTGCACGACAAGCGGCGCGGCATCGTTTCCTTCCGCATGTTGTTCGGTCTTGACGGGCGCAACCACGGTCGGCGGCTGCGTGGGCGGCGATGCGGCCGGCGCGCCCGGCGCGCTGATCGGCTGCAGTTGCGGCAGGCTCGCCGGATTGCTTGTCGCCGGCGTGACGTTGCTCGCCGGCAGGCGGTCGCCCTTATGCGCGCGATTGACGGCAGGATATTCGATCTGCCGCGCGTGGCGGACAGTTATCGGCTCGTCGATTTTCCACGCATAGGCGTCCAGCGTGCGCGGGTCGAAATTGACGTTCTGAAAGCCGAGCGGTTCCGGCATGGCCGTGCCGATCGGCCGCGTATAGCTGAAAGTCGCAGGTTCGACGGTGCCGAGCGGCGAGGCGATCAAATGCCAGCTCGGCGAAGCGCCGCCGCGCTCGCGCGCCATAAGCGAAGCGAGATCCTGATAACCGATCGATGTCGGCATCAAGGCGATACAGAAAGCGCTGAACCAGAAGCGCGCGCAACACGACGCGCCCAAGACACGGCTACGCGACACCCCGATACGCGACCCCACAACCACCCCTTACGCCAACACGCGTAACGCAACGCGTACACGATTATGGAAACGCCACCGCAGTGGCTCGAATGCGACGGTTTTATTTATTGTCGGGTTAACGTTGCGAAGGCGTTAACCGCGCGCGGTGGCGCGAGATTCGCAAGGCCGATGTCGCAATTATACTTACGCGATCGCCGGCGAGTTCCACGCCGGCGCCGTATTCGCGCAACGCGTTGATGCTTCCTTAACCACGATCCAGTGTGCCGGCGGGAACTTTCGGTTGCACTATCCGTCCACGGTGGCGCCCTTGCCGAGCGCGGCTTGCGCGGCGGCGAGCCGCGCGATCGGCACGCGGAACGGCGAGCACGAGACGTAATCGAGCTTGACCTCGTGGCAGAACGCGACCGAAGCCGGATCGCCGCCGTGCTCGCCGCAAATGCCGAGCTTCAATTTCGGCCGCACTTTGCGGCCGCGCTCGGCCGCGATGCGGATGAGCTCGCCGACGCCGTCACGGTCGAGCGACACGAACGGGTCGGCCGGCAAAATGCCCTTCGCCGTATAGATGCCCAAAAAGCTCGCGGCGTCGTCGCGGCTGATGCCGAAAGCGGTTTGGGTGAGATCGTTGGTGCCGAACGAGAAGAATTCCGCGGTCTCGGCGATCTCGCCGGCTTTCAGCGCCGCGCGCGGCAGTTCGATCATGGTGCCGACCTGATATTTCAGCTTGCTCCCGGTCTCGGCCGCGACTGTTTGCGCGGTGGCGTCGATCCGCTCCTTGACCAGATCGAGCTCGGCTTTGCTGGCGATGAGCGGCACCATGATTTCCGGCGCCACCGGCTTGCCGGTCGCCCGCTCGGCTTCGACCGCGGCCTCGAAAATCGCGCGCGCCTGCATTTCTGCGATTTCAGGGTACGCAATGGCGAGCCGGCAACCGCGAAAGCCGAGCATCGGATTGAACTCATGCAGTTCGCGGGCGCGGTCGGCGAGCTTTTGCGGATCGGCGCCCATGGCTTGCGCCACTTCGGCGATCTCTTTGTCGCTGTGCGGCAGGAATTCGTGCAGCGGCGGATCGAGCAAACGGATCGTCACCGGCAGCCCGCCCATGATCTTGAACAGATCGACGAAATCGGCGCGCTGCATCGGCAGAAGTTTAGCGAGCGCGGCGCGCCGCGCCGTCTCGTCGCCGGCCAGAATCATCTCGCGCACGGCGCGGATGCGGTCCTCGTCGAAGAACATGTGCTCGGTGCGGCACAGCCCGATGCCCTCGGCGCCGAATTTGATCGCGGCGCGGGCGTCGGCCGGCGTATCGGCATTGGCGCGAACCTTGAGCTTACGCACGCCGTCCGCCCATTGCATCACGGTGGCGAATTCGCCGGCGAGCGCCGGCTCCAGCATCGCCACTTTGCCGAGGAGCACTTGGCCGGTCGAGCCGTCGATGGTGAGCGTATCGCCTTTCTTCAGCGTCGTGCCGCCGGCGGTCACGGTCTGGGCGCGGTAGTCGACGCGCAAGGAGCCGGCGCCGGAAACGCAGGGCTTGCCCATGCCGCGCGCGACCACCGCGGCATGCGAGGTCATGCCGCCGCGCGTCGTCAAAATCCCTTCGGCGGCGTGCATGCCGTGGATGTCCTCCGGCGAGGTTTCGACGCGCACCAGGATCACTTTGCGGCCCTGGCTTTTGAGCAATTCGGCTTCTTCGGAGGAAAACACGACCTCGCCGCTCGCCGCCCCCGGCGAGGCCGGCAGGCCGGTGGCGATGATCTTGCGCTCGGCTTTGGGATCGATGGTCGGATGCAGGAGCTGCTCCAGCGCCGCCGGATCGATCCGCGTCACCGCCTCTTCCTTGGTGATCAGTTTCTCCTGCGCCAGCTCGACGGCGATGCGCAAGGCGGCTTGCCCGGTGCGCTTGCCGCTTCGCGTCTGCAGCATCCACAGCTTGCCCTGCTCGACGGTGAATTCGAGATCCTGCATGTCGCGGTAACGCCGTTCGAGCTTGGCGTGGATGCGTTGCAGCTCGGCAAAGGCGTCCGGCAGTGCCGCCTCCATCGACGGCTTGTCGGACGAGGCTTCCCGGCGCGCGGCTTCGGTGATCTCCTGCGGGGTGCGGATGCCGGCGACCACGTCTTCGCCTTGCGCATTGATCAAAAACTCGCCGTAGAGCTTTTTCTCGCCGGTCGACGGATTGCGCGTGAAGGCAACCCCGGTCGCCGAGGTGTCGCCCATATTGCCGAACACCATGGCCTGGACGTTGACCGCGGTGCCCCAGCTTTCCGGAATATTGTGCAGGCGGCGATAGGTGATGGCGCGCTGATTCAGCCACGAGCCGAACACGGCGCCGATCGCGCCCCACAATTGCGCGTGCGGGTCTTGCGGAAACGGCTTGCCGGTTTCCTCCTCGACGCGCTTTTTGTACTGGGTGACGAGCGCTTCCAAATCCTCGGCATTGAGATCGGTGTCGAGCGCGTAGCCGTTGCGGTCCTTGTGGTCGTCGAGGATCTCCTCGAAGTGATGGTGCGCGATGCCGAGCACCACGTCGGAATACATGGTGATAAAGCGCCGGTAGCTGTCCAAGGCAAAACGGCGGTCGCCGGATTTCTCGGCCAGCGCCTTCACGGTGACGTCGTTGAGCCCGAGATTGAGCACGGTGTCCAACATCCCGGGCATCGAGGTACGCGCCCCGGAGCGCACCGAGACGAGCAGCGGATTTTCGGCGTCGCCGAATTTTTTCCCGGTGATGCGGCCGATTTCGCCGAGCGCCGACTCGACCTGGGCCTTGAGGCTTTTCGGATAGCTCTTGTTGTGCTGGTAGAAGTGGGTGCAGACCTCGGTGGTGATGGTGAAGCCGGGCGGCACCGGCAGGCCGAGATGCGCCATCTCGGCGAGCCCCGCGCCCTTGCCGCCGAGGAGATTGCGCATGGTCGCGCGTGCTTCCGCTTTGCCGCCGCCGAAAGCATAGACCCATTTGCCTTGCGCCGGCGCCTTCGCCGCCGCGGATTTACGCAGCGGCGCGCGCGCCGATTTGAGCCAGGATTTGCCCTTGCGGGCCGCGGATTTTTTCACCGGCTGACGGGACTTCTTGGAGCGCGATTTTGCCATGACATCATGCGGTAGTGGGATCCGGCTGAGTGTGATTGCAAGTCCCGGCAGGCGATGCAAGCCGCATCGGTACGGCGCTAATGGATAAAGTGGTGGACGGCGTTGAGCCCGACCAAGCCCTCGATGATGAGATAGACCGCAACAATAATATTGAGGAGCCGCGGGATGATCAGAATGAGGATGCCGGCAATGAGGGCGACGATCGGCGACAGTTCGGCAGCGGTGATGATCATGATTGTCCTCGGGTCTGGAATGGGTTTTGGGAAGGGGCGCAGCGGCTGCGGCTGAAAATCGACAGACGTTCAACGCGCCAGCCGCAGTTTGGTTCTAGCACAAATCCGCGACCGCCATCGTCGTGCCCTCTCCCGCAAGGGGAGAGGGCAATGCCCTGGCGGCTCCGGTCACCGTCACCCCTCGATCTTGGAAAAATCCGCTACGGCGCGGGTGGCGGCGCGGATTTCGTTCAGTAGCTTCAGCCGGTTCTCGCGCAGCGCCTGATCCTCCACATTCACTGTAACCTTGTCGAAAAAGGCATCGACATGGGACCGCAGCTTCGCCATGGCGCGCATGGCGGCTGCGAAGTCCTCCGTCTCGATCGCGCGCGTGGCCTCGGCCTTGGCGGCATCGATCGAGCGCGCCAGCGCTTTTTCCTCATCCTGCGTGTAAAGCTTCGGCTCCGGCGCGCCGGTATAGTCGCGAGAATCTTTTTTCTCTTCGATGCGAATGATGTTGGCGGCGCGCTTATAGCCGGCGAGCAGGTTCTTGCCGTCCTCGGTGTCGAGGAATTTGCCCAACGCCTCGACGCGGCGGACGATCAGGAGGAGATCGTCCTGGCCTTCGAGAGCGAAAACGGCGTCGACCAAATCGTGTCGCGCGCCCTGGTCGCGGAGCTGAACTTTCAGGCGGTCGGCGAAGAAAGCTAAGAGACTGCCGCTGTCGCTTCGCAACGCAAATTCGTCAGCCACATTAATTTCGCGCCATGAACTAAGATCATCAGGAGCGTGAAACAATTTCATCGCCGCAAACCATACGGTGGCTTTGTAGTCCAACGAACTTTTCAGATACAGGAGCGCCGCAATCGAGATTTTTCGTACTAGTGGCAGTTTGAGATCATTCTGTATGACAATCCTAATTACACCTAACGCCGCTCGCCGCAACGCATAAGGATCTTTTGAGCCTGTCGGCAATTCTTCGGCGATCCAAAATCCCACCAGCGTATCGATCTTGTCCGCCAGCGCCACGGCGACAGACACCGGGTCGCTCGGCACCAGATCGTCCGGCCCTTTCGGCCGGTAATGATCCTCGATGGCATGCGCCACCGCTTCGTCTTCGCCCTGCGCCTCGGCGTAATATTTGCCCATGGTCCCTTGCAGCTCGGGGAATTCGCCGACGACTTCCGTGAGCAAGTCCGCCTTGCAAAGCAGCGCCGCACGTTTTGCTTTAACTGGGTCGGCGCCGACCAGCGGCGCCAATTCGGCGGCCAATCGCTCAATCCTTTCAATGCGCTCGGCCTGCGTCCCCAACTTCTCGTGAAACACGATGTCCTTGAACTTTGGCAGCCGATCTTCAAGCCGCGTCTTTAAATCGGTCTGGTAGAAAAACTTGGCATCCGACAAGCGCGCGCGGATGACGCGCTCGTTGCCGGCGACGATGGCGGCGCCGCCGTCCTCGGCTTCGAGATTCGACACCAGCACGAACTTGTCGACCAGCTTGGCGTGCGCTCCGTCGCGCAGCACGAAGCACTTCTGGTTGTTGCGGATGGTGGCGCGGATGACCTCTTCGGGAATTTGCAGGAAGCTTGCGTCGAAGGAGCCCATCAGCACCACCGGCCATTCGACAAGACCCGCGACCTCATTGAGCAGGCCGTCGTCGGCGACGAGCTCCAGCCCCTGCGCGAAGGCAAGCTGCTTGGCCTCGGCCAAGATAATGTCGCGCCGCCGCGCGGCGTCGGGCACGACCTTGGCCTTGTCGAGCTTTTGCAAATAATCGTCGAGGCGGCGCACGGTGAACGGCTCCGGCGCCATGAAGCGGTGGCCGCGCGTGACGTTGCCGGCGGCGATGCCGTCGACTTTGAACGCCACGATGTCCGGCTCCTCGGTCTCCGGGCCGAAGGTGGCGACGATGGAATGCAGCGGCCGCACCCAATTCAGTGCACCGGGCTCCGCCGACGGCGCGCCCCAGCGCATCGATTTCGGCCACGGAAAATTTTTGACCACGTCGGGCAAAATCTCGCCGATCACCTCGATCGCGGCGCGGCCCGGTCTCTCGATCACCGCGACGTAAAAGTCGCCCTTCTTGTCGGGCTGCACTTTGGCCTCGCCGATCGATTTCAAGCCGGCAGCTTTGACAAACCCGGCAACCGCCTGCTCCGGCGCGTTAACGCGCGGGCCTTTTTTCTCCTCGCGCAGATCGGGCTGGCGCACCGGCACCCCGTGCACGGCGAGCGTCAGCCGCCGCGGCGTCACAAACGCCTTGGCGCCCTCATAGACGAGGCCTGCCGCGACCAGCCGGTCGGTGACGAGCTTGCGCAAATCCTCCGCCGCCCGCGCCTGCATCCGCGCCGGGATTTCCTCGGAAAAGAGTTCAAGCAGGAGGTCGGGCACGGTGATTCTTACCCTCCCCTGGAGGGGGAGGGTCGGCGCGCGAAGCGCGCCGGGGTGGGGTGACGGCGTCGCCACCGCTTATGCTTCAGAGGAGCGGGTTCGGCATCGCGCGAACCATGGAGCGCCGCATAAACCGTTTCCAGAACGCCATCCATATTGTGCGTCAAATCGTTATTCCAGAAGCGAATGACTCGGTAGCCCTCAGACTCTAGCCATCGAGTTCGTTGGGTGTCTCGTGCCTTGTGCGCGTCGGTGGCGTGCTGCGAGCCGTCAAGCTCGATGACGAGACGCGCAGCCATGCAGGCGAAGTCGGCGACATAAGGGCCGATGGGGACTTGGCGGCGGAAATGTGTGCCGGCAGTTTCGATCGTGCGCAGACGCTTCCACAGCAGGAGTTCGGTTTCCGTCGCATTTGCGCGCAAGCGACGCGCGGTCGCTCGGCGAAATCTCTCAATCGGAAAACTGTTACTCGTCATGGCTTGCCTCACCGCTGCATCACCCCACCCCGGCGCGGCTACGCCGCGCCGACCCTCCCCCTCCAGGGGAGGGTGATGAAGCAGTCCGCATCAAAGCGTCTTATGCGTGCCGTCGCATAGCGGTTTTTTGCCGGAGCGCTTGCAGGCGCAGAACCAGGCCTCCTCGGCCGCGGCCGGCTTGTACTCGATCGGGGTGAAGGACGTGGTTTTGTGCGAGCCGTCGCAAAACGGCTGCGATTTGGAGCGGCCGCAGGCGCACCACCAATAGCTCTTGCCGGCTTCGACCTTGACCGGGATCGGTCGCCGTCCGCCGATTTCAGGCATTTCACTCATTTGTCTCTCCACATTTGCTCATGAAACTTTTCCGCATTCGCTCATGACGTTTTTCCGCCGCCTGCGGTCGCGAGCCAGGCTTGCCCGCACGCTTTGGCGAGCTCGCGCACGCGCAAAATGTAGCTCTGCCGCTCGGTCACCGAAATCACCCCGCGGGCGTCGAGCAGATTGAACACGTGGCTCGCCTTGATGCACTGATCGTAGGCCGGCAGCGCCATCCGGTGGCGGCCGCGATTGCTCGCCCCCTCCTTATCCTCCCCCGCATGCGGGGGAGGATAAGGAGGGGGTTGCCAGCCCGCTTCGAGATATTTCTTGCAGGCGGCTTCCGCCATGCGGAATTGCTCGAATAGCATGTCGGTGTCGGCGTATTCGAAATTGTGCCGGGAATATTCCTGCTCGGCCTGCAGGAACACGTCGCCGTAGCTCACGCGCTGCGCGCCGTCGCGGCCGTTGAAGTTGAGATCGAAGACATTCTCGACGCCCTGCACGTACATCGCCAGCCGCTCCAGGCCGTAGGTCAATTCGCCGGCGACCGGCGCGCATTCGAAGCCGGCGACCTGCTGGAAATAGGTGAACTGCGACACTTCCATGCCGTCGCACCAGCATTCCCAGCCGAGCCCCCAGGCGCCGAGCGTCGGGCTTTCCCAATCGTCCTCGACGAAGCGGATGTCGTGAATTTTCGGATCGATGCCGATTGCATAAAGCGACTTCAGATAAAGCTCCTGCAAGTCGTCCGGCGACGGCTTTAGGATCACTTGCATCTGATAGTAATGCTGCAAGCGGTTGGGGTTTTCGCCGTAGCGGCCGTCCTTGGGCCGGCGCGACGGTTGCACATAGGCGGCGTTCCAGGGCTTCGGCCCCAGCGCGCGCAGCGTCGTTGCCGGATGAAAAGTGCCGGCGCCCACTTCCATGTCGTAGGGCTGCAAAATGACGCAGCCCCAATCCGCCCAGTAGCGCTGCAAGGCGAGGATAAGCCCCTGGAACGAGCGCTCGGGGCGCATATGGGGCGGCAAATCCTGGTTCATGAACCGTTGTTGGTGGAACGCCCGGCCGAGGTCAAGCCTCGACCCGCCGACGGCCGAGGCGCCGAATGACGATTCGCTTCGCACCCGCTATGCTAACCGCAACGAAGTTCGGACACAGCGCCTTTCAATGGCGCGCGAGGGGAGGAAATTGTGCGTAACATTCGAGCCATCCTGATCGGCGTCGCCGCGTTTTTGGCGTTTCTCGCACCCCAATTTGCCAAGGCGCAAGATTTCCCGACCCGGCCGATCCGCATCGTTGTGGCCTTTCCGCCGGGCGGGCCGACCGACTTCGTCGGCCGCTTGGTCGCCGACAAGATGACGACGCTGCTTGGCCAGCGCGTCTATATCGACAACAAGCCGGGCGCCAACGGCACGCTGGGCGGCGGCGACGTCGCCAAATCCGATGCCGACGGCTATTCCCTGTTTCTCACCACCGCCGGCGCGGTAACGGTGTCACCGCACATCCAGGCGAATATGCCGTTCGATACGTTCCGCGATTTCGCGCCGGTCGCGCTTGTCACCAAGGTCACCGAGGTGCTGGTCGTGTCGCCGAAACTCGGCGTGAAAAACGTCAAAGACCTCGTGGCGCTCGCCAAGCAAAAGCCCGGTGCCGTGACCTTCGCCTCGACCGGTATCGGCTCGCCGCCGCATCTCGCGCAGGTTTTGCTTGCGACGGCGGCGGACGTGAAATTTTTGCACGTGCCCTATCGCGGCGCCGCGCCGGCGCTGACCGATTTGCTCGCCGGCCAGATCCAAGTGGTTTCACTCGACATGCCGGTGGTGATCGCGCAAATCCAGGCCGGCAACCTGCTGCCGATCGGCGTGGTGGCGGACAAGCGCGACGCGCTGTTGCCCGACGTACCGACGCTTGCCGAGCAAGGTTTTCCCAATACCGACGCGTCGAACTGGTACGCGCTGTTGGCGCCGGCCAAGACGCCGCCCGCGGTGATCGTCAAGCTCAACAAGGCGGTCAACGACGCGCTCAACGATCCCGCCGTGCATGAGAAACTCGTCAAAGCCGGCGCCAACCCGGTCGGCGGCACACCGCAATCGCTCGCCACGTTCCTGAAGGCCGAATACGAAAAATGGGGCCGCGTCGTCGCAGCCAACGGAATTAAGGAGCAGTGACGGGTCCGTCACCCAGAGGCGCGAGCCATAAGCGCGTTTACGCGCGTCTTCGACGCGCTATGGCGAGCCTCGAAGGGCGACGGCCATCCAAGTCGGCTATAGCCGACTTGACACTAAACATTGCGAAATCGGCTCGCCGATTTCGGTGGCGCCTCAGCAGCATCCTTCGAGGCCCGCGCTTTGCGCGGGCACCTCAGGATGAGGAAAACTGATGGTCGCGAATTATCCCGGCCGATATTCGCCGGTCTTGGGATCGGGCTTTAGTTTCGGCAGCGTCGTACGATCGAGCGGTTCGACGGAGGCTCTGGCGCGCACGTCATCGAGCTCGGAGTTGACGCGCTGCACCTCTCTGGCGCACCAGCGCACCACCACGGCCGCTCCCATAACTCCAAGCGCAAACACGATGAGCGGCGGCATCTCAATTCTCCCGTAGCGAGAGGCTGCTAGAGCCCATAACGCGCCCAAATGGCGCGCGCTTCAAGCGCCGAAATCAGGTCTTCGGCAAGACCGACTTCAAGACCGACTTGACGGCCAATCCGCGTCACGTCGCTGCGGTCGACGCCGAAAATGCGCCGGCCCAAGAAGCCGCGTTCGGCGCTAATCAACGGTGTAACCACTTTGTCCCCGAATCGTTCGCGCAAGATCCCGCGCAAGTCGCCGATGGCGTCGACCAACCCGAGTTCCAATGCTTTTCGTCCGGTCCAATATTCGCCGGAGAATAAGTCATTTTCCGGACCCGTCAGCTTGGCGCCGCGCCGCGATTTAACGAGCGCGATGAAACTCTCGTGGATTTCCCGCTGCAATTTCTTCAAGCGTTCGACGTCGTCGGAGTTTTCGGGCAGGAACGGATCGAGCATCGCCTTGTGCTCACCCGACGTATAGAGTCGGCGCTCGATGCCGATTTTAGCAATCAGCTTGTCAAAACCGAACGAGCCGCCGACAACGCCGATCGAGCCGACGATCGAGTGCGGATCGGCGACGATTTCGTCGCCGGCGCAGGCGATCATGTAGCCGCCGGAGGCGCCAGCATCCTCCACGAAAGCGATCACCTGCCGCTTGTGCTCGGCCGCGAGCTCCCGAATGCGCCGGAAGATGAGGTGCGATTGCACCGGCGATCCGCCCGGCGAATTGATGGCGAGCGCGACGGCCGTGGCGCCGCGCATGGCAAAGGCGCGGTCGAGGGTACGGGCGATGCCGGCAAGCGACAGGCCGGGCCGCAACGGCGTTGAGAATCCGATGATGCCGGTCAAGCGCACCACCGGCACTACCGGCCGGTCACGGCGAAAACGCTGGGGGACGAGCGGGCGCAACGCGCCAAGCGCGCGGCCACACAAGCTCCGCAGGCGCTCTCCGGTCCACGGTTCGGTCATAAAGCTCAAATAAGAGGGATCGCGTTAGGCCTCAAGTAACCGTTTCTTAATCGGTGGAACGCTTCTTGCTTCAAAGATGGATGCCGGAAACAGCGGCGGAGGCGAAGCAGTGACCAAGATCGAATTTCTCCTCATGCTTATCGGCGTATTTGTTGGTCTTTCCTATATTCCTGTCCGCACCGAAGCGAAGAAAGCCGTGCCGGGCCGCCCGATTCGCTACCAGCGCGATGCCTAACGGCTGAGCAGCAATCGCGTCCAAAGACCCGAATTAGTTGCAGGGATTGGCACCTCGTCAAAGTTCAAGTCTTAGCGCCCCGGCAGCGGCAGGGTGGCCAAAAGCCAGGCTTGCATTCGCGCGCAACACCGCTTCGGCCTGTGCGCTCGGCTTGCCGTCGGCATCGGCGAGGACGAGGCCCGGCAGGAGCGACAGCGGACCGCCGCGGCCCTTGACGGCGCGCGCCAGCACGCGGATCGCCGGCATGCCCGGCTTGGGATGGATCGGCAACAGAGTAAGCGCGCCGAAGTCACCGGCGAGCGCCGCAACGACGTCGCCGAGACCGTCGGCGCGCCAGATCAGCGTGACCGCGCCCGACGGGCGAAGAAGCCGCGCCGCCGTGCCGAGCCACGCTGCAAGCGTGTCATGCGATGCGGTCCGCGCCATGCGCCGGCGGCGATCCGGCGACGGATTTTGCGAGGCGTTGAACGGCGGATTCATCAACACGCGATCCGCCGAGCCGGGCGCAAGCCCGGCGGCGGCGAATGCAGCGGCAGGCGCGGCGACGTCGAGGCAAACCGCGCGCACCCGCGCGCCAAGCCCGTTGCGCGCCGCATTGTCGTGTGCCAGCGCCGTGAGCACCGGATCAAGCTCGATGAGCGTAACGGCAAGCCCCTCGACGCGGCGCGCCAGCGCCAAACCCGCCGCGCCGACGCCGGCGCCGAGATCGACCGCTTGCTCGCCCGCATGCGCTTCCGTTGCTGCCGCAAGCAGGATCGAGTCATGGCCGAAACGATGGCCGCGCAGCGGCTGGCGCAGCACAAGCTTGCCGGCGAGGACGGCATCCTCGCTGGTTGTGCCGCTGGCCGCGGATATTTCGGCCGGGTCTTCGGTCGACATCGCACTCGACATTGCCGTCAACATTTCACTCGGTTTGGGGTCGCAGCTCGTTGCCGAATCCCGCGTCTTGCAAAAGCCGCCGCGCCATTTGGACCTGATCGTCGCCAACCAGGATGCGGCGCGGAAAAATGCCGATCGAGCCTTCCAGCACGCTCATGTTCTGGTCGACTACCATATGCGCGATGTGCGCGCCGTTGAGCAGCGCTTCGATCGCCGAAATCAGCACGGCATCGTTGGTGCGAACCAGTTCGCGCAAACCTCGACTCCCAAAAATGTCAGCTTCGCCGCCGGTCCTCGCCCGGCGCGCGCAGAGCGAGATAAGCGATCAGTTTCGCCTCGCGCCGGCCGCGCGTGACGGTATCGAGTATGAGGCCGCAGGCGATCGAAAGGAAGGCGAGCAGCATCAATCCGGTCGATAGCACGGCGGTCGGCAACCGCGGCACGATGCCTTCCTGCACGTAAGTAATGACGATGGGGATGGCGAGCCCGATCGAGATGATGATGAACGCTATGCCGAAGGCGCCGAATAACGATAGCGGCCGCTCGGCGCGGTAGAGCCGCAATACCGTCCACAGGATGCGAAAGCCGTCCTGCCAGGTCGACAGCTTCGATACCGAGCCGGCCGGGCGCGAATAATACGGCGTGGCGAGTTCTCCCACCGGCAATTCGAGCTCGAGCGCATGCACGGTCAATTCCGTCTCGATCTCGAAGCCGCCGGATAGAATCGGAAACGATTTCACGAAGCGGCGCGAGAACACCCGGTAGCCGGACAGGATATCGGTGAAGGCGCGGCCGAAAACGTGGGCGACGAAGCCGCTCAACAGCCGATTGCCGGCGCGATGGCCGGGACGATAAGCCGCCGCCTCGTGGTCGACGCGCGTCGCCACCACCATGTCGAGCCGCTCGGCGATGAGCTTGTCGATCATCGCCGGCGCACTCGGCGCGTCGTAGGTCGCGTCGCCGTCGACCAGCACGTAAATATCGGCTTCGATGTCGTTGAACATGCGCCGCACCACGTAGCCCTTGCCCTGGTGGCTCTCGCGGCGAACGACGCCGCCCGCTCGTTGCGCGGCTGCTACGGTGCCGTCGGTCGAATTATTGTCATAAACATAGACGGTCGCCGCCGGCAGCGCGGCGCGGAAGTCGGCAACCACTTTGGCGATCGCGTGTTGTTCATTGTAACACGGCACCAGAACCGCCACTTCCAGTTGGGTGACGTCGGGTCGGTTCGAAGCTATGCGTTCGGCGGCGAGTTCGTTGCTTGACATGCCGTTTTTGCCCCCTCCCGGCGCGCCATTGGGTGGCATGATCGGTGCTGGCGGAACGCCGCCGGCGAATCTATAGATGGCGGCGCGATATTGGCAGGCATACTTGCCGCATGACCATAGCGTTTCTATGCTTCCGGGTCGCGCCTGGAAAATGCTTGTCTGGAGAATGCCGTAGTGGCCGTCGTCGTCCCGTTCGAAAGCCCGCGTGAGCCGTCGATCGATCCCTTGGTCGATCTCGTCGCCGCCGACATGGAACGCGTCAATGCCACTATCATCGGGCGCACCGGCTCCGAAGTGACGATGATCCCCGAGGTGGCCAAACACCTCATCAATTCCGGCGGTAAGCGGCTACGGCCGATGCTGACGCTGGCGATGGCACGGCTCGCCGGCTATACCGGCGACGGCCATATCAAGCTCGCCGCCGCGGTCGAATTCATGCACACCGCGACGCTCTTGCACGACGACGTCGTCGACGAAAGCGAGCTGCGGCGCGGGCGGCTCGCGGCGCGCATGCTGTGGGGCAACGAGGCGAGCGTGCTGGTGGGCGATTTTCTGCTCGGCCAGGCGTTCAAGATGATGGTCGAGGTCGGCAGCCTTAAGGCGCTGGAGATTCTCTCGGCCGCCGCCGCCGTGATCGCCGAAGGCGAAGTCATGCAGCTCGCCGCCGCCAAAAACACGGCAACGACCGAGGACGAATATATCGCCGTGATCCGCGCCAAGACCGCCGAGCTGTTTGCGGCGGCTTGCGAGGTCGGCCCGGCGCTGTCGGCTCGGCAGAAGGCGGAAGCCGCCGCCAGCCGCCCGTTCGGCATGAATCTCGGCATCACGTTCCAGCTGGTCGACGACGTGCTCGACTATGGCGGCGCCGCAGCGCGATTGGGCAAGAACGTCGGCGACGATTTTCGCGAGGGCAAGATCACGCTGCCGGTCGTGCTCGCCTTCCGCCGCGGCAGCGACGACGAACGCGAATTCTGGCGGCGTACGCTGGAACGCGGCGAGACCAAACATGCCGACCTCGATCACGCCATCGGACTGATGGTCAAGCACCGCGCGCTCGAGGACACGATCGGCCGCGCCCACCATTACGGCGCCATCGCGCGCGATGCGCTGGCCTTGTTCCCCGTCTCGACGATGAAGGCGGCCCTCGTCGAGACCGTGAATTTCTGCATCGCGCGGACGCATTAGGGCCTCAGAGCCCGGCGACGGGCCATTTTTCGTCAGAGAATTGAGGAGCTTATCCACCGCCGCGAGGGAACTCGGGGGTAGCGCGAAGCGTTGATGCGGCAGCGAAACGAGAAGGCGTGAGCCGATTCGATGCCATTCCACGAGCCGCCCCGGGACGAAACCGACGATTCGCAGGCGGCAACGCCCCAGCCTGCCGAACCAATCCCGGAATCCGATATCCTCAAGGCACTGCCTGCCTCGGCACTGGCGAAAGCGCTGGTGAACCGTGTCGCCGATTTCGCGCGGCACACTATCGTCCGCCTTGGCGAGGCAATTTCGCGTCTGCGACCGCGCGCGCGAATCGAGCCAGCCTCGGTGCCTCCAGCGGACCGGACGGAAAACGCAACGACGCCCGATCTGCAGAGCCGGATCGCGGGCCTGCTGCGAAACGGACAAGACGCACTGTCGCGAATGTCGTTTCGTCCCCGACGCAGTCTGATAGCCGTTGTTCTTCTCGCATCGATACCTATCGCCTATGTCGCCTATTGCGCCGCGACGATTCCTTTTGCCGCCGGCGCCGCCGTGCCAACTACGCCGGGCGCGGCGGTGTTCGAAGCCGAAGACGGCCGGACTTTCGCGACGCGAGGCATCCTCAAAGGCCAAGGCATCTCGGCCGACCGGGTACCGCCGCTGCTCGCAAGCGCGGTGACGGCCATTGAGGACCGGCGGTTCTACCAGCACGGCGGCATCGATCTGCGCGCGATCACGCGAGCCGCCTGGCACGACCTCACCGGTCGCGGCCTGCAAGGCGGCAGCACCATTACCCAGCAATTGGCGCGCCGGCTTTACCTCACGCCGGAACGCACCTTCAAACGCAAGGTGCAGGAAGCGGTGCTCGCCGATTGGCTGGAGCTTCGGCTTTCCAAGAATCAGATTCTGACGCTCTATCTGAACACCGCTTATTTCGGCGATAGCGCCTATGGCGCCGATGCGGCGGCGCTGCGCTACTTCGGCAAGAGCGCGCAACAGCTGTCGCTCAGCGAGGCGGCGATGCTTGCGGGTCTCATCAAAGCGCCCTCGGAGCTCGAACCCAACCGCAATCTTGCGCCCGCGCAGGAACGGGCCGGGGTCGTTCTCGACGCCATGGTCAAGAACGGCGCAATCACGCAGCAGCAAGCGGATGCCGCGCGAGAACAGCCCGCTATATTGCAGGTTGCCGCCGATTCCTCGCCGGACAGCAATTATTTCGTCGATACCGCGGCAGCGGAAGTCAAATCGCAGATCGGACCGGCTACGCAAGATCTGACGATCCGGACGACGCTCGATCCCGAGCTGCAACGGATCGCCGAAAGCGTCGTCGCCAAGCGCCTGGCGACGGCCGGCAAAGCCAAAAACGCGAGCCAGGCCGCGCTCGTCGCCTTAGCCCCCGACGGCGCCATTCTCGCGATGGTCGGCGGGCGCGACTACAATGCGAGCCAGTTCAATCGTGTGACCCAGGCGCGCCGCCAACCCGGCTCGCTGTTCAAGGCGTTTGTGTATTTAACGGCTTTGCGCAAAGGCTACACGCCTGACTCGATCGTCGTCGATCAGCCCGTCAGTGTCGGCGATTGGGAGCCGGAGAATTACGGCGACCGCTATTTCGGCCCGGTGACATTGCGGACGGCCTTCGCCCATTCGCTCAACAGCGTCGCGGTGCAGCTGGCGCAGTCCGTCGGCATCCAGAACGTGATCGCCACCGCCAGAGAGCTCGGCATTCGCTCGGACTTGCCCGCGGTGCCGAGCGTGGCGCTGGGCTCGGGCGGGGTCACCCCGCTCGAAATGACTCGCGCTTTCGCAGCGATCGCCACCAACAGCACCGGCGTCGACAGCTATGCCGTGCAGGCGATCAACAAAGGCGGTCTAACCGTTTATTCTCGACCGGCGCCGGCTTTTGCGGCCACCGACAATCCGACGATTCACGCCGAGATGCTCGACCTATTATCAAGCGTGGTGCGCGGGGGAACCGGCACCGCGGCACGGCTCGATCGACCGGTCGGCGGCAAAACCGGCACCTCGGAAGATTATCGCGATGCGTGGTTTATTGGCTTCACCTCCGATCTCGTCGTCGGGGTGTGGGTCGGCAACGACGACAATTCGCCGATGAACGGCGTCGTCGGCGGCAGCCTGCCGGCCACGATCTGGCACGATTTTGTCAGCGCCGCCGAGTCGGTGCGGCGAACGCCGGTCGCTGCGGCGATTGTGGCGCCGTCGGCGCCCACGATCAATTTCAATATTGCCGGCGCCGTCGGCGCCAATGCCGAGGACCGCACCCGTTACAGTTACGGCTTTCGTCGGCCGTTCCGGCTATTCGGGTTTCGCTTTTGAGTTTCGACAGGCAAAGCGTGCGAGCGGCTTAACCCAGCATGCCGGCGCGCACCCACCACTGCGGATATTTGTTGTGCAGTAGCTCCGCCGCATTTCCGGCGGCAGCAGCCGAATCGAAAAGTCCAAAACATGTCGCGCCGGAGCCCGACATGCGGGCAAGCCGGCAGCCCAAGGCCGCGCGCAAGGCCGCGAGCAAATTCCCAACCGCCGGCGCAAGCTTCACCGCCGAATCTTCGAGATCGTTCGCCTGCTGCATAAGAGTTTGCAACAATTGCTCCCGGTTCTGGGCTTTTTCTATCGCCGCGAGATCGAGCGCCACCACGGGGCGGGCGGCGCGTGTCCATCCGGCAAACACCAGCTTGGTGGCGAGCGCGACGCCCGGATTGACCAGCACCGCCGCGAGCGGCGGCAAAACAAGCGGCGGCGAAAGTTTTTCGCCGATGCCCCACATCAGGCGCGGCCGTGGATCGAGACACACCGGCACATCGGCGCCGGTGGCGCAGGCCGCCTCGTAAAGGCGCGGGTCGTCCGGCGTAAGCGCGTTGGCCCGCGCCAATAGCCGAAGCGCTGCGGCCGCGTCGGCCGAACCGCCGCCGAGCCCAGCCGCGACCGGCAGGTTCTTATCGAGAAAAAATGCGCCCGCGACGATCCCGGGGGTGCGCGCGAAGAGCGCGTGCGCGGCCTTCAGGACCAGATTGTCGCCGCCCTCACCTGCTTGCGCGGCCCGCGGCCCGCCGACCGTCAGCGTAAGCCGGTCACCCGGCGTCAAGCTCAAGCGGTCGCCGAAATCGGCGAATGCGACCAGGCTGGAAATCTCGTGATAGCCGTCGGCGCGGCGGCCGAGCACCCGCAGCGTCAGGTTGACCTTTGCCGGCGCGGTCTCGACAAGCGGAACGGGCAAAGAGAACCCTCACCCACCGTTGCCGGTCTTCTTCTTGTCGGCGTCCGCTGCCGAATTTGCCTTGTCGGCGTCGCCGGCAGCGTTTGGCTTGCCGGCATCGGCCGCCGAAGACGTATCGGGCGGCAGACCGTTTTTGATCTTGGCCTCGATCTTGGGCAGATCTTCCGGATCGGGTTTGAGGTCGATCGCCTGCGACCATTGGAAGTGCGCCTCCAATGTGCGTCCGATCCGCCAATACGCGTCGCCGAGATGATCGTTGATGGTCGGATCTTCCGGCTTGAGCTCCACGGCCCGTTCGAGATTCTTGACCGCCTCGTCGTAATTACCGGTGCGGAAATAGGCCCAGCCCAATGAATCGACGATGTAGCCGTCGTCCGGCCGCTGTTCGACGGCCTTGCGGATCATGTCCATGCCTTGATCGAGGTGGACGCCTTGGTCGACCCATGAATAGCCGAGATAATTGAGCACGAGCGGCTGATCGGGATACAGCTGCAGCGCCTTCTTCATGTCGGCTTCGGCAAGCGGCCATTGATGCGAGCGCTCGTAACAGATGCCGCGGAAATAGAACATCACCCAGTTCGACTTCTGCGGATTTTGCAGCGGGTCGATGGCTTTGCTGTAAGTCGTGCCGCAATCGGCAAACTCCTTGCGCCCGCGCTGGATATTGCCAAGCTCGATGATCGCCTCGGTGTCCTTGGGATGCTCGGCGATAACGCGATCGAGCTGTTTCTTGGCTTCATCGGTGCGGTTGAGGGTATCGAGATCGACGGCCATCTGGATCTGCGCGTTGCGCGACAGCGGCGAGCTTGCCGGCACCCGCTCATAAGCCTTGATCGCAAGCTCGGGTTTCTTGAGATCCTCGTAAAGATCGCCGAGCGACAACAGCGCCATGGCGTGGGTCGGCTCGAGATAGAGCGCGAGCTGCAGATAGATGAGCGCGAGATCCTCCCCGCCGCGGCGGCCGATCGAAGCACCGAGCCCGTACAGCGCCTCGGCGGCGCCGGCCTGGGGTGAATCGAGCAACGGCGGCAGCTTTTGGCCGTCGGCAATCTGCTTCATCTCTTCGTCGATCAGCGGATGGTTCGGCAGCTCCTTGGCGAAATCCTGATAGACCTTCAGGGAATCGTCTTTACTGCCGGTGCGCGACAGCCAGCGGCCATAGGCTTCCACTGTGCGCAGAGCCGTCGGATCGGCCTTGTACGCGCTGGCGTAGCGCTTGCCGGCCGCCTTGGTGTCCTTTGCCAGATCGAGGATCAGCCCGGCATGCAAATCCTTGAAGATGCCGTACCAATCCGGCCCCGACAGCTTGTCCATGGTGTCGATGGCCGCGTGCGTATCGCCCGCGCCTGCGAGCGCCCAGGCCGACAGCAGCGTCGCGGTGAGGTCGGTCACCGGACCGCGCACCGACTGCGTAAAGTCGTCCCGGGCCTGCGCGTAGTGTTTCTTCTTAAGCTCCCGGATGCCGACGACGAGCCGCGAAATGCGATCGGTGTGATCGATCGCAAGCAGCCGGTCGGCGAGCTTGCCCGCTCCGTCGATATCGCCCTCGCTGAGCTCGGAGAGAAACGCGCGGCTGAGCAGATCGGAATTGCGCGGATCGAGCTTCAATACGTCGAGGTAATAGGCAGCGGCCGCGCTTTCGTCGCGCTCGACGGAGGCGTGCCGGGCGGCCAGATAGCTGCCGAAGACGTTCTCGGGCGAAAGTTGCTCCTGGGCCGGAGTTTCGGCGGCGAGCGCTGACGAAAGGCTCAAAGCAAGAGCGATGCCGATAATGGCGGCATGCCGGGGCAGCGAATAAGTCACGAGAGCTCCATTGGCAAACTGGTTCGGCGGACGAACTGGCGGCACAGCGGGAATCGTGCGCCCGATGCCTCTTAATCTCTGCGCGAGAATGACCCTTTTGCCGCATGCCGGCAAGGACACAAACTTGGCACCCCGGCGTCCTGCATTCCCGCGCGGTACGAGCCTTTAGGCTGCAACGGCGGCAAAATCGCGGCAGGGCAAAAGTTACAGCATCGTTCGATCGAGGCGTACTTGATGGCGGACGATCGATGCTATACATGTATAGCAATTTATGGAGACGCCAATGCTCGCGCTTCGCCTGCCTACTCAGATTGAAAAGCGCCTCGACCAGCTCGCCAAGAAGACCGGGCGGAGCAAGAGCTTTTATGCCCGGGAAGCCATCCTGCGCCACCTTGAGGACCTTGAGGACTACCATCTGGCGCGCCGGCGGCTTGCGCGCCGGAGAACACGTGTAACGATCGAGCAGTTGGAGCGTGAGCTAACCGAGACACGTTGACACGGATGGGCGAATCCCGTGTCTGGCGCGTCGAATTCGATAGCGAGGCGGCTCGCGACCTGCGCAAGCTCGGCCCGGAGCCGGGACGCCTAATACTCCGGTATTTGCGCCAACGCATCGCCACCAGCGAAGACCCACGGCGCTTCGGCCGGCCATTGACCGGAGACCTTAAAGGCCTCTGGCGGTATCGCGTCGGCGATTACCGTATCGTTGCATCTATAGAAGAGGATCGTTTCGTAGTGCTAATCGTCACCGTTGGACATCGGCGCGAGGTTTACGATTGATCGATCCCGTCGGCACAAATGATCGTCATTTCAAGTCGTAACAAGCAATAACGGTCAATCACATATTCGGATAATTCGGCCCGCCGCCGCCTTCGGGTGGCACCCAGGTAATGTTCCGGTTCGGGTCCTTGATGTCGCAGGTTTTGCAGTGGACGCAGTTCTGCGCGTTGATCACGAACCGCGGTTGTCCGCCCTGTTCGACCCATTCATAGACGCCGGCCGGGCAATAGCGCGCCGACGGCCCGGCATAATCGTCGTGTTCGGACGACTTTTGCAGCGCCATGTCGCGCACCAGAAGATGGACCGGCTGGTCCTCCTCGTGATTGGTGTTCGACAGATAGACCGACGACAGCCGATCGAAGGTCAACGTGCCGTCGGGCTTGGCATAGGCGATGGGCCGGCATTTCGCCGCTGGTTGCAGCGTCGCATAATCGGGCTTGCCGTGCTTGAGCGTGCCGAACGGCGAAAAGCCGAGCGTCGAAGTCCACATATCGAGTCCGCCGAGCGCCACGCCGAGCGCGGTGCCGAATTTCGACCATAGCGGCTTGGCGTTGCGCACCCGCCACAGATCGCGCCCGATCGGCGAGGCGCGCCAGGCTTGCTCGTAACCGGCTAGCTCATCATTGGCACGGCCCTCTGCCAGCGCCGCGGCGACGTGCTCGGCCGCGAGCATGCCGGACAGCATGGCATTGTGACTGCCTTTGATGCGCGGCACGTTGACAAATCCCGCCGCGCAGCCGATCAGCGCGCCGCCGGGAAAGACGAGCTTCGGCACCGATTGCCAGCCGCCCTCGGTGAGGGCGCGGGCGCCGTAGCAGATCCGCTTGCCTCCGGCGAAAGTGTCGCGGACGAGCGGGTGCGTCTTGAAACGCTGAAATTCCTCGAACGGCGAAAGATACGGATTGCGGTAATTGAGATGAACGACGAAGCCGACGGAAACCAGGTTGTCGTCGAAATGATAAATGAACGAGCCGCCGCCGGTGCGATTGTCAAGCGGCCAGCCGAGCGTATGCTGGACCAGTCCCTTGCGGTGTTGCGCCGGCGCGACCTGCCATAGCTCTTTCAGTCCGATGCCGAATTTTTGCGGCTCGCGATGTTGCGAAAGCGCAAAGCGCTCGATCAGCATTTTGGACAGGCTGCCGCGCGCGCCTTCGGCAAACAAAGTGTATTTGCCGCGCAGCTCCATGCCGCGGGCGAAACCGGGCTTATGATGGCCGTCCTTGGCGATCCCCATATCGCCGGTGGCGATGCCGGCGACCGCATCGTTCTCGAACAATACTTCCGTAGCGGCGAAACCGGGATAGATTTCGACGCCGAGCGCCTCGGCCTTGCGCGCCAGATAGCGGCAGACGTCGCCGAGCGAGACGATGAAATTACCGTGATTGCTCATCAAGGGCGGCATCAAGGCGAGCGGCAACCGCAGCGCGCGCGAGGCGCCGAGCGCATAGAAGCGGTCCGCTGTGACCGCGGTCTTGATCGGGGTGTCCTCGCCGCGCCACTCCGGAATGAGCCGGTCGAGGCCGATCGGATCGATCACCGCGCCCGACAAAATATGCGCGCCGACCTCGGATCCCTTCTCGACCACCACGACGGATTTGTCCGGCGCGAGCTGCTTGAGCCGTATAGCCGAGGCAAGACCGGCCGGCCCCGCACCGACGATCACGGTGTCGAATTCCATCGCCTCGCGGGGCGGAAGCTCCGGTGAATTCATGACATGCTCCGTTCGCGGACGATTGGCCGATGATTTTTCACGAAATTAGTGCCAATACAATGCACGAAGACAAATGATAAAGACAAACGACAAAGACAATCGCCGGATTTCAAGCCGTGACTGCCGAACGCCAAGAAGCGCGCGAGCTCCTCGCCTTCTACCTCGATGCCGGCGCCGATGCGCTTGTCGGCGAGGAGCCGGTCGACCGCATGGCGGAGGAAACCCTCCCTGCGCCAGAAAGGGGAAGGACGATCGCCGCAGGCGATCGGGTGGCGGTCGGGGAACCAGGAACAATGCGCATGGCTCCATCCTCCGATCGACTCCGGCGATCCGCCCCTCCCCTTGCAGGGGAAGCAAGTTCGCGAATTCCCGCGACCGCGCCGGCCTCGCCCGAAGCCGCCGTCATGGCGGCGCGCGAGGCCGCGCGAAACGCCAAGAGTCTCGATGAGTTGCGCGCACTCCTTGAAGCTTTTGAAGGCTGCGCGCTGCGCACGACCGCAACGCAACTTGTCTTCGCCGACGGCAATCCGCAAAGCCGCGTCATGTTCGTCGGCGAGGCGCCCGGTTACGACGAAGACATCGTCGGACGTCCCTTTGTCGGCCGTTCCGGCAAGTTACTCGATCTGATGATGGCGGCGATCGGGCTCGATCGCAGTTCGGCTTACATCGCCAATGTCGTGCCGTGGCGGCCGCCCGGCAACCGCACGCCGACGCCGCAGGAGACCGCAATCTGCCTGCCCTTCATCCGCCGCCAGATCGAGCTGGCGAACCCCGATTTCCTGGTCTGCCTCGGCGGCCCGGCAATGCAAACGCTGCTCGCCATCAAGGAAGGCATTACGCGCGCACGAGGGCGTTGGTATCCTTACGATACCGGTACGCGCGAGATCCGGGCGCTGCCGACGTTCCACCCGGCGTTCCTGCTGCGCAGCCCGCTGCAAAAGCGCTTCGCCTGGCGCGATTTTTTGGCGCTGAAGAAGGCGCTGGCGGAATAAAACTGTCTTCAGCGCACCGCGACCAGGATCGCGCCGGTCGCAACCAGCATGACGCCGAACCAGTTCACCGCCGTGAGCCGTTCGCCGAGAAACACGACACCGAATATCGCGACCAGAACGACGCTCAATTTGTCGATCGGCGCGACTTGCGCGGCATCGCCGAGTTTTAACGCACGGAAGTAGCACAGCCACGATGCGCCGGTGCCGAGCGCGGACAGCACCAGAAACAGATAGGTGCGGCCGGAGATTTCGGCCGGATTTTGAAATTGCCGCGTCGTGTACACGATCAATGCCAACACGCAGACGACAATGATCGTACGGATGAAGGTCGCGAGATCGGAATTGACGTTCTCGACGCCGACTTTGGCGAAAATCGCGGTCAGCGCGGCAAATATCGCCGACAATACGGCCCACAACTGCCACGAGGAAAAAACACCGCTGTTCATGTCGCTCATCCCAATGCGAACTTGATGGCAAAAATCAGCGCCAGCACCAGCACGGCGGGCTTAGCGTCGGCGAATTTGCCGGCAATGAGCTTGCACAGCGCATAGGTGATGAAACCAAGTCCGATGCCGGTGGCGATCGAATAAGTGAGCGGCATGGTGATTGCGGCGACGACCGCGGGCGCCGATTCGGTGATGTCGTCCCAGTCGATCTCAGCGAGCCCGCGCGCCATGATGCAGGCAACGTAAAGGAGCGCCGCGGACGACGCATAGGCGGGCACCATTCCAGCAAGCGGCGCGAAGAACAAAGCCGCCAGGAAGAAGATGGCGACGAAGAACGCCGTGAGCCCGGTGCGGCCGCCGGCCGCAACGCCGGCAGCGCTCTCGATATAGCTCGTCGTCGTCGAGGTGCCGATCAGCGCGCCGAACATGGCGGCGAAGCTGTCGGCGATCAGCGCCTGTTTCATGCGCGGCAGGTTGCCGTCTTTGTCGGTCAGCCCGGCGCGATGGGTAACGCCGATCAGCGTGCCGGCATTGTCGAACACGTCGACGAACAGGAAGCTGAAAATCACGATGAGGAACGACGCCTCGCCGATGCGCGAGAAATCGAGTTGCAGCAAGGTCGGCTCAAGCGACGGCGGCGCCGAAACCACGCCGCTGAATTTTGCCAGGCCGAGCGGAATGCCGATCGCGGTTACGATCAGGATGCCGATCAAGGTGCCGCCCAGAATGCGCCGGTAATTCAGCGCCGTGATCAATACGAGGCCGAGCAGGCACAGGATCGCGACCGGATTGCGCAGATCGCCGAGCGTGACCAGCGTCGCCGGGCTCGCCACCACGATCTTCGCTTCTTCGAGCGCGATGATGCCGAGGAACAGTCCGACGCCGGCGGAAATGGCGAGCTTCAAATTTCTCGGAATCGAATTGATGATGTATTCGCGAATGCGGAAGATCGAGATGAGAAAGAAAATAACGCCGGAGCAGAACACGGCGGCAAGCGCCTGCTGCCAGGTATATTTCATCGTCAAGACGACGGTGAAGGCGAAGAAGGCGTTGAGCCCCATGCCGGGCGCGAGCGCGATCGGGTAATTGGCGTAGAGCGCCATCACCAGCGTGGAGACCGCAGCCGCGATGCAGGTGGCGACGAACACCGCGCCCTTGTCCATCCCGGTATTGCCCAGAATCTGCGGATTGACGAAGACGATGTAGACCATCGTCAAAAACGTGGTCAGGCCGGCGATGAACTCGGTGCGGACATTGCTGCCCGCCCGGTCCAGGCCAAACATACGATTAAGCACGGATTGCGGCTTTTGCGCTTGGCTTGTGCTGGCGTCAGCCATGGTCTTCCCCCTCGCCCAACGTAACCCATATTATAAAGCGATTCACGGCCGCAGGTGACGGAGTCTCGTCATGCACCTCGATCCCGTGCTGCTGGCGCGGTTGCAATTCGCCTTCACCATCTCGTTCCACATCATCTTTCCGACCTTTACGATCGGGATCGCGATCTATCTCGCCACCCTCGAAATGCTTTGGGGCTGGACCGGCGTCGAGCGCTATCGGCGGCTCGCCGCGTTCTGGGCCAAGATTTTCGCGGTGTCGTTCGCGATGGGCGTGGTGTCCGGCGTGGTGCTATCCTATCAGATCGGCGCCAATTGGAGCCGTTTCTCGGCGGTCGCCGGCAACGTCGTCGGACCGCTGATCGGCTACGAGGTCTTGACGGCGTTCTTTCTCGAGGCGTCATTCCTCTCCGTGCTGCTGTTCGGCGGCGAGCGCGTGCCGCGCTGGCTGCATGTGTTCTCCGCTGTGATGGTCGCCTTCGGCACGACGCTATCGGCGTTTTGGATTCTCTCCGCCAATAGCTGGATGCAGACGCCGGCCGGCTACACGATGGCAGGCGGCATCGCCGATCCCACGGACTGGTGGGCAATTGTCTTTAATCCGAGCTTTCCCTACCGGCTCGCCCACATGCTCAATGCATCGCTGCTCACCGGCGGCTTCGTCGGCATCGCGGTCGGCGCCCGCTATCTGTTGACCGATCGCCACGTCGAGGAGGCGCGCACCATGCTGCGCATGGCGATCGCACTCACGGCGGTGCTGGCGCCGCTGCAGCTCATCATCGGCGATCTGCATGCCGAGAACACCCTCAGATACCAGCCGACCAAGATCGCCGCCATGGAAGCGCATTGGGACGGTAGCCAGCCGGCGCCGTTCGAAATCTTCGCCTGGCCGGACGAGAGGACGCAGAGCAATCTCTATTCGATCTCAATTCCGCATATCGCCTCGCTCCTGGTGACGCGGCAATGGGACGGCCTGTTTCCCGGATTGAAGGACGTGCCGCCGCAGGATCGGCCGCCGCTGCCGAACGTGTTCTTCGGCTTCCGCATCATGGTGGCGATCGGGCTCTACATGATTGCCGCGGCGTGGTTCGGCGCGTGGCTGTGGTGGCGCGGGCGCCTGTTCGACGCGCGCTGGTATCTGAGAGTAGTGGCGCAGACCTGGTGGGCCGGTTTCGTCGCCGTCATCGCCGGCTGGGTCGTCACCGAAAGCGGCCGCCAGCCGTGGATCGTGCAGGGCATCTTACGCACCGCGGATGCGGTCTCGCCGGTGCCCGCCGCAAGCATCGCGAGCACGCTCATCCTCTTTATCCTGGTTTACGGCGTGGTGTTCTCGTTCGGCATCTATTTCATCAATCGGCTGATCGACCGCGGCATTCAAGAAACAAGATTGCCCGAACGCCTGCCGCATCTTGCCGCCGGCCATCCGACATTCGAGACCTGAGCTGTCGCCATGAATCCCACCATGGACATCGCCGCGTTGCTTCCTCTGATCTGGGCCGCGATCGTCGGCATCGCGGTGGCGTTCTATGTCATCCTCGACGGTTTCGACCTCGGCATCGGCATATTGTTTCCGTTGGCCAAGGATGACGCCGAGCGCGATCGCATGCTCGCTTCGATCGCGCCGTTTTGGGACGGCAACGAAACCTGGCTGGTGCTCGGCGGCGGCGGCCTTCTCGTCGCCTTTCCCCGCGCCTATTCGATCGTCATGCCGGCCTTCTATCTGCCGCTGATGATCATGCTGCTGGCTTTGGTGTTGCGCGGCGTCACGTTCGAGTTCCGCGCCATCGCGCAGCGCAAGCCGCTGTGGAATGCCGTGTTCGCCGGCGGCTCCACGCTCGCCGGCCTGTGCCAGGGTTTTGTGCTGGGCGGATTTGTGCAAGGCGTGAAAATCGAGAACGGCGCCTATGCCGGCGGTCCGTTCGACTGGGCGACGCCGTTCGGCCTGTTGTGCGGGCTTGGCGTCGTTGCCGGCTATGCGCTGCTCGGCGCGTGCTGGCTGATGCTCAAGACCGACGGCGACATGGCGCGGCGCGCCGCCGCCAAAGCGAAAGTGCTGCTTGCGGCGGTGCTCGTCTTCATGGCTGCGGTCAGCCTCTATACGCCGCTAACCATCCCGCGCATCGCGCAGCGTTGGTTCGCGATGCCGAACCTCATTTATCTGGCGCCGGTGCCGATCGTCACCGCGCTCATTGCCTTCGCGGAGTGGCGCTGGATCGAGGCGCGGCGCGACGCCGCGCCGTTTCTCGCCAGCATCGCGCTATTCTTGCTCGGCTATCTCGGCCTCGCGATCTCGACCTACCCCTATATCGTGCCGCCGACGCTGACGATCCAGGACGCCGCGGCGGCGCCGTCGAGCCAATTATTCATGCTGATCGGGACGCTGGTGCTGTTGCCGCTCATCCTTGGCTACACGGCGCTGACCTATTGGCTGTTCCGCGGCAAAGTCCGCGACGGCGCGGCATATCACTAACGTGTCATCATCCGCGAAGGCGGATGATCTAGTAACCTCTGACATCGGTGTGGCGCGCCGGCACCCGCGGTGGCTACTGGATGCTCCGCCTTCGCGGAGCATGACAATCAATGCCTTAACGCGCCGCGGCCGCCACGCTACCGGGCCTGATTACGCCCCAGCCGATCCACAGCGTCGGCAGCCTGCCCTGCACCGGCCGATTGAAGGCGCGCGGCACTTCGGCGACGAGATCGGGAAAATAGGCCTTGATGTCGGGTGGCGGCGTCGGCGTGGTGTCGGGCGCGAGCCAAACGACCACAGCGCCCTTTTTGCGGATGTCGTCGGCGGTAACCCATGGCGAGCGCGCCGGGTCGGCGTCGAAGAACACGCTTGGCCGGCTCGGCGCGGCGAGCGCGACCAGCGCGGCAAGGCGCGCATCGCCGGTGACGACCGCGAGCGGCTGCCCGGTCCGGCGTTCGAAACTGTCGGCAAAGAAGCGGCCCATGGCGGCGGTTGGCTGCGCAATTTTCAGATCCATGCCCGCCGTCCACGGCAACAGCACGACCAAGATCGGCACGAAGATCGCCGGCACGATCAGGAGTCCGGCCCAAGCGAAGCCGAGGATGCGCTGGTGATAAAGCGCGATGCTGTCGCCGGCGGCGATAACCAAAGCAAGCCCGGAAAGCACGAGCAGCGGCGCCGCGCCGCCAACGGGCAGCGAGCGCCCGAGCACCACGGCGACAATCGTCGCCAACAATCCCGGCACCAGCGCAAAGACCTTCACATAACTCAGTGCGAATGAATCGACCGGCGCCCGCGCCAGCGGCGGCGCCGGGCTCGCCCGCGCCCGCGGCCAGCCGGCCGCCAGCACGAAGAGGATGGCGAGCCCGGCATGGGCGAGGATAAGCGCAGCGAGAAGCCGCAGCCACAGCGTGGTGTTGGCGCCGGCGAGCGCGGCCTCGCGCAATCGTACGAGTGTTGCGACAAGCGCGCCGTCCGAAACCGCCGGCGACGTGCCGGCGAGCCAAACGAGAAGCAGGAACAAGAATGGCACGAGCGCCAGCGCCACCATCCAGGCTTCGATCGTGTCGAGCGTGGCGCGCCCACGTTCCGTGACTGCGGTGAACGCGACGAGCGCGCCAAGCAGGAGCGGCGCCGCGTCGCTGGAGAGAAGAAGCAGCGCCGCCGCCACGCCGAGCACGTACCACGAGCGCTGTTCGCCCTCGATGACCGCGCGCCAGTAGTACAGCAGCACCACGGCCCACAGCGCCATGGTCAGGATCGGCGGCCCGAAATCCGGCGACGGCACCGTAAACCAGGAAATGCCGACCATCAGCAGCACCGCCATGGCCGCATGCGTCGGGCCGGCGATAGCGCGGCCGAGGGCAAACACGCACCAATAGGCCGTGACCACGCAGAGCTGCGCCAGCGCATAGACGCCGAACATCCCGGCGGCGCGGAACGCAATCTCGGCGAGCCAATAGGCAAGCGGCGGACCGACGCCGGCATCGAAGCGCAATTCGTGACCGACGGCTAAAAGCTGCGCCAATCCCTCCGGCGGGGCCGAGTAAAATAGCGCCGGCACAGCAATCCAGATCGCGGTTTGGGCGAGCGCCGCCGTCCAGAACACCAGCAACGGGCGCGAGCGCAGCATTTCGACATAAAGAGGGACGTAAAACATCGGCAAATAACATCAGACTCGGCGGGCACCGGGTGCAGCAACGCTAAGCGATTGTTTGGCGCTGCCCTATACGGCGGTCAAGCTAGAGTGGCAATACGCTGGCAATCGCCGCGTCCACTTCGTCACCGGTGAGGCCGAGCGCACCGGCCACGGGCGCGAACGAACGCCGGTGGTGTATCGTCGGCCCGAGCCGGTCGAGCGCGGCGAAATGTTCGGGCACGCTGTAGCCCATGTGGCGCTCGAAGCCGTAGCCTGGATGCGCGGCGCCAAGGCAGGCCATCAGCCGGTCGCGCGTGACTTTGGCGACGATGGACGCGGCGGCAATCGAGGCGATAAGGCCGTCGCCGCCGATGACGGCCTGACAGTCGCAGCCGGCATCGATACGGTCGCGGCCGTCGACGAAGACCAGACGCGGCTTGACCGGCAGCGCGGCAACGGCACGCGCCAGCGCCCATAGCGAGGCGCGCAAAATATTGTCGCGGTCGATTCGCGCCGGGGGCGCCATCGCCACCGCCACCTGCGCCCGCGCGCAGATGCGCTCGTACAGAACCTCGCGCCGCTGCGGCGTCAGCCGTTTCGAATCGTCGAGCCCGCGCGGAATATTGTCCGGATCGAGAATGACCGCGGCCGCCACGACCGGTCCGGCGAGCGGCCCGCGCCCAGCTTCGTCGCAGCCGGCAACCGGCCACACCCCGCGCTTGAGCGCTGTGCGCTCGCGGCGGAAGCTCGGCCGCGCGATCGGCTCTTGTCCGAGCGGCAGCCGTGCGGGCGCGGTTTCCTTGCGGCCGGTTCCATTACGACTCATACGGCCATGATCACCACGACACGGCATAATCCGCAACGTCTGCTCGCCGTTGCGGATTGCCGCGATGGCGGCAAGTCCGAATCCTCATTGACCAACGGCGGTCAGGGATTCGCGCGTGTCAACCGAACAGACTTAGCTGCCGCGCCGCCGGGCGCGGCGGCCGGAAATGCTCGGTCGTGGTCTTCACGCTCGTGCCATTGAAACCGAGCCGCTCGCAGGCGACCTCGAAGCGCCGCCCGATCATCCAGGCGATCGGGCCGGAACCGGTCATGCGCTTGCCGAAGGTCGAGTCGTAATCCTTGCCGCCGCGGGTGTCGCGGATGAGCTTGAAAACATGCTCGACGCGGTCGGGAAAATTCTCGGTCAGCCATTCGCGAAACAAATCGCGTATTTCAAGCGGCAGGCGGATCAGCACATAGCCGGCATGGCGCACGCCGGTCTCCGCCACCGCTTCGAGAATGCGCTCCATCTCCGCGTCGTTGATCGCGGGGATGACCGGCGCGACTAGCGTCGAGGCCGGCACGCCGGCCTTGACCAGCTGGCGCAAGGCGTCGAGCCGGCGCGACGGGGTAGCGGCGCGCGGCTCCATGACCCGCGCCAATTTTGCATCGAGCGTCGTGACCGAGATCGCGACCTTGACTAGATCGCGCTTGGCCATCCGCGTGAGGATATCGAGATCGCGCAGCACCAGCGCCGATTTGGTGACGATGCCGACCGGATGACCGGCACGCTCCAATACTTCGAGAATGCGCCGCGTGATCTGATGACGGCGCTCGATCGGCTGGTAGGGATCGGTGTTGGTGCCGATGGCGATGATCTTCGGCACGTAGCCCGGCGCCGACAATTCGCGCTCGAGCAATTCCGGCGCGTTCGGCTTCATCAACAGCTTCGATTCAAAGTCCAGCCCCGGCGACAGCCCGAGATAGGCGTGGCTCGGCCGCGCGTAACAATAGACACAGCCGTGCTCGCAGCCGCGATAAGGATTGATCGAGCGATCGAAGGAAATATTCGGCGAGTCGTTGCGAGCGATGATCTTGCGCGTCGAATCCACCGTCACCGTGGTCTTGAACGGCGGCAGATCGTCGAGACCCCGCCAGCCCAAATCTTGCCAGCCATCGTCGAAGGTGACGCGGGCAAGCGGCTCGAAACGCCCGGAGGCATTCGACAGCGTGCCGCGGCCGCGGCGACGCTCGCGATCGACTGCGGTTCCCAGTTCGCCCGCCGGCGTGGAGGGCAGCAGTGCCGGCGGGCGTCGCAACGCGGATGAACGACTCATTGGCAACTCCTCGTCTCAAGCTAGCGCAAGAACCAGAACGAAACAAGAACAACTCTTCGTGAACGCCGCCCAATAACTCAAGCCTTGGAGCCTGTCGTCCCAGGCCCTATGCAGCCCTGGGCAGTGACTGCCTTTCAGGGAGCGGGCTCAAGCCGCGGCCTATGCTGAGCGTGATCATCCCGACGCGGAATTCGGAACGCGCGCTGGTGCCGACGCTCGCCGCGCTGGTGCCGGGCGCCACGGCCGGGCTCATTACCGAAGTGCTGATTGCCGATGGCGGCTCGCAAGACGACACCGCGGCCGTTGCCGATATCGCCGGCTGCAATTTCCTGGTTATCGAGGGTTTGCTCGGGGGCCGGTTGCAAGCGGCTGCGGCAGCGGCGCGCGCGCCGTGGCTGATGTTCCTGCGGCCGGGAACCGTGCTCGATACGCCGTGGACGGAGGAAGTCGGCCGTTTCGTGCAACGCGGACGAACTCACCAAGCCGCCGTGTTTCGCCGCGGCGGCGCGCAGTCGGCCTGGCGTGAATTCCTGCTGCTGACCGCTGCCGCGGCCGGCGCCCTGCCCCGTCCCGAGCAAGGCCTGGTGATTGCCCGGAAGCTCTATGACGCCGTCGGCGGCCATTCCGAGCGCGCCGCCGATCCCGAACGTGACCTGTTACGCCGCGCCGGCCGGCGGCGCATCGCCCGACTGGCCACGCAGGCGTTCGGACCGGATGCTTGACTTAGTCAAGTATCCGGCCGAAGCTTTAATTATGCCAAGCCGTGACGCGCAGCGCAGCCCCGACGATCGCATCGCGGAAGATTGCGTCGCTGCGGTACGCCGCTTCAACCGCTTCTATACGCGGCAGATCGGCGTGTTACGCAAAACCTTCCTCGACAGCCCGTATTCGCTCGGCGAGGCGCGCGTGCTGTACGAGATCGCGAGCGCCAACGCCCCCACTGCAAGCGCGGTCGGCCGCGCGCTCGATCTCGATGCCGGCTATCTCTCCCGCGTGTTGCGTAATTTCGAAAAGCGCGGGCTGATCCGGCGCACGGCGTCGGCGCGCGACGCCCGGCAGAGTCACCTGACGCTCACGCCGCGCGGCCGCAAAGATTACGCGCCGCTGGAGCGAAGATCGCAGCTCGATGCCGCAGCAATGCTCGTCAAGCTTGCGCCGGACCACCAACTCCGCCTGATCGCGGCGATGAATACGATCGAGACGCTGCTCGGCGGCGAAACTGAAGCGGCGCCGGACCGCCGTTCCATTTTACGCGCGCCGCGACCCGGCGATTTCGGCTGGGTCGTCAAGCGCCATGCCGAGCTCTATGCGCAAGAATATCGATGGGTCGAGCCGTTCGAGGGCGTCTGCGCGCAAATCGTCGCCGACTTCGCCAACAAGAACGATCCGCGGCGCGAGCGCTGCTGGATCGCGGAAATGGACGGCGACAATATCGGCTGTGTGTTCCTGGTCGCGGACTCGGCGAGTGTGGCGCGCATCCGGCTCCTTCTGGTCGATCCGAAGGCGCGCGGGCTCGGGCTTGGCGCGCAGCTCGTCGATAAATGCATCGGTTTCGCCCACGAGGCAGGCTACGCGAAAATCACGTTATGGACGCACAGCGTGCTTACCGCCGCGCGGCACATTTATCAGAAAGCAGGATTTACGCTGACGCGCAGCGAACAGCGCGTGAGCTGGAGCCAGCCGGTGGTCAGCGAGCACTGGGATTTGGAACTTTGACCTGCGCCGCCGAGCGCGGCCAGCAAAATTGGATGCCGGTTTTGCGTCCGGCCGCGCTCGCAATTATCAAGTTGGCACGCAACCCGGGCGGCTGACCGGCTTCCACTCAGCCTGGTTGCGTGCGTGCCTTCGGCCGGCGCAGGTGTTCGTCGAGCCGCGGCATGATCTCGACGAAGTTGCACGGCCCATAGCGATAATCGAGCTGGTGCACCAAAATCTCGTTCCAGGCATCCTTGCAGGCACCCGGCGAGCCCGGCAGGCAGAAGATGTAAGTCGAGCCGGCGACGCCGGCGGTGGCGCGCGATTGGATCGCCGAAGTGCCGATTTTCGGGAAACTGATCACCAGGAACAGCGCCGAGAAGCCGTCCATCTTCTTGTCGAACAAGGGCTCGATCGCTTCGGGCGTCACGTCGCGGCCGGTGAAGCCGGTGCCGCCGGTCGTAATAATGACGTCGATCAGGGGATCGGCGATCCAGGCCTTGACCCGGCCGCGGATGGCCTCGATGTCGTCGGTGACGATGCTGCGTTCGGCGACGTAATGCCCTGCGGCGACGATGCGCTGCACCAGCACCGCGCCGGATTTGTCGTCCTTCATATCGCGTGTGTCGGAAATGGTAAGCACCGCGATTTTCAGCGGTACGAACTTTCTGGTCTCGTCGATCCCTGGCATCGGTAAGCCTTAACGCAACTGAACAAAGACACTTTAGGATCAGGGACGAAGTCTGCCAAGCGAGAAGAGCCTGTTTTCGACTTAAAGCATGCCCGCCGCCATCGTACCGCAGGCTGGGAGCTGGCCGGAATTGAAGCCGTTCGATCGCTGCGGCGGCGGAATTCGTCCCAAAGCGTAATATTTGCCGCTCTAGAAATTTCGCGCGGCGGCGCGCAACAGCAAAAAAACAGCAGCCGCGCGCGCCGAATTAACCAAGCCTTTCCCGGCATTTATTGCCTAGCGCAGCCGCGATTTCAGTAACTCGATTTTTACCTTGCCCCGGCATGATCCGCCTCGTCGGTTGTAGGTCCCGCGTCGCCGACCAGCGTCGCCTGAGTCAGAGTTCTGAGTCATGGTTGTGTCGCGTCGCGGGGCGTCCGTAAGGGCGCCCCGCGTGAGTTTTGAGTCCCAAGAGTCCGCGTCCGCGCGCATTGTCGTCGGCGACTGCGTTGCCGAGATGACAAAGCTGCCGGCGCAGTCCGTCGATCTCGTTTTTGCCGATCCGCCGTACAATCTTCAGCTCCAGGGCGACCTCAAGCGGCCGGACGATTCCCGCGTCGACGCCGTCGACGACGATTGGGATAAGTTCAAGAGCTTTTCCGCCTATGACGATTTCACCCGCGCCTGGCTCATGGCCTGCCGCCGCGTGATGAAGCCTTCGGCCACGCTCTGGGTGATCGGCTCCTATCACAACATTTTCCGCGTCGGGTCGATGCTCCAGGACTTAGGCTTCTGGATCCTCAACGACATCGTCTGGCGCAAATCCAACCCGATGCCGAATTTCCGCGGCCGCCGTTTCACCAATGCGCACGAGACCCTGATCTGGGCGGCGCGCGAGGCCGCCAAGCGCAATTACACGTTCAACTACGAGGCGCTGAAGGCGGGCAACGACGACATTCAGATGCGCTCGGATTGGTTATTTCCGCTGTGCACCGGCGAAGAACGCTTAAAAGGGCGTGACGGCAAGAAACTGCATCCGACGCAAAAGCCGGAAGCGCTGCTCGCGCGCGTGCTGTTAGCCGCCTCGCGCCCGGACGATCTTGTGCTCGACCCGTTCTGCGGCACCGGCACCACCGGCGCCGTGGCGCGCCGCCTGCGCCGACGCTTTATCGGTTTCGAGCGGGAAGCGGATTACGCCGCCGCGGCCGAGAAACGCATCGATGCCGTCGAACCGATGCTGGAGCCGTCGCTCGCCACTTTCATGACCGCGCGCGAGGCGCCGCGCGTGCCGTTTTCGGCACTGATCGAGCGCGGCATGATCTCGCCCGGCATCAATCTCGTCGACGCCAAGCGGCGGCATCGCGCGCTGGTGCGCGCCGACGGTGCGCTGGCGCTCGGCGAAGCGGTCGGCTCGATCCACCGCATCGGCGCCTTGGCGCAAGGGCTGGAAGCCTGCAACGGCTGGACTTTTTGGCATGTCGAAACGCCAAAAGGTTTGACGTTGATCGACAACTTCCGCGCCATCCTACGCTCGGAGATGGCGGAGGCCGCCGAGTAAGGCCGCCAGTTACGTCCCGAGAATGACTTCAGCAAGCAGCTCCAGCGCCCGTTTGGCAAACGCCTCCATATTGGCCAGCCGCTCGGCGCTGCCGGTGCGCAGCGTAATCGCGCGCTCGGCCGGACCGGAAACTGCAATGCAAGTGTGGCCCGCCGGATCGCCGTAACGGTTGCCGGTCGGTCCGGTCGCGCCGGTTTCGCCCAGGCCCCAGGCCGCGCCATGCCGCTCGCGCACGCGCCGCGCGAGAAGGAGCGCATAGACTTCGGTCGCCGCGCGCAAACCCTCCATCTCGGCGTCGCCGATGCCGAGCAAGGCCGCGCGGGCCGATTTCGTGTAGATCACGGCACCGCCGAGAAAATAGGCCGAGGCGCCGGGCACCGCCAGCAAGGCCGCTGCGATGAGTCCGCCGGTCGAGGATTCGGCGACGGCGATCGTCTCGCGGCGCGCGATCAGACGCTGCGCGATCGTCTCCGCCAGCGGCAGCAGCGCTTTCATCGCGCCGCCACCACCATGATTTCGACCTTGTAGTCGGGCGAGGCGAGGCCGGCCTGGACGGTGGCGCGCGCCGGCGTATGGCCGGGCGACACCCAGGCGTCCCACACCGCATTCATCTCGGCAAAATTCGCCATGTCGGTGATCCAGATATTCGCCGACAGGAGCTTGCTCTTGTCGGTCCCGGCCCTGGCGAGAAAGCCGTCGATCTGGGCAAGGATGCTCTTGGTTTGCTCGGCCATGCTCTTGCCCTTGGGCGCGTCGGCGACGATGCCGGCGAGATAGACCGTGTCGCCGTGAATGACGGCCTTGCTCATGCGCGGTCCGGTCTCGTGACGTTCGATTTTCATTGGTGATCCTCTCCGAGTTTGAGTGCCAGTCGATATTCAATCGGCGGAAAGCGCGTGCGCCACGACCTTGCGCATGAGGCTCGGCAAGGCCTCGCCGCCGAGCTTCGTGAGCGCGACCCAGCGCGACCCAAGCGGTGCGGGCGTGCGCGCCGGCACCTTCGCTGTATAGACAGTCAGTTCAAGCGGGAAGTGCGTAAACACGTGCTGCACTATGCCGGGAATGCGTCGCCACTTTTCGCGCTTCCGTGCGACGAAACGCGGCACGCCGTCGAGCGCTTCGCTTTCCTCGAAATCCTTCGCCCACGCCGTCGTCGGCACTTCGGTCATGCCGCCGAGCAAGCCTTTCGCCGGCCGCGTGCGCACCAGCACGAAACCGTCGGCGCGGCGGGCGACAAAGGCGGCGCCGCGGCGCAATACCCCTTCCCGCTTGGGCGCGCGTCGCGGAAATGTCTCGGCATCGCCGCGCGCATAAGCCATGCAGCTTTCGTTCCAGGGACACAGCGCGCAGGCCGGCGTCTTCGGCGTGCAGATCGTGGCGCCGAGATCCATCATGGCTTGAGCGAAATCGCCGGCGCGGCGCGGCGGCGTCAGCCCTTGCGCCAGCCGGGAGATTTCCGGCTTGGCCGCCGGCAGCGGCGTCTCGACCGCATAGAGCCGGGCAATGACGCGCTCGATATTGCCGTCGACCGGCGTGGCGGGCGCGTCGAACGCGATGGCGGCGATGGCGGCGGCGGTATAGGCGCCGATGCCGGGCAAACCGCGGAGCGCCGTTTCATCTCGCGGAAATTTTCCACCGTGGCGCTCGACCACAATGCGGGCGCAAGCGTGCAGATTACGGGCGCGCGCGTAATAGCCCAGCCCGGCCCAAGTCTTGAGCACGTCGTCGAGCGGCGCCGCGGCGAGTGCGCCGATGTCGGGCCAGCGCGCCAGAAAGCGGGCGTAATAGGGCCCGACCGCCTTGACCGTGGTCTGCTGCAGCATGATTTCGGAGAGCCAGACGCGGTAGGGGTCGGCGCATTCCCCCGGCGGCGCGCGCCAGGGCAGGCTGCGGCGATGGCGGTCGTACCAGGCCAGCAAGCCGGTGGGTTGCGGTGACGAAATCGTCACTTCGCCCTTGCTGCGCTGTCGCCGGTCCGTCTTCGCTGCTACGGTCATCCGTCGACGGATGACAGAGCGCCACACCATGAACAAGCCCTCGCGGGCCTTCGCCAAGCCGTTGCGCGACTTCGTGCCCAAGGTCATCGGCGAGACCTTTACCCGGCAAGGCTTTGCCTCCGCCGAATTGGTGACGCGCTGGACCGAGATTGTCGGGGTGGAAATTTCCGCTCATAGCGAACCGATCAAAATCCAATGGACGCGCCCGGCCGAGGGCGAGGAGCGCGAGCCCGGCACGCTGGTGTTGCGGGTCGAGGGGCCGGCGGCGATCGAAATTCAGCACCTCGGCGACGTGATCTGCGAGCGCGTCAACCGCTTCCTCGGCTGGCGCGCCGTGGCGCGGCTGGCGCTGCGTCAGGCGCCGCTGCGCCGCGGCGAGCGCAAAGCGGCACGCGCCGCCGACCCCGCGGCGGCGGCGCACATTGCGGAAAGTCTCTCCGAAGTCGGGGACGACGACCTGCGAGCGGCGCTGGCGCGGCTTGGCGCGGCGATCAAACGACCGTGACTCGCGATGCCGTGGGGGCTTGGCTCGCAGGCCCGCTAATGCCACATTCTTAAGCTAAGAACTCCGCGAATTTCCGCTCGAAACAGGAGCCTCCCCGTGACGCTTAATCGTCGTGAATTATTGCTGGCCGGCGCGGCTTTCAGCGTCATTGGCTCCGCGGTTGCCGGCTTGCCGCTATCCGGCCCGGCCTGGGCGGACGATGCCGCCCCCTCGCCGGCCGATCTGGCCGATGCCGGTCCGAACGGCGACGTGTGGCTCGGCTCCGACAAGGCGCAGGTGACCATCATCGAATATGCCTCGATGACCTGCCCGCACTGCGCGCATTTTGAGGAAAACACGCTTCCGGAATTGAAGAAACGCTACATCGACACCGGCAAAGTCCGTTACACGCTGCGCACATTCCCGCTCGATCAGCTTGCAGCGGCCGGCTTCATGATCGCGATTTGCGGCGGCAAGGACAAATACATGCCGATCGTCGAAACCCTGTTCGCCAAGCAGGACCAGTGGATCGTGAAGGACCCGGTCCCGCCGCTCCAGGAAATCGCCAAGCAGTTCGGGTTTACCGAGGACCAGTTCAAGCAATGCCTGGCGAATCAAAAGGTGCTCGACGACATCCAGGCGGTGCGCGACCATGCCGTCGACAAGCTCGGGGTTAATTCGACGCCCACTTTCTTCATCAACGGCAAGCGCCTGGTCGGCGACCTCCCGATCGACCAGATGGCCAAGGAAATCGACCCCTATCTCAAGACAGGATAAGGGTTTTTTGCCTCGGCCCCGACCGCCGGGCCGATCCATCGGGATTGGCCGGCGAGGGGCCGGCAGCGCGAAGGTCTGGATAATTCGGCGGCGCGTGTTGCGCTCGGAGTCCCGACGATTCATTCTGCGCGCCGATGCGGCACCTCTTCCGCGCCAGAGCTTTAGCTTCCGGCATCAGCTCTCGGCGTGAGCATTCAACGATTCCCTGCACCGCCGCGGCAAGGGAATGGGACTTGCCAAGCGAATGAAGCTCACGCGGCTGCGCCTGATTGGTTTCAAATCCTTCGTCGAACCGACCGATTTCGAGATTGAACCGGGACTGACCGGCGTCGTCGGCCCGAACGGCTGCGGCAAATCCAACCTGGTCGAGGCCGTGCGCTGGGTCATGGGCGAAGCGTCCTACAAGGCCATGCGCGCGGCCGAGATGGACGACGTCATCTTCTCCGGCAATACCGACCGGCCGGCGCGCAATCACGCCGAGGTCGCGGTCTCGATCGACAACAGCGACCGCACGGCGCCGTCCTCGTTCAACGAATTCGATATGCTGGAAGTCTCCCGCCGTATCGTGCGCGAGCATGGCTCGACGTTCCGGGTCAACGGCCGCGAAGTGCGCGCGCGCGACGTCGGCATGCTGTTCGCCGACGCCTCGACCGGGTCGCATTCGCCGGCTTTGGTGCATCAGGGCCGCATCGGCGAGATCATCCAGGCGCGGCCGGATCAGCGCCGCCGCGTCCTGGAAGAGGCGGCCGGCATTTCCGGCCTGCACGCGCGGCGCCACGAAGCGGAGCTGCGGCTCAAAGCCGCCGAGGCGAACCTGGCGCGGGTCGAAGACGTCATCGGGCAACTCGCCGCGCAAGTCGCGGCGCTGAAAACCCAGGCGCGCCAAGCGGTGCGCTACCGCAACATATCCGGCCAAGTGCGCCGCACCGAAGCGCTGCTCTTCCATTTGCGCTGGATCGCGGCGCGGAGCGAGGTCGGCGAAACCGGACACGCCAAAGATGAAGCCGTGCGCGTGGTCGCGGCGCGCACCGGCGAACAGGCTTTAGCCTCGACCCGACAGGCGCAAATTGCCGCCGCGCTGCCGGCCCTGCGCGAGGCGGAAGCCAGGGCCGCCGCTGGTCTGCAACGCCTTATCGTGGCGCGCGAAACGCTCGAACGCGAGGAGGCCCGCGCCAAGGAGCGCATCGGCGAACTCGACCGCCGCATCGGGCAATTCGCCGCCGACCTGCAGCGCGAACGGGCTCTTGCGGCCGATGCCGACGCGGCGCTGCAACGCCTCGAGGCCGAAGAGACCGCGCTTACGGCGGTGGCGCAGGAGACCGAACAACGGCTTGCCGGCGCCAATGAGCAGGTCTTGGCGGCGGATACGACACTGGCCGGTTCGGAAAAATCCTTTGCCGAATTGACCGGCGCGCTTGCCGACCTCACGGCGCGCCGCAACCAGCTGCAGGCCGCCTTGCGCGAACACCAAGAGCGCGCAACGCGGCTCGAGGCCGAGTTCGCCAATATCGACGCCGGCCTGGCCGCGACCGACTCTGGCGCACCGGATTTGCCGGCGCTTACCGCTGCGGTCGCCGAGGCGCAGGCCGCGCTCGCCGAAGCGGAAAACGCAAGCCATGCCGCGGAGGCCGCGCATCGGCGCGCCCGAGAAGACATCGACGCCACGCGGGCGCCGCTTGCAAGTGCCGAGCGCAGCGTGCAGCGGCTCGAGACCGAGGCCAAGACCATCGGCAAGCTGCTCGCGGTCGAGAGCAAGAATCTGTGGCCGCCGGTGATGGACGCGATCGCTGTCACGGAGGGCTACGAGAAGGCGCTCGGCGCCGCATTGGGCGACGATCTCGATGCGCCGGTGGGCGCGTCCGCGCCGATGCATTGGGCCGGCGCGGCGCTCGATCCGTCGGATCCAAGCCTGCCGGATGGCGTGATGGCGCTGTCGCAATACGTCAAGGCGCCGGAGGAACTGGCGCGCCGCCTCGCCCAGATTGGCGTCGTCGAACGCGCCCACGGGCCTCGGCTTGCCGCAATGCTCAAGCCAGGCCAGCGGCTGGTTTCGCGCGAAGGCGATTTCTGGCGCTGGGACGGCTTCGCCGTCGCCGCCCACGCCCCGACCGGCGCGGCGCGCCGGCTCGCCGAACGCGGCCGACTGCAGGCGATCGAGGGCGAGCTTGTGGCCGCCCGCGCTGACGTCGAAGACAAGCGCCGCATCGCCGAAGCCGCGGAGGCTGCGCTCACCGCCGCGGCCGCCGCGGAAACCGAGGCCCGCGCGCGTTGGCGCGAAGCGCAGCATGCCACCGATGCCGCGCGCGAGCAGCATGCCGCCGCCGAGCGCGAGATCAGCCGCAATGCGGCGCGTATTTCCGCGCTCAAGGAAGCACGGCAGCGGATCGGCGCCGGTCGCGACGAGGCAAAGCTCGCCCGCGCCGAAGCGGAGAAGGCGCTCGCCGCCTTGCCCGCCGCCGCCGAGATCGAAAGCAAGCTCGCCGCCATCAATGCGGCGATTGCGCGCGAGCGCTCCGCCTGCGCCGAGCAGCGCGGCGAAGCGCAGGCGATCGCGCGCGAATCCGAGCTTGCCAACCACCGGCTGCACGCCATTGCTTCCGAGCGGCAGGCTTGGAAGGATCGTAACGACAATGCGGCGGCGCAGATCCTCACGCTTGGGCAGCGCACCGACGAGGCGGCAAACGAGCGCGCCGAATTGATCAATGCGCCGCAAAAGTTCGAAAGCCAGCGCCAGGCGCTGATCGGCGAGATCGAAACCGCCACGGCCACGCGCCGCGCCGCTGCCGATCGGCTCGCCGCGGCCGAGACCGAGCTTGCGGAAGCCGACAAGGCCGCCCGCCTGGCGCTCGAAGCGGTCGGCGAAGCGCGTGCCGAAGCAGCCCGCGGCGAGGAACGCCACGATGCCGCCAAGCGCCGGCTTGCCGATATCGAGCATGAAATCCGCGAAATTCTGCAAGTCGAGCCAGCCAGCGCGGCGGAAGTCGCCGAACTCAAGCCGGATGCCGAGCTGCCGTCGATCGCCGAGGTCGAGGCCAAGATCGAGCGCATCAAGGCCGAGCGCGAGCGGCTCGGCTCGGTGAATTTGCTGGCCGAGCAAGAATTGCGCGACGTCGAAGGCCAGCACCAAAAGCTCATCGGCGAGCGCGACGACCTGGTCGAGGCGATCCGGCGGCTGCGCCAGGGCATCCACAGCCTCAACCACGAAGCGCGCGAGCGATTGCTGACCTCGTTCCAGATCGTCAACGAGAATTTCAAGAAGCTGTTCGCCGAATTGTTCGGCGGCGGCAATGCCGAGCTGCAACTGATCGAGAGCGAAGACCCGTTGGAAGCCGGTCTCGAAATCATGGCGAAACCGCCTGGCAAGAAGCCGGCGACCCTGTCGCTATTGTCGGGTGGCGAGCAGGCGCTCACGGCATTGGCTTTGATCTTCGCCGTGTTCCTCACCAATCCGGCGCCGATCTGCGTGCTCGACGAGGTCGACGCGCCGCTCGACGATTACAATGTCGAGCGCTTCTGCAATCTGCTCGACGAAATGACGCGCTCGACCGACACCCGCTTCGTCATCATCACCCACAATCCGATCACCATGGCGCGGATGAACCGGCTCTACGGCGTCACCATGGCCGAGCGCGGCGTGTCGCAGCTTGTCTCCGTCGACCTCGAAGGCGCGGTGAAGCTGCGCGAGGCGAGCTAGCACGCGATCCGGAAAATGCCCGCCTTCGGACTTAATCCGAGGGGGATACCGGTTTTCCGAAAAAGATCATGTTCCAACAAACAATCCTAAACTGTGATCCGATTCAATCCAATCGGATCACAGTCCAGGCGTGCATCCGCCATCCGGCTGATAAACGAAGCCCGGTCGATGTCCGCTTATCCGCCATTTTTGGACGTAAGGGTCTACGCCCTGAACGGTCGAAAAGGGCCACTTTCTGCCGCACGCACCCGCAGCAAAAGCAGCGAGCGGACCACTGTGAAATTGGTCACGGACTTGCCGGCTAGAGCGTGATATTCTTCGTCAGATTGCAGGCGGGGCGAATGGCAATCGACATTGCAAGACGGCAATTCATTGCCGCGCTCGGCGGTGCGACCGTCGCCTGGCCGCTCGCAGCGCGCGCGCAGCAACCGGCGCTGCCAATGGTCGCGTTTATCAATGGAGGGTCGGCCGATGACGCGCTCCGTGCGACCGCGTTCCGCAAAGGCCTCAACGAAACCGGCTACGTCGAAGGCCAGAACGTAACGGTCGAATACCACTGGCTGGAGGGCTACTATGATCGCGTGCCGGCGCTGGTGGCCGATCTGGCCCGCCGCCGTGTGGCCGTGATCGCCACGCCCGGCAGCGCGGTCGCCGCGCTCGCGGCCAAAGCTGCAACAGCGACGATCCCGATCGTCTTCGGCGTCGTCGAAGACCCGGTCCAGCTTGGTCTTGTCGCCAGCCTCGCTCGACCTGGCGGCAACGTGACCGGCATCAATTATTTCCTCCAGGAGGTAGTGGCAAAGCGGCTGCGGCTCCTGCATGACTTGGTCCCCAAGGCCGTTCGTGTTGCCGTGCTCGTCAATCCGGCCAATGCTGCGATCGCCGAATCCACGTTACGGGACGTGCAGGAGGCCGCCCCCAAGATCGGGTTGCAAATTCAGATCCTCAATGCGGCGACGATCGGTGAGATCGATGCGGTCTTCGCCACGATTAAGCGCGAGAGCACCGATGCCCTCTTCGTCGCTCCCGACGCATTCTTCGCGAGCCGCGCCGTGCAATTTGCCACCTTGACGGCGCGCGACAAGATTCCGGCGGTTTACGCGACCCGTGAATATGTCGCGGCCGGCGGGCTGATGAGCTACGGAACCGACGTCGCGGACAGTTTTCGTCAAGTCGGCGTCTATACCGGCAGCATCCTCAAGGGCGCCAAGCCCGCCGACCTACCGGTGCTGCAGTCGACCAAATTCGAGTTCGTCATCAACCTTCAGACGGCGCGAGCGCTCGGCATTGACGTGCCGCCAAGCGTGCTCGCCATCGCCGACGATGTGATCGAATGAGCCTTTTGCAATGCGTCATTTGATAGGGGCGAAGCGCCGCTTCGGAGCACTAGCTGAAATATTCAAATGATGCCGACGTTGTCCGCTTTTCCCAAAAGCGGACTTCCAACGTCGAGCTGAGTCCGCCCCCTTTCAGCACACTCACTCATTGCCCAATTTGAATAGTCGCCGCGCATTGCCGCGGCCGATCTTGAATCGGTCGTTCTCGCTGATCGGGCAGGCATCGAACCAGTTGGCGGCGTGATCGATATTCTCGAACGGCCAGTCGGTCGAAAACATGATGCGGTCGGCGCCGATTTCCAGCATCGCGTTCATCAGCGCCTGGGTGCGGAAATTGCCCGAGGTGGTGAGAAAGAAGTTGGCGGAGAAGTATTCGCCCAGGCGCTTCTTCGCCGGCCATTTGTTGCGGTCGGGAATCCACGCATTGGAATTGTCAACGCGCCAAATTCCATAGGGCAGATTCTCGCCCATATGGCCGAGAACGATGTTGAGCCGCGGATGGGCGTCGAACAGCCCTGAGGCCATCAGCCGCAACGCGTGCACCGCCGTCTCCTGGCCGAAGGCCCAGATCGGTCCGAGCAGCCACGGATGGCCGTCGTAAATCCGCGCATCGCGCGGCACCGGATTGCGCGGGTGCAGGTAGAACGGCACGTCGAGCCGTTCGACGGTCGCCCAGAACGGCCGGTATTGCGGCAAGTCGTAATAGAGCACGGTGTCGGAGTCGCCGAGTTGGGAAAATCCATTGACCAAAGCGCCACGGAAGCCGAGCTCCTTGACGCAGCGCTCCAGTTCGCGCGCCGCCAGATCGGGATCCTGCATGGCGAGCGCGGCAAAGCCCTGAAAGCGGCCCGGCCGCTTTTGCACCTGTTCGGCGAGATAGTCGTTGGCCTTGCGCGCGACTTCGCCGGCGCGCGCCTTGTCTGGGATAGCCTGCACCGCCGGCGCGTTGAGCGACAGAATCATCATCTCGATGCCGTACTCATCCATCAGCGCAAGCCGTCTGCCATGGATGTCCGCGTTGCGTTCGCCGACTTCGCGCCGCACCGGCTCCGGAAAGTAGCCCATGGAATCCGCGGCGGTTTCCGGGATGGCGAAGTGTTCTTCGAGTGCGATCTTGCCCTGCATGGTCCTCCCCAAGGTCCTTTTGAGCTCAAGTCCGTTTTGAGCCAGCGTCCGCCGGCCGATTAATCTTAACACGGCGAGCAAGACGCGCGTCTCGGCCATCCGCGCATGGCAGCGTCGCTGGCACGGTTTTGGCGAGGTGGCGGCACGAACTCTGGCACTGTCCCATTCCGGGGCGGCGGCCGGATGCGTTCGTCCAAAACGCAACAGCGAAGCGGCGCGCCGATGAACGTTCAGCCCGGTTACACACTGGCAACCCGGCCGGAGATGAGCCGGGTGCTGCGCGCCTGGGCGCTCGTTTCGCGCGGCACGTTTTCCACGGCCATCTTCCTCATCGACGTCGCGCTGATCGTGGCGACGTCGTGCATCACCGGCATCGCCTATTACCGGATTGTCTACGGCGACATCGACGAGATTTCGACCTGCGTCCAGGTCGGGCTCTTGGCGGCGAGCATATTCACCATCTCCAACGTGTTCCGCGGCGAATACCGGATGCCGAACTTCTTCGCGTTCAGGCCGCATGCCCGGCGCACCGTGCAATTGTGGAACGTCACGCTGATTTGCCTGCTCATGCTCGGGTTCTTGGCGCGGGTCAGCATCGACTATTCGCGCGGCTGGATCGTGCTGTTCTATTTCACTACGCTCGCTGGCCTCGTCGTGTCGCGCTTTGCGATCGTGCGTATTACCGCGCTCGCCCGTGCCGCCGGACTGATCTCGGCGCAGCGGATTTGCCTGATCGGCACCGGCGCGCATGTCGGCGCCTTCGTGCAGCACTACGAGCCGTGGACGCTGGGGCTCAACGTAGTCGGCTGCCGCTTTCTCACTCCCGTGGCGGCCACGGCGTCGGCCGAAGCCCGGCGCGCCGTGCTCGATCGCGATCTGGCCGAGGCAGCCGCCAGCGTGCGCAGCCTCGAACCCGATGCGATCTATCTGTTGTTGCCGTGGTCGGCGACCGAGATCATCGATCGCTGCGCCGAGATTTTCCTGGCGCTGCCGGTCGAAATCCATCTCGGGCCCGAGCAGATCCTGCACAAATTCGACGAAGTCGAGCTGGCTAAGGTCGGGCCGCTGGCGAGCCTGCAGTTGACGCGCCTGCCGCTGTCGCGCGCCGAGGTGCTGCAGAAACGCTTCTTCGATCTTCTGTTCGCCTCGCTGGCGCTCGTCGCGCTGACGCCGCTGCTCGCGATCGTCGCAATCCTCATCAAACTCGACGGTCCGGGCCCGATTTTCTTCGTGCAGCGCCGCTACGGATTCAATCAGCAGCCGTTTCGCATCATAAAATTCCGCACCATGCGGACGCTGGAGGACGGCGCGGTGATCGCGCAGACCACACGCGACGATCCGCGCTTGACCCGCATCGGCCGCTGGTTACGGCGCTGGAATATCGACGAGATTCCGCAGCTCTTCAACGTGCTCGCCGGCGACATGTCGCTGGTCGGGCCGCGGCCGCACGCGCTGTCGCACGATCACGACTACGAGCGCCGCATTTCGCTGTATGCCAGGCGTCACAATGTCAAACCCGGCATCACCGGCTGGGCGCAGATCAACGGCTATCGTGGCGAGATCGATAGCGACGAGAAAATCAGGAAGCGCGTCGAGTACGACCTGTTCTACATCGACAATTGGTCGCTCTGGCTCGACTTGAAAATCATCGCCAGGACGGTGCTGTCGCGCGCCGCCTACCGCAACGCTTATTGATCGTCATTGCGAGGATGAGCGGAACTACGAACTATCCCGCAAGCGTCGCGATGGCGGCAACGGCGCCGGCGGTAACGATCGCCGTCGACAGCCACAAAATACCGATCAGAAGCCATAGCGACCGCGGCTTGGCGGCTGCCGGCGCGGCCGGCTTGGTCCAGGACTGCAGTGCCGGCTCGCCCAGCCGCAGCGCGGCAGTGGCGCGTTCGATATCGGCAAATTCGCGGGCCAGCTGATCCTGCTCGAACCGCGTCAGCGCCTGGCTGTCGCCGCGCGGTTCGAGCGATACGGCATCGGCGCCGGCATGATCCGGCGGCAGAGAACCGAGGGATTGCTCGGACATTGGCGCCCACCTGTATGGGGTTAGGCTCAAATCCTTAAACGACGCACCCGGTCGACGCGATGCCGATCCGGAGCTAACCTTAACGCCGCGGCCGGCCGCTATAAGGGGTGCGGCAATGACGCCCGCGACCGAGCCGGCGGATGCTCGCGGCCGTCATATATTGCGACTATCTATTGCTCGCGGCCATAAACGAATGCGCCGCCGAGCCATCGCAAGGAGCCCAAATGTCCACTTCGACCATCGTCGTTCTTGCCGTGATCGTCGTCGTCGTCTTGTGGGCGATCACCGTCTATAACGGCCTTGTTTCCATGCGGCAGCGGGTCAATGAGGCCTTTGCCGACGTCGACGTGCAGCTGCGGCAACGGCACGACCTCATTCCCAACCTGGTCGAGACGGTCAAAGGCTATGCCGCCCATGAGCGCGGCACGCTCGATGAGGTCGTCAAGGCGCGCAATGTTGCGGTGGCGGCGCAGGGACCGGCGCAGCAGGCGGCGGCCGAAAACATGCTCTCCGGCGCATTACGCCAGCTCTTCGCACTCTCGGAGGCCTATCCGAACCTCAAGGCCAACGAGAACTTCCAGCAATTGCAGGCGGAGCTGACCGATCTCGAAAACAAAATCGCGGCTTCGCGGCGCTTCTTCAACAACGCGGTGCAGGAATACAACGCCGGCATTCAGCGCTTCCCCGCCGCCGTGTTCGCCGGCGCCTTCGGCTTCGCGCAGAAGGATTACTTCGATCTCGGCGCGGATCGCCAAGCCGAAACGGCGGCGCCGACGGTGAAATTCTAAAGCACGATCCCGAAAAGTCGACGCCGGGTTCCGGATACATCATGCGCCAACAACGATAGCCACGCCTAGTCGCAATGGCCGCCTATGGTCTTTACAGTCATATTCAGTCGAACCGCCGCCGTTCGATAATACTGCTCGCCGGGCTGTTCTTCCTCGTCTATGTGCTGGTCTATGCCGGCGCGCTGGCGGCCGAGGGCCTTTCGGTCAACGCCGACCTCAATACGCTTCTACAGCTCGCCTGGATCGATTTCCTAAAAGCGGCGCCGTTCGCGACCGTCGGCTCCGCGCTGTGGATCGTCATCGCCTATTATTTTCATCAGAATATGATCGATGCGCTGACCGGCGGCCAGCAAGTGCAGCGCCGCGATGAGCCGCGGCTCTACAATATCCTGGAAAATCTCTGCATATCGCGCGGCATTGCCACGCCCAAGCTGAAAATCATGGATTCGGACGCGCTCAATTCGTTCGCCACCGGAATGAACGCCAAGCAGTATTCCATCACCGTCACCACGGGCCTGCTCAAAGAGCTCGACGACGCCGAAATCGAAGCCGTGCTCGGCCACGAATTGACGCATATCCGCAACGGCGACGTCCGCATGATGGTGATCGCCGTCATTATCGCCGGCGCGGTGTCGTTCTTTGTCGAGCTGATCTTTCGGCTGTGGTTTTACAACAGCTTCGGCTTTGGCGGCTCACGCTCCGAGCGGCGGGGCGGCGGCGGCGCGGGGCTCGCGATCCTGATCGCGGTCGGGCTCCTGGTCGTCGCCTATGTGCTGTCCTTCGTCATTCGTCTGGCTTTGTCGCGCTCGCGCGAATTCCTCGCCGACGCCGGCTCGGTCGAGCTCACCAAGAACCCGGACGCCATGATTTCGGCGTTGCGCAAGATCGAGGGCCGCGGCGAGCTCCGCCGCGCGACCTCCGCCGTGATGGAAATGTGCATCGACAATCCGCGCGAAGGCTTTGGCGAGCTGTTCGACACCCACCCGACCGTCGACAGCCGCGTCGCGGCATTGGTCAAATTTGCCGGCGGCCACGACCCGGGACCGATCGCGCTGCCGCCGCCGGCAAGTGGCGTGGCCGGCGATCAATCGGCCGTCGGCGGGCCACCGGCCGGCCCTTGGGACCCCGAAAATGCCCCGGATGCAGCCTCCGGCGCCCCGGGACCGTGGTCGGAGCCGACCCAAGCCCCGCCGCAGCCAAGTTCGGCGCCTCACTCGGAATCAGCACCCGGTGGTCCCTGGGGCCCGCATCGCGGCAGCTAGCCGGTTCGCGTGCCGAATTAACCTTAACAAATTACAAATAGGTCAAAACCGCCCTCCCAGGCCACCGAGCGGACGATGAGGCTTCCAAACGGCAGCCGGGCTGTGTAGAACCGAAAGTTGAGGACGGAAGACGCGACCTTCGGGCGTCAGTGAGGGTTCAATCATGGCTAAACCAGCTCTGATTTTGGTCGGTGCCGACAAGGGCGGCGTAGGCAAAACCACGGTTGCCCGAACGTTGCTCGACTATTTTACCGCACATCACGTACCGACGCGCGCGTTTGACTCCGAAACGCCCAAGGGCACCCTCAAGCGCTTCCATCCCGACGTGAGCGACATCGTCGACGCCACCATGGTGGCCGACCAGATGCGCATTATCGACACGCTGTCGACAACCGATGCCACCGTTACGGTGGTCGACGTGCGCGCCGGCCTGCTGTCGCCGACGTTGCGCGCGCTGCGCGATATCGGGTTCCTCGACGCGGTGAAGAAGGGCCAGATCACTTTCGTCGTCTTCCATATTCTCGGCTCGTCGATTACCTCGTTGAACGAGATCGAGGAAACCGCTCCCTTCACCACCGACGCCAAATATTTCCTGGTCAAGAACTTCATCAACAACACGAACTTCTTCGAATGGGACCAGGCCACCCATGCCTCGTATTTCAAGAAGTTGAGGGACGCGGTGACGATCAATATCCCGAAGCTCAACGAGATGGCCTACGAGCAGGTCGAGCTTGCCTCGGTTCCGTTCCTGACCTTCGTCGCCAATAAGAACCCGACCGGCGATACCGCCAATTACTCGTTCGTGCTGCGCGGCTATGTGCGGCACTGGCTGGGCAACGTCTGGGGCGAATACGATCGCGTGAAGCTGCTCGACATCTTCGATACCGCCGGCAGCACGCCTTCGCGCGCGCAGGCGGTCAACCGCTCCTAACTGCCAGTCTTCGCGTTTCCCACATGGCCGGCGCAATTCGCTAGAGCCGGTTGCGATATCGTCATAGTCTCATCCAGTCGCACCGGATTGGACCCACGCGGGAATGCCGCAGCACACGCCGCTCTACATCGTCGCCTCGCGACATCCACGCGTGGGCAAGACCCTGATATCGCGGCTGTTGATCGAGTATTTCCGCCTAAGCGGCAGGACCTCGCTGGTCGGCTACGATCTCGATCCGCGCGAGCCGGCACTGGCGCCTTTTTTCCCGGATCTGGTCTGGACCCTCGATATCGCCGATACGCGCGGTCAGATGACGCTGTTCGACCGGCTCGTTTCCGAACAGTCGCGGACCACCGTGATCGACCTCGGCTACGGCCTGTCCGAGCAATTCTTCACGGTGATGGCCGAGATCGGCTTCGAGCTGGAGGCGCAGCGCCGGGGCATCGACCCAATCGTGCTGTTCATTACCGATTCGGCGCCGATCACCGCGCGCAGCTTCGCCGAGCTGCGGCGCCGCCTGCCGCGAACGACTTTCGTGCCGGTGCACAACGAAGCGACGTCATTCATGTTCATCCCGCAGGATTTTCCGCCGACGCCCACGGAATGCGGCGTCATCCGCATCCCTCGCCTATCGCCGATCGTGCGCGGCGTCATCGACCGACCGGGCTTCTCGTTCTCAGCTTACATGTCGCGCCAGCCCGGCGGCCCTACCGAAGTGCATAGCTGGATCGGCGGGATTTTCGCGCAATTCCGCGATCTCGAACTGCGGCTTCTGATCGCCGAGCTGCAATCCTCGCTGCGCGGCGACGCTATGAAAGAACCGGTCCGGCAGGCCCGGTAATTCGCTATTGCGGGCTAATGCCCCTCGAAGCTGACGAGAGTGCGCACCGGCACGCCTAGTTTTCTGATTTTTTCGGCGCCGCCGAGCTCCGGCAGGTCGATCACAAAGCAGGCGGCGGCGACATCGGCCCCCACCTGCTTGAGCAGCTTGACCGCCGCCTCCGCGGTGCCGCCGGTAGCGATGAGATCGTCGACCAGGATCACCCGCTCGCCTTTAACGAGGGCGTCCTCGTGCATTTCCATCTCGTCGATGCCGTATTCGAGCGAATAGCCGATGCTCACGCGCTTGAACGGCAGCTTGCCCTTCTTGCGGATCGGCACGAAGCCGCACGAAATTTGATGCGCGATGGCGCCGCCGAGGATGAAGCCGCGCGCCTCGATACCGGCGACCTTATCGATCTTGCCGCCGGCCCAGGGCTGCACCAGCTCGTCGACGGCGCGGCGGAACGCCCGCGCGTCGCCAAGGAGCGTGGTGATGTCGCGGAACATGATGCCCGGCTTGGGGTAATCCGGGATGGTACGGATCGCAGCCTTCAAATCGTTTTCGAGTGCGACATTGGCCATGATCTCGACCCTGCGGCCGCCCGCGATTTTCAGCGCTGATATTCGGTCGGCGCGCGCGGCTTCGCCAAATCCGGGTCGTGCAGCACGGCGTGCCAGACCCGCTTCTTGGTGAAATAGAGGAGGCCGGTGAACACGATGAGGAAGATCATCACCTGGAACCCGAGCCGCTTGCGCGCATCGAGCGTTGGCTCGGCCGCCCACATCAGGAAGGCGGCGACGTCGCGGCTGTATTGATCCACCGTTGCCGGCGTGCCGTCGGTGTATTCGACCTGGCCGTCGCTCAACGGCTTCGGCATGCCGATGGCGCGACCGGGGAAATATTTATTGTATTGCCCGCCCGGGGGCAGCACGAAGCCAGCAGGCGGATCGGCATAGCCGGTCAGAATGGCGTGGATGTAATCCGGTCCGTCCTCCTGGTACATCGTGAACGCATCGATGATGAACCGGGGAAAGCCCCATTCATAGCTGCGCGCCTTGGCGAGATCCGACAGGTCCGGCGGCAGCTTGCCGCCGAGCGCCATGCGCGCGGTCTGGTCGTTCGGGAACGGCGGCGGGAAGGCATCGGAAATCTTGCCCGGCCGTTGAAACATCTGGCCCTGATCGTTCGGACCGTCGGTCACCTGGAAAGTGGCGGCAATGGCGGCCGCCTGCGCCTCGGTAAAGGCCGGGCCGTCGGGATCGGCCAGATTGCGGAACGCCACGAGCTTCATGCTGTGGCAATTCGAGCAGACCTCGCGATAGACCTTGAACCCGCGTTGCAGCTGCGCAGGGTCGTAGGTGCCGAACAGGCCCGAAAACGACCACTGCAGCCGCGGCGGCGCGTCAGCGTCTTGTGCCGACGCCAATGTCGTCACGCCGCCGAGCGACGCCGCCAGCGTGAAGGCCAAAATGATGTTGCGATGAATTTTCATTGGCCGGATCTCCTTAACCGCGCGCGCCCGGCGGCGGCGCCGATGCGCCGATCGGTGCGCCTTCGCGCAGCACCGCTTCCGAGATCGAATTCGGCAGCGGTTTGGTCCGCTCGAACAAGCCCAGCAGCGGCAGGATGATGAAGAAGAAGGCGAAGTAATAGGCGGTGAAAATGCGCGCGGCGATCACGTAGCCGCCGACCGGCTCCTGCGAACCGAGATAGCCCAGCCCGATCACGGCAGCGAAGAAGATGAACAAGAACTGCCGGAAGAGCGGCCGATAATTCGCCGAGCGCACAGGCGACGTATCGAGCCACGGCATGAAGGCAAGAACGACGATGGACGCGACCAGCGCGGTTACGCCAAGGAGCTTGCTCGGGATCGCGCGCAGAATGGCGTAGAACGGCAGATAGTACCATTCCGGAACGATGTGGGTCGGCGTCTGGCTCGGATTGGCCGGAATGTAATTGTCGGAATGGCCGAGATAATTCGGCGCGTAGAAGATGAACCAGGCGAACACGATGCAGAACACGCCGATGAAGAAGGCGTCCTTCACCGTGGCATAGGGCGTGAACGCCACCATGTCCTTCTCGGTCTGCGGCTCGACGCCGGTCGGATTGTTCTGCCCGACCATATGCAGCGCCCAGACGTGCAGCACGACCACGCCGGCAATGACGAACGGCAACAGGTAATGCAGCGAGTAGAAGCGATTGAGCGTTGGATTGCCCACCGCATAGCCGCCCCACAGCCAGGTGACGATCGAGCCGCCGACGCCGGGGATCGCCGAGAACAGGTTGGTGATCACGGTCGCCGCCCAGAAGCTCATCTGTCCCCACGGCAGCACGTAACCCATGAAGCCCGTCGCCACCATGAGCAGGAACAAGATGACTCCGAGAATCCACAACACCTCGCGCGGGTCCTTGTAGGAACCGTAATACATGCCGCGCGCGATGTGGACATAGCCGGCGAGGAAGAAGAACGAGGCGCCATTGGCATGGAGGTAGCGCAAGAGCCAGCCGTAATTGACGTCGCGCATGATGCCTTCGACGGAATCGAAGGCGTAATCGACGTGCGGCGTGTAATGCATCGCCAGCACCACGCCGGTGACGATTTGCACGCCCAGCATGAAGGTGAGAATGCCGCCGAAGGTCCACCAATAGTTCAAGTTGCGCGGCGTCGGATAGGCGATGAAGGAGGAATAGACGAGGCTCACGATCGGCAGCCGTCGTTCCAGCCATTGCATCAAGGGGCTCTGCGGCTGATAAGTCGATTGTCCGCTCATAATCGAACCTTATGTACCTGATTGCGCGATGCTTCGCCGATGAGTCACGGTGCCGGCGGCTGCAGTCGCAATGGAAAGGAAATCCCGGCGTATGGGCTCCGCCGTTGAGATTGCTGTCACAGCCTCGACCCTCTTACGTCTGACCGGTCGCCCCATCCGCGCTGCAAACCGCCCCCGGTAGGCCCCGTGCGGCGGCGGAAGGACCGGTCGCCTCCGGCCTTGGGAAGGTCCGAGGCGACGCATTTCCGGCGGCGTTCTATTGGCACCCTTGCCGCCATAGTGCAAGTGTGGCCGCAACGACACCACAATGCAACTTATGTGCCCTTTCCGCGGCCCGATCCGTATAACTTCGGATCGCCGCCGAACCTCGCCTACCGCCCCCCGACATGACACTGCGAATCGCGCTGTACGAGCCCGACATCCCGCAAAACACCGGAACGGTATTGCGGCTGTGCGCTTGCCTCGGCATCGAAGCGCATATGATCGAGCCGACCGGCTTCCCCGCCTCGGATCGCGCCTTCCGCCGCGCCGGCATGGACTATCTGGATGCCGTCGCGCTCCTGCGGCATCGTTCATGGCGGGAATTCGAAGCGTGGCGGCGGCAGCACCGCCATCGGCTTGTCTTGTTTACGACCGCCGCCACGGTGCCTTACCTCGATTACCGCTTCGAGCCAGACGACGTTTTGCTGTTCGGCCGCGAAACCGCGGGCGTGCCGCAGGAGGTGCATGCCAGCGCCGATGCGCGGCTTGTCATCCCGATGCGCCCGAACTTGCGCTCGCTCAATATCGCGGTCGCCGCCGCCATGGCCGCCGGCGAAGCGTTGCGGCAAACGAGCGGAATATCCTAGCCGGTCTTCACCAGTGCGTTTTCTCGCGGCGTACCGATTGCTGGAGCCGGCGCGCTACTTCCGCGTGCGCAGTAGTCATGTTACTGTATATTGCGATTGGACGTTGTCGGCCGAACCTTGAGGGGGCGCTGCTCGATGGATCCAGGCATCATACACAATTCTGTTTTTTCTGACGGCGCGCAGCGCTGCTGCAGTTCATGTCGCGCGCTTAGTCGCATGGGTGTATTGCGGTTGCGCAAGATGCTCTTGCCGACGGACTGACCATGGCATCCGATGTCAGCTTGGCGGATATCTTCAAAGATATCCCGGATATTTTGAACACCGTACCTCCGGCGCTGAGAATTGCCGCTCTCGCCATAATCCTATTTTTGATTCTGCTTGTGTTTGTTCTGAATTCTGTTGCGTTCAAGGATATGAACAAAAAGGATCGCGAAAGACTGATCTTTCTCATCGTTCGTTATAGCGCAATCGGAACCGCCGGACTCTGCATCGCTTCGTACGCCTACGGCTTCGTAACCCTGAAATCCGAAGCGGCAGAGCTAAGCAGGTCGATCACCGCGCCACAAACGCAGACCACAAAGTCATCGGGCGACGGCAGCACAACGGACGTCAAGCCGATTGTGCCCTCAAATGACGTTACACATCTCGCCGAATCCCTGATTTTGTTAAGCCGGAAGTTCAATCCTCCGGCTGGCATTTCCGATGCGCTGAGCCAGCTCAATGCCGGCAACGCGAAGCCGGCACTCGACTTGCTGCAGAAAAAAGCCAGGAGCGAGACCGATAACGCCAAGCGGGCGGAAACCCTGCGCCAGCTTGGTTTGCTTGCGTTCTATAAAGATACGCAAATCGCGCTGACTGCATATCAACAGTCCGTGGAACTCGAACCGGATAGCTGGCAGGCCTGGAGCCAGATTTCTTACCTCTTGGAACGGCAGGCCGACCATGACGGAGCCAAAACAGCGGCGCAAAACGCAATCGCAATCGGTACGGCTCGCAATGATATGAATGCGCTTGGTGCGGGTTACGCCGCCGTGGGATACATTGCCGCAAACCTCGGTCAATTTACTGAGGCAGAGGAATCTCTCGAAAAAGCGCGCGGCTATTATTTAGCTGCCGGTGCAAAGGAGGAGTACGCGCGCGCAAGCAACAATCTTGCACGGCTGGATTTTTCGCAAGGCTACTATAAGAAGGCGATCCATCTTTACGATGAGGCACTATCGTACGACAACGCTATGGGAAATGAACGCGGCATTGCCTCGGATTACACGGGCAGAGCGCAGGCCCGGGGCGCTCTGAACGGCTCCGATCAGGTGCTCGACGACCTGAACGCCGCGCTTGCGATCGACGAGAAACTCAATGACCTGCATCAAACAGCTTTCACTTTGTCCGTCATTGCTTCAATCGATCAAAAGAATAAAAACTATGACCGTGCCGAAGAGAGCCTAACCCGGGCGCTCTCATTGGAAAATCAGCTCGGCTACAAGCTGGCCGAAGCCTACGACACAGGGAACCTAGCCCGCATCGCCCATCTGAAGCATAACGACGACAAAGCGGAAGCCGAGTATCGTGACGCCATAGGGCTGGCAACAGAGGCAAGTCCATTTGCCGAGGCGGTGGAGCAGCGCTTCATCGGGTATCTTTATGTCGATGAGAGGAAATTCTCTTTAGCAAAGGACGCATTTATCGAAGCGGCAAAGATCGATCGCGATTTGAAGCAGAAAAAATATTTGGCTTTGGACTCGAGCTGGCTTGGCAAGGTCTATCAGGAGCTGAATCAAAAATCTGACGCCTGTTCATCCTGGAAAGAGGCAGCCGGCATCTACAGCGCGACATCCAGCTCAACGACCGAACCCGCACTATCTCGCACCGCGGCGGAAAACGAGCTGGCCGAACTCAAGAATGCCCAAAGCAAGATGCAGTGCGACCAGTAATCCCTCCTGAGCCAATGGAGAGCGCCATGCCACACGGCCAGAAAGGCAATAGTTCGAGGCGGAAGTTTCTAACGACCACGATTGGCATCGGGTCGGGGCTCGCCGCCTATCCGGCGATAACGCGGGGCGACGAGTTGACCGTGCCGTTGCACGACGAAGCGCTCGATGTCGATCGCTACGCCGAATTCACAGATGCCGTCGCATTGAGCTTGAATTGTATAATCGCGGAAAGCGTCGACAAAAATTTCCCGCGGCCGTTCGAAATTAATCGTCTAAGCCGGGATCCGAAACTCCGGGAGGAAATAGAGTTGCTTTGCCTTACCCCGTTGATCCGACCGTCGATGCTCGAAGAGCTGTCCCCCTTGGTCGCAATGACCACGCCCAATACCAATCTGTTCGGGTATCGCCGCTGTGTTCACCTGGAATTGGAGGCCGCCGCACTTTACCTGGCTTGCGCAATATTGATTGCCCGTCGTATTGAGCCGGCGCGAAATTTGATCGCCGCAGACAGAGTCTTCTCGTATCGGTTTAAGCCCGACGGAGCCGCGATTTTCGACACCTCGTATAATTACGAGTCGTTTGCCGGACAAACCTCGGCGAAATTGCACCCCAACGATCGATTATTCATGGTCAGCGCCGACATCTCGAGCTTCTATCCGACCATAAATATCGACCGGCTTATCGCCATATTGCAACAAAACGGCGTCGAACCGCATTTGACCGACCTTCTTAGAAATATTCTGTCGCGATGGAACACGCATGGGCAAACCGGTATCCCCGTTGGGCCCGCGGCCAGTCATTTGTTGGCAGAAGCGGCCCTGCTGGAAGTTGACCGTCAGCTGGTGAAAAACAACGTCGATTTTGTGCGATATGTGGACGATTACCGTTTGTTCGCACCTGATTTGACCGCGGCACGGCATCAACTTGGATGCTTGATCGAGCATTTGGCCAACGAAGGACTCAGTCTGAACAACACCAAGACCTCAATCGAAGCCGTCACGCGGTCGGAATTCGAAGACTATGGCAGGGCTCGGCGTTCAGCGAGATATTGGGGGGAACTGAAACCGGTCAGTGACGGCAGATTCGCTGAAGACACGACAAAGCCGCAAGGCGATCAGGGTATCGGCGATTCGAAAACCGGAAGCCAAAACAGAAGCAAGAAAAAGGATAACAACCCACCCGCGCCAAGCACGGTGCCGGATATTTATGGGCAATCCCCCTTCAAGAAGTCCCAGCTTTCGGATACCGAGTTGGCATTATTGCGCGATGTTGAGCCGGCGGCCGCTTTCTCACGTCTGCTCACATATGTCGAACAAAACCGATCCATTCCACTCGGACAATTCCGCAGCTTCGTGGAGTCAAGCTGCTACCGCGGTGACTATGAGTTGCTCGTCAATGCGCTCGATATCCTGAACCATTGTCAACACTGCATTCCCTATCTTATCGACGTTCTTATCGCAGAAAAGGAGCGAATTTCGTATCCCCTTCGCACCACATCGGCAGATTGGTTTGCCGCACGATTGACGTCGGGACAATGCGAGTCGGAATTCGAACTCATGCACGTTGCGACATTATTGGGCACCGATGGCTACCGGCGTCCCAAGGCGATAAGCGCTTATTTAAAAACGGACCAGCACAACCAATCCCCGCTCGTGGTTCGCAGTTGCGCCGAAGCTCTTCGCGGGCTTTCCGCTCCGGAGCAGGAGAACGTCCTTATCGAATTGGTCCCAAACTCGGGCGTTTTCGTGCGCCGAGCGATCCTTGATTGTGTCTGGTCGAACCTTCGGTCGACACGACGAAAATCGTTGGTGGAGGCCTACGAAGACGACTTCGAGCGCGATCCGTTTCTACGCAGCCTGCTCCGCGACAGCGCTACAGCGGATACTGCATGAGCCTGCCGGCTGGCCAGCAAATCGAAGACCGCGAGGCAATGGCGAAGGTCTGGTTCGAAACTTTGCGCGACCGGATCGTGGCAGCCTTTGAGGAGATCGAAGACGCCTTGCCCGCCGGCGCTCCGTTGGCAGACCTTCCGGCCGGGCGATTTACGCGTGTGCCATGGAGCCGCACCGACCACACCGGCTCGCCCGGCGGCGGCGGCGTCATGGCGATGATGAAAGGCCGCGTCTTCGAAAAAGTCGGCGTCCACGTCTCGGCGGTGTTCGGCGAGTTCGCTCCCGAATTCCGCAAGGACATTCCCGGCGCCGCCGACGACCCGCGGTTTTACGCCACCGGCATTTCCTTGATCGCGCATCTGCACAACCCGCATGTGCCGGCCGTGCACATGAATACGCGTTACGTCGTCACCACCAAATCCTGGTTCGGCGGCGGCGCCGACTTGACGCCGGTGCTGGAGCGCCGGCGCCGCCAGGACGATCCCGACACGATTGCGTTTCACGCCGCGATGAAGGCCGCCTGCGACGCTCACAGCCGCGTCGCGCCGTACGACAAATTCAAGACATGGTGCGACGAGTATTTTTATTTAAAGCACCGCGGCGAGATGCGCGGCATCGGCGGCATTTTCTACGACTGGCTCGACAGCGGCGATTTCGCCGCCGACTTCGCCTTCACGCAGGAGGTCGGCCGCGCCTTTATCGGCATCTATCCCGAACTGGTGCGCAGGAACTTCGCCACACCGTGGACCGCGGCCGAGCGCGAGGAGCAGCTCATCCGCCGCGGCCGCTACGCCGAATTCAACCTGCTCTACGACCGCGGCACCATTTTCGGGCTGCGCACCGGCGGCAATGTCGAGTCGATCCTGTCCTCGATGCCGCCGGTGGTGAAGTGGCCGTAACTGGGCGGCGTTTCCGCGACGCGGCCGGCGGCGGATTCAGCCGTTGACTTACGCACGTCCAGTTACGAGAACTGGCGCGCGATAAAACGCAAGAAGGAGCCTAGGGATGGACCTCGGAATCGCCGGCCGCAAGGCGATCGTTTGCGCCTCAAGCCGCGGGCTGGGTTTTGCCTGCGCCAAGGCGCTGGCCGAGGCGGGATGCGAGGTCGTGATCAACGGCCGCGACCGGGACAAGCTTGCCGCCGCGGCCGCGGAACTTGGCAAGGCCGGCGCCAAGGTGATACCGGTCGCCGCCGACGTCGCTTCGCCCGATGGGCAGAAGGCCTTGTTCGCGGCCTGTCCCGAGCCTGACATTCTAATCAATAACAACGCCGGGCCGCCGTTTCGCGATTTCCGCGAGCTCGACCGGCAGAAAATGATCGACGGCGTCACCGCCAACATGGTGGTTGCGGTCGAGCTCATTCAAAAGGCGATCGACCCGATGATCGCCAAAAAATTCGGCCGCATCGTCAATATCACCTCCGGGTCGGTGAAAATGCCGCTGTTCGGCCTGGACCTGTCATCCGGCGCACGCGCCGGCCTCACAGCTTTTCTCGCCGGCGTGGCGCGCTCGGTCGCAGCCGCCAATGTCACCATCAATTTCATGCTGCCGGGAATATTCGACACCGACCGCTTCCGTTCGAACGTCGAGTCGACCGCGAAGAAAAGGGGCACCAGCATCGACGCCGCATTGGCTCAGAACATCGATTCGGTTCCGGCGCGCCGCCTCGGCGATCCCGACGAGTTTGGCGCGACCTGCGCATTTCTCTGCTCGGCACAGGCCGGCTATATCACCGGACAGAATTTGCTCATCGACGGAGGAAGGTTCCCGGGCGCATTCTGAAAACAAAACGCATCGCAAAATCAACGATCCGAGGAGAAACCAATGAAACTCGTCCGCTATGGCGCGCCCGGCCGCGAGAAGCCCGGCATCATCGACGCCGACGGCAAGATCCGCGACCTCTCGCGCGTAGTCAAAGACATCGATTCCGAGATGCTCGCCGCCGGCGGCCTCGCCAAGATCAAGAAGGCCAACCTCAAGCGGCTGAAAGCGGTCGGCGGCAAGCCGCGGCTCGGCCCCTGCCTCGGCAAGGTGCGTAATTTCATCGCCATCGGGCTCAACTATTCCGACCACGCCGCGGAAGCCGGCATGCCGATCCCGAAGGAGCCGATCATCTTCAACAAGGCGATCACCTGCATCTGCGGGCCGAACGACGACACCATCACGCCGCGCGACTCGACCAAGCTCGACTACGAGGTCGAGCTCGGCATCGTCATCGGCAAGCGCGCGCGCTATCTCGACCGCGCCAAGGCGAAGGACGCCATCGCCGGCTATTTCTGCGCCAACGACGTGTCCGAGCGCGCCTTCCAGATCGAGCGCTCGGGCGGCCAGTGGGACAAGGGCAAGGGCTGCGAGAGCTTCGGGCCGATCGGGCCGTGGCTCGTCACCAAGGACGAGATCAAGGACGTGCAGAACCTCGATATGTGGCTCGACGTCAACGGACAGAAGCGCCAGCGCGGCAACACCAAGACCATGATCTTCGGCGCCGAGCACATCGTGTGGTACTGCTCGCAGTTCTTCGTGATGGAACCGGGCGACATCATCATCACCGGGACGCCCCCGGGCGTTGCGCTCGGCATGAAGCCGCCGCAGTTCCTGCAAGTGGACGACGTGGTGACGCTGGGCATCCAGGGGCTCGGCGAGCAGCGGCAGAAGGTGGTGAAGTTCAAGTTGTGAGGATGGCGCCCGACTGCCTTTGAGCCGTCATGGCCGCGCGTGTCCGGACCAGTCACGTCTTATTTTCAATTTGCGCACGCTACGCCAAAACGGAAATCGATACTGGCGAGAAATTGAATGCGATCGCCGACGCCATCCACGAATTCGTCGATTTCGTCGAGCGCATCGAACATCAGATCGGGCAGGTCGAGACGCGTTTGCGCCGGATGAAGATGTAATCTTCGTTCTAGGCACTGACGAGCGTGACCGCGCCGGGGTTGGCGAATTCGATGGCTTTCAGCAGATTGGGCACTGCCGGAAGCAAATCGGCTATTCGATTGGTGCTTGCCTGAATAACGATGACCGCAATTGGTAAAGCTCGGATATTTTGTTGCGCGGGCAGATTCTGATCGACGGTGACGAATATTTCGAAATTTTGGGCGGCTAAAGCGAGCAAATCGCCATTCTTGATCGCGCGCCAGCCCATCTGCCGTGCCGTCCTGACCTCATGACCCACGATGGCCCGCGATAGCCGCCAGTCAACACACTCGTCCAGCAAGATTTTCACGAGGCCGGTTCAAGGAACTTATCCTTCGCCTCCTCCAAGAAGGCTATGACTTGCTCCCGCGTCACCGACGGAAATCCCTGCAGGAACTCGTCGATCGAATCTCCCGCCTCAAGGTATTCGATCAATGTCTGTACCGGCACGCGTGTCCCGGAGAACACCGGTGTTCCACCCATAATCTCGGGATCGCGGCATACGACGGATTGGCCCATGTGTAAGATATATCAGGAGCCCCTTGCGCTTTCCATCTTGCCTGGCCCGGTCGCGCGCCCGCCAGCGCACTATTGGCCTCGGAACGAGACAATAAGGCCGTCGCGGCAATGTCCACGCCCATCGTCCCGCGCCCTTCCCGAATTAGGCCCACGGCATCAAGCCGTTGCGGAAAACGCCCGGCCGAGTTGTCAACGGCTTGCAAGACCTGCATTTTTCGGACACTAGGTGAGCAAGGTTTTTGGGTCACGTAAAGCGAGGAGTGGGAGAGCCTGATGGGAGCGAATTTCGGTATCGCCGGCATGGATTGGCAGCAGCGGGTCAATTGGGACCGGCTGCGCAAATACCGCACCGAGCGGGCCCGCGCGATGATGAAAAAGCACGGCCTCGGCGCCATGCTGTGCATGTACGATGAGAACGTCCGCTACATCACCGGCACGCTCACTCCGGGCTGGAACCGGCTCAAGCCGGGGCTGCGCTACGCCATGCTGTGCGGCGACGGCGCCCCGATCCTGTTCGAGCAAGGCGACATCGGGGTTCAAGTCGAGCGGCATTCGCCGTGGATCCCGAAGGGCAACGTGCGGCATTCGTTCGCCTGGATCAAAGGCGCGGCCGGTCCCGCCTCGACCCAGCAGGTGACCAAATTCACCAAGGCGGTGCTGGCGGCGATGAAGGAGAACGGCGTCGCCGGGCAAAAGCTCGGCGTCGACTTCATCGACATCAACATGATCGCCATCTTCAAAGACAACAACATCAATTGGGTCGACGGCATGACCCCGATGATGGAAGCCCGCGCGGTCAAGAACGAAGACGAGCAGGAATGCTTCCGCATCGTCGGCGCCATCGGCGACGCGACGCATTGGGAATGCATGAAATTTCTGCGCCCCGGCATCACCGAGAACCAGGTCACCGCGCATTTGATGCAATATCTCTACAACATTCCCGGCATGGAGGACGTCGAGGACGTCATCGTCTCGTCGGGTCCGAACACCTGGCCGAACTGGCGCAATTTCTCCGACCGCATCATTCAGCCCGGCGATATCGTGTTCATGGATTTGGGGGCGCTGACCTGGAACGGCTACAAATCCTGCTATTACCGCACCTATTGCGTCGGCAAGGAGCCGACCCAGGAGCAGAAAGACACCTACAATACCGCGCTGAAATGGCTGTACGATTCGATCGGCGCGGTGAAGGTCGGCGCCACCACGCGCGACATCGCGCTGAAATGGCCGTCGGCGATGGAGACCTGGGGCTACGAGGACGAGGATCAGGCCGCCGCCAATCTGTGGGGCCACGGGCTCGGGCTTGCCCAATACGATCCGCCGGTGATCTCGCGCATCTGGTCGCTCGATCATCCGGTCGACATTCAAGAAGGCATGACCTTTGCGCTCGAGACCCAGCACGGCAAGCAATTCCGCTACGGCGTGCGCATCGAGGAAATGCTGATCGTGCGCAAGAACGACATCGAGATCGTGTCGAATTTTCCGGTCAAGCAGATCACCGTGGTCGATCCGCTGCCCGGCTACGGCGATCATGTGAGATAGTTTGTTCCCTCTCCCGTTGGCGGGGGAGGGCCGGCGCGCCAAGCGCGCCGGGTGGGGGCCACCGGAAGTCGGAGCGAGCCAATGATTCCCTCCCTACCCTCCCCCGCAAGCGGGGGAGGAGAGAGGTAGCGACGAGTCGGTAAAGATGGGTTTGTTCTCATTCATCCTCCCCCTCGCCGACCCCGTCGCGACAAATCCCGAGCGCGTCGGACCGAAGGCGGCGAATCTGGCGGTGCTGGCGCGTGCGGGTCTGCCGACGCCGGGCGGATTTTGCATCGCCGCCGATGCCTATTATCGCCAAATCCAACATCTCGGATTAAGCAAGACCATCGCCGCCTATGCCGGCGCCGATCAGCCGGCGCAGCGCCGGCTGGCGGTCGAAATCCGCCTGAAACTTTATCAAAGCGACCTCGCGCCCGATGTTCTAAGCGACGTGCTCAGGGCGTGGTGGGAAGCCGACAAGCCGGCGGCGGTGCGCTCCTCGTCGCTGATCGAGGATCGGGCCGAAGGAAATTTCGCCGGCCAGTTCGAGAGCTTTCTCGGCGTGCGCGAAGACAGCGAATTCCTCACCTGTTTGCGCGCCTGCTGGGCGGCGCTATGGACCACGACGGCGCGGCGATCCATGGCGCAGCACGGCGAAACCCCCGCCGACACCGCGATGGCCGTGCTGGTGCAGCCGCTGGTTAACGCGCGCGCCTCGGGCGGCGGCCTGAGCGAAACCGCCGACGGCCACATGCTCATCTCCGCCACTTGGGGACTGGGTTCGGCGATCGCGCAAGGCGAAGTGGTGCCGGACCGCGTCGTGCTCAGCCGCCACGGTTTCGTGCGCTCGAACGACCCCGGCCGCAAGCATCACCGCGAAGCCTGCCTGCATGGTCCTGGAAATGGCCCCGGTACGGCGCCGCAAAAGGTGCCGGAGGCGCTGGTGCGCGCGCCGTGCCTGCAAGCCGGCGAGGCAACGACGCTCGGCCGCCTGATGCGCAGGTGCGAAGACCTGCTCGGCATGGCGGTCGAGATCGAATGGGCGCTGGACGAGGAGGGTTTCAAGCTGTTGCAGGCGCGGCCGCTCCATGTCGCGCCGGCGCAGGTGCCGGACGAAATCTGGCTCAAGCATCCGGGGCTCAACGGCCATCCCGCCGGCATCGGCTGGGGAAGCGGCCGCGCCGTGGTGGTGAATTGCGAGTGCGAGCTCGCCCGTGTCGCGCCGGGCGACATTCTGGTCACGCGCGTCGCCGGGCCGGCGCTCAGTCACATCCTGCCGCGCGTCGGCGGCGTGGTCGCCGAGCTTGGCGGCTCGACCTCGCATCTGGCGTCGCTGGCGCGCGAGCGCGGCATTCCGATGGTGCTCGGCGTGCTCGACGCGACGCGGCGCATTCCGGATGGCGCCCAGGTTGCCGTCGATGGCGTCGCCGGCGTGGTGCGGTGGCTCGACTGATGGCAAAAAACTCCGCTCGTCCGCACATTTTCGTCACCCAGCCGGTGTCCGAGCAGGCGCTCAAGCGTTTGCGCGCGGTTGCGCGGGTGACGCTGTTTGCCGATTCGAGCCGGATCATCCCCAAGCGCACTTTGATCGGCGCCGTGCGCAAGGCGGATATTCTGTTCTGCCTGCTGCATGACAGGATCGACCGCGACGTGATCATGGCCAATCCGAACTTGCGCCTGATCGCGGCGCAATCGATCACCCCTTCCAACATCGACGTCGAGACCGCGACGGCGCGGCGCATTCCCGTCACCGTCACCGCGCCGATCACCACCGAAGCCACCGCCGACCTCAATTTCGGCCTGATGCTCGCGGTGGCGCGGCGTATCCTGGAGGGCGACCGCATGGCGCGCGCCGGCAAATTTCCCGGCGGCCAGTCGGCGCATTTGATGGGTTCTTTCGTCTGGGGCAAGACGCTCGGCCTCATCGGCGGCGGCGGCCTGATCGGCAAGGCGGTGGCCAAGCGCGCCCACGGCTTTTCCATGCGCGTACTGTACTGGACGCCGCGAAGGAAGCCCGAGCACGAGGAGCGCGAAGCCGGACTCACTTACGTTCCGCTCGATCAATTGCTGCGCGAATCCGATTTCGTCTCGATCCATTCGCCGCTCAACAAAGACACGCGGCATCAGATCGGCGCGCGCGAGTTGCGTCTCATGAAGAAAACCGCGTTTCTCATCAACACCGCGCGCGGCGCCATCGTCGACGAGACCGCGCTGGTGCGCGCCTTGCAGACAAGGCAGATCGCCGGCGCCGGGCTTGACGTGTTCGAGCACGAGCCCAAACTCGCCAAGGCTTTGACGAAAATGTCCAACGTGGTGCTGACCCCGCATCTCGGCAGCGCCACGCCCGAAGTGCGCGAGGCGATGGCGAAACTCGTGGTCGACAATATCCTGGCGTTTATCGGCGGACATAAGCTGCCGAACTGCGTCAATCCGCAGGTGTTTGCGTTATAAGGCAGGTGCTTGCGTTATAAGGCAGCTCCTTGCGTTATAAGGATTGTCATGCTCCGCGAAGGCGGAGCATCCAGTCAGCGCTGAAGTCGAGACAATATGAAGCGCCGGTGGATACCCGATCATCCGCCGTCGCGGACGATGACAAGGTCAATGAAAGTCTCCAATGCCCCGTACCCTTATCGCTGTCACCGACAGTCCGTTCCCCTCGCTCGACCCCGCCAAAAAGGCGCTGGCGCGGCTCGATCCCGAATACCGCATGGCGAAAAGCCCGTCCGCCGACGACATTCTCGCCGTGGCGCGCGACGCCGACGCCGTGCTCGTCACCTATGCCAAGCTGCCGCGCCAGCTTTTGGGCGAGCTGAAGAAATGCAAGGCGATCGGCCGTTTCGGCCTCGGCGTCGACAATATCGACCTGCCGGCGGCGAAAGAGCTCGGCATCGCCGTCAATTACGTTCCGGATTATTGCCTGCGCGAAGTGTCCGACCATGCCATGGCGCTGTTGCTCGCGCTCGCCCGCAAAGTGACGTTGGCCAACAGACTGGTGCAATCCGGACGCTGGGAGGTGCCGCCGATCGTGCCGCTGCGCCGCCTCGAAGGCCAGGTGCTGGGGCTCGTCGGTTTTGGCAACATCCCGCGCATGCTGGCGCCGAAGGCCAAGGCGTTCGGATTGCAGGTTCTCACCTACGATCCTTACGTGGACCAAGACGCGCTCGCGGCGGCCGGCGTCGCAAGCGTCAGCTTCGACGATTTGCTCGCCCGCTCCGATTTCATCTCCGTGCATGCGCCGTTGCAGCCGGCAACCCGCGGCCTGATGAACGCCAAAGCCTTCGCCAAAATGAAAAAGGGCGCATTTCTCATCAACACCGCGCGCGGTCCTTTGGTCGATGAGTCAGCGCTCGTCGCCGCGCTCGATTCCGGCCAGCTCGGCGGCGCCGCGCTCGATGTGGTCACGACCGAACCGCTCGCCAAAGACTCACCGCTGCTCCACCGCGACAACGTCATCCTCACGCCGCACACCGCGTTCTATTCGGTCGAGGCGCTGGAGGAATTGCAGACCAAATGCGCAACCGACGTGGCGCGGGTGCTGTCGGGCGAGAAGGCGGTTTATCCGATCAGCGCCTAGGGTGCAGGCGTACGGCCCGCGTCCGGGCTCCGTGGCGCAATCGCCCCTGCGTCATTGCACGACGAGAATACCGCGGGTCTCCTGGTGAAAGTCGTCGAAAAATTCATAGCGGCCGGGCGCCAGCGGGCGCACATGGACAACGCCTGCGGCGCCGGGGGTCACCACCTTCTCGACCCGGAGCGACACGCTTTCGAATTCCATCGGCGTCGTATCGAGATTCTTGACGGTTATCGCCAGCGGCTGGTTGGCGGGGGCGTGGACTTCCGCCGGTTGGAAACGATGGTCCTTGACCGCGATGGCGACCGCACCGCCCTGTTGCGCGCTTACGGCGGATGCGGCGAACATGACCGCTGCAAGCGCGGCGATGGCTCCGATCGTCTTGCGCCTTACAAAACTCCTTCGCACGAAACTCTCCCTTCAAAATCCTCAACGCGAGGTCCGGTCAGAATTCAAATTCGAGTAGCAGCTTTGCCCGGTAGTGTGAAAAGTCGGTCAGATCGAGAGCGGGAGATACGCCGACTTCGTGCCCCGCGATCTGCGTTTCCCACGCCGCGCTCACCAGCACCTTGGACGAGACCTGCCAATAAAAGGTCGGCCCCAGATAGTACGCGTCGCCGGTGAAAGTATTGAACCCGACACCCTCATTGTGCCGCAGATACCAAAGGTCGGCGCCGACCACGACCTTCGGCACGATCTGATAGGCGAGCGCGGAGGAGATCCCGAACGTCGACTCGTTGAACCAGGCGCCGAGATCGCCGCGCGTAGTTTCCGGCTCGTAGAGAATATTGGAGCCCAGGAACAGGCGATTGTTGATGAGCTCGTAGTCGGATTCAAGCTTGGCCTCGAGCTCGTAATTCACAATGCGGGTTCCGCTGGTTTCATCGCGGCTGTGGAATTCCGGCTCCAGCGACAGTGTGACCGCAAGCGGCGATGGGCCGCGGTCCACCAGGAGCGACCTGAAAGTGCCGGCAAAGCCGTTGAAGGTCCCGAGGTTGAGGTCGTTGAGACCGCCGACACCGTGAATATCGTAATAGGAGACCGTCGGCCCGAATTCCAACTGCACGAACTGGTTCGGCGTATATTCGTACTCCAGCTCGGTCAGGCTGGCGGCGTAGTTGCCGCCGCGCTTGCCGAAGTCGGCGCCGGTCTCCGGCTCAAACGCCTTTTCGCCCTCGATGCCTGTCGATGAGCCGACGGTGATGTCGCCAAAAATGTATTTGGTTTCGATTTCGTGGAACGCGCTGTCGTCTTGCGCCTCGGCCCCGGCGGTAGTTGCAAGAGTTACGGCTACTGCCCCGAGCGCGATCAGAAACCCGCGCAGCAGACCGTGAGTGATGCGGAAGATCGGCATTGCTCTCTCTGACTAGGCGCACAGCCACCGCATTCGCGCAGCGTCGCCGGCAGCTGCGTCAAATGCATTTCGTTGATCTTTGTTGTCAAGAACAATGCACAATATTCGCAAATATTAGAAGCGTTATATTTTTGAATTAGGAGCGTTCTAAAGTATTTCTCGCAGCCCGAAGTCTAGAAATACTTTAAACTGAACAAATTTCGGTGTGCTTATTAGAGCTTCTCGCGCTGCCACACCACGATCACCCGCACCGTCTTATCGTTCATGTTCGGATGCGGCAGCGGCGGGCTCTCGATGGTAAGCCTGTCTCCGTCGAAGCGGATATTGCGCACCTGCTCGCCGCCGACCCAGGCCTCGTTCCACGCCGCCTCGACCTTGGTGATGACCTGGCCGTTCGCGACGCGATAGCGGCCGGTATAGGCGATCATGCTCTTGAGCGCTTGCGCGCGATCCGCGTCGGTCTTCGGAACGTTGCGGCCATCGGCCGTCATCAAAGCGAGCCAGCGGCCCTCGGGCGTTGCGATCTGGATGCCCTTGGGATGCTCGCCATAGACCGGCGTGCGGTCTTTGGTCGTGGCGTCCTCATAAACGACCGAGACGAGCTGCCACGTGCCGACGATCTGACGCCTGAGTTCGGCGTCGTCGGCGTGGGCGGAAACGGCAAACAGTGACATCAGACACAGTACCCATGAGACACAGTACCCATGCGCGCATGAAGCCGAGTAATCAGCGCGCGATCCCGGATCGGGCTTCGCCCGTGCGGGATGACGCCTGCGGCGTTACTTTATCGCCTGCGGATTGATCGGCGAGCCGGTGCCGCCGGTGATGATGAGCGGCGGCCCGCAGAAGAAAAACTCGTAGATGCCGTCGTCGGCGCAATCCTCCGCGAGCTCCTTGAGATAGAAGATTTCGCCCATGCACAGTCCCATCGCCGGGATCACCACCCAGTGCCACGGCTGGTTCGCTTCCGTGGTCTCGTTCGGCCGCACCTCGACGCCCCAGGTATCGGTGCAGATCGCGGCGATCTGTTTGTCCTGGCACCAGTAGCAGTTCTCGAATTTGACGCCGGGCGCGTCGCCGCCGGCGTAGCCGCCCCAATTCTTCTCGGCGAGGCAGCGCTCCATCTGCCCGGTGCGAACGATGACGAAGTCGCCGCGGCCGATCGCGACGTTCTGCTCCTTGGCGCATTTGTCGAGCTCGTCGTTGGCAATACTTTCGCCGTCCTTCAGCCACGGCACGCCGCGAAAGCGCGCGATATCGAGCAACACGCCGCGCCCGACCATTTTGTTTTTCGAGTGCTCGATGCCAAGGACGTTGAGACCCTTGGAGTCGATCAGCTTGGCGTCATGGCCGTTATAGGCCTTGTCCTCGTAGAAGACGTGGCCGAGCGCGTCCCAATGGGTGGCGCCCTGCACGCACAACATCAACGTGTCGTCGGCATAGCGGATCTTGTTCCAGTCCTGCCGCCCGGCGATCGCATCGGTGCCGGTCGCCAGCATCTGATGGATCGGATTGAAACGGCCGCCGAACAATCCGTTCTGCGGCCCGTTGGCGTCGAGCGGGATGCCGAGCGCGAAAACCTTGCCGGTGCGAATGAGGCTCGCCGCCTTGACGATGTCCTGCGGGCTGACCTGGTTGAGCGTGCCGATGTGATCGTCTTTGCCCCAGCGGCCCCAATTCTTGAGCTTCTCCGTCGCCGCGGCAATTGCTTGCTTGCCGACCTTGATATCCATCGCAATAATCCCCTTCCTCTGGTGTTTAACTCCCGTGGCGGTCAGAGGGCCGCCAGAGGGTGCGGCGTCAGTTTGACACAAATACTTTGCGCCGTGCTCGGAATAATCTGTGCCGATTTCGGATAAGACAAAACTTTGAGACGGAGGGGGAAATGCCGGTAATTCAACGCCTATTCCTTGCAACCACCACGATGCTGCTCGCAGCGCTGGTATCGTTCCTCGCTCTTGCAACCGAGCCGGCGCGGGCGCAAAACATCGTCGACCAATGGGCGTCTGTTAAGGCGCCGCCGCCGCCGGAGCTCAAGGCGGTGACGGTCGATCCCAAGACCACCGCGCTCTTGGTGCTCGATCTCTTCAAGCAACCGTGCAATGTGGAACGTAATCCGCGCTGCGTCCAATCGCTCGCGGCGGTTAAGAAGCTTATCGATGAAGCGCGCGGCGCCGGCATGCTGGTGGTCTATACCGCCTATCCTACCGCGTCCGGAAAACCGACCGCGAAAGATATTCTGCCCGAGGTCGCCCCCCGCGAGGGCGAGGCGTTTTTTGTCGGGTTTCTCAATAAATATATTGGGACTGACCTGGAAAAGACCCTAAAGGATAAAGGCATCCAGACGGTCATTGTTGTCGGCACCTTCGCCCACGGCGCGGTGCTCGCGACCGCCGGCGCATCGGCGGAATTGGGCTTTAAGGTGATCGTCCCGGTCGACGGCATGTCGTCGCCTACGCTTTACGCCGAGCAGTATACTGTCTGGCATCTCGCCAACGTGCCGATCGTGTCGAGCAGGACCACGCTCACCAAGATCGACATGATGAAATTCTGAGCGCGGTCGGCCAAAGATCAAGGGAGGAAATCATGAGGCGAACCCCAATCACGTGCGGCACGATCGCGCTGGTCGCGACGTTAATGACCGGCGCGACATACGTGTGCCCCGCGCGCGCCGCCACCATCATCGACGAATGGGCGAGCGTGAAAGCGCCGCCGCCGCCCGAGCTCAAGCCGGTCACGGTCGATCCGAAGACCACCGCGCTTCTGATGCTCGATCTTCTCCAGGGGAACTGCGGCCACCGGCCAATTTGCCTGGCCGAAATGCCGGCGATGAAGAAGCTTCTGGACGCGGCACGAGGGGCAGGCGCGACCATCATCTACAGCGGCTTCGGCAATGTCCCGCCGTCCGAGATCATCAAAGATGTCGCCCCCGCTGCAAACGAGCCCATGATCCACTCCGACGCCGACAAGTTTCTCAATACCGACCTGGACAAGATGCTCAAGGACAAGGGCATCAAGAGCGTCATCGTCGTCGGCACCGCAGCCAACGGCGGCGTGCTCTATACCGCCGGTGAAGCGGCAGAGAGAGGCTATAACGTCATCGTACCGGTCGATGGCCTATCGGCAGATGACCTCTATGCCATGCAATTTACAGTCTGGGACTTGACACACGCGACCCCGACGATCGTCAAGGGGGTGACGCTAACCAGGCTCGACATGATGAAATTCTAAGCGCATTGGCAAACCGGCAAGGCAGGCGTGATGAGGAAAAGCCGATTGCTTTGGAGCCGCATGGCGCTGGCCGCCACGCTGTTGATCGCCGGGCTCGGCCTTTGCCCCGCGCAGGCAGCCGACATCATCGACGAATGGGCGAACGCGAAGGCGCCGCCGGCCCCCGCGCTCAAGCCGGTCACGGTCGATCCGAAGACCACCGCGCTGCTGATGGTGGACTTCCTGCCGAGCGGCTGCGGCGGCAGGCCGCGCTGCCTCGCCTCGCTGCCGGCGATGAAGCAGCTCCTGGCCGCGGCGCGCGGGCACGGCGCGACCGTGATCTACAGCGTCGGCGGCAACTTTAGCACGGCCGACATCCTCAAGGACGTGGCTCCGCTCGGCAACGAACCGTGGGTCAAGTCGCATGCGGATAAATTCGTGCATACCGACCTGGAAAAGATCCTCAAGGACAAGGGCATTCAAACGGTCATCGTAACCGGCACGGCGGCCAACGGCGGCATGCTCTACACCGCCAGCGGCGCGGCACTGCGGGATTTTAAAGTGATCGTTCCGGTTGACGGCCTTTCGGGTGACGACCTTTACACCGAGCAGCTCGCGGTGTGGCAGTTGGCCAATGGTCCGGGTTTCGCCCAGCAGGTGACGGTGACCAGGAGCGACATGATCAAGTTTTGAAACGTCGTCCGGCGCGGCGCGGGGCGTGGATCACGCACTCATAACAATTGCCGGCGCGGCCTCGTTGGTGGCGGCGGCGACGACTCGATTGCGGCCGGCGGTCTTGGCCGCATAAAGCGCGTGGTCGGCCATCTCGATCAGCACCGTGGCGCCGGAAGGCATCATCGTACCTGCCGCGCCATCGCGAGACAGGGCGGCGGCGGTGTCCGGAACCTCGGAAATATATGCCACGCCGATGCTGACGGTGACATAGGGCGCGACTTCGGAGCCGCCATGAGGGATTCGCTGTTCGCGCACCGTTGCGCAGATCAGCTCCGCGAGCCGCCGCGCCGCTTCGATGTCGGTATGCGGCAGCAGCACCGCGAATTCCTCGCCGCCGTACCGGGCGGCCAGCTCGCCGGCCCGCCGCGCCCGGCGCGCCACGGCCTGGGCGACCGCGCGCAGACATTGGTCGCCGGCGACATGACCGTATGTATCGTTGAAGCGCTTGAAATAATCGACGTCGATCAGCAGCAGCGATAGCTCAGTGTGGTGCCGCATCATCCGCCGCCATTCCTGATCCAGCGCGTCTTCGAAGGCGCGCCGGTTCGCAATTCCGGTCAGGGGGTCGACTGTCGTCAACCGGCGCAATTCTTCGGCTTTTTGGCGGTCGCTTTCCCGCAACTTGATGAGCTGGACGTAAAGGCCGCTGTTTTGAACCAGCAAGACAATCAGAACGAAACTTGCCGCCAAAAGACCGTAAACCCTGCCGGCATAAAATCCGAGATCGTAACGGCCGGCATTCAAGCCGGCGCTGAGCGCGATGTCGAACAGCCATGCACACAGGGTCACTATCAGCCAAAGATCGAGGACCGAATAAGGCTTACGGCGCAACAAAACCAGAAGCGCGAGCAGACTGAGGAGCCACACGATCGAGACAACGGTGCTCGCGATCGGCGCGTAGTGGTTGCCCTGCATCACGGCTGGAAGGAAGCGCTGGCCCCAGGTCGCGGTCAGCGCAAATCCGCATGCTAGGGCAAAAGCCAACCCTACGCTTAGGACAAGGCCGCCACCGTCCCACCGTAACGGCCGTGCGGCCGTGCCATAGGTCGCATAGGCAACGACAAACAGCGGAAATCCGCTGTGCCAGAATATATAAAGCCACGCCGTGGTCTGCGGACCCGCGTCCAGCAGCCCGGTCGGCGTGAACAGGCCCGGGAACGTGAGCGCATGCAGGATCGACATCAGCGCGGTAAACAGATAGCCGCCGGCGAGCAAGCTTAGCTCATTCGTCTGCGAGAACCGGCGCTGACCGAGCAAAAAAACGACGGTGACTACGTCATTGATGACAAGCGCCGATTGATAGATCGGGATGAAAGCCGGCAATGTCGGCAGTGGCACCTGCGCGAAGGGCACCAGGACGAGAAAAACCAGAGTCGAAGCCACAATGACCGCGCAGGCGAACCGCTGCTCGTTCCGGCCGGCGGGCAGGCTCGACAGAACCGCTGTCGGTTCCAGTACGGCGTCCGACATGCCATCCGCTCCTACACGGTTGGCAACGCCGCCGCGCCCGCACAGTTGCGGATGGTGAGAATTTTATCGATTGCCGGCTCGGCGCCGGCATCAATCGATCCAATCGCAATTGAGAGAACTTTTATTCATGCTAGCGCTGATCCTTGTTCTCGAATGTCGTGACATGCGGCGCCGGCACGATCTCGCCGCAGCATTGGCAGCGCCACTTTCGCAGCAGATAGCCGAACGTATTGTTGTGCAGGTCGGGCCGGTCGGCGCGGCCGCGTTTCTTGTCGAGGTCCGCGCCTTCGGCGAGAAGTTTTGGCCCGCCGGCGGATTCCGCCAGCAACTGCAACTGGCAGGCCTTTTCCAGCTTGATGGCGGTCCACACCGCCTCTTCGATGCTGGCGCCGGCGGCGACGATGCCGTGATTGCGCAGGATCAGCGCGGGATGCGCGCCGAGGCAGCGCGCTACCGCCCGGCCCCGCTCCTGGCTGATGATGAGATCGGTGGTTTCGGAAAAAATCGGCAGCCGGCCGTCGGTAAAATGCACGCTGGAATTGCCGACCGCGAGGAGCGGCTTGCCGAGCGAAGAGAACGCCACGGCGTGCATCGGATGGCTGTGGATCACACAGGCCACGTCACTGCGTGCGCGCAACACTTCGGAATGGATATAGACCTCGTTGTGGCGTGGCATCGTGCCGTCCACTTTATTGCCTTCGATGTCCACGGTGATGATATTGTCGGGCCGCATCTCCTCGATACCGATGCCCGCCGGCTTCATCAGAAAGCGCCCGGCATCTCCGGGAAGACGAACGGAAATGTGTCCGGCGACGTAATCGCCGTGGCCCTCCATCGCCAGCACGCGTCCGGCGTTGGCGAGCGTTTCGCGTAAGTGATCGGTCATTGCCCTCCCCGTTGGTCTTGCGGTCGATAGCGCCGACCTTACACTGCCGCCGCAAAGCAAAACAGGCGCATGGCGAGCGGATGCGCGAGGGAGAGTCCAATGAGGCTTTTGAGTTTTGTCGCCGGCGGCCGAGAGTGCTTCGGTGCAGTGAGCGGCGACGGCGTGGTTGCGCTGAACGATAAAATCGGCCAGCCCGATCTGTGCGCGGCGCTCGCGGCCGGCGCGATGGAAGCGATGCGCCGGGCAGCGCGGGAATCCAAGCCCGATCATAAGCTCGGCGACATCAAATTCCTGCCGCTCATTCCCAAGCCAAACAAGATTCTGTGCGCCGGCATCAACTACCGCTCGCACGCCGCCGAGACCGGCCGCGAATTGCCGCGGCAGCCGAGCATGTTCATCCGCTTTGCCGACACGCTCATTGGCCACGGCGGCGACATGATCCGGCCCGCGGTCTCCGACAATTTCGATTACGAGGGCGAGCTCGCGTTGGTCATCGGCAAGGCCGGCCGTCGCATCAAACCCGAGCATGCGCTCGACCACGTCGCCGGCTACACCTGCTTCGTCGACGGCAGCGTGCGCGACTATCAGAAATTCTCCGTCACCTCGGGCAAGAATTTTCCCGGCACCGGACCGCTCGGCCCGTGGCTCGTGACCACGGATGAAATTCCCGATCCGAGCCGGCTGACGCTCACCACGCGGCTCAACGGTCAACAGGTGCAGCACGCCACCACCGATCAGTTGATCTATGCGATCTCGCAGATCGTCGCCTTCTGCTCCGACTTCACCGCGCTGTCGCCGGGCGACGTCATCGCCACCGGCACGCCCGAAGGCGTCGGCCATAGCCGCAAGCCGCCGCTGTGGATGAAGCCGGGCGACGTGCTCGAAGTCGAGATCGGCGGGATCGGCGTGCTGCGCGCGCATATCGTAGATGAGTAGGAGTGCCGTCATTCCGGCCGAGCGAAGCGAGGGCCGGAATCCATAATCACAGGCATAGCAGGATTGCCTCCGGAGCAAAAAACTCGGACGCTGTGGTTATGGATTCCGGGCTCGCGCCTTCAGCGCGCCCCGGAATGACGTTACCCCGCCAGTCCGAACAGCTTCACGGCATTGCGGAAATAAATCTTCTCCCGCTCGGCGTTCGACAGCGGCAGCGAGTTGAGCACCTTGATGGTATCGCGGATGTAGCCCGGCCCCTTTTCCTTGTCGAACGGGCAATCTGACGCGAACAGCACGTGATCGGCGCCGAAGAAATCGAGGCCGCAGACCGTCGCCGCGCGCGCGCCTTCGACCGCGGTGTCGCCGTAGAAATCCTTGAAATAATCGTACGGCCGCTTCTTCAGCGATTTCAGGAGCGCGCCGTAATCCTCGTCCGAGGTGCGCACGCCGAGCTGATCGAAGGAGTGGCCGACGCGGCCTTCGAGATAAGGCACCACGCCGCCAAGATGATGCGCGATTACTTTGAGATCGGGAAAGCGGTCCATGATGCCGGAGAATATGAGCCGCGCCAGCGTCACGCCGGTCTCGTAGGGCCAGCCGAGCACGCTGCAGATTTCGTATTTGGAATAGGTCTCGGTCGGATAATCCGGCATGTCCCGGGTGCGCGCGGGATGCAGCAGGATAGGCTTACCGGATTTGGCGATGACTTCGAAGATTGGCAGGAATTGCGGCGCGTCGAGCGGCACGCCATTGGCATTGGTGCCGAGCTGAATGGCGTTGGCACCGTTTTGCAAGGCGCGCTCGGCCTCCTTGGCCGCTGCCTCCGGCGCATTCATCGGCAGCAGCGCCGACCAGCCGACGAAATGCTTCGGATGCTTGGCGATGACTTCGGCGAGCCCGTCATTGCCGATCTTCGCCATCTCCGGCGATTTGTCCGGGGCCCACAGCCGCTCCATCGGCGGCAGGCCGTGGGAGAGCAGCTGGGTGTAATTGTCAAAGGATTCGACGATGGCAATGCGCAAATCGATATCCGACAGTGCCGGAATGCCGCGCATGCGCTTGCCGAGATCCTTGGCGCCGGCCGGCGTTTCCAACAGCGCGTCGTAATAGCGCTTGGGAAAAAAATGATTGAAGGCGTCGATATAGCGCATGCCTCATTCTTCCTCCCGCTCGACCGGCGTATTCATGTCCACGTCGCTGCGCCTTTGATTGCCCATCTCGCGGCCGAGCGCAAAGTAATCGCTCCTCGCGGCCATGCGCGCCTGGCGTTCGAGCTCGGCCGGCCAGTGGCCGAGCTCGTAGCCGTGCCAGGGATTTTCCGGCTTCAGCGCCGGCAGGCCGAGCCGCTCCCAGATCGCCTTCGCGCGCTCCATGAATTCGCGCCGCGGCAGCGCCACCGGCGCGTAAGTGCCTTTGAGCGTGGCGTCGATCAGCACGGAAGCGGTCTCGCCGCCGTCGCGCGGGCCGCGCGGGCCGTGGCCGGGATGCTTGTGCGGCACGACGTGAAGATCGTGCTGCGGCTGGCAGCGATAGGACATCGCCCAGAACAGCGCGTCGGCGTTCCCCGGATCGATATCCTCATCGACCGCAACGATCCATTTGCCGGCGAAGCGATGCAGCGTCGAGGCGCCGTCGAGCGCGCGCCAGATTTCCGTGCGCGGGGTGCCGCGGGCAAACTGGATGCCGATGACGGCATAGAGGCTGGTCAGCGGCTCGTGCATGGCGACGCCGGTGACCGATTTTATGCCGAGCACCGCGCGCAAATGATGCCGATAAAGCGGCTCCATGGCGACGCGTCGGATCACGCTCGATTCCGACGGCGTCACCTGGCTGATGAAGGAGGTGAGAATGGCGTGGCGGCGCCGCGTGATCGCAGTAACGGTCATGAAAGCATTGTATTCCTGCAAATTGACGTAGCCGTGGGATTCGCCGAACGGCGCCTCCGGCTCCAGAAATTCGGTGTCGATCAAGCCTTCGATGACGATCTCGGCTTCCGCCGGCACCAGCAGATCGACAGTCTTTGCCCGCACCACGTCGATCGGCGCACCGGCGAGCGCGCCGGCGACGGATAATTCATCGAGGTCTTCGGCAAGCTTCTGCACCGCGGCGTAGGAGACAAGCGGCGGACAGCCGACCACGACCGCGCACGGCATCGGCGCGCCGCGCGCCTTGTATTTGAGCCAATGCGCATAGATGCCGGCGCGCAGCTCGACTGAAGGGTTCATGCCGAGCCGGCGCGGCGCTTTGATCTGGCCGCGATAATTGCCGAGGTTCTGCCGGCCGCTGTCCGGGTCCTTGGTGATGTAATGGCCGGCGGACAGATACGGCGCGTTGTCGAAGCCCGGGGTCGAAATCGGCACCGGCAGGCCGTCGAGGCCGCCTGCGGCGCGATCGAGCGCGTCGCCGGCGATGCAGATGTCGTGGCAGGGCGCGGCGGCGACCAGGCGCGGCTCAAGCGGCGAGGCGATCGCTTTCACCCAGGCGTCGCCGATCTCGTTAAGCGGCCGGCCGAAGCCGATGCGATAAACTTCCGGGTTGGCGGCAAGTCCCGCCACCAGCACGGCGATGTCGTAGCGGGCGCCCTTGCCGTCGGTCGGCTGCGTGAACAGAAAAGCCTTGCGCTCATTTTCCGGAATTCCGCCGCGGTACTGCCAGCGCACCAGCGGATGCATTTCCGTGTCTTTGTTGATCGGCTCGTCGACCACGATCAAAAGGCCGGCGCGGTGCAGCGCCAGGACGTGCGCGTGCAGGTCGGCATAAGCGCGCGGCGGCTGCGCTCCGTCGCGATAGCGAGCGAGCACGTCCGGAATTTCACCCCGCTGGTCCATTGCCGCTCTTTTTCAGCGCGCCGGCATCAGCGCCGAGGTAATCCACGACGCAATGGCGAAGGCGTCGGCGTCGCGATCGAAATAGCCGATCAGCTGCAAGCCGAGCGGCATGCCGCCCACTTCCAACAACGGCAGCGACAGCGCCGGCACGCCAAGCAGCGATGCCGGCACGGCGAATTCCGGATTGCCGGTCGAGGCCAGTCCCTCCGGCGCGCCGCCCGGCGCGGCCAGCGTGATGCAGGCATCGCAATTGGCGGCAAGCGCGGCATGGACCGCGCGCACGCGCGCACGCTCCGTGAGATCGGCGCGATGCTCGGCCAAGCTCATGTCCTCGTATTTCGGCATGCGGTCCATCACGTTGCGGCTCAAACTGCCGGCGTCGCGGTCGCGCATCGAGCGGAAGAACCAGCGCGTCTCCCAGCCGTTGCAGCGATGCGACAGTTCGGCGGCATGGACCAGATCGGTCTCCAGCGCCGCGACCTTGTCGTCATTGCCCCGGGCATGGATTTCGATGCCGGCGGATTTAAGCCGCATCACGCATTCGCTGAGCTGCTGCTTGGCGCCGACCGAGGCGCTGTCCCAGCCGCCGGTTTCGAGGACGGCGAGACGGCGCGGCTTTTGCGCCGGCGGCACCGTATCCGGCCCTTGCAGGCCGGGCGTGCCGGCATCGCCGCCGACGCGGGCGACGATCTCGTGGGCGACCTGCCAGACGTCGTCCAGCGCAGCACCCAAAATACCGGTGCAGCTCTGGCTCTGGTAATCGTGGCTGCCTTCGCGGTTGAGCGCGTTGACGCTCGGCTTGAAGCCGACGCAGCCGCAGAAACTCGCCGGCCTGACGGTCGAGCCGATGACCTGGGTGCCGAGCGCCGCGCTGACGACGCCGGCCGCGACGGCGGCCGCCGAGCCGCTCGACGAGCCGCCCGGCGTGTGCGCGGGATGCCACGGATTGCGCGTGCCGCGCGGTTCGGACGCGGCGAACTCGGTCGTCACCGTCTTGCCGAGAATGATGGCGCCGGCGTCGCGCAGCGCGCGCACGCTGGCGGCGTCTTTTTCCGAGCGCCAGCCGGCAAACAGCGGCGAGCCCATTTGCGTCGGCATATCGACCGTTTCGATAATGTCCTTGATGCCGACCGGCATGCCGTCGATCGGCGACAACGGCTTGCCGGCGCGCCAGCGTTCCGTCGAGCGCTCCGCGGCCGCGCGCGCGGCGGGCACATCGGTCGTGACGAAGGCGCCAATTTGCGGCTCCCAGTAGTCGAGCAATTCGAGCGAGCGTTCCAGAAACTGCCGCGGCGTCTGTTGTCCCGACGCGAAATCAGCAGCCGCGGCAAGATACGATCGCAGAGCGGGCTTTGTTTGTTCCGTCATGATTAGTTTCTCTTGTAGGGTGGGCATGGCACGTTCTCAAAAGCGGCAGCGTGGGCAAAATCGAATACGCGCCTTGCCCACGCGGCTTCGCCTCGGCGATTTTTGCCCACCCTACTTTTCCCTACTTCTTGCTCTCATCGTAATAATGAATCTCGTAGAGCATACAGCCGCGCTCCGACTTGAACGGTCCGTGATAGACGCCCGGCGGACGGCAGGCATAGGTCGGCGCCTCGAACGGCTCGCCGCCTTTGCCGTTGTCGTCGTTGCCGACGACGAGGTCGCCGGACAGGAGATAAACCTCTTCCCAGTGGTCGTGAACGAACGGCGCGGTGGTGTAGACGCCGGGCGCGAAGCGCAAAAGCCGGGTGCGGCTCCCCATCTTGCGGGTCTCGTCGAGGTCGCTCGCCAGGATTTTCTGCTGGATGCCGGCCGGATAGCCGGACGGCGTCGCCCAGCCCTCCCTCATGTCGACCTTGTGGAACTCAAGATGCGGCTTGTTCATCGGCATGACGTCTTACTCTCCTTCATCCGAGCACCGGCAGATTATGCACCCGGTATTGATGTTGAATTTTTCGCGCCAGCACCGGATCGTCGAGCTCGAACGCGAAAGTCTCCGACGGCCGGATGCCGCCGCGCGCGGCCAGCGTGCCGCAAAACATCAGCGTGCCCTCTTGCAGCCCGTTTTTGCCGCCGAATTGCTCGATCAGCGCCAGCGGGTCGAGCATCGCGGTCACCGGCCCTTCCTGATAGAGCACGCGGGTGCCGTTCTCGGCAATGTACGCGCGCAGCACGAGCTTGTCCCAGTGCGGCGCGATCTCCTCGTAATCCCAGAACTCGGGCGCGACCGGCTTGTCGCACATCTGTTTAGAAAGCGAAACGCCGTATTTTTCCACCTCGCGGTCGGTGTGGTCGGAACCGGCGCCGACCCATAAACGCTGGCCGTGGCGAAGCAGCACGAACTCCGCTTCCCCGCTCGAAGCCTCGCCGAGCGCCTCGATGCTGTCGTCGGTCGTCAGCCGCGCGGTCGAGGCCCGGTAGAAAATCGGCACACTGGCCGGCCGCTTGACGCCGATCGCTTCGAGTTCGGCGATATGCTTCTCCAGCGCCGCCGTGTCGCGTCCGGTCCAGCCGGCGATCACCAGGCGATCGACCTGGACATTGCGGCGCGTCGGCCCGGATTGGCCATGAAGTAGGAGCGGCAGAACACGCGCCGGCACGCGAAACCTCCTCGCGATACAATGGGTTGCACCGACATTGCAATCGTTTGGGGCGCATTGTACATGGGGTGAAAGCCTGCGCAATCGAGCGATAAATCGCGCCGCCGCAAGCGTTGATCGGCCGCGGCATTGGCGCGGCCATCGCCGTCATGGAGGATGTGAGACGATGCACGAAATCACCGGCCAAGTTCATTGGCACGAGCCGTCGGGCTTCAAGCGCGCCGGTTTCGGCAAGTTCAACCGGCCGAAGACGCCATACGACCTGTTCATGGAAGCCGACGGCATTCCGATCTTTCGCGATATCGGCGTGAGCAAGGTGCAGAACCTGCCGCTCGTCCCTTGGCCGCGCCTGGGCGGCCGCGGCAGCTACATCCAGCTCCACGGCACCGAGGGCAAATGGGGCTCCTACGTCGTCGAGGTGCCGGGCGCCGGGGCGCTTAACCCGGAGAAGCACATCTACGAGGAAATCTATCTCGTCGTCGAAGGCCGCGGTTCGACCGAAGTCTGGCTCGACGGCGAGAACAAGCGGCACGTGTTCGAATGGCAGAAGGGCTCGCTGTTCTCGATCCCGGTCAATGCCATGCATCGCATCGTCAATGCGAGCTCGGCGCCGGCGCTGCTGTTGGCCGGCACTACGGCGCCCAATCTGATGAACCTCATCAATAACGCCGAGATGGTTTTCAATTGCCCCTACGAATTCCGCGATCGCTTCTCCGGCGCCGACGATTTCTACAAATACAAAGACGATATCGAGCCCGATCCGGTGCGCGGGCTCGCCATGCGGCGCACCAATTTCATCCCCGATATCGTCAATTGCGATCTGCCGCTCGACAACCGCCGTTCGCCCGGCTGGCGCCGCGTCGAGCCGTTCATGACCGGCAACACTTTTTATCTGTGGATCGGCCAGCACGAGAACGGCCATTATTCGAAGGCGCACGCCCACACCTCCGCGGCCGTCCTGATCTGCGTCAAGGGCAAGGGCTACACTTACACTTGGCCGGAAAAACTGGGGCTTACCCCGTGGACGGACGGCAACGCCGATCAGGTCAAGCGCGTCGACTATGAGCCGGTCGGCATGGTGTCGGCGGCGCCCGGCGGCGCGCGCTGGTACCACCAGCATTTCGGCGCCTCGAAGGATCCGTTCCGGCTGACCGCCTGGTTCGGGCCGCACAATCCCGGCCGTGAGCCGGGACCGCCCGGCGAGAAGCACATCGATTACACCGCGATGGATATTCCCGAGGGCGGCACCGCGATCCCCTATTACATGGAGGATCCGTTCCTGCGCCGCGAATATGCCGAGCGCATGGCCCGCGAAGGCGCCGAGAACCGCATGCGGCCGGAATATTACGAGCGCGATTATCGCGGGCTGTTGCCGAAAGAATGACGGCGTGACCGACGAGTCCCAAGGCGGCCGCGTTTTTTTCTCCAATACCGGGCGCACGTTCGGCGAAGAGGACGAGCTGTGCGTGCTCTCGGTCGGCGTCGATATCGGCTCCTCGACCTCGCATCTCGTGTTCTCGCGCATCGTGCTGGAGCGGCTCGATGCCCGCTACGTCGTCACCGAGCGCGAGAGCTTTTTTCAGTCCGACATCCTGCTCACCCCCTATGCGGACGAAGACACCATCGATGCCGAGGCGCTCGGCGCGTTTATCGAGCGGCAATACCGGGACGCCAAGATCGAGCCCGACGAGATCGATACCGGCGCGCTGATCCTGACCGGCGTCGCGGTGCGGCGGAAGAATGCACGCGCGATCGGCGAATTGTTCGCCCGCCAGGCTGGCCGCATGGTCGCGGTCTCCGCCGGCGACAGTCTTGAATCGGTGATGGCGGCTTACGGATCGGGCGCGGTGGCGCGCTCGATCCGGGCCGGCGCCGCGGTCATGAATGTCGACGTCGGCGGCGGCACCGCCAAGATCGCGGTGTGCGTCGACGGCAAGGTGATCGACGTCACCGCGCTCGATATCGGCGCGCGGCTTGTCGTGCTCGACGAGGCGCGCCGCATCGTGCGGCTCGAAGAGGCCGGCCGCCGCTTCGGCGCCGAGCTCGGACTGACGCTGGCGCCGGGCGGCGTCGTGACCGAGGAACAGGCTCGCGCGCTCGCAGGCCTGATGGCCGATAAATTGTTCGAAGCCATCCGCGGCGGCTCGCCGCACGCCGGCGGCGCCGGCCTGTTGCGGCTCGATCCGTTGAGCTTCCGCGGCGCCCTATCCGATGTCAGCTTTTCCGGCGGCGTGTCGGAATACATCTATGGCGGCGAGGCGACGAGCTTCGGCGATCTCGGCCCGCAGCTCGCCGCCGAATTGCGGGCGCGGCTTGCGACCGACAAACTGCAACTGGCGCGGCCCGACGCCCGCATCCGCGCCACCGTGATCGGCGCCTCGCAATATACCATGCAGGTGTCCGGCTCGACGATTTTCGTCTCGCCCTTGGAGACGCTGCCGCTGCGCAACGTGCCGGTGATCGCGCCGGACTTGCCGTTTCACGACGACATCGATCCCACAGCCGTCGCCGCCGCGATCAAATCGGCGCTCAAGCGGCTCGATCTCGGCGATGGATCGAGCCCGGTCGCCGTCTTCGTGCCCTGGCGCGGCTCGGCGACGTTCCGCCGCCTCGACGATTTCTGCAAAGGCGTCGCCGCCGGACTGGACACCGTGCTCGCCCACGGCCATCCCATCGTGCTCGCCGGCGACGGCGATGTCGGCGGCCTGATCGGCATCCATTATTGCGAGGAAATGCAGATCGCCAATCCGATCGTCTCGATCGACGGCCTCGAACTGAAGGAATTCGACTATATCGACATCGGCGCCATCCTCGACACGTCGGGCGCGGTGCCGGTCGTCATCAAATCGCTGGTGTTCCCGACCAGCGCCGGCCTCGGCACGGACTGGAAGGCGGAGCGAACGGTCCGGCCCGTCACTGCGCCTGCCGGCTAGCGCCTATCCGCGCGTTTCCCGGACGCGGTGCAGCGCGAAGCGGTGCACCGCTGATCCGGGATCGTCCCGAACGCGGTATTTGCGAAGGTCCCGGTTCTGCAGCGCATCACTTCGCTACGCTTCGTGCTGCACTGCGCCCGGGACACGTCGCGAGCGGGATAACGATGACAGCGCCGCTCTCCGCAGGTTAAATGCTTCCGGAAATGACTGGAGAACTATCAATGCGCACGGGGGCCGACTATCTTGCATCGCTCAATGACGGGCGGCGCGTCTTTGTCGACGGCGAAGCGGTCGAGGACATCGCCGCACATCCGGCGTTCCGGGAAGCCGCGCGCTCGATCGCGAGCCTCTACGACATCGCCGCCGATCCGGGCAACCGCGAGCGCATGACGTTTCCCTCGCCGAAGACCGGCGCGCCGGTGCACCGCGCCTGGCAGATCCCGAAGACGCATGCCGACTTACGCGCGCGCCGGCTGTTCTCCGAAACCTGGGCGGAAGCGACTTTCGGCCTGATGGGCCGCGCGCCCGACCATGTCGCCGGCTTCTTCGCCGGCTATGCCGCGGTGCCAAAATTCTTCGCCAGCGCCGGCGAGCAAAAGTTCGCCGACAATCTGGTCGCCTTCTACGAATTCATGCGCGACAATCACGTCTATTGCTCTTACGCCATCGTGCCGCCGCAGATCGACCGCTCAAAACCCGCGCATAAACAGAGCGACCCGACGCTCTATGCCGGCGTGGTCAAGGAGCGCGACGACGGCATCGTCATCAAAGGCGCGCAGCAGCTCGCCACCGGGGCCGCGATTTCCGATTACCTGCATCTGAGCTGCATCCAGCCGCTCCAGCCGGGCGATGAGAATTACGCCAATTGTCTTGCCGTGCCGGTCGCGGCCGAAGGCGTAAAACTTTATCCGCGCAAGCCCTATTCGCGCGCCGGCAGCGCCGCCGATTATCCGCTGTCGAGCCGCTTCGACGAGAGCGACAGTTACGTCGTCTTCGACAATGTCTTCGTGCCGTGGGAGCGCGTCTTCATCTATCGCAATGTCGAACTCTCGCGCGACCAGTGGCGCAAGACGCCGTCGCATCTTTACGGCAATCATCAGGCGCAGACGCGCTACGTCACCAAATTGCGCTTCATGGCCGGTCTCGCCCAGCGCATGAACGAAACCACCGGCAACGCCGCCAACCCGGCCGTCGTCGGCCTGATGGGCGAGCTGTGCTCGCTGGTCTCGATCTACGAGGCCATGCTGCACGCCCACGAGACCATGGGCACCATCGAGGACGGCGTGTTGTGGCCGTCGCGCACCGCCTATTATGCCGCCAGCGCCATGCAGTCGGAATTCAACGGCCGCATGCTGGAAATTTTCCGCGAAATGGCGGGCGCGGCCTTCATCACGCTGCCCTCCTCCGACGCCGATTTCCAAAATCCCGAAATCGCCGCCGACCTCGACCGCTACATGCGCTCGGGCTCAACCGACGCCAAAACGCGCGTCAAACTGATGCGGCTCATTTGGGATTTTCTCGGCTCCGAATTCGGCAGCCGCCACGCGCAATACGAAAAATTCTACGGCGGGCCGTCGTTCGTGGCGAAGCAGCATCTTTATCGCTATTTCGATTTCAAGCGGGCGGGGGCGCTGGTGGATCAGGCGCTGGGTTTGCCGGGGGTGGAGGGGTAGCCTTCGCGCGCGGCGGATCAAGTGCACTGTGGTCGCAATCCGCCCCAAGTGAAGCGCCTAACGCAGTTTAATCTAAGCAAGTGTAGCCCGGATAAGCGCAGCGATATCCGGCGTTTCCCTCCCCGCACGTAACCCCGCATGTCGCTTCGCTCATGCGGGCTACTCGCTGTAATTGCGCGGGGCGCAAGGGCCGGATTTGTTCGATATACGCATGCGCCAAAAAAGCGCCGCAAATCCATCATGAGTGTGCCGGCGAAGGCCGGATATTGGAAACTCGACCGAAAAACTGCATGAATAGACCATGGGCGAAGCAGACCGCAGAAGCAGAAGCCGCGCAGAAATTCTAGCGCGCGAGCCGCGTTGCATTTATTGCGTCAACCCACCCACGTCCGTTGAACATATGCCTCCGCGCAGCATGTTCACCTCCAAACATCGCCCGAGTGGGCTGGAATTTGCATGTTGCAATGATTGCAACAAAATAACGGGCGTAGCGGATTTGGTAGCGAGCTTCTTTGCGCGATTAAGCCAGGGGTATTCGACGGAAAACACTCTGATTCGAGAAGCGATGCAGCGTAGAGGAAAGCTCACACAACTTGCGCCTGGCTTTCTCGAAGAATTTTTCAGACCTGATAAAAACCGGCCGGTACTGCGACGCGATGCGCTAGGCATTATCAAACCCTACATCGAAATCAAAGCTGACGGGCCTTTAGCAAAAGCATACCTAACTGTATTCGCTGCCAAACTCGGCATGGCATTATTCCGTGAGCATATAGGGCACGCGCTTCCTTTGACGGGTGGCGTTCATACATTCTTCTTTTTAAACGCCGGTCTTTCGCGCGAAACCGGCGACACGATGCTCTCAAAATTGCCGATCTTTCACACAATAAAGCAAGGCGGTTTCGTCGTACCGGAGCAATTCGCCTATCGCTTCAATTACGACGGCAAGAGTATCATTGCTGCGCTCGCTGGTTTTCATTCCAATCTCCACATCTTCACAATGGCGACTTCGGACCCGGCCTTCTTTGAACTCCCAAAAGGCCTCCCTCACGCGGATTTTGTAAGACCCGGAGAACTCGTTAGCCGCATCCCCCAGAAGATAAAGCGCGCGGCGAACGGGAATCATGCCGCTGCATAGGCACATTCGGTAGCAAGCGTAGCCAGATCAGCGAAGGCGCATCCGGGGGCTTCCTCTCCGCACGTAACCCCGCATGTCGCTTCGCTCATGCGGGCTACGAGCTATCCCGCGACGTGCAAACGCACACCGGCTCGTTTTTGCAGATAGCCGATGACGCTGAACAGATTTTTGGCCTGCGGATTGCCGCGCGGGCCGAACATGCGGATCAGGCTCTTGGGCGGCGCGCCGGTCGCCGCGCCGAGCTTCTCGAAGCCCACCATCGCCTTGATGAAATCGCGCATGATCGCCTTGCCGGTGTCGAGCGAGCGTAGCGAGCGTAGCCCGGGTTGAGCGATAGCGAAACCCGGGGTTGGTGGGCGAGCTTGGCGATCGTTCCCGGGTTTCGCTGGCGCTCAACCCGGGCTACGGTGCTTCGCGCAAGAAGGCTTCGGCGAATTTCTTGTCGGTTTTGACGTTATGCACGACCAGGACCTTGAAGCTCTTTGTTCTTGCCATGTCGCTGACCCTTGTCGCGGCCGTCACCGCCGGGCATAGCCGTTCGAAGAACGGCGTCGCTTCGCTCGCCGATGTTTCGGCGGTCCATGCTGAATCGCCGTTTCCTCGGTAAGTCGGCATGGATTGCCGGGTCAAGCCCGGCAATGACGAGGAGAAGGAATTTCGTCACTATTGTCGCGACCGCCTCTTGACATCGGTCCCCTTTATAGTTACATCGCCAATCATCTCATCCGAAAAGGACGCCGCCGGGTGACGCCGGCGGAAAGGGGCGAGGCGGTTCCCGCGGGCGGGGCTGTCACCCCCGCTCCCGGGCGGCTCCGGGCCAAAACGCCCGGCCGGCATGACGACCGGTCTGCGGGTCATACCGCCCGCTGCACTGGGACGGCCGGGGATGGGTAACGCCCATCCCTAACTAGTTCCGTCCCAGGAAGCGCGTGAACTGGAGCTGAGCGGTGGCGTTCGGTCGCTGCCGCAAGTGCCGTGGTGGAACGCCGGCAGGCGAGCGCGCCCGATAGCGGAAGGGCGGCGCAAGCCG